>Ga0193743_1001270_pt1 | contig 18831 bp, 14 predicted proteins | sample L2c2metaG_FD_143038 | JGI IMG/M metagenome (GOLD analysis project Ga0193743, IMG submission 143038) | Soil microbial communities from a riparian zone of the East river system, Colorado, United States - L2c2 | ecosystem: Environmental > Terrestrial > Soil > Riparian zone | place: USA: East River... | reverse complement strand
CGCGAGCAGCTGCTTCTCCGAATCGCGCAGGTGCGCGGCCCGCTCGAAGTCCTGCGCGTCGATCGCGGACTCCTTGTCCCGGCGCACGTTCGCGATCTTCTCGTCGAACTCGCGCAGGTCCGGCGGCGCGGTCATCCGGCGGATGCGCATCCGGGCACCGGCCTCGTCGATCAGGTCGATCGCCTTGTCCGGCAGGAACCGGTCGTTGATGTACCGGTCCGCCAGGGTGGCCGCCGCGACCAGAGCCGGATCGGTGATGGTGACCCGGTGGTGCGCCTCGTAGCGGTCCCGCAGGCCCTTGAGGATCTCGATGGTGTGGCTGACACTGGGCTCGCCGACCTGGATCGGCTGGAAGCGGCGCTCCAGCGCCGGGTCCTTCTCCACGTACTTGCGGTACTCGTCCAGCGTGGTGGCGCCGATGGTCTGCAGCTCGCCACGCGCCAGCATCGGCTTCAGGATGGACGCCGCGTCGATTGCGCCCTCGGCGGCACCCGCACCCACCAGGGTGTGGATCTCGTCGATGAACAGGATGATGTCGCCCCGGGTGCGGATCTCCTTGAGCACCTTCTTCAGGCGCTCCTCGAAGTCACCCCGGTAGCGGGAGCCGGCCACCAGAGAACCCAGGTCCAGCGTGTAGAGCTGCTTGTCCTTCAGCGTCTCGGGCACCTCGCCCTTGACCACCATCTGGGCAAGGCCCTCGACCACGGCGGTCTTGCCCACGCCGGGCTCGCCGATCAGGACCGGGTTGTTCTTGGTGCGCCGAGACAGCACCTGCATGACCCGCTCGATTTCCTTCTCCCGGCCGATCACCGGGTCGAGCTTGCCTTCCCGGGCCGACTGGGTCAGGTTCCGGCCGAACTGGTCGAGCACCAGCGAGCTGGACGGGGTGCCTTCACCTCGGCCACCGCTGGCCTCCGCCGGCTCCTTGCCCTGGTAGCCGGACAGCAGCTGCAGCACCTGCTGACGCACCCGGTTCAGGTCAGCTCCGAGCTTGACCAGCACCTGCGCCGCGACGCCTTCGCCCTCACGGATCAGCCCGAGCAGGATGTGCTCGGTGCCGATGTAGTTGTGCCCGAGCTGCAGCGCTTCGCGCAGCGACAGCTCCAGCACCTTCTTCGCCCGAGGGGTGAAGGGGATATGGCCACTGGGCGCCTGCTGCCCCTGGCCGATGATCTCCTCGACCTGCTGGCGGACCGCTTCGAGGGCGATACCCAGCGACTCCAGCGCCTTCGCCGCGACGCCTTCGCCCTCGTGGATCAGGCCCAGCAGGATGTGCTCGGTGCCGATGTAGTTGTGGTTGAGCATCCTGGCCTCTTCTTGGGCCAGAACGACCACCCGCCTCGCGCGATCGGTAAACCTCTCGAACATGTGCACTCCTGACAGCGCAGCCGTGCCGACCCGCATCTCGCGCCGAGCATGCACCGTAGGAACTACTGTATCCGCGTGGGCCGTCGATATCTCTCGTGTGTGCACGAAGGGTGGCATCGAGAACACTCCCGCCGGACGTTGCGGCATCGCGCGGGCCCGCGCCCTGGGCTGGTTAAGTGACAACCATGACGAGTCGAACGACCGGTTCATGATCTCCGCTCCGCCCTTCGAAAAGGGCGTGATCCTCGCGCTGAGCTGCCGTTTTGCTGCTCGGCCGGCTCGGGGAGCACGCTGACCGATGCGCCAGACGTCGGCCGCGTCGCGGGCGGCCGAGCAGGTTCGGGCGGTGCGGGACAGCCCCGAAGGACGCCTCCGGCTGGCCGCCGAGTTCTACCCCGAGGACGCGGGGGAGCGCGGCCGCTACGGCAGGGCCGAGTTGAGCTTCCTGCGCTGGGCGATCGCCCGAGGGGTGTTGAACGGGCGCCGCGCCGGCCGTCCCGGTAGCCCTTGGTGGCAGGCGGTCAACGACCGGTTGTTGTGCGACAAGCTCGAGGTCAGCCTCCTGCGCTCGGGCGCGTTAGGCAGTCCGTCCTCGCGCGGCGTCGAGTTGTGGGACGAGTTCATCGCGCGCCCCTCGTCGGCGAGTTGGTATCGAGCGCACAATTCGAGCGTTGCGCGCGCCTACCTCGAGCACGAGCCGCTGGCCGAGGCCGAGCTGCCCGCGGAGCGCTTCATGATGAACGTGGCGCTGGTGCGCGTCCTGTACACCCATGCGTTGGTGGCCCGGCCCCGGCTGGCCCTGGGCGCGTTCGCTCCGCTCGGCCGGCTGCTCGGCGATCCGAGGGGCGGAACGGTCGCGCTTTTTCTTGACCTGCGTCGCTCGTTTCCCGCTCAGTACCCGCTCGTTGGGGCGGTAATCGAGGACCTCATCGCGGCGGAGGGGCACCTGCCCAGGGCACTGGACTACGGGCTCATTCTCCCCAGGCTGACCGAGCTCTACGAGTTCGCCGCGACCTCGCTGGAGATGCCCGGCATCACGGGGCTGATCAGCGAAGGGGTGCCCTGCTACGCCCGGCCCGCGCCGCGCTCGGTCTGGGTGACCGGCAACGCCACCCGGCTGCTGCCCAGGCTGACCGCGTGGGCCACCAGACCGAAGTCGGAACCCTAGGCCCGCGCAGCTCGCGTCCGGCTCACACAGCCCGCCCTTCCGCTCACACAGCCCGCGACCCGCCCACACAGCCGCCCAGGCCGCTGTGCGGAGCCGATGGAGCTGTGCCGAGCCACTCGGGCTGTGTGAGCGCGAGCGCGTGGAAGTGCGGCGCCGGCCTTGGTCACGCCCGGCTCCCCGGCCTTGGTCACGCCCGGCTCCGCAGGCGCCGGGCGGCTCCGCGGGCGCCGGAGGCAGGGCCACTTTATGCTGCTCGACATGGCCGAGGGGGAGAAGGCAGACGGCGCTGGCGGTCCCGGCCTGGCGGAGCGCGAAGAGCTCGGCTGGGAGCTGTTCGGCACCGCGAGCAGGGAGCTTGCCCAGACCATCGCCGACGACGGATTCGCCCCGGACCTGATCCTGTCGATCGCGCGGGGCGGGCTGTTCGTCGCGGGCTCGCTGGGCTACGCGCTGGACGTGAAGAACCTGCACGTGATGAACGTCGAGTTCTACACCGGCGTGGACGAGCGCCTCGACCTGCCGGTGATGCTCCCGCCGGTGCCGAACGCGGTCGATCTGACCGGGGCCACGGTGCTGGTCGCCGACGATGTCGCGGACACCGGCGCCACGCTGAAGCTGGTCCGCGACTTCTGCACCGATCATGTCGCCGAGGTGCGCTGCGCGGTGATCTACGAGAAGCCTCGTTCCGAGGTCAAGTGCGACTACGTGTGGAAGTACACCGACAGGTGGATCAACTTTCCGTGGTCGGTCCAGCCGCCGGTGATCCGACGCGAGGGCCAGGTGCTGGACGCATAGCCGCCTGTTGCTGGGCGGCGCGGCCGCCTGTCGCTGGGGCAGCGGCCGCCTACTGCTGGGGCAGCGTGGGCAGGTCGTCCTTGAGGCCGACGCCGGTGATGCCGAGCCTGCGCGCCTCGGTCATCAGGTGGCTGAGCTTTTCGGCGGCCAGGGCGTAGCTGAGCCCGCCCGGCGGGTGAACGTTAGAGATGCAGTTGCGTTCGTGGTCGCCCCGGCCGACCTTCGGCGCCGCGGTCAGGTAGATGCCGAGGCTGTCCGCCGCGCTGAGGCCCGGCCGCTCACCGATGAGCACCACGACGAGTGCGGCGCCGAGCCGCTGGCCGATCTCGTCACCGAGGGCGACCCTGGCCTGGGTAGCGAGCACCACCGGGGCGATCCGCCAGCCGTCCAGCCGGTCCAGCACCGCCCGCAACATCTCGGCCGCGTGGTCGTGCACCGCGCGCGCCGAGAGGCCGTCCGCGATCACAAACGCCGCGTCGTACCGGCCCGGCTCGCCGGTCGCCGGCAGCGTGTCGCAGTGCGCGTCAAGCCGCCGACCCAGATCCGGGCGCCGCAGGTAGGTGGCCCGATCGGCCGCCGCGCTGCGCACGTCGATCGTGTCGAGCCCGCCGAGCTGGGCCCGGATCGGGGCGAAGTCGACGGGGGTGTGCACCGCGTCGCGGGCCTGCGCGTGGGCGATCTCGAACTCCAGCAGCCGCCCGGTGGGCACGCCGTCGCCGGCCCGCCCCAGGCCCACCCGCGCCGCGGTGTACCGGCGCAGCACCGTCCACGGGTCCGGGCCGTCACCGACCAGCTTGGTCACGAGAGCTCCAGCGCGCCGACGAACCGGGCCAACTGCGGGCCGCCCGGCGCGAGCTCGCGGACCCGACGCTGGTCGTCGAGCAACTCCATCCGTTCCAGCCATGCCTCGAACTCCGGCGCTGGACGCAGCCCCAGCACGGAGCGGACGTAGAGGGCATCGTGGAACGAGGTGCTCTGGTAGTTGAGCATGATGTCGTCGGCTCCCGGGATGCCCATCACGAACGTGCAGCCGGCCACGCCCAGCAGCGTGAGCAGGTTGTCCATGTCGTCCTGGTCGGCCTCGGCGTGGTTGGTGTAGCAGACGTCGCAGCCCATCGGGAGGCCGAGCAGCTTGCCGCAGAAGTGGTCCTCCAGGCCGGCGCGGATGATCTGCTTGCCGTCGTAGAGGTACTCCGGGCCGATGAACCCGACGACCGTGTTGACCAGCAGCGGGTCGAACCGTCTGGCCACCGCGTAGCAGCGCGTCTCCAGGGTCTGCTGGTCGACGCCGTGGTGCGCGCCGGCGGACAGTGCGCTGCCCTGGCCGGTCTCGAAGTACATGACGTTCTCGCCCACGGTGCCCCGGTGCAGCGAGCGGGTGGCCTCGTGCGCCTCGGCGAGCAGCGCGAGGTTGATCCCGAACGACTTGTTCGCCGCCTCGGTGCCGGCGATGGACTGGAACGCGAGATCCACCGGGGCGCCCCGCTCGATGGCCGCGAGGGTGTTGGTGATGTGGGTGAGCACGCAGGACTGGGTCGGGATGTCGTAGCGCTGCCGGACGTCGTCGATCAGCTTCAGCAGGTTGATCGCGGCCGGGATGCTGTCCGTTGCCGGGTTGATCCCGATCACCGCATCGCCGCAGCCGTACAGCAACCCGTCCAGAATCGAGGTGGCCACCCCGCGTGGATCGTCGGTCGGGTGGTTGGGTTGCAGCCGCACGGACAGCCTGCCCGGCAGCCCGATGGTGTTGCGGAACCGGGTCACCACCCGGCATTTGCGCCCGACCTGCATCAGGTCCTGGTTGCGCATCAGCTTGGACACCGCCGCGACCATCTCCGGGGTGAGGCCGGGGGACAGCGCGGTGAGTACCGGCGAGGTCGCCTCGTAGGACAGCAGCCAGTCACGGAATCCGCCGACGGTCAGGTGCGCCACCGGGGCGAAGGCGGCCGTGTCGTGGGTGTCCAGGATCAGCCGGGTGACCTCGTCCTCCTCGTAGGGCACCACCGCCTCGTCCAGGAACACCCTCAGCGGCAGGTCGGCGAGTACCGCCCGGGCCGCGACCCGCTCCTGGTCGGTGTCCGCCGCGAGCCCGGCCAGCTGGTCACCGGAGCGCTCCGGGCTGGCCTTGCCGAGCACCGTCCTGAGGTCGGCGAACTGGTAGGTGCTCGGCCCGATCGCCGTCCGGTAACGCATTCAGTCTCCCGCCAGCTCGGATTCGGCTCGTGCGATCGCGGCGAACTCCTCTTCCGGCGCGTTCGCCACCAGGTGGTGGCGGCTGTAGAACCAGAAGTAGCCGAGCGCGATGACAAAGACGCCGGCGGTGATGGCCGCGGCGAACGGATCGACGATGAACGTCGCGACCACAGCGGCGCTCGCGAGTACCAGCGCCACACTGGTGGTCACCACCCCACCCGGCGTCCGGTACGGGCGCGGCAGGTCGGGCTCGCGGACCCGCAACACGATGTGCGACAACATCATCAGCACGTAGGACACGGTCGCCCCGAACACCGCGATGTTGATCAGTAGTCCGCCGTTCTTGGTGATCGCGGCGAGCGCGAACCCGATTGTCGCCGGCACGATCAACGCCAGATATGGGGTCTTCCGCCGCCCGGTGACCGACAGCGCCCTCGGCAGGTAGCCGGCCCGCGACAGCGCGAACAACATCCGCGAGTAGGCGTAGATGATCGAGAAGAAGCTGGCCACCAGGCCGGCGAGGCCGACGTAGTTGATGAACTGGGCCAGCCAGTTGTCGCCGCCGTAAGCGATCCGCACGGCGTGCGGCAGTGGGTTGTCCGAGGCCTTCATCGCCTCTGACCCCGCCGCGCCCGGCCCGACGAACAGCATCAGCGCGGCGAACACCAGCAGCACGGACAGCGCCCCGATGATCCCGCGCGGCATGTCGCGCTTGGGATCGCGGGCCTCCTCGGCGGCCAGCGGCACCCCCTCGACGGCCAGGAAGAACCAGATCCCGTAGACCAGCGCGGCGAGTATGCCGGTGATGCCGAACGGAAGGAACCAGCTGGCTCCCCACGCATCGGTCGGGGCGATGTCGAGCAGGTTGGAGAAGCTGAACTGGGGCACCATGCCCACCACGAACGCCAGCAGCGCGACGACCGCGATGGCGGTGATGCCGAGCATCACCTTCAGCGCCTCGCCCACGCCCCACAGGTGAATACCGACGAAGATCAGGTAGCAGGCCAGGTAGACCGGCCAGCCGTTGGTCAGCCCGAACAGGCCGAGCGACTCGACGTACCCGCCGATGAACACCGCGATCGCCGCCGGGGCAATGGCGTACTCGATCAGAATCGCGGTGCCGGTGGCGAATCCACCGAGGGCGCCCAGCGCGCGGCGGGCGAAACCGTAGCCGGCGCCGGCCACCGGCATCGCGGTGGCCAGCTCGGCCAGGCCGAAGACCATGCAGGTGTACATGGTGCCCATCAGCAGGGCCGCGATGGCCAGGCCGCCCCAGCCGCCCTGTGCCAGGCCGAAGTTCCAGCCGGCGAAGTCACCGGAGACGACGTAGGCGACGCCGAGCCCGGCGAGCAGCACCCAGCCGGCCGCGCCTCGCTTCAGCTCACGGCGCTGCAGGTAGTCGGCCTGGGTGGTCTCGTAGTCCACTCCTCCGGCGGGTGCCGCCTTAGGCTGTTGACCCTGATCGGGATGGCCGCGCGTGTCGTCGATGCCCACGGGTCGCTCCTCACCGCTAATTAGTCAAAAACCAGTCCATTAACTAATTGAGTTGTAGAGTCGGCCCTGGCCAGCCGCAAGTCAAGGGCTACCGACGCGTCATCTCCACTAGCCAAGGGAGGCTCTGGTGAAGGCGAGCAGCGAGGTCGCGGACGCGACGCTGAGCGGGGGCGCCGGCGACGCGCTGTTCCGCCCGGTGCGCACCAATGCGTTCGAGGAGACGATCGAGCGACTGCTCCAGGCCATCAAGCTCGGGCTCATCGCGCCCGGGGAACGCCTGCCGTCGGAGCGGGAGTTGGCCGTCCGACTCGACGTGAGCCGGGTGACCCTGCGCGAGGCGATCCGCTCTCTTCAGCAAGCCGGCTACATCGAGTCACGCCGGGGCCGCTACGGCGGCTCCTTCGTGATCAGCCCGAGCCCCACCTCACGTCAGGTCCAGGCCGGCCGGCTGGTGAGCGAGCTGGGCACGGCGCTCGAGGAACACCTGACCCTGCGCCACGTGCTGGAAACCGGGGCCGCGGAGGCGGCGGCGCGGCAGTTGTCCAGCCCGGAGCAGCGTGCCCATCTGATGCGGCGGCTCGCCGAGACGACCGCCGCCGAACCGGCGGACTACCGGCGCCTGGACTCCCGACTGCATCTGGCGATCGCCGAGGTCGCCGGCGTGCCGACGCTGACCGGGCTGATCGCCGACATCCGCAGGCAGATGAACGAGCTGCTCGACGCGATCCCCCTGCTGGAGATCAACATCAACCATTCCAACGAGCAGCACGCCGACATCATCGCCGCCATCACCGACGGCGACCCACCCCGCGCCCGCCGGCTGATGGCCGAGCACCTGGCCGGTTCGGCGGCGTTGCTGCGGGGCTTTCTGACCCCGTGACGGCCTCGCGCTCCTAGAGCGAACTGGCCGGTGGGCCACCACCGTGACGGCGGAATGGCCACTGGTGGGCGGGCCGGGCGAGCAGCACGGTGGGCGCGTCGGGTAGCGGAGTGGTGCCCTGGTCGAACCGGACGATCACCACGAGCCGGTCGGCGGCGGAGAAGAGCTCGTACTTCGTGACGTCCGGACGCAGTTGCAGCCAGGGTACGAGCTCGGTGTCCGCCCACCCGAGGAGCTCGTCCAGGCGTCCATCGGCGGCCCGCGCCTCCCACATCATCGTGTCCGCCTCAGACATGGCGGCCTCTACATTCTTTGGAGCTAGTGCCGTGGAAACGAGGTCGTCTTACCCGTCTCCGGCGCCCAGGCGGCGCCTCGCGGCGTTGGAGGGGCGGGCCGATACAACAGCGGTATCGGCCCGCCCCTCCGCCTTGCGATGCATCCACCTGGATCACCGGACCCGGGCAAGGAACCTCGTTTCCACGGCACTAGTCCGTACACGAACTGGTCATCATGGAACCTACTCTTCCGCGTCGCCCGGCCGACCGAGCAGCCGGCCGACGGGCACACTGGTCAACTGGGGCTTGCGCGCCGCGGATCCGACGTAGAGGTGCGGGGGAGATGTCGCTTTTCGGGCGGGAGCTGGAGCAGAAGCAGCTGGCCGAGCTGATCGACGGGGTCCGCGATCGGGGCGGCGCGCTGCTCGTGCGGGGTGAGGCCGGCGTCGGGAAGTCCGCTCTGCTGGCCGAGGTGGGGGCGCTGAGCGGGACGTCGAGGATGCGCGTGCTCGCCACCAGCGGGGCTGAGTCTGAGGAGCATCTGCCCTACGCCGGGTTGCACCAGCTGTTGCACCCGATCCGGGCGGGCATCGACGGACTGCCCGGTGCACAGCGCGATGCGCTCGGCGCCGCCCTTGGCCTGGCCGATGGGGCAGTGCCGGAGGTGTACCTGGTCGGTCTGGCCACCCTGAACCTGCTGTCCGAGGCCGCCGCCGACGCGCCGCTGGTGCTGATAGCCGAGGACGTCCACTGGTTGGACCGGTCCAGCGCCGAGGTACTGGCCTTCGTGGCGCGCCGGCTGGAGTCCGAGCCCATCGTGCTGATCGCGACGGTCCGGGACGGCGTGCGGTCACGCCTGGAAGAAGCGGGACTGCCTTCGATGCGGGTGGAGCGGCTGCCGGAGGACGCCGCGGCCGAACTGCTGGACGCGGTTGCTCCCGGTCTCGCTCCGGCGGTCCGGTCCCGGGTGCTGAACGAGGCGGCCGGCAATCCGTTGGCGCTGACCGAACTACCCGCCGCGGTTGCGAGCCTGGGCGGAACCGACCCGGTGCTGCCGGCCGTCTTGCCGTTGACTGCCCGCCTGGAAGCGGCATTCACCGCCCGGGTGGCTGGGCTGCCCGCCGAAACCCGGACCAGCCTGCTGATCGCCGCACTCAACGACAGCGGTTCCCTCGCCGAGACCCTGGACGCGACCGGATGGGCCCTTCGGACCGAAGCTGGCGTGGCGGTGCTGGCGCCCTCGGTGGACGCCCGGCTGATCGAGCTCAGCGCCGACACGCTGACCTTCCGGCATCCGCTGATGCGCTCGGCGATCCCTCAGGCGGCCCAGGCGGGGGAGGTGCAACGGGCGCATCGGGCGTTGGCCGAGACGCTGAGCGGGCAGCCGGATCGGCGGGCTTGGCACCGGGCGGGGGCCACCGCCGGGACCGACGAGGGTGTCGCTGCCGAGCTGGAGCTGGCCGCCGACCGTGCCCAGCGGCGCGGCGGTGTGGCCGCGGCCGTGGCGGCTCTGCGGCAAGCGGCGCGGCTGAGCGAAGCGCCGTCGCGGCGGGCCGAGCGGCTATTGCGGGCGGCCGACCTCGCGGTCGAGTCCGGCCGCAGGGACGTCGTGGACCAGCTGTTGGGCGAGGTGGCCCGGCTGGAGCTCTCCGCGCGGCAGCGGGCCCAGGCCACCTGGATCCGCGGCAGCTTCGACGACGGGATGCGGGAGGACACCGCCGGCCCGCTGGAGCTGGCTGGGCTGGCCGAGTCGGTCGCCGCTGATGGGGACCTCGAGCTGGCCGCCCGCATCCTCTGGGGTGCCGGGATGCGGTGCTTCTGGATCGAGCCCGGCCCGGCGGCCCGACACGGAATCCTGACCGTCGCGGACCGGTTGCCCATCGACGGACGCGATCCCGGCATGGTCGCCATCTCCGCGTATGTCGCGCCGATCGAGCGCGGACGGGCGGTACTGACCGCCCTTGGCGAGCTGGCCGGCGGCGCGGGCGCAGACCCCCAGGTGGCCCGCTTTCTCGGCAGTGCCGCGTTGCAGGTCGGCGCGTTCGACCTGTCGGCGCGGTTCTCCGCCGCCGCGCTGCCCGGCCTGCGCGCCCAGGGCAGGCTTGGGCTGCTGACCCGGGCGCTGGCGGTGCAGGCGTGGAGCTGCGTACGGCTGGGCGACCTGGTGACGGCGTTGCCCGCCGCGGAGGAGGCCGGCCGCCTCGGCGAGGAGACCAATCAGCCTTTTATGCACGGGTTGGCCAGGGCGGTCCAGGCCGAGATCGCCGCGCTCCGTGGTGACTACCAGCAGGCGAAGGTCCTGGCCGCGGCGGCGGAGCAGGTCGGCCTGGCCGCCGGAGCCCGTCCGGTGCTGGCCACCGTGCAGATGGCGCGCGGCCTGGCCGCACTCGGCGAGGGACGCTACCCCGATGCCTTCGCCGACCTGCGGCGGATGCATGACCCCGCCGACCCGGCGTACCAGCTCGCCCTGCGCTGCTACGCGATCGCGGAGCTCGCCGATGCGGCCATCCGCTCCGACCAGGCTGACTCGATGCGGGAGATCGTGCGCGAGCTGGAGACGTTCGCCCTGTCGACATCGTCGCCGGCACTGCACATCGGCCTGCGCTACGTGCGGGCCGTGCTCGCCGAGGGAGATGATGCGGAGGAGCTGTTCAGGGCCGCGCTGGCTGCCGAGTTGACCGGGTGGCCGCTCGAGCGCGGGCGGGTCCGGCTGGCCTTCGGCGAGTGGTTGCGGCGTCGGCGCCGGGTGGCCGAGTCCCGTCCGCACCTGCGCGCGGCCCGGGAGACGTTCGACGCCCTCGGGCTGATCGCGTGGAGCGAGCGGGCCAGAGCGGAACTGCGCGCCGCCGGTGAGGCGAGCCCCCGTCGCGGCCCGGACGCCCGCGACCAGCTCACCGCGCACGAGCTGAGCATCGCCCAACTGGCCGCCGACGGCCTGACCAACCGGGAGATCGGCCAGCGGCTCTACTTGTCGCACCGGACGGTGAGCACCCACCTGCACCGGATCTTCCCCAAGCTCGGCGTCAGCTCCCGGGCCGATCTCGCCTCGGCACTAAGACTCGAGATGACGTACACCGACGGCGTCACCTGACGGTCGCGGGTACCGCCGATGAATACCTACCGTCCTGGTTGTGCTCAATAGGAGGGCGTTTTCGCGCGCTTTGGCGGCGACGGTCGCGTCGGCTTCGGTCGCGTCAGTTGCCGCTTGCTCGCCGGCGGCCGGTCCCGCGGCAACCGGTGCCGGGACGGCGCCGACGGGTGCTGGGGGGAACACGTCTTTCGGCCCGCTGAAGCAGATCAACGCCGGCGTTCTCAACATCGGATATGCCGAAGCGGGCCCAGCTGATGGCCCACCAGTGATCCTTCTGCACGGCTGGCCCTATGACATCCACAGCTATGTCGACGTCGCCCCCATACTTGCGTCATCGGGATACCGGGTGATCGTGCCGTACCTGCGTGGCTATGGCTCGACGACTTTCCTGTCGAAGGATACGTTCCGCAACGGGCAGCAATCGGTGGTCGCCGCCGACATCATCGCGCTCATGGACGCCCTCAAGATCCAGAAGGCGACCCTGGGTGGTTTCGATTGGGGAGCGCGCACGGCCGTCATCATGGCCGCGTTGTGGCCCGAACGCTGCAAGGCGCTCGTCTCGGTGAGCGGCTACCTGGTGACCAACCTGCAGGCCCAGCTGCAGCCGCTGCCACCGGCGGCTGAACTGGGTTGGTGGTACCAGTTCTACTTCTCCACCGAACGCGGCCTGCGGGGTTACCAGCAGAACACGCATGATTTCAACAAGCTCATCTGGAAGATCGCCTCACCGAAATGGCACTTCGACGACGCTACATTTGATCGCACCGCGGCGTCCTTCGGCAACCCGGATCACGTCAGCATTGTCATTCATAACTATCGCTGGCGGATGAGCCTGGCCAAAGGCGATCCGCAATACGACAGTCTCGAACAGAAACTGTCGACTTCACCCGTTGTCACGGTACCGACAATCACCATTGCCAGTGATTTTGATGGTGCGGCATCAGACGGAGCTTCTTACCGTAACAAGTTTTCCGGCCAATATTCGCATACCGTCCTCAAAGATATCGGCCACAATGTGCCGCAAGAAGCTCCGGAGGCCTTTGCCAAGGCCATCGTCGACGTCGACGGTTACCGATGAACCAGCCGCTGCTACGCCAACTGGCCGTGGCCAGCGTGGCCGACGTCTTTCCGCGAGTCGGGGCTCTCGGCACACCGTGTCGCGCGTTTCAGCACACTTCGCCCGCCCAGGTCTGCGAGCGTGGGTGTGCTGGGAGTCCCGACTCAGTGTGCTGAGAGCCCGACTCGCGGGCAGTTTAGAGGGGGGTGGGCAGGAAGTCCTCGATGTAGTCCTCGACGACGCGGTCGATGCTCTCGTCGATCGGCAGGCCGAGCGCCTTGGCGCGGTCCCAGCTGGCGTCGGTGGCCCAGCCGTCGACGATCGCCTGGATCACCGGGTCCGGCTTGGTGATGATCGGCCCGAGGCGAATCCGATGCTTCTCGGCCACCCGCTTCACCGCCGCCACCATGTCCTCCACCGTGTAGGCCTGGCTCGGCAGGTTCACCGCCCGGTCGTCGCCCACCGCCGAAGCCGGCGCGTCGTGCAGGCCGATGAAGCCGGCGACGCAGTTGCGGTAGCCCAGCATCGGCAGCTGCGCGCTGGTCACCGGCAGCACACATTCCACGCCGTTCAGTGGCTCGCGGAACACCCCGGAGCAGAAGCTGGAGGCGGCCGAATTGGGCTTGCCGGGGCGGATGAAGATGGTCGGCAGCCGGGCCGTGCGGCCGTCGAAGAAGCCCTTGCGGCTGTAGTCGTTGATCAACAGCTCGCTGATTGTCTTGGTGATGCCGTAGGTGGTCTGGCTGGTCTGCTTCGTCTCATCGGACACCTTCTTCGGCATCGCCGAGCCGCCGAACACCGCGATCGAGCTGGCGGCGACCAGGCGCTGGGCCCCGCCCTGACGGGCCCGCAGTGCCTCGAACACGTTGAACCCGCCGTCCAGGTTGACCTTGAGCGCCAGGTCGAAATCCTGCTCGCCGCCGCCCGACAGGATCGAGGCGAGGTGGAACACCGAGATGTCGTCGCGGTCGACCAGGCCGGTGACCGTGGCGCGGTCGGAGATGTCGCCGGTGACGATGGAGACCCGGTCGTCCAGCCCGTCCGGCCGGTCATCCGGTGCCGCCAGGTCGAACAGGGTGATCGCGTCGATCGGCTCCGGGCCACCGGAGATGCCGATCAGCGTGCCGCGCTTGAGCAGCGCCCTGGCCAGACTCAGTCCGACGAAACCCAGACCACCGGTGATGACGACCTTCATCCAGTCTCCCCTGACCCCGCTGCCGACTGTGTGGGCGTCCGTATTCTATGGCGCCCAAGCGTGAGGTCGACGTTGTTCTGGGCGCTCAGGAGTCGTCGGCGGACAGCTCGCGCAGCACAAACGCCTCGACAACGCCGCTGCGGCCCTTGAGGGTCAGTGGTCCCAGCGGGGTGGTCCGCGCCTGGCCGCCCAGTCGTCCCAGGGTGCCTCGGCTGATCACCACGGTGCCGGGTTCCGCGCTGGTCTGCAGCCGGGCGGCCACGTTGACCGCGTCGCCCATCGCGGTGTAGATGCGCAGCTGTTCGCTGCCGATGTTGCCGACCAGCGCGCCCCCGGTGTTGACCCCGACCCGGAATCGGGGGGTGTCCAGCTCGTCGCTGCGCAACTTCGCGGTGGCCGACTGCAGCGCCAGCGCGGCGCGGGCTGCCCGGATCGGGTGGTCGGGCTGCCGGACCGGGGCGTTGAACAGGGCCATCATGGCGTCGCCCTCGAACTGGACCACGGTGCCGCCCTCGTCCAGCACCGCGCGGGTGGCGGCGGCGAAGTTCCGGTTGAGCATCTCCACGATCTCGTGCGGGGTGACCTGTTCGGACAGCGTGGTGAATCCCTGCAGGTCGGCGAACAGCACGCTCACCTCCAGGAGCGCGCCGCCCAGCTCGGCCCGGCTGGGATCGGCCATCAGGGAGGTGACCAGGTCCGGCGACATGTACTGGCGGAACAGGCCGTCGAGCTGGCGGTAGAGCCGGGTGTTCTCCAGCACGATGGACAGCTGCGCGGCCAGTGACTCGAGCAGCGCGCGGTCCCGCCGGTCGAACTCGCCCCGGCCGCGCTGGACGTGTAGCACCCCGGAGGGCTGGCCCTTCACCAGCAGCGGCAGTACCAGGCCGCCGGCATCGGTCTCGGCTGGTCGTAGCGTCTTGAGCGCCTCGTTCGCCTCGGCCTCCGGCGGGGCGGTGGCGTCGGTGGACAGCTCGGCGGGGAAGCCCAGACTGCCGTCGGTGACCAGCCCCAGCTGCACCCGGTGGTTCGGGAAGCCGAGGACGATCTGCTCCAAGCTGCTGCGCAACACGTCCTGTTCGGTGCGGATCACGCTGGCTTCCCGGCCGATGCCGACCAGCGCGCCGAGCCTGGTCAGCTGCGAGCGCTCGCCGGAGAGTGCCTGGGCGGCCCGCACCAGCACCGCTGTCTGGCCCTCGGACAGGTCGAACCGGGTGCCCAGCTGTCGGCTGCTGGCGATGATCTCCCCGTCCGACAGGGTTTCCCCGGACTCCTGCCGCAGCATCACCTGGACCATGGACTCGAGCACCGTGCCGTATTCGTCGCGCAGCCGGGCGATGGTGGCCTGGGTGCTGATCCCGTCGAACAGCCCGGCGGTGTCGCCGGCCAGCCGGTATTCGATATGTGCGCTGTAGGCGACGTAGCCGAACGCGAGCTCTATCAGCACGTGCCACATCCACCAGGTCACGTGCCACTGCGGCGCCACCGGAATGGAGATCAGCGCCTCGGTGAGCAGCAGGAAGGCGGTCATGATGCTGAGCAGCACGACGCCATGCCTGCGCCGGAACTCGCGGTAGTAGCGGATCACCGCGATCGCGTACAGCGCCCCGCCGGACACCGCCAGAACCGGGCGCATACCGCTGGCGTAGTCGCTGACGAAGGGACCGGACAAGACCGGCAGCTGCATCACGGTCGCTACTCCCCAGAGCAGCAGAACAAAAAGCAGGCTCGCTTGGATCAGCCGGGCCCGGCCCAGCAGCTTGGCCGCCGTCTCCGGCCGAAAGTTCAGTCCGGAGACGACCGCGAAGAATGCGGAGAGGGTCAGCCCGATAGGCACACCCAGCTCAAAGCCGGAGGTGTCCATATCGACCATGACGCCCGGAGTGGCAACCCCGTGCACAAACAGGAATCCAGCCGAGCTGATAAAGCTCAGCCCGACCAGAAAAAGCCGGACGTCATGGCGTCGGCGGGCCGCCTCGTTGACCAGATAGCCAAGCGCCGCGCTGGTCAGCGCAATGAGCGACACCACTACGAAGTGCCACACCGAGTTGAACCAGGGGATGTCAACGGCGGGGTGCGTGACGAGTAGCCACAGGCCGATCATCGGCAAGGACATGTGGAACAGCCACACGAGCGGTCTCACGGTTGAGCCCGCCGACACGACACGCTTCGACGTGGCGACGTTCGAACTCGGCGCCAATCGTCCTCCCTTGACGTGCCGGCGCCCGGACACTACAGGCGGGCTGATCAACAAATGGTCAACGACAGCCGAGCCTGACAGCCGCACACAGGGTATTGCGAGCTCGCGGATCTTTGCCTTATCCGTGCCAGGATGCCGGGATGGACGCTGTGGATCAGTGGTCGGCCGGCATCGTGATGATGGCCGACCCTCAGGTGTCGGCGATACCGGTGCGCGAGTGCGGGGAGGAGCTTGTCGACGCCAGCGACCGTGCTGACCTGCTGCTGTCGTCGTTTCGCGCCGACGATTCGGGGGTCTTCGCATGGGTCCGCGGTGGTGTCCTGGACCGACTGGCAATGGCCAGCCAGGCGTTGCCGGACGGGCTGCGGCTGCTGATCGTCGAGTGCTACCGGCCGCCGGCGCTGCAGCGGCGGTACTTCGATGGATATCTGGAGACGCTGCGCGCCGCCAATCCGGAATGGGACGCTCAGCGCCTGCGCATGGCCGCGAGCCGCTACGTCAGCCCTCCCGAGCTCGCCCCGCACAGCGCCGGCGCCGCGGTGGATCTGACCCTGTGCACCGACGACGGTGCCGAGCTGGATCTCGGCACCCAGGTCAACGCGACACCCGAGAAGTCGCAGGGCCGGTGCTACACCAATTCCCCAGACCTGGACGACCAGGCGCGGCACAATCGCGCGGTGCTCTCGGCCGCGTTGCGCGGTGCCGGACTCGTCAACTATCCGACCGAGTGGTGGCACTGGTCCTACGGCGACCGGTACTGGGCGATGATCACCGGGGCAGCCGAGGCGATCTACGGGCCCCGCGAGCTATAGCCGGCGCGGAGAGTCAGGCGTCCCGCGCGGCGGTGTCGGCCAGCCGGCGTCGGGTCGGCGCCGCGGTGGCCGGTGCGGCCCGTTGCTCCACCCGACCGCGCAGCCAGAGGCCGAGCAGCAGCCCGGCCAGCACCACGAGGCCGTAGAGCCCGCCGGTGGCAACCATCGCGACGGTCATTCCTGGGCAGGTCGCGCCGAGCCCGAAGCCGACGCCGAACACCGCGCCGCCGTAGATGTGCCGGCGCTGGACGCGGTTGCGGGGCAGGGTGAGGGCGCCGCCCAGCCAGGTGCCCCGGGTGCGGCGCAGCACCACCAGCCCGAGGAACGTGGTGGCCATCGCCGAGCCGATCATGAGGTACATGTACGGGTCGCGCAGCAGCAGTCCATTGTGGATGGTGTAGTAGTCGCCGAGGCCGCTCGCGGTGAGCAGGAAACCGAAGGCGATCCCGACCGCGCCGGCGACGATCCCGGTGCGCCGGTGCCCAGCAAGGCGGTTCACAGCACGCCGCCGGTGAGCGCGTGCAGCCCGAGGGTGACCACGACGGCCACCGCGAAGAACGTGACCGTGGCGGCCCAGCTGTCCGGGGACCCGGCCGGGCAGCCGGCGAGGCCGTGGCCGGAGGTGCACCCGCCGGCCCAGCGCGACCCGTAGCCCAGCAACACCCCGGTCACCAGCAGCACCGGCACCAACAGCGGCGGGCTGAGCAGCACGGACAGCTGGCCGTAGCCGTGTACCGAGACCGGCGGGCCGAGCAGGGCCGCCAGCAACGCCCCGGCGATCAGCCCGACCAGGAACACCACCCGCCACCGCTCACCGCGCCAGCGCTCCACCGGGGCCACGGTCGCCGCCAGCCACGCCCCGGACACGCCCAGGCGCAGGTTGGCCAGGCCGTAGAGGGCGAGGACGCACAGCCCGACCCCGGGCCCGGTCACCCACCACGGCAGCTGCGCCGGCAACACACCCAGCATGAGATCCTCCCGGTGTTTCCACTGGTCTTCCGACCACCAGGGTCGTTGACCAACGCTCTTGGCGCATTACCCGACCAGGTACGGGTGGCCCGCGGCGACCGGGGTGAGCGGGGTCTCGGTGATCCACAGCTGGGCTGGCCTACCGCGCCAGGCCGAGGTGCCCGCGCAGCGTGGTGCCCTGATACTCGGTGCGGAACGCGCCCCGCTCACGCAGCAGCGGGATCACCTTGTCCACCACCTCGTCCAGGCCGGACGGGCTGACGTGCGAGCCGAGGATGAACCCGTCGCAGGCGTCCTGCTGGACGAAGTGGTCGATCTCGCCGGCGACCTGTGTCGGGGTGCCGACGAACACCGCCCGGTCGAACACCTTGGCCACCACCTGGCGCAGGCTCAGGTTGTCCAGCTCGGCGAGCTCCCGCCATTCCCGGACCGTCGCGTGGGCGTCCTGGGTGAGCGGGGCCCGGCCCCGGATCCACTTCGGCGCCTCCGGGGTCGGCGGCACGTCCGGGATCGGGCCGTCCGGGTCGTAGCTGGACAGGTCGCGGTTCCACATCATCTCGGCCAGCACGATGGCGGTGTACGGGTCGAACTGGCGGTCCCGGATGTAGGCGTGGCGATCCTGCGCCTCCGCCGCGGTGTCCCCGAGCACGACCGACGCGGACGGCAGGATCTTCACCTCGCCCGGGTCGCGGCCGGCTTTCAGCACCCGCGCCTTGACGTCCCGGTAGAAGTCGCGGGCCTGGTAGAACTTCCGGTACCGGGAGAAGATCGCGTCCGCGTTCGCGGCGGCGAAGTCCCGCCCGGCGGGCGATTCGCCGGCCTGCAGGATCACCGGGTGCCCCTGCGGTGTCCGGGGCGTGGTGAACCGGCCGGCGATGTCGAACTGGCTGCCCTCGAACGCGAACTCGCCCACCTGCTCGTCGCGCAGGAACCGTCCGGATGCCTTGTCGGCCACCACCGCGTCGGCGCTCCACGAGTCCCACAGCGCGCGCACCGCGGCCAGGGTCTCGCTGGCCCGCTCGTAGCGCTGGGAGTGGTCCAGGTAGCCGCCGCGGCGGAAGTTCTCCCCGGTGTCCGGGTCGGAGCTGGTGACCACGTTCCAGGCGGCCCGACCGCCGGAGAGGTGGTCCAGGGTGGCGAACTGGCGGGCTAGCTCGTAGGGCTCGTTGAAGGTGGTGTTGATGGTGCCGGCCAGCCCGATCCGGGAGGTGACGGCGGCCAGCGAGGCGAGCACGGTGAACGTGTCCGGGCGGCCGACCACGTCCTGGTCGAAGATGGCGCCGCCTCGGTCGCGCAGCTGCAGGCCCTCGGCCAGGAACAGCAGGTCCAAGGTGCCG
>Ga0193743_1001269_pt1 | contig 18847 bp, 25 predicted proteins | sample L2c2metaG_FD_143038 | JGI IMG/M metagenome (GOLD analysis project Ga0193743, IMG submission 143038) | Soil microbial communities from a riparian zone of the East river system, Colorado, United States - L2c2 | ecosystem: Environmental > Terrestrial > Soil > Riparian zone | place: USA: East River... | reverse complement strand
GATGCATGTCTATATACCAAAAATCGGAGTCGAAATAATAAAATGATGAAAAATAATGAAATGATGAAAAAGATGGAGAATGGTGAAACAGTGATAGGAATGCTACGTCACGTGATCATCGGACTCTGGTATCGGAGCCGCGAGTGCACTCCATCTTGGGCTGGCGACGATGAGGAGGAATATACAGAGGTGACGGAGAAATATCGGAGGAGACATCGGACGATGCGGAGCGTCCCCTAACACAGAGTAGTCATTTCACCGTTGCTCGCTGACCTTGAACGCAATGTTCAGGTTATCCCATATTACCATGAAGGCATGGGTGTGGGCAATCTTCCTTCTTCCCTCAAGGTGTTCGAGTCCTAGCTTTTTCAATTTGGCGATGGCTTGGGTGTACGAGAGTGAGATCCCAGCATGATTCAACACATCAAAGAGCGAATGAGAGGTGCCGCATGCGAGAAAAAACATACACATTGTTGTTTGGAACTCGGTAGCATGGTCGTTGCGTGATTTTGCCAGCATACATAATGTCAATGTGAGAATCTGAGCAGCTCGTAAGTCATAATGACGGATGGAATGAAAGAATGAACCCACCAAGTCACGGTCCTTTCGTGGTGATTTCTCTGGGATATCTGGAAAGCCGACCTGCTGAAGGACTTGAAAAGTGGTGGGAGCAATAGACTCTGCATCAGCCAGGAATTGACGGATTGAAAAGTCGTTCAAGATGGAGGTGACAGAGGCTCCTTTGCAAGGTTTGAAGTGATTTGCGAGTGCGGTGCTTTCATTGTCTACCAGTTTGCGATGGGTTGAAATGGCCCAGTCATGCACAACCTTGGGTTGACGGATTTCGGAACCATCAAGGAGGGAGGGGCCATGGACGCCAATCATCCGGGAGACGAGAGACGAGAGGCTGGCATCCTTAGTTTCTAGGAAGGCGTTAATAAAACTGAACAAGGTTGGGTATCCCTGGGCATATAAATCTTGCATGGCACATCTGAGCTTCGTTTCAGAAGCCTCACGTCGTAGTTGTTCCTCCTCCCTGCACCTCTCCCTTTCTTCCTCCTGTTTCCTCAACGCCTCTGCAGCCTCTTGTGCTCGTTGTTCCCTTCCTAATCGTGTGAGGTCATCTTGTGTAACTTCTCTGGCGATCTTGTGTTGTTTGGGAACAGGTGTGTGATCGATCATCAACGAACCCTGCAAAGCTCATGGCAGAGTTAACATTGACGTCCGTGGGTAGCGGCTGTAACGGGGTCCGAAAGATGTCTCTGGGATTGCGTGGGGTGCATGCTGGTGTGTGAGAATTCTCGTTGACGCGAGCTCGCTTTTGAGGGGTTGCGGATGAGTAGGACATGACAATAACACCCTTTCTAAGTTTCCGTTGATCGTGTCGCGTCGTGGTATGCACGTGTGGCCGTGAATTTCCTTTTTGAGTCGCTCAGTCGGACCTTGAAATTGTAGTGTACTCAATTATGATGAAGTCCTACCAGTCTATATAGGTACAATACCAAACTATTGCATCCGGATCCCTATCCGTTTTCAGAAAAAATCACTATCCGGCCATCTGAAGAAGTATTGTACCTATAGAGACTGGTTTCGAGTCTAGTAATAATCTACTAAATGCAAAATTGAGGCAGAACATATAAATCTTGCCAGATTCTAATTATCTTTTGCTGTTAGGGGACGCTCCACTTCATCCGATGTTTCCTCCAATAATTCTCCATCAACTCTGTACATCCCTCCTCATTGTCGCTAACTCAAGATGGAGCACACTCACGGCTCTGATATTGGAGTCCGATGGTCACGTGACATAGCATTCTTATCACCTTTTCACTTCTCCATCTTTTTCATCATTTCATTATTTTTCATCATTTTATTATTATTTCAACTCTGATTTTTGGTATATAGACATGCATCCCACCTTAGCAGGGCTTTATCCTTTTCTTTTAGGATCCCCTGCTAGGTGCGCTTTCCTGTCATATTTTATGTTTATATATATGTTTAGGATCCCCTGCTAGATCTTGACTAAGTCGCTGCCGCAGTTGCCCTAACATTTGCACCTTGGCAGAATTAAATAAGAATTAAATATTCTGCTATGTGCAGAATTTAATGGTTTTGCAATACATTCTACTACAATTCTGCACACCACAGAATAGTCCCCTTCCAGCAGTGTGTAAGAAGTCTTCAGTCTGCACTACTGTATTAATCTCTTCAACCTCACCTCGGCCTCCACTCTTTCGCATAAGGAAACCAAAACAGTGGTTCGGTGATGGCCACATTACATAAGCTCCGCTCAACATCAAACTGCAACCAAAAAGGTTTTGGTGCGCTCTTAATGATGCTCGCTTCGCTCGCAAAAAATACAAGGATGGTGTAAAATAAGACGATAGCAATTTCCTATATAAAATCATCCCGGGTCAGTTGCAGTGCTGTCGTTCGGCGTTTCTCGCGCATGCCGCAAGCGTCTAGCACTGGGGTTTTTAGCTGGAACTATTAGACTAGTAGGGTGAGTTTCATGGGTAGGATGCGGGGGACTGCTTTGGGCGGGATACTCGCTCCTCGCTCTTGAAAGACTAGAACTCAGTTGGTTATCCTCCGGTAAATGAGAAGACAGATTGGTTGTTGAGAACTTCGATGTCGGGGAGTTAGAGAAGGGGGTAGAAGTTGAAATCGAGGAGGCGTGAAGCAAAATAGCAAATTCCTCAGTCAAGTTGGTAAGTTTTACCATATTTAATCGGAGAGCAGTCGATATCGAACCAGAGTCGCCAAACGACTTTAGAATGTTTGACACCTGGACAAGAGCCTAAAAGTAAAATCATTGACCCTTGTCTCGCGAAACGTAGGACGGCTCTCACCTTCAAGAAAAGATGGGCACTGTCGCCAACAGCTTTTTTGTCACTCTCAAGACTGTCTACTGAAATGGCGTGAACGTCATCCGACAACTTCCTAGTGACAGAACGCGCTTTTTCGAGCACTTGTTGCGTATCTCTGTTTGAGGCTGATATGTCGCAGAGAGCCTCTTCAATCTGATCCCAAACTACAGGTGCGACTTCAAGAGCATCTCGAACAGCCTGAAAGGCCTCCTTGTCAACTCCAGCTATGTTGCTGAAGGACTCGGATGTCGACATCATCAAGGACGATGCCTCCACCAGCGAGCTTCGGGGGCTATGTCGTAGATGGGATGCATATACTTGATTAGAAGCATATGAAGGGAGGGTTGACGTTAAGGTTGGGAATGCTGGCATAGTTGCCTGACGTTTAGGTGTCCTTAGTGTTGGGGTATGTGTCGCTAGCCCACCCATCGCAGTTGGCACAGTATCGTAAGATGGGAGCTCTTTGCCAATCTGTACGTCCTTGGAACTAAATGAACCGGCATGTCGTCTGGCCATGCGAACTCTGCCTGTTCCAAATGCCCCCTGACCCCCCTGAAGGGTTTCCGCTGGTGGTCGCAGACGAACACCTGGCGTCAATCGTTGGTCCGAGTTGAGTAATGGAATCGGACCCGCCAAGGTTTCTAGATTATCAACATACGAGGAGCTGGTAAAGACACCGCCATATAGGAAGGGTCTGAGAGAGTCAACACATGGAGCCATAGTCTGCCAAGCAAGTGCAATCTCAGCAGTGATTGCGTGCAGCTCGAGTATAAGCCACCGCGAGTATCTTCTATTGAACGGCTCCAATCCAATCTGTAAGGTGAAGAGACCAACTACTTTCTTCATGATCATGACGATATCTCGACAAGAGTCTACTAGTGCACGACACACTGCGGGAGATGGTCTCCCTTTCTGATTGAAATCGTCAAAGCGATCTAGTGATCGAATCAAATGCGATATGTTAACGTTGGCTGGGTCCAGCGATTTCTTAAACATTGACGGGAGTCGCCCACCAAAACCATGGTGCGCGTAGTGCTCCAGGGACTGATACAATTTGCTCATAGCGAAAAGTATGCTTCGAGCTGATTCCAATAGGCAAAGGAGTGACTTGGGCAGAGAGTTATTGACGTTTAGAGTCGAAGTGCGTCGGAAATATGAGGTGCAATCCATGGTCAGCGGCTGGAGAGCATTGGAAAGTTGTATGGGATGTACTGAAGCAGAGCCCGACGAAGAGTCGGAGTCCTTTCGAAAAGGTGAATGACTCAAGGATTCTTCAAGTGTTCTGCTTTCGTCATGCGGAGTCACTGGCGGTCGAACTTCTGATGGGATGGGGACACTCTTCGTCGGGACTTTGTGCACCATCCGAAGGTCCGGCAAACTCTTCTTTTCTCTCATGGATTTTGGCAGGGGCTTGCGAAGGGTGCTGGCATATGATGCGGCTCGCAGGTGCATCTGTTCCATATCAGGCAAGACTTCAAAACTACTGTTGGCGGATAACGATGTAGGGGAGGGCATTTCAAGACCTTCGGCATCGCGCCGACTTTCTCGAATCGTCCCAATACCTGCGGTATCAGTATCACTAGGATGCGGTACCCATAACAGTTGATCTGAGGTGTTACACCCATTCATGTCAGTCTTGAGAGATGACTCGGTAATGAACAACATTGACGTATCGGAGTCAATGGAAAGTGACCGAGCATGGGGTGTAACTCCGGCATCAAATTCCCTTTGATGGATTGGAAATTGCCACTCATCGTTCCTAACTCAAGGTTCATTACGCTCTGTAACTCTAATAGAAATTGGGGCGTACAAGTCATTTCCCCAACTTGGTTGTTCACTGTAACCTGAATCATCATATTCCTGACTGGTCGAGGAATTGATTTCAATCCAATTTTGAAGGTTTCGAATCCACTCCTTGCCCTTGTTAACGTTAACATTTAACATACTACCACCAGAGTCAATTTCCGATATCGGAGGCCATTCGAGAGGATTACGTTCTATTTGCAGAACATCGAGCATTCGAAATTGAGTGAGGTACGCGGGAAGCCTTCTGATTTTGTTGCGAGATAGGCAGAGAACCTGTAATAAGGGTTAATTTTGGGATATACGTTCCAAACAAGATTAACTTACCCGAAGATGAATAAGTTGGCCGGGTCGGGATGGTAGCGCCTTGATCTTGTTGTGGCTAATATCAAGAGTATCCAGTAGAGGCATATGGGTCAACTAGGTTCCAGTAAGTCCTAACGAACCGGAGGTACGCAAAGTACATACTACATCTGGGAATGTCGAAAAGGAATTATGCTTGAGGTTCAGGTATCTCAGTCGGGAAAGATGCATAAATTCATCGGGTAAAGTCGTGAGCTGGTTGCTTCCAAGGGCAAGTCTATACAGTGTTAGGAACGTACTCATTTGTTGAAAACAAAGAATCACCTTTCCACGATAGACTCTGTTTCTTGAGCGTCATGGTTCCCCGGATTGGAGAGTTGTAATGCCTCGGCCGGCCCAATTTCGGATATGTTCAGTTTGGAGAGAAAAAGCGTAGCGCAGCCATCAGAGGAACGATTGAATGCGTCCAAGACATGCAATGAGCTTAGCGGCATCGAAAAAGGGAAAGGTCTTCGTTCGTCATCACCCCGAGTCATTATCTAATGATAATAATTTAACACGGCCGACTTCAAACGGCAGGCGAGAGATGGCATGCAGCACAAAAAGTGACAGAAGCACAGTGTGGGCGATAAGAAAATGGTTGTGCAAAAGCGGGTGGGAGTGCAGGTTGAACAAACACCTTTCTCACGCGGTGCATGCACGAACTCGAATCCGGATATAAAATTTTTATTCATATTTCAGTACAAAGTTTTTCTTGAGGTCATGGCTAAAGCCTAAAACCACATGGAAATAGAAAAACTAGTAGATTCGCTGCGCATAGCATGCCACCAACCAGGGGGAAAGAAAAGCATATCACCAGGGCCTAATGTAGCAGTCATAGATGAGGGGACAACTTGATCGGGAAATTCTTTACTGCTGTCAGAAGAAAAGACATCGAGTCGAGAGGTGTTTCCCATTGTCAATTCATCAATATCCATACTGTGGCCTGACTCCTGCGAATGTTGAACTGGCTGCATTAAAGGTGAGGCGGAGGGCGGAGCCAACCACACACTTTTATAGCCGACAACTTGGACTAAGTAGCACACATATATCATGAATGCTCCTGGAGATAGAAGGGCAATATTTATGGCGTACCATAGCAATTATGGTATGGGTCCTAATAAAAGGATAAATGGCCAGCAAAAGGTTAGAAAGAGAAAAATAATATACCGTATGAGCAGGTGACATAGCACCCTTTGGTCCTAACCATGCGTTAAACAATGCCTCATAGTTGTGTTGAGGGGGTCGATAATCAGGATAGTCCACACACGGTAAGGAGGCATAAACATAATCTGGGATAAAAATATCTTCGCGAAGAGCAGGAAATTGCTTTATAAGATCATGTTGAGCGAGGTAAAAAATGGTTCCTTCATTTCGGGACGATGGCTGATCGTCGAAATCAATAGTAGACAAGAAATTAGCCCAATCCATCAACTCTTGCTTCCAATTTCCTAAACGATAGTCTTTTCCTATCTCTACAGGAACCAGCCTACCTGGGCCAGCCACTGACCGTAAGTACGCCGCTGAGCGCCAAGGTCTATCACGCACAGCGGGCCAGTCTTGAGCATAATTGCGCAAAATAAAAGGTTGACGTGAATATTGAGCCTGAAATTTCAGGAACGTGGGGGGAGATGGGAGCTGTGGAATCGTGCACTTGAAATGCGCTGGAACGGGGGTCGGCGACATAGTTTTAACAACATGTTGTTGTGACATCGGCAGCTGAAAGCTGCGGATAAGCCTGAGGATCAAATCCAGTCGACCATCTCCGAATGGTCCTGCAACTATAATGGCGCGATCAAGAGTCGAGATTGCCAGGAGAAGGGACTGTCTCGATACTGCGAAAGCTCTTACAATACAAGAATCGGTATAAAGACTTCGCCAAATGTTGAATGATGTATCATCACTGACTAGATTACGCATTTTTTCATAGGAAAAGTTCATGAGTTGGAGGCATTTGTCAGCGCATTCATTTTGGTTGATACCAGCGGTCAAGTCAGAAGCAGCCTGCCGAAGATCATCCAATTGTTGGATGTTAACATTGAAGAAAGCTAGAAGAGAATTAACAAAGATAACAAAGGTAATAAGAAGTCAGCACCTTGGTGTTGGCCAATCTGCTCAGCAAAAGCAGCCGCGTCCACGGACATTGATGACTGGAAGGAGACGATTTAAAAATACTACTCAAAAGTTGATTGGAAAAGGGTGACTGTCACATTCTAAAGTCACGGTGTATCAAAGGAGATTTAAAAGGCGAGGCCTCTGCTCAGAAAATCCCCCCGTAAACATATACAAACAACCCCAGCTGAGAGATCTCCGGCCCGGCTTATATGACTTCAAGGTAGCTGAAGAAAAAAAAAAGCTTGATGTCAGCTCATTTTTGATTACTATTAGGTTGGACAGGCTCCTCCTCCTACTAGACACGGGTTCAACCCTTTTAGTGAGAAGCACTGCCGCAAAACAACTTGCACAATTAGCAGTCAAAGGTGTTATCAGCGACGTTTCCATTGTAGAAGATGACTTGAAATCTGCTCAAAATCGTCAGCAAGTGGCTCTCGTCGATGGCGCAGCGTGGTCCGAATTGTTGTCAGTCGTGGCTAGGGTCGGTATAAATTCCGTTTCTAAAATTTAAATTTGTTGATTGACTCTTTCAAGATTATGCCTTACCTCCACTCAAAATCTTTTGAATCACGAACAGCTGCCTCAGTAGCTTTATCACAGATCTTCTCTCTCATTCCTGTCTGGCTCCCAGCTTGCGAAAGAGATGCGTCTATTTCAATATCTAACCTTTCGGAACCGTTGTCACCCCCTGAATTTCCCAAGTTTTCTATACAAGAACTCGTAACTCAAGGCACTCTTCTTCTCGCTTCCTCTGGCAAAGAATTCGTTAAACCAGCTGGAATTCTTTCAAGTTCACAGGAAGTGAAAAAAGCACGAAAAGAAGCAATGGACCGACTTGGACTTGGATTCCTCGATAGCGTTGAGGATGATATGGATCTGGACAAAGAATTTGCTGCCGAGATGGAAGTTGATATATCTGCAAACCCCTCGGGGTGCGGTTTACAGGCAGACGCCTCAGTGTCTTCGCCAATGGATCTGTGTCCTCCAGATGTACAAGTGTTGAAAGCGCCCTCTCCTTCAACGCGTTCAGTAACCCCTAATTTACCTTCTCCTTCCATGCCTACTGTACCCTCTGAATCCGACAACGCCATTTTATCTGCTCGTGAAAGAAATCGGTTGAAACGCAAGCGCAAACCAGGCAATTCAGCCTTCGTGGCGGCCCCTCCTCCACAAGCTGCTGGCGCTCGATACGCCGCAACTTCAAGCGGTCCTTCCAATAAGTATGTACAAGATAAGATTTTCTTGTCGTATTTATTCTCATAATTCCCGCAGAGCACGGTTGGTCAATGCCGACGAGAAGGCCGTCCCAAACTCGAGGCTGTCCAGCCCATCACCGGCTTCAAATGGAATGGCCAACGATAAGGTTATCATCGACCCTTCGAAGGGCGGTGCGATATCTCCGAAAGCTACAAAAGAATCTAAAGCGCTCGAAGTCGAATCAGGTTTTTGGGTGTGGGATGGCATCACTCGAGTGCTAGAAGTTGACCTGTTCAGTGCTGCCTGGGAGGTTCGCCATGGTGCCGCGATGGCAATGCGTGAACTATTGAAAGTGCAGGGAAGGTGTGGAGGCATGCGTGGTCTGTATTGCTCCTTTGCCTCCCTTTCCCTTGCTCAAAGTTCCCAGATGATCTGTCTCACGAAGACAATGAAATTGCTCACGAAAAGTGGTGCAACGATTTGGCGGCCAAACTACTTTGCATCTTTGTTTTAGACCGTTTTAGCGACTTTGTATCTGATCAAGTAAGGTTTACGGCTTATTTCTGACATAAGCTAATGTAAATATTCTCTGCGAAGGTTGTTGCTCCTGTGCGGGAGACGGTTTCGCAAACGCTGGCATCTCTGCTCATTCATATGCCTCGACGTTCCCTTCTGCATGTGCATTCAGTTTTGTTGCAGATGATTAGACAAGACTTCGTCGTCCCTGTCGATAGCAAGACAAAAAGTGACCTAGAACGGTCGCATATTTGGGAGGTTCGACATGCGGGCTTGCTTGGAATCAAGTATGAAGTTGCAGTGCGAAACGACTTGTTTGATAAGCCCAGCATCAAACAAGAAGACGACTCGACAGGTGGCGAGCAGAGCGTACTGCGCGGTGTAGTTGGAGCTGCAATATTGGGGTGTGTTGGGAGCTTCCCATACAAATTTATTCCACTAACACAGTAGTTGTTTCCGTTTCCTTCTGGCTTCTGGGTAGTCTTGGAGACCGCGATGATGATGTGCGATCAGTTGCAGCATCATGTTTATTACCGGTCGCGGGCCTTATTGTTGAACAACTTCCGGAATGTCTTGAGGAGATTCTCATTGTGTTATGGCATTGCCTCTGTGATATGAAGGACGACTTGAGTTCAAGTGTTGGAATCGCGATGGATCTTCTTGGTAATTCAATTCTTGCGATAACTTGCCGAATATTTATCACTTTGATTAGGAAAGCTTGTTACTTACAACAAAGTTATTGATATCTTGGCCAAAGAAACTATATCGTAAGTATTACCCATATTTTTCTTCTTTTTTATAGTCCTCTCAATGTGAAAGTTGCCGTAGATTACCTCTTTCGACCCTTGCTCGGACTCTTTTCCCTTTTTGTCGACACACCATCCCAAATGTTCGGCTGGCCGTAGTAAAAACCCTAGAGTCCTTCATGGTGGTTCCTTCTCTTCCGAAGGATTGGGTTAATACCCCATTCTTGTCTTTACTCTTCCAAAATCTTGTTTGCGAAGAGCGCTCGGATGTTCGAGACCTCAGCCTCTCTGCTTGGCGAACTGCTTTGTCGATTCTTGGTGATTCTCCCGGAAGAATGGAGAATGTGATCACTCAACAGTTGATCCTCGACTGGTATGCAATCATGATGACTCCGCTTGGTGTAGCAGTCGATTCTTCCGCGTTTTATAACCCTTCGGTACCAGCAAACGGGGCCCTGCTTGCAGAACGTCATAACGTTGACAAGAATATGCTCTCCCAAGATTTGTCTTTGATTAGCGTAGAAGTTACTCTGAAAGCAAGGGTTGCTGCGGCCACAGCGCTTGCATATCTCATGTTCTACTGGCCAAAAGAGGTAAACTTGTTCTCTACCCTTATCCACAGCTCGTTCACATTATCATAGCAGAACCCAGTGGAACAGTGCTTTGGGCCCATCCTTCTTCATTATGTTGATTCTACCAGTATGCTGCAGAAGTTTCTTACTGCTATCATCGCCGAAGAATGGGCTCGAAAATATGATGCGTTACCCAACCAGCCGCCTCTCACAGAAGTATGTGTTCTCGCGCAGGAGCTTACTTCGAAAACTCTTGCCTGGCTCCAAAGCAAACCGCCTCCTGCATATCATGAAATGGCCTTCTCATTGAGTCGTATTCATGCTGACTGTATCTCTCTTCTCCAAATGTTTGCAACCGAATGTAAACTCCCGATGTCATCCATCCCTTTCCTTGGGACTGAAATCGACATATCTGAAACGCGGCCTGGATGCTTTACTATCGAAACGGCCCAAGCAGCTATGGGAAGTATGTATAGTCGATTGAAAGATTCTCTGGGACGGACTAGGAAAAAAGAGTTAGCAGTTATCAACGAAAAACGCAGTCTCATAGTTTCAAGTATCGAGCATTACAACGACCTCAAATCGCAGCATGACATTCGCGTCTCTGCCTCGTTTGCAGCGGCATTTGTTGCCTTCAAAAGTACGCCCGAAAAAGTTAGCCCCGTGGTGAAAGGGATCATGAATGGTATCAAGGTTCGCACCGTTGTTCTTATAGACGATAAAATCTAATTTGCCTTAGAACGAAGAAAACTTGGATTTGCAAAATCGTTCAGCTGTCGCAGTCGCTGCCTTCATTGAATTTTGCGTAGAAAGCAACATTGTCCAACCTCCCGATAAGATTGTGAAAAATCTCTGCACCTTTCTATGCCAAGATATCGATCAGACTCCAACTTTTGCTTATCTTCGTAAAATTACTGATGGAATCCTCTCATTTCGGGGCAGCAATTCCACGTCGCAAGATAATTCAGGCATCAATGGGGTTGATCGAACGAATCCTGAAAAATCTCAAGATGTAGTTGACAAGGCCCGAATTGCCCGTAGAGGAGCTTGTCAGGCTTTTGATCAGCTTTCTACCAGATTCGGGTCCCGGCTACTCGACGTGATACCTAGCATGTGGCAATCTATGGCAGGCGGTCTATTGAGTGCCTGTCAAGCCGGTAGGAGATTCGTAAAATTTTATCAAAGAACTTCTTTTGACAGTTTTACAGACTCTCCCCAGCAATCTGACCTTCTCATTGAAAGACAGCACGGCCAAGATGTGGTTGATTCATTGAGTGTTTTGGCAGCCGTCATCCCTACTTTTCATGAAGATATCTGGCCTAAGCTTCACCAAATTTTTCCGATGATGCATCTTGCGCTTTCCAGCAAATTTGCCATCATACGGCAGGCTGCTGCTCAATGCTTTGCGACAGTTTGCGACGTCATGACCTCGGAAGCAATGCGCTATGTGATTGAAAAAATTATTCCTCTCTTACAGGATCCACTGGTATTGGCAAACCGACAAGGAGCTACGGAATTGATCTACCGTCAGCCTTCTCGTTTCTCTGCCCGTGTCGACCTATCTGATTCAACCGACATGATACAGACATCGTCAATCGTCTAGACATCAAGGCTTTACCTTACGTGATATTCATGGTAGTGCCAGTACTCGGAAGGATGACTGATTCCGATGATGAAATTCGCTCGACAGCGACAAACACGTTTGCCTCTTTGGTCAAAATGATACCCCTTGAAGTTAGTACTCTCATTTCTCCCACCTTGGTTCGCGGACTCTTACAATGACTCAGGCTGGACTACCTGATCCCCCTGGGTTTTCAAATGACTTACTCAAGCGCCGTGATACTGAACGGGAGTTTTTGAGCCAGTTGCTTGATGGGTCTAAGGTTGAACAATACTCCCTACCAGTGACAATCAAAGCAGATTTGCGAAAATACCAACAGGATGGTGTCAATTGGCTTGCTTTCTTAGCCAAATATCAATTGCATGGAATCCTTTGCGACGGTATGACATGCTTTGTATCTTTCCTACTTTCTCACTGCGGCTCTAGATATGGGTCTCGGGAAAACTCTTCAGTCGATATGTATCCTGGCAAGCAAACATTTCGAACGAGCTGAAAAACACCGAAATACCAGTTCCTCAGATTTTGTGCATCTCCCATCCCTCATCATTTGCCCGCCGACCCTTACTGGTCACTGGTACTACGAAGTACTGAAATACTCCGACAATTTGCGGCCAGTTTTATACACCGGCAACTCAAGAGAACGAGTCCGCCTTTTGACGAAACTGCAGTTATATGATGTGGTCATCACCTCGTATGAAGTTGTCCGTAATGACATTTCGAATCTTGAAACCCACAAGTGGCTGTATTGCATATTGGACGAAGGACATGTCATTAAAAATTCGAGAACTAAACTCACCAAGGCCGTCAAGTGTATCCAGGCCCAACATCGCCTTATTCTTTCTGGAACGCCCATACAAAACAACGTTCTAGAATTGTGGAGTTTGTTCGATTTCCTGATGCCTGGTTTTTTGGGGACTGAATCAGCTTTCAACGAGCGCTTTGGAAAACCAATACTATCGAATCGGGACGGAAAGGCAAAGAACGGCGAAGCAGGTCCGCTCTCATTTCTTCGCATCTATCAGATTCATTTAGAGCTAACAACGTTGTGACATCAATTCTAGCTGCATTAGCCCTTGAAGCACTTCACAAGCAAGTGCTACCCTTTTTACTCCGTCGCCTGAAGGAAGATGTTCTCCATGATTTGCCACCAAAAATCATTCAAGATTATTACTGTGATTTGTCAGAGTTACAGAAATATCTGTATGATGACTTCTCCAGGTCCAAAGCGCTTGTCTCGGCCGAGAATACCATCCACTCGAGTCAAAAAAACGAGGCGGAAGGGGGACAGCAACACGTTTTTCAATCTTTACAGTACCTGCGCAAACTTTGTAACCATCCTGCACTTATCCTCAAAGATAACAAAGAAGTTATCGATTCTGCTTTTGCTCATATCAGTATTCCTTCAACCAGTAGTCTCCACGACATTCACCATGCCCCCAAGTTGTTGGCTTTGAAGTACGCACTTAGTGTTCTCAACTGCATGACATCACTCATCTTAAACTTAGGCAGATTTTGCTGGATTGTGGCATTGGTTCTGCTACCGGCATCAATACGGAATCCCAAAAAAGCGAGTTGATCGACACAGCGACGGACAATGCTGGGTCTTTCTCGCAACATAGAGTTCTCATTTTCTGCCAAATGAAACAGATGATAAACATCATCGAGACCGATTTGTTCAAGGCCCACATGCCCTCGGTTTCATATATGCGATTAGACGGTGGCATTGACACTAATAAACGACACGCCATCGTTCAAACTTTTAATGCCGACCCAAGTATCGACTGTTTATTGCTTACCACTCATGTCGGTGGACTGGGATTGACCCTAACCGGGGCCGACACGGTTATCTTTGTTGAGCATGATTGGAATCCAATGAAGGACCTTCAGGCCATGGATCGGGCTCACAGAATAGGTCAAAAGAAAGTCGTAAATGTATATCGTCTAATCACAAAGGGGACCTTAGAAGAAAAAATTATGGGGTGCGTTTTCCTATTCATTTGTGGAATATGATTACTGACATCTGGGTTTACAGCTTGCAGCGTTTCAAGCTCAACATTGCAAATTCTGTCGTCACCCAGCAAAATTCTGGACTGGCAACAATGGACACCGACCTGGTGTTGGACTTGTTTAGACGCACGACAGAGGAGGAGAACGCGATCGCTTCTGCAAAGCTCAAAGTCAAGGAGTCATCTGACCCTGTCTCACAAAAAAATGTACTTCAAGGACTCGAGGACTTACCCGCTGAAGATGAGTATGAGGGGCTGGACTTGACCAGTTTCATGGGATCCCTTGGCCGTTGATTTACATTTTTTATCGATATGGTTGTGAAGACGTGAATCATACTATATACGGTTATATAGCTTTAATTGCTAGAAGAGGTCGGCGATGTATACACTACAACCACAGTATGTTAGTACAAATGATTCAGCATGATAAGGGTTTTGGGGCAATCAAATCCTGTGGCTTATATCAAGGTCCCAGTTTCACATGGGCGGTGTCAAGTTTTGACAAAAACCGTGACTTTTTTCCAGCGCGACAAAGCCATGCCACTCAAGATATCAAGCTTTGACTTTCTTTTTTAATGTCCCTACGGACTAGCCAGTGATACCTGGCATTAGAAGAGGCGTCGTTCCAGTACGTCATCACCGCCATGTCCATGGTGACTCTTTCTTTTCGACAGCGGTTTATCTAGATCTCTTGCCAGGGTCCAGAGTAAGTTTAAAAACTTGTATAGGTTATATAGTAAGTGGAATATTGACGACCTGCTCACCGATATACTACATGTAGGCGATGACTCGGTAGTTGAGTTCTACCTTTTCAAAGCTGGAAGTGACCCAGCTCGGGGACAGATTTTGTTTCCGAATAACTCAGAGGTCGTTCAAGTTCGAATTCCCAGTTTGATAGTTTTACAGGACAGAGTTTCTGAGTCCAAGGTAGTGCCAAATTCGCGATAGTTTGGGTGGAACGGATGTTGTAACTTGACAAACGTCGTTTGCCCATTTTTCCCACTAGAAGGAATCCAATCTATTTTCCTTCACATAATAGTAGTCGTGCCGGGATGAACATCTAGATAATGGTTGCAGAATAGGCCGCAAGTCACTGAACTGAAAAAGGTTGTTATAACCGTTCAGGCAGGAATGCTCCCAACAGCCTCTCGATCTCTTGACGAATCTCTGCCAAATTTATTTTCAATGCCTTCAGATCTTCGAATTTCCGCTGCGCTTGTGCCTCTTCGATAAATGATTCTAAAAGAGTTTCTTGCTCCAGCAGAGGCTGAAGTCGCTTTGCCTGAACCGAATCCATGTCTACGAATAGGTTAGATGCATCCGCGCCAGTGGCAGCACGAAGTGATTTTGATGCAGCAGAATTGCTAGTACTGGATCGTTGTGTAGGTAGAGACTAAAGGCAAAATATTAACTATTGGGCTGTTCAAGCTGAATGCAAACCGACCTGAAGAGGGAACATGTTTTTTTGTAAAAACAAATTAGCTCGCGTCATGATGGCCATTTGTACACGGTCCTGGGAGCTTCCCGCCCCGCCGGGACACTGTAACCCTCGAATTTTCTTAGAGACTTTGTCATAATGCGCGAATGATTCTAGAAGACGCTTCCGTGCAGCAGAGGCTTCTTTTGTGGGTTGATCGTTGTGACTAGTCAATGTCAGCGATGGTTCGGCTTTTCCTCTAGAAACACCCACTTCAAGTTCAAGATAAGTTCCTGGAATTTAGGTAGAGACTCTTCAATGTCCATTTCTAAATCGATGAAGTTCTATAATCATTGTGTTCATTTAGATTATGTGTCATTAGATGAAAATTTACCTCATAAAGGTTCACAAACGGTGGTACAACTTGCATTTGTTGTTCATACTGGTGACGCCTGAGAGAAATAGGTAAAAGCATACATGGAGGCTGAGTGAAGGTCGGGACGCACAGCAAAATGGGTCGGCAATTTCGACATATTCTTACTCCCTTCAGAAATTTATCTTCCTCTTCTTGTCTGGCCTGTTGCGCAGAGACATTTGCTGTTTTCCTTTTTCTAACCCCATAGTCAACGCCTTCTCCTACCTCCTCAACCTGTTTTGTTTGAATGTCGACTACAAAAAGGATTGAGCATAGTGCCATCCTATGGGGGTGTTTGGTTGGCAAAGAGCATATAATTTGACCACATAGCCTGCAATGATGTTTACGGTTTGTGAGAGGGTGGAATGAGGCACTGCAACGCAATTTCAGTAGCGTTCTTGCAGGTTGCAATTGGAAGAAAGAGGCTCAAAGAGTAATGGAGAAACCAAGTGGACGACGCGATGATTCGACTCACGCGCAAAGGGGGCACTTGCTCACTGCTGCGTCATCCTCCCAGGGTGTAATTCTTTGTTCAGCAGCTGACAGATTGAAATGGGAAATGAGAACACATCGTACTCAAAGAGATGCCAACCTCGAATTTCCATTTTTGTAGTATCACGTAGACCGCCACTTACCACCCCTCTCCAAAGGCCGCTAGCATCGTTGAAGTTCACAGTCTTCAGGGTTTGGATGTCGAAAATGGAGGAAGCCCTACGGTTTTCATGACCACCAAGGCCGGGGTGTGCCTTTTCATCATAAGGTCCATCTCTCGTCCCCTCAGAATCGGGTTGAGGAGGAAAATGGAGGTTAATAAGTTTTTCTAATCGTCTCTCGAGCTTTGTTCTTTCCACTCTTTTCATTCCACCCTCACCCTCACCCTCACGTTTCACCCGACGAGCAGAGAGGAAATCATCGGTGAGCACTCTGCAAACCCCTTTGGGCTGGAATCCAGGGGGGTAAGGGGCTGGTCTGCGGGAAGTAGGTGGACTGGGCAGGAGAGGTTTATCGGATATAGACACATCCCAATTTGGGGTATGGTTCATAGACGATGATTTTGAGATTGGGGGCGGCATCGCGGGATGATGTGAATTAAGAGATGGGACGTCTGAATCATTGGAGGGAAGCGAGACGGGCTCTACCGAGGGGAGAGGTCCGGGTCGGACAGTAGGCGTTGAACCAGCCTCATTAGAACTCTGATCAGAACGAGGATGGAGTGAGGAAACGGAAGTGTTGTGCGAGTGCATTGGAGCTTGATCGCCTAGCGTCCGTGAAGGACGTGTTTTTCGCAGAGGTAGTCGACGGAAAGTTGAACTCTTCGTTGGAGTAAATTGTGAGCGAGAAGAACCAGCCAAGTCTAACATTTCAGCCGTATTTGGGGAAGATGTTACAGTAAACGAGGATTCTGCGATTGAAGAACCTGAGGGGAGTGGGTAATCAGGTAAGGGCAACGGTGTGGTGGGTTGTGACTTCAAGTTTCTTGGAGCGCTGGCAGTGAGGTCTAAGCTGTCAGCCTCTGCGCCCAGATGTAACTTTGGGGGTTGCAGGACCACGCCATTGCTGCTGGACGGTCGTGAAATGGGTGGAGGCGATTGATTTGGTACTAGATGTGAGTTTGAATTTGATAAATTACGGGAATGCCTTTTGGACTGGATAACATTTGAGAAAGATACGAGGTCAAGGGTAGAAGCGATTAGCAGACCTTGTAAGCCAGGTAAGGAACATTCGCAGCGTTACTGGGTGAAGCCATGGATGTTCAGTGTCAAGTCACACTTCTGACCTTTGACCATGTCCGCCTTATCTGGCATTGTCGTTTCTTCTGACCTTGCCTTAAAGTTTGCAGACGCTGTTGAAGCCAAATTAACTCGATTTATCAAAGTCTCGGTTCAGAATGGTCTCTCCTTATTACAAAACCCCACCGCTTCTCTCTCACTTTTCACTTTTCATCCAGAATCACTTGTTCATGATCTTTCAATCGAAATCGAAGGATCGTTTGAGGACGACTTGCAAAATTTACAGAACGAGGATGTTCTACCTAAGGACTTCCCTGCATACATTCTCGCCAAGCTGGACGCGCCATCTCCAGACTGGATGATATTCTTCTACGTCCCTGACACTGCCAAAGTTCGGGATAAAGTAAGATCTTATATATCCATGATGTTGAGTACTGGAGGTGAACTTTCACTTTTAAAAACAGATGCTTTATGCCTCAACTCGGTTATCTCTGCTCAAGTCTCTTGGATCCACCCTTTTCACAGATTCTATTTTTGCCACCTCCAAAGCTGAGCTCACCCCCGATGCGTATGACGCCCACTTCCGACATGCTTCTGCACCCAATCCCCTTTCTGCGCGCGAGCAAGAGATAGCTGATTTGCGTGAAGCAGAGAACGAAGCGGCTTCGTATGCCGGAAGCAAAGTGAGGGTAACTCATATGGGAACAGGCGTTGGCCTAAATTGGTCGCCCGAAGTCGAACATGCTGTGACCAAGCTAGGTAAAGGTACCGACTGTTCTCTTGTCATCATTGTAAGTTAGTCCAACCTACTTGCATTGCCGAAATTTCTAACTTGAGTATGCATCAGAACATAGACCCAAAAACTGAAACTCTCATCTTGGGGTCGATTTCAGATATCAATATAGATACAATAGGTTCGGCGCTTCCCCAAAGTGAGCCATGTTATTGTCTTCTTGCGTGGCCACATCCTTCAGCAAATGACTTCAATCGTGATCTTGGTGTGTATTTGATCGGCTACTATTTTGTACTACACTGATACAAGGTGTAGTGTTCATCTACTCGTGTCCTTCAAGTTCGCCGATAAAGCATCGAATGCTTTATTCTTCGGGCTCGACGACGACTTTCCAGGCCGTTAAGAATATTCTAAACTCTTCCTCTTTGATCAGTGTACAATCACGAAAAATTGAGACGTCGGATCCACAGGAATTAAATGAAGCATTTTTGAAAGCAGAGCTTGGTCTCGACGCAAATAAAGAGTCGGACACAGCAGTGGTTGGCAATAGTAGAGCCTTTGCTAAACCAAAAGGACCCCCCAGGCGGCGATAGCTGTGTTGAGATACGATTGTTTTGTAACGATATGTGACCACGTGTGACGACGTGTGATCTTCGACTCGATATGCGATAATCGATATGCAAATATGTGAGGATGTAAGTAATAAAATAATCAGTAAGTTTTTAGATATTTTGCGGGGACAATTTTGGGCGAAGGCAAGCAAGCTT
>Ga0193743_1001268_pt1 | contig 18848 bp, 14 predicted proteins | sample L2c2metaG_FD_143038 | JGI IMG/M metagenome (GOLD analysis project Ga0193743, IMG submission 143038) | Soil microbial communities from a riparian zone of the East river system, Colorado, United States - L2c2 | ecosystem: Environmental > Terrestrial > Soil > Riparian zone | place: USA: East River... | reverse complement strand
CAGCCCCGCGGCGGCGGCCGTCCAGTTCGACGTCCCGTCACCTTCCGTCTTGCCCCTGACCAATGGCACTGCAACGGACAACAACTACATCTACCTTCCCGGCGGAAGCTATAACGTGACCGCCAATTACGGAGGCGATGGCACCTTCGCGTCGAGTGTCTCAACTCCAATCGCCGTAACTGTGAGTCCTGAAGCTAGCTCCTTGGTCCTTACCGTCCAGGACATCTCCTTGTCCAACGAGGGCTCCAACGTAACCAGCGTTCCCTACGGCACCTACGTCACTGTGTCCGCCCAGGCCTTTTCGACAGCGCAGCTCAACGATCCGGCGGCAACCTACGCGCTGCAGTCAACCGGCACCGTGACCTTCAGCACCACGCCGGCATTCGCCCCACTGAACCAGGTGGTGAACATCAACAGCAACGGTTTTGCCGAGATTCCCGGACAGTTGTCACTCGCCTATCCGCCGGCCACCTACAACATCAGCGCCACCTACTCCGGCGATCCCAGCTTCGGCAAAAGCAGCACCACCGGCACCTTCACCATCACCAAAGCCGATGTCGCGATCACTTCCGCGAATGGCAGCACCAGCGGGACCCTGGTCGTAACAGTCGCTCGCACAGTCGCCGCCGCCTTCGATAACCTCTTCACCAACAGTGGCCTGCAACTTCCCACCGGAACCGTCACCGTGACCGACAGCAGCGGCGCCCCCGTCGGTAGCGGCGCGCTGGCGGTCGTGATGGTGAATACGCCCCAGGGCCAGGTCCCAGAAGCGCAGGCAACGATAACGCTGACCGGCGCTGCGGCGACGATCCACTACCCCGGAGACACCAACTACAACGGAGGCACTGCAACCGGCGGCGGCGGCGGAGCCGGGTCCTTCACGCTCAGCGCCTCGCCCTCTACGATCACCGTGCCCGACGGTGGATCCAACACTACGAAGATGAATGTCACCCCTGCAGGCGGCTTTACCGGGACCGTCAATCTCACCTGCGCGGTCAGCGGCGGAACCACGTTGCAGCCAACCTGCTCTCTCGCGCAGCCCAGCGTCACGATCAGCGGCGCTACTGCGGTGACGGACACGCTGACGGTAACGACCGTCTCCTCCGGTTCGGCCATCGGCATGCCGTCGAACTCCGCCCGCGATACCTGGTATGCGGCGGGCGGAACCGCACTCGCCGGCATTCTGCTATTCGGTCTGCCGGGACGGCGGCGCGTCTGGCAGCGCATGCTCAGCCTGATGTTGCTCATCATCGCTGTGGGAGTGGTGGGCTGCGGCGGGGATGGAAGCAAATCCACACCGGCGGGCAGCTACACCGTAACGGTCACCGCAACCAGCGGCTCCGCTACCCAGACATCCACGGTCACGGCAACAGTCCAGTAAGTCAGATAAGTCAGAGGCTGCTGATTCCGAGAGCTACGACAACAGGCCGCCCGTTTCGGGCGGCCTGTTGTCGTAGCAACCGAGGGTGACTGCTCAGCCCTTTACTGCGGCTGGTTCGGGTTGTTTCCGCTGTCGTCGAAGCTCCCGCCGTCCGGCGCGTTCGCGGCGCGCGACGTGGTCACGTTGATTGGCGATTGCAGTTTGAACGTGATCAGCGTTTCGGCAGGAATCTTCACCTGTTCCCCACGTGTGACAGCATTCACGCCTGCACCTATGCCACCGCCGGAGGCCGCTCCGATCGCAGCACCCTTGCCGCCACCGGCGAGGGCACCAATGATCGCGCCCAGAGCCGCACCGCCACCCGTCTTCATCGCCGTATTCTTGCCGCGGCCTTTGCCCTCCTGGCTGAAGGGAGCGGTCACCACGGAGATGGGTGCCCCTTTCAGCTGAACCTGCGTCAGCTCAAGCGACAGCAGCGAACTGCCGGCAAAGTGTGCGGCATCCTTTGCCTGAATCACCCGCCCCACGACAGGCGTGCCGCGAGGGATCGCCACCATGTTGTCCGCGATGATGTCCGCGGTCAGTGTTCCGTGGATGACTTGCCCGGTCTGTGTTGTATTGCTGTCGAGTGCGTCTGCCAGACGAATCGGCAAGGCGGTCCCCTCCGCTACCGAGACAGTGCGAGCGACCGGTGCGGGAGGTTTGGCCGGCGCCGGCGGCGCTTGGGGCGTCATCGCCTGCGGTGGCGGAGGCCCTGCCGGAGCCTCGTTTATCGCCTCCTGGTTTGCCGGTTGCCCACTGTCGCGGGCGGCGCGATTGCGCTTGCGCTCGACCGGTGGTTTGGAGGCTCGTGGCGCGGGTGGCGCCTTCACGGCAGCTTCCACCGGGGCCACCGTCAAATTATTGATCACCGTACGGACCCCGTTCACCCCACCGCTCTCCGCTGCGGCCAGTGCCCGGGAAGCGTCGTTATTCACCGTACCGTTCAGCGTCACCGTGCCCCCATTCACACCTACCTGAATGCTTTGCCCGGTCAGCGCAGACTGGCCGCCGATGCGGGACTGGACATCGGTCGCAATATCCTGGTCGCTGCGGGGCGCGGGTGCTGGTGCGGCGGCAGGGGCTGCTGGTGGCGTCTCTTTGGTGAGGGAAGGGAATTGCTTGCAGCCGCTGGCGAGCAGCAGTGCGCCGGAGAGAATACCGGCCTGTAGCCTGTAGCGTGCCTTGGAATGCGTCGTCATGATGCCTGATCCTTTCGCTGCGGAACCTTTGCGGGCAGATATCCGAATTGTCTCTATCTTTCTTTGAACGGTCCTACGGCTATTATGTTTCGGCCAGCGGGCTTTTGTCTCACGTATTTGCGCTGCAAGATTCCGGCCCGGCCTCTGCCATTCGTGAGACGATGGGTGTTCGCTTGGCAGCAGTTACTGCCTGCAGGGCATCTCAATGAGACAAGGCACTGCGAGCGTGTCGCAAGGGTTCATTTCTGACGTAAATTGAAGTGCTGTCTGCAGGAACGCCAGGCAGCCCGAGGAGAATGTACATGTCTGCTGACAGAGGTGGGTTCGGTTGGTTTCTCGTAGGTTTGGGAATCGGAGCGGCAGTCGGTGTCCTCTATGCGCCAAAATCAGGCCAGGAGACGCGAGATGAACTGGCATCCTCCGCGCGAGAGGGATCGGAGTTCATGCGGGAGCGGTCTCGGAAAGCAGCTGAGAAGGTGAGCGACTATGCCGATCGCGGACGCGACCATTTGAACGAATACGTTGACCGCGGCAAAGATGCCGTGGACCGCGGACGCGCCCAATGGAACCAATATGTCGACCGCGGACGCCAGGCGGTAAGCGATCAGGTCGACAATGTGAACGCCGCCGTCGAAGAAGGCACGCGCGCCTATCGCAGCACCGCTTCCGGTGACGACGCCGACCGGATCACGAATGCGGTGGAAGCCGGCCAGCAGGCCTACCGGACGACGTAAGCCGGGCCGAACAATTCGTAATACGGGTCGCGACAGCAGTTCGCGATGCGCGGCCCCCTTCCCCCGTCACTCTTGTTCTAAGGAAGCGGCACATGGACCAACTCAATGGCATATTGCTGGCGCTCACCATCGTCGTTGGCGTGGGTGTTCTGATCTTCATTGTCGTTCTGCTGATCCTCGCCCAAACCCTCCTGCATACCCGCAAACGCGTCCACAAGATGCTGGACCACTATGAGACCGCGATCGCACCCCACATCGGTCCCATGGTGCAATCCACGCACTCGCTCGTCGATGATCTCTCTCCGAAGCTGAAGCACATCACCTCGAATATGGTGGACGTCAGCGACATTCTGCGCACCGAGACGCAGCACATCGGCGTGTCGGTGGGCGATATGGTGGAGAGGACGCACCAGCAGGCAGCGCGCGTGGACGATATCGTGTCGAGCACGCTGAATGGAATCGGCCATGCAACCGCGGCCGTGCAGGAAGGGCTCTCCGCCCCCATCCGTCACCTCAACGGCATCTTGGATGGACTGCGAGCGGGCATCGGCTCGTTTCGCCGCAAGCGCCCTCATTCAAACGGCACCGGCGCTGCGACAATCGTGCGCAAAGTGGAGCAGGATCCATACTAGGACGAGGAATCGCCTGCATTTCGAAAGGGCATTGCAGAGTCTTTCTCACCAGTCGTTGGCTTTCGAGAGACGCACCGCAATGCCGCACCGGTAGTGATCTGGCTCAATCTCAACAGCATTGAAGAAGTCGATGCGTTGTATGAGCTCTGGCGCGACCGCCAGGCAAAGATCGTCTCTCCACCTGAGTCAAAGCCGTGGAACTTGCATGAGTTCACTGCCGCCGATCTCGACGGCAACCTGTTCAGAGTCTTCTATGATTTCTCGCGGGATGCCGCACTACCTTCTGTGCGATAGGGCAGTGACGTTCGCTGCCATAGCTCTCAGCTCGCGGATGCCTGCAGCTGCATCTCGTGATCGACTAGCCAAGCTCGACACGTGCGCGTCGCTTTATTAAGGTGCGGGCTTGTCCGTCCGCAGCGGAAAAACGTAAGGAGAGGATTTCTCTCCTCCCCACTTCTAGATTATTACCTGCCTGGGGGCTTGCGGCAACACCCGGGCCGTGCCGCATCATCGTCGGCTGAAGCTCAAGAAACCTACCAAGGGAGCCACGATGAAAGAGCATGCGGTAGTGATTGCAGGAGGAGGTCCGACCGGGCTGATGTTGGCGGGCGAACTGGCGTTGGCAGGCGTCGACGTTGCCATTGTCGAGCGGCGCGCCAGCCAGGAGCTTGTTGGCTCGCGAGCTGGCGGTCTGCACTCACGCACCATCGAGGTTCTCGATCAGCGCGGGATTGCCAACCGGTTTCTTGCGGAGGGGCAGGTGGCGCAGAACGTGGGGTTTGCCGGTGTGTCTTTAAACATCAGCAACTTTCCCACCCGCCACAACTACACACTCGGATTGTGGCAGAACCACATCGAGCGCATCCTGGCCGGCTGGGTCGGGGAACTGGCGGTAATGATCTATCGCGGACGCGAAGTGACGGGCTTCGCGCAGGATGACACCGGCGTCGATCTCGAGCTGTCCAGCGGCGAGTCGCTGCGAGCGCAGTATCTCGTTGGGTGCGACGGAGGACGCAGTCTCATCCGGAAGGCAGCCGGCATCGACTTCCCCGGCTGGGAGCCGACGACGAGCGGCCTGCTGGCCGAGGTTGAGATGGTCGAGAAGCCGGAATTGGGCATTCACCGCACTGCCCTTGGCGTCCATTCCTTCGGCAGGGAGAAGTACGAGATCCGCGATGGCAAGATTGTCTTCATGGATGAGGGCCCGATACGGGTCATGGTGACCGAAGCGCACGTCGGAGCCACGAATGGGACGACGTCCGAACCCACCCTGCGCGATCTCAGCGAAGCGCTCATCGCCGCATGCGGGACCGACTATGGGGTTCACAGTCCCACCTGGATCTCCCGGTTCACCGATATGACCCGCCAGGCCGCGACTTACCGCGACAGGCGCGTCCTGCTGGCCGGCGACGCCGCGCACGTGCATGCACCGGACGGCGGACAGGGCCTTAACACCGGCGTGCAGGATGCAGTGAACCTGGGCTGGAAGCTGGCCCATGTGGTCAAAGGAACATCGCCGGAGAGCCTGCTCGATACCTACCACGCCGAGCGCCACCCGGTCGCTGCCCGCGTGCTGCGTATCACGATGGCGGGAGTCGCGCTTCGCCGTTCGGACGAACGCTCGAACGCACTGCGCGACACAATGTCCGAGTTCCTCGGCATGGACGAGCCGCGCAGACGATTCGCCGCGATGATCTCCGGCTTGGGCATTCACTACGACCTCGGCGAGGGACACCCGCTGCTCGGGCGCCGCATGCCCGATCTCGACCTGGTGACCGCCGACGGCGCGCTGCGAGTCTTCACCTTGCTGCACGATGCCCGGCCAGTGCTGCTCAACCTCGGTGAGCCCGGCGGCTTCGACATCACTCCATGGGCGGATCGCGTTCAGTGGATCGACGCCGCGTACGCTGGTCCGTGGGAGCTTCCGGGACTTGGGACGGTCAGCGCTCCCACCGCCGTGTTGATTCGGCCCGACGGGTATGTGGCCTGGGTGGGAGACCTGACCCAGACGGGGCTCACTGAAGTGGGGCTAACGGACGCGCTAACCAGTTGGTTCGGACCGCCTGCTCCGGCGTAGCGCACACGCTTCCAGCCTTGAACGTGCGAAACGCCAGCGATGCAACTCCCGTTCCGGGAAGGCATAAAAAACGTAATCACATTTTTGCCATATCACCCCGCCGTTTTTGCTACTCTGGAAATAGGGCACACAAGAGGCTGCGGACAATCTCCGCGGCCTCTTGCCTTTTTGGCCGATTGCTTATCCCAAGCCCTTTGTTTGGACGAATTTACCGATAAGCCATTTGGAATGACCAATTTGGCCCCCGGGAGAGGGTCTAAGTCAATATAACAAAACGAGTTACAGGCCAAACTCCCGGCACGGGAGGGGGGAGGGGGTGACGTGACCCCAGCTATACGATCCACCCGCCGCCGACCACCACATCCTCCTGGTAGAAGACCGCGGCCTGTCCCGGCGTGACCGCACGCACCGGCTCATCGAAGGTTGCGGTCACCTCGTCCGGACCGGTCTTCCGGATCGTGGCCGGGGCGGGCTCGTGACGATGCCGCACTTTGACGCTGACGCGCATCGGCTCCGTGAGATTGGCGACAGAGATCCAGTTGAGCTGGCGCGCCACCATCGTGGAACTGAGCAGTTCGTCCTCGCCGCCCACCGTGACCCGGTGGCTCGCCGAATCGATCGACAGAACATAGAGCGGCGAGGGCGACGCGATGCCGAGACCCTTGCGCTGCCCAACGGTGAACTGATGGATGCCGCCATGATGCCCCGCGACTGTACCTGCCGTGGTGACGAGATCGCCGCTTGAATCGGGCATCGCCTCGCCCTGCTCGTCCAGGTAGGCATCGATGAACCGTTTGTAATCGCCACCCGGGATGAAGCAGATCTCCTGCGAGTCGGGCTTGGTCGCGATGCCCAGGTCGTAGGCGCGCGCCTGCTCCCGCACCTCGGGTTTGGTGTAGCCGCCCAGCGGGAAGAGCGTGCGGGCAAGCTGCTCCTGGGTCAGGCCGAAGAGGAAGTAGGTCTGGTCCTTGCTAGCATCGGCAGGCCGCTTCAGCAGCCAGCGTCCGCTCGCTTCGTCGTACTCGTTGCGGGCGTAGTGTCCCGTCGCGATCAGATCCGCACCGATCTGCCGCGCCGTCAGCAGCAACTGGTCGAACTTGAGATGGTTGTTGCACAGGCTGCAGGGAATCGGCGTCCGTCCGGCGAGGTACTCGGCCACAAACGGCTTCACCACCTCGCGCTCGAAGCGCTCCTGGTGGTTGACGAGGTAGTAAGGAATGCCCAGCCGCTCCGCCACCCGGCGTGCGTCATATACATCGTCTACCGAGCAGCACCGCCCCTGCACTTCCTCCGGCATGCCCTCGCGCCCGGCAAGTCGGCGCTGGTTCCAGAGCTGCATGGTCAGTCCAATGAGCGTGTGCCCCTCGGCCTGCAGCATGGCGGCTACGGTCGACGAGTCAACGCCGCCGGACATGGCAACCGCAATGGTTCGCGGTGCCACTGAGGCGCGGGTCGCGCGAGTTGGAGCGCTGCTCGAATTGGTCACTGTATAGGTCACAAAATCTATCTATGTTGAGCTTCCCGCTGCCGCCTGCTCGCGTGTCGCGCTGCGCTTGTAGACCGGCGAGAGCTCGCGCAGGTGAGAGACTGCCGCTGGAACCAGCGCCAGCGCGAAGTCGACATCATCCTCCGTGGCGCTCGTGTCCAGACTGAAACGCAGGCTCGCCCGCGCTCGCTCCGGCACCACGCCCATCGCGGTCAACACGTGTGAGGATTCGCTCGCTCCGGACATGCACGCCGAACCACCGGAGAGCGCAAGTCCCTTCAGGTCCAGCGCAATGACCAGCGCCTCGCCCTCCAGATGATCGAACCACAGGTCGGTTGTGTTCGGCACACGCCTCGAGCCGCCACAGTAAACGCCGACCTCATCCACCTGCGTCAGGACGCCGTGTTCCAGCCGGTCACGCAACGCAGCCAGCCGCGCCGGTCCATCGCCCGCAACAAAGGCCTGGGCCATCTCCGCCGCATGCCCCAGCCCGACTATGCCCGGTAAATTCTCCGTGCCCGCGCGCTGCTGCCGTTCCTGCGGGCCGCCGAAGATGAGCGGTTCCGGGTGCGTGCCCCGCCGGATGTAGAGTGCGCCCGTACCCTGCGGCCCATGGAACTTGTGTCCGGAGATGCTCAGCAGATCGCAGCCGATGGACTTCACGTCGATGGGCACCTTACCCACTGCCTGAACAGCATCGGTATGAAAGTAGACGTCGGCCTCCTGAGCGATGGCGCCGATCTCCGCCACCGGCTGCAGCGTACCGATCTCGTTGTTCGCCATCATGATGCTGATCAGCCGGGTATTCGGCCGCACCGCGCGGCGGACATCCTCCGGGTCGATCACGCCCGAAGCATCCACTGGCAGAAAGGTGACCTCGATGCCGCGGTCGCGCAGCCGCTCCGCTGTAAGGAGCACAGCATGATGCTCGATAGAACTCGTGATGAGATGATCGCCCGGTTTAAGCACGCCGGTGAGCGCCAGGTTGTCGCCCTCCGTGCCGCCGCTGGTAAAGACCACTTCCGCCGGGCGGCAGCCGAGCAGGCGAGCCACCTGCTCGCGAGCGCGCTCCACGGCAGCCCGGGCACGCTGGCCGTAAAAGTGGATGGAGGACGCATTCCCAAACTGCTCTGTAAACCAGGGACGCATGGCCGCGAACACCTCCGGAGCGAGAGGTGTGGTGGCATTGGCATCCATGTAAACGCGGTTCATCGGCTGCCTTCCAGTTTACGCTGCAGCGACGTTCGTCACTGGTTGCGCGGGACATGGCGTGGCTGATCGTGGCTCTAACCCATTCGGTCGCAGATGTTCCCATGATTCTGCTAGGCTTCTGCCGGTGCCGAGAGCACGGGAGGCTTTGACGATGAACTGTAGAACGATTCGAGCGTTTGGAATGGCAGCCGCAATGCTCGTTGGCGGCATCATGTGGAACGCAACCGCACACGCCCAGTCGGGCACGATGGAGAAGGCTAAGGCGAAGGTGGCGGACAGCTCAACCGCACAGCCACCGTCAGAGGTGTACGGCGGCCTCCTGAAGAGATTGTCCGAGGAAGTTATCGGGGCCGCCGAAGCGATGCCGGCAGACAAATACGACTTCGCGCCAACTGCAGGGAAATTCGATGGCGTCCGCACCTTCGGCTCCCAGGTGCAGCATGTTGCGGAAGCGAACTTCTTCTTCTTTTCCAGCTTTGGTCTCAGCGGCGCACCGGATGATGCCAAGCTCAAGGCTCTGAAGAGCAAAGATGAGCTGGTCCAGGCGCTGAAGGACTCCTTCGCCTTTGCGCAAAAGGGCATTGACACCATGACACCGCAGAATGCCTTCATGACCGTGGGTTCAGGAAAGATGCAGATGACCCGCGCGGGGTGGGCGACGTTGACCCTGGCCCACTCCATGGACCACTACGGCCAGATGGTGGAATACCTGCGCATGAACGGCATTGTTCCGCCGGCCAGCCAGAAGCAGGCGCAGGGCGGGAGCGACTAAAACGGCACGATTCCGGCGAAACGTAAATGGCGCAGCCCGCGGGCTGCGCCATTTACAGCCTTGAGCGGGTCAGCGTTTTTCGATGGGCGTGTACTCGGCCGGATACTCCGGGCCGATGTAGTCGGCGCGGGGACGGATCAGCCGGTTATCGTCGTGCTGCTCGATCACGTGCGCCGCCCAGCCGGCGATGCGGCTCACGGCGAAGATGGGCGTGAAGAGGTCGATATCGATGCCAAGTGTGGTGTAAGTAGAGGCGGAGTAGAAATCGACGTTCGCGTTCAGCTTCTTCTCTTCATTGATGTACTTCTCTATAGCGCGTGACATGTCGAACCACTTCGGATTGTTCGCGGACCTGCCTAGCGCCTCGCTCATCTTTCGCAGGTGCGTCGCCCGCGGGTCTTCGGTGTGGTACACGCGATGACCAAAACCGGAGATCTTCTTCTTTGCCGCCAGCATTGCCTTTACATGCTCGACGGGGTCCTCGCCGGCCTTGTCGATTGCGAAGAGCATATGCATCACCGCCTCATTCGCGCCGCCATGCAACGGGCCTTTGAGCGCGCCGATAGCGCCAGTGATGGCCGAGTGGATGTCGGAGAGGGTGGCGGCGATGACCCGCGCGGCGAATGTGGATGCATTCAACTCGTGGTCCGCATGCAGGATGAGCGCGATGTCCATGGTCCGGGTCGCGGTCTCGGAGGGCTTGTCACCGTTCAGCATCCAGAGAAAGTTGCCGGCATGGGAGAGCGAAGGATCGGCCTGGACCAGCGGTTTGCCCTTGCGAATGCGGTCATAAAAGGCAACCAGCATGGCGATCTGGGAGGTCAGGCGGAAGCTCTTACGAACGTTTGCATCGTGCGAGTTATCCTGCTCGTCGGGGTCGTAGCAACTGAGGGCGGAGACGGCGGTCCGCAGAACCTCCATCGGCGTCACATCTTTGGGAAATGAACGCAGCAGCTCGACGATCTTCGGGTCGAGCACCCGCGCCTTTGCCAACTCCTTGCGGAAGCTGTCGAACTCGGCGGCTTTGGGGAGCCGGCCATGCCACAACAGATAGGTGGTCTCTTCGAAGTTGGACTGCTCGGCCAGCTTGTGGATATCGATTCCGCGATAGGCGAGTACTCCGGCATCACCATCGATCCAGCAGATGCTGGAGGTGGTGGCAACAATGCCCTCCAGGCCTTTCGAAGCAACAGCAGTCGCCATCCGTCAGTCTCCTTCGCCTTAACCCGGCCTTACGTATTTGTGTGATGCTCAGCGCCGGACGTGATGCGATTTCGAGCACTTCCACGAATGCTCTATCCGGCCATCAATCTGTGCAGTGCAGCTTTTCTTGACGGAAAGCTGCGGAATTCAGTGCCGCTGGATGGAGTATCGTGGAACTGCTCCGGCGGCCCAAGTGCGGAACTATTGGTTATAGCGCAGCGGCAAAGTGCTTGTCACATACCGGTTGTATAGACGCGCGATGGGGCGCAAATGGCGCGAGATCGATCGCAGGTGTTACGCCACAGACGAGATCGGCAATCGCGTGCGCGGTTCCGGGAGCGAGCAGAATGCCGTTGCGGTAGTGACCCGCCGCCAGGAATCGCGTGGCGTCTCCGTACTCACAGCGCCCAATCGTGGGAAGCCCGTCCGTCGAGACAGGACGCAGACCGGCCCAGCTTTCCAGCTCAGGCGCCTCTGCAGCGGGCGGCCACAAGGCGGCAGCGCGCCTGCGCAGAAGTGATAAAGCGGCGGGATCAACCTGCCTGGAATAGCCGGCATCTTCCACGGTGGCGCCGATCACAATGCGTCCGTCGCCGCGCGGGATCAGATAGACCTCAGACGAGCGCAAGACGCGGGTGAGCGGCGGCCCATCCGGCTGTGCGATGACCAGCATCTGGCCCTTGCTCGGAGCAACTCCAGCCGATGCGTCGAGCGAATCGGCCCAGGCGCCGCAGCAGTTGACGCATGCATCGGCACGCACCGGGCCGTGAACGGTGGTCAGCAGAACGTCCCTGCCTTCGGGTTCGATTGATACGACACGCTGATGCTCATGAAGTGCGACTCCGGCGGCGATGGCTGCCGCGCGCAGGACAGTACATAGTTCGCGCGGGTCGAGGCTTGCTTCCTCCAGCAACAAATAGGTGTGGTTTGCCCCGGCCAGACCGGGGATCAGATCGCGTGCTTCATCGCGTGACAACATGCGGCCTGCGGAGGCGGTCTTCCCCGCGTTCGCTATCTGGATGGTTTCATGGGTTCGCAGAGGCACCCGCAGCCCAGAAAGCTCCTCTATTTCTTTCAAGAAAGAATCGTAAAGCACTCTGCTGTAACGAGAAAGCTGAAGCAAAGTGGCGGGATTTTCCGGATCTTCCACGGCAAGCATGCCTCCCGCCGCCCAAGAGGCCTCCCTGACTGCTTCGCCCGCTTCCAAAACTGTGACCCGCAGCCCTCGGCGCCGCAGAACAAGAGCGCAGGCCAGGCCGATCACTCCTCCGCCTGCAACCGCGACATGTCCAGCGTGCTGCATAGTTTCGATTGTAGCCGGGTACAAGTGAGGTAATCTTTCAGTAATCAAATCAAATGACTTGGAACTCGGTCGGCATTGCGATGCCGGATGATGCACGTCCCGGGCGAGGTCACATCGGTCTCACCCACGCATCTTACCCAAGTACATCCAAGCAGCAGGAGGCATGTCCGCATGCGACAACTAGGCTTTCGTCCACCGGAATCACCGCCGGTCGAGACGGATGTGGAGACGCCTTCGGAGATACTTCCGTACGAGCGATCTGCGGCGGAACCGAGCGAGCCGGTGGAAGTGCATCGGGTCGAATGGAATTCGATTGAGGCAGAGTCCGTCGCGCAGCCGCAAGAGACGGTGGCGGCTGACGCAGATGCAGATACTGTCCCACTTCCAGATGATCGGTTTGCGCTCGAAGAACGCGAGCCGGTGCAGGTGTATCGGATCGAACGGAATCCGATGAACAAGCAGGAGCGCGTCGCACGGCCAGGGAAGCCTGTGTCGGCTGACACGCATCCCGGCCGGCTACCGGAGCGGTCCAATCCTCGTCCTGCTCCAGTTCCTTTTCCAGAGCCGAGCGCGGCGGAAAGAGCTCCGATTGGGCGCTGGGAGGAGTTTCACGAGTTCCGCCACGCGGAACCGAAACGCGGCGGCCGGCTCCAGCTGGAACCGGTCCCGATGCGTCAGGACTCTTCATCGAAGCTATTGACCGTGGACCTGGAACGCGAGCACCGTTCTTCCTTCCTGACCCTCGTGGTACCGGCCATCGCGGCGCTTCTTGCATTTGGAGCTCTACTGTGGAGCGGCTCACTGCGCTACCGGGTACGTCAGCAGGATGCGGCGATGAGTACGCTTCAGGAGCAGAACCAGAAGCTGGTGGAGACCCTGACACAGATGAGTGCAGAGCAGAAGGACTCCAGCGCCGCCCTTGACTCCAGCTCGGCTGTGCGCCAGAACCCTTCCGCCGTTACGCCGCCGGCAACTTCTGCTGGCGGGAACAGCAAAGCTGCGGCACAGCCAGAGAAAGGACAACCGGAGCATCGGCAGCCGAAGAATCGGCAGGGCATTTCGGTGCCGCCGCCTGTCCAGCAGCGGGGGGCGGCCTCTGCACAGCGAAAAGAGGAGGGGTATCGGCAGCCCGTCGATGCAGGGCACGCTCCTGAGATCGTTCCGCCATATCCGACGAACTTCCAGCCGGGCAACGTCGCAGTGAACGCGGCGAATAGCCAGCCGGTGCCGAGTGGGGGGACATATACCCCCCCGGTCACACCTGGGACACCGTCCAGTCCTGGGGCGAACCAGCAATCGGTCCCAGTGGCCGGATCGAGCCGTCCCGCAACGGCTGCGACCACACCGCCTCGCCCGAGCGCGCCGCAGGCTTCAGCCCCATCGCGGTTACCGGAAGCGCCGCCGCCCACGAAGACCATTGCGCATGCTGCGCCCGCTGCGGCTCCGGAGACTACGACGCAATATCAGGCAACCGGAAACGGTGCATATGCCAGTCCGCTGGCGCAGAACATCGAAGCTGTGGAGGGTTTGCAGCGGCATAGCCCAGTCCAGCTCAAGGAATTTCATGGGCGCGCGGGAGCCTCGACGCAGGCTACGCCCAATGTGCGGCTTTCTGTGCAGAATCCGGACCAGGGCCATGGCAGCTACACGCTGGTGGTCGATGAGCGAGGATCAAGTCACCAGCTTCGTGGCCAGGTGAATCATCCGCTGGTCTTTACTGATACGGCAACACACCGCGAATACGCGCTGGTGGTCCTGAGCATCGCCGATCAGCAGGTGTACGGCTACGTGCGCGCGACACAATAATGCGCGACACAATAGCCGCACAAGCGACATCGCAGAAAGACGGCCGGGTGCCTAACCGGAAGGAGCGTTCAAGGTCACATCCTTTGCTCCATTGAAGGAGATGGTGACCTGCATCGCTTTGCGCTTGTCCCAGTCTTCACGCGAGAGGGGATAGCTGAAGACGACCAGGCCATCGACGGACTGGCCCGGCTGAATCTGGATATTGCGGCGAAGAGGATCCATGCGCATCGGCCCCAGCTGCGGGTAAGCCTGGAAGACCTTGTCGAAGTCCGCCTGACTGGCCGCCGGGCTGCGGCGTGAGTCGCCATCCGGCAGCGTTACCACGGCCCAGTCGTCCACGATAGTGATAGGCGCCTTGTTCGGGTTGTGCAGGCGGACATGCGCAAAGACAAGCAACTGATTAACGATCTCGTCCTGGCCCTGCATGCCGGCAGTGCCGGCCGCGCCGCCCGTGATCTTGGCCTGTACCGGGTAGATGGAGATGCGGGCGATGTCGCCGGTGGCTATGGGGGTTTTGCGCTCAAAGCGCACCCACGCAACCACTGCCAGCGCCGAGATGATGAGTGCTATGAGAATACGGACGGCCAGGCGACCATAATTCGTCGGCTCATCGATCTGCGAGAGGTGTAAGTCGCCGGGAGGGCGGGTGCCAGAGTCAGTCACAGTTTGCCTGCATTCTATAGCGGACTTGAACGAACTTGTTGCTGAACCGAAGCCTGGAGTCCTTGTGCCCTTGTCACGATACGATGAAACCACACTTACAGCCTCTGGCCTAACACAAACTGTGTAGGAAAGACCGCCCGGAGGCGGATGGTAGGATCGGTTCTGCCGGACCTGGGGTATTCGCTAATTCAAGATTACGCAGCCGGGCATTCCCGCAGAAAGATACGCATGTTCCCACGGGGAAGACCACTCCGCCTGGCCTACTTCGTCAGCCATCCTATCCAGTACCAGGCGCCGCTTCTGCGGCGGATCGCCACGGAGCCGGACATTGAGCTTGAAGTCTTCTTCTCCAGCGACCACACCGTCCGCGGCTATGTGGACGAGGGCTTTGGCGTCAAAGTCGAGTGGGATATTCCACTGTTGGAGGGCTACCGATCATCCTTTTTGCCGCGCTGGCGGGAAGCCGGTAAGGAGCCCGGTTTCTGGCGGCCATTGAATCACGGGATCTTCCAGCGGCTCCAGGAAGGCCGTTTTGATGCTGTCTGGAGTCATGGCTACAGCACCGCGAATAGTCTGCGCGTCATTGCAAGCGCGGCGATGCTTCGTATCCCGGTTCTGCTGCGCGCCGAGTCGACGCTCCACGACCGGGCACGCACCCTGCCGAAGCTGCTGGCGAAGGAAGCCTTCTTTCGCACCCTGCATCCGCAGGTGAATGCGGTGCTTGCCATCGGCGAGGCGAATGCGAGGTACTGGCGGCATTATTTCGGCCACGAGATGCCGGTCTTCCGCATGCCCTATGCGGTGGACAACGACTTCTTTCAGCAGCGTGCAACCGAGGCTGTCGCGGGACGTGAAGCGCTCCGGGCGGAGTTGGGGCTTGAGCCGGGCCGGCCGGTCATCCTTTTTGCCTCCAAACTGCAGGAACGCAAGCGCTGCACGGACTTGGTGGCCGCACACAAGTTGCTCCGGCAGCCCCGGCCCTACCTGCTGATTGTTGGCGATGGTGAGGAGCGGCCGCGGCTGGAGCGGCAGGCCGCAGGCGATCCGGACATACAGTTTCTGGGTTTCCGCAATCAGACCGAACTGCCGCGATACTTCGATCTCTGCGACGTTTTTGTGCTGCCTTCGCAGCATGAGCCGTGGGGACTGGTGGTGAATGAGGCGATGAATGCGGGCCGGGTCGTCGTAGTCTCGGACGACGTGGGCTCCCAACAAGATCTGGTACGCGACGGAGAAACCGGCGCTGTCTTTCCCGTGGGCGACGTGACGGCGCTGGCGGCGGCACTCGAACGTGTCCTGGATACGCCGGAAACCGCGGCGAGAATGGGTGCCGCCGCGAGAGCGCATATCGATCGGTTCAGCTTTGAGCAGGATGTAGCCGGCCTGCGGCAGGCGCTGGCCTATTGTGTACCGGGATTCGACGTTTGCAATAACGGAGAAACCTCTGCACAGGCGCCGCTATGATGAGGCCCGATGGTGCGTAAGGCACAGTACAACGCTGCGGAATCGATCACCACCGGCAATGCCGACGCCTATTTGCGCCCGGCATTCCCGCTAAGGATTCGGATGAAGCGGCTGGCATGGAATGTCGCGTGGGCACTCCTGTACAGGCTCTCGCCCCGGCCATTCCATGGCTGGCGTTCATTGCTGCTGCGGGCTTTTGGCGCGAAGATGGGACCGCACTGCCACTTCTATCCAAAGTCGAAGGTGTGGGCACCCTGGAATCTGGTCTGCGATGACCAGGTGACGGCCGCCGATGGTGCAGAAATCTATAACCCTTCACCGATGAGCTTCGGGTCGCACGCGATTCTGTCGCAGGACAGCTACATCTGCGGCGCGACGCATGACTATGATGATCCGGCGTTTCCGCTGATCGCCTATGCGATGCATGTGGGCGCCCGTAGCTGGGTCTGCGCGCGCGCATCTGTCGTTCCCGGGGTTAATGTTGGTGAAGGCGCGGTGCTCGGACTGGGTTCGGTGGCTACGCGTGACCTGGAGCCCTGGACGGTGTATGCAGGCGTACCAGCGGCGAAGGTGAAGGAGCGTGTGCGCCACGGGGTCGCAGGCGCGTGATCTCCGTTCTGATTCTGACCAAGAACGAGGAACAGGATCTGCCTGGGTGCCTGGCCTCAGTCTCGTGGTCGGACGATGTGCACGTCTTCGATTCTTTCAGCACGGACTCGACCGTATCCATCGCGAAAGGGCTGGGGGCGATGGTTGCGCAACGAGTCTTCGATAACTACGCGAGTCATCGCAATGCTGCGCTGAACCAGACGCGTTTTCGACATCCCTGGGTGCTGTTGATGGATGCGGATGAGCGGTGCACATCTCCGTTGGCGCACGAGATCGCGCAGGTGGTGGCGAACGATCCCGATGTCGCCGCCTTTCGCATTCGCCGGCGCGACTATTTTCAGAACACCTGGCTGCGTCACGCGCAGATTTCGCCCTGGTACATCCGACTGGTGAGGCCGGAGCTGGCACGCTATACGCGCGAGATCAATGAGGTGCTGGAAATTGCTGGAAAGGTCGGCGAGCTGCGAGCGCCGCTGGACCACTATCCTTTCTCAAAGGGCATTGGCCACTGGCTGCGCAAGCATGACGACTACTCCACCATGGAGGCTCAGTTGATTTTCCAAGGTGGCGGCCCGCCAGACCCATCGCTGCGCACGGCGCTCACCGCCAGGGACTTTCACACGCGCCGGCTGCACCAGAAAGCGATTTTCTATCGCATGCCGGGCAGGCCGCTGCTCAAGTGGCTGTACATGGTCTTTATCCGGGGGGCATTCCTGGACGGCCGGCCGGGGCTGATCTATGCCCGGCTACAGGCCATCTACGAGTACATGATCGTGCTGAAGACGCGCGAACTGCGCGAGCGCGCCGCGTTGGGGGGCCACTCCCGGGGCTGAGACCGTTGTTTTTCTCTGCCTCTTTTGTGGTGCATGAAGCCTCTTGGGATCGCCACGTTGCTGAGGTAGTATCGAGGCACTGCGAAGCCTGCAACCAAGCGTGCGATGACTCGCTGTCCTTACGTTCTGCGACTTTGCCTGGCATGACGGGAGCGATGCAGGCCGCAGTAGAGGGATCCGGGCGTGCCCGGCGAAGAGTTGAAGGGACGCCGGAGAGACGCCGCAGATGGTGGATGCCCCGCACCAAGTACCGCCGATCACAGTAGAGGCAGAAGGTCCGCTTGGCGCGAGTTCGGCCAAGGACGGACTATCGCTGTCCGATATCGGCCGCATCCTGCTTAAGTGGAAATGGCTGATCCTGGCCTGCCTGCTGCTCTCCATTTTGCTGGGTTACGTGTATTCGAAGACCCGGACCCCATTGTTTGAAGGCTCTGCGACGATCGATCTGAATCCATCGCAGACCAATATGGGTCTCAGTGACCTTATCCAGGAGAGCCTCTCCTCCGAGGATGTCCGCATACCGACAGAAGTGGCGCGTATGCAGAGCAATCTGGTTGTGTTTTATACCATCAAGGAACTTGCGCTTCAGCACCGCGGCCCCTTTCCGAAGGCCTTCGACCATCTGTCTCCGGATGCCGGCATGGACGCTTTTCCGGCGGCGCAACTGCAAGGGATGATCGGCTACGTGCGTGGATCGCTGCACGTTACGGCGGTTACCGGAACGGACATCATCGCAATCAATTATCGCGACCCTCGTCCGCAGGTGGCCAAGGATGTGCCGAACACGATTGTCGAGGTGTATCTGAAGCGGAATCTTGACGATCACATGGAAGGTACGGGCCGGGTGACGCGTTGGCTGGCGACGGAGATGGAAGGGCTGAAGCAGCAGGCCACCGATGCGCAGGCACGCTTGGGACAATATCAGCGAGAGCACAATCTTATTGAGACAGGGGTTGCCGGTCCGAGCGGCGGGCAGACGGATAGCCTTGAACTCGATCGATTGCGCATCAACAATCAGCAAGTGGCTGGTGCGCAGGCAGACCGCATCGTGCGCGAAGCTAAGCTGCGGCTTGCCGAATCGAACGATCCGGACCTGGTGGCGAGCGTTGCACCCAGTACCACGCTGACGATGTTGCGCAGTGAACTGCTGACCCTGACAGCGCAATATAGCCAACTGACGACAAGATATGGAGTGAATTTTCCGCGGGTACGTGAACTGCATAACCAAATTGTCAAAGTGCAGGGTCAGATCGATACCGAGATCCAAAACGTTCAGCAGCGCATCCGTGAGGAGTACAACACCTCGACACATACGCTGAACCTAATGCAGACCCAGCTCGATAAGCAGATGCAGGATGCTTACAAGCTGAATGAGAGTGCAGCGCAATACGCCTTGCTGCGCCAGGATGCGGAGTCCAGCCGCCAGCTTTAC
>Ga0193743_1001267_pt1 | contig 18849 bp, 22 predicted proteins | sample L2c2metaG_FD_143038 | JGI IMG/M metagenome (GOLD analysis project Ga0193743, IMG submission 143038) | Soil microbial communities from a riparian zone of the East river system, Colorado, United States - L2c2 | ecosystem: Environmental > Terrestrial > Soil > Riparian zone | place: USA: East River... | reverse complement strand
GTCGGCACGCCTAGAGAGCGTGACCGTGCCAGCCTCGCGCCTGCGGTCGAACGTTCTCGATGTGCTCCAGCGCGAGGGCTATATCCGCGGCTGGTTCGAGGAAGAGCTGCGGCCGGGCGTGAAGGAGCTTCGCGTCGAGCTGAAGTACGACAACGGCCGTCCGGTCATCAAGGAGATCAAGCGCGTCTCCACCCCGGGCCGCCGCGTCTACTCGAAGATCCGCGAGCTGCCGCGCCACTTCAACGGGCTGGGCATCTCGATCCTGTCCACGCCGCGCGGCGTCATGTCCGACGCCGAGGCGCGTGCCGCCAATGTCGGCGGCGAAGTCATCTGCAGGGTGTTCTGACCATGTCGCGCGTCGGCAAAAATCCGGTTCCGATCCCCGCCGGAGTCACCATCGAGCTCAAGGGCCAGCACCTCAAGGCCAAGGGCAAGCGGGGCGAGCTGCAGCTCATGGTGCACGACGACGTCTCGGTCGCCCGCGATGGCGACAAGCTCGTCTTCGCGCCGCGCACCGAGAGCCGCCGCGCCCGCATGCAGTGGGGCACGGCGCGCAACCTCGCGAGCAACGTGGTTCGCGGTGTGTCGGACGGCTTCACCGTCAACCTCGAGATCAACGGCGTCGGCTACCGCGCCCAGGCGGACGCCAAGGTGCTGAAGCTGCAGCTCGGCTACAGCCACGACGTCGAGGTCCCGATTCCGGCCGGCATCCAGATCAAGGCGCTGAAGCCGACCGAAGTCGAGATCACCGGCGCGGATCGTCAGAAGGTCGGACAGCTCGCGGCGGAGATCCGCAGCCTGCGTCCGCCCGAGCCCTACAAGGGCAAGGGCATCAAGTATTCGACCGAGAAGATCCGCCGCAAGGAAGGCAAGAAGAAGTAGAGGCGACAGCACCATGTCCGACAACAACGCCCTTTTTGCTCGCCGCCAGCGGCGCACACGCTATGCCCTGCGCAAAGCCGGTGGCGTCCGCCCTCGCCTCAGCGTCTTCCGCTCGGGCAAGCATATCTATGCCCAGGTCATCGACGACCGTAAGGGTGCGACGCTCGCTGCCGCCTCGTCGCTCGACGAGGACGTCAAGGGCAAAATCAAGACCGGTGCCGACAAGTCGGCGGCCGTCGAGGTCGGCAAGCTGATCGCCCAGCGGGCGATTGCGGCCGGTGTCAAGGAAGTCATCTTCGACCGCGGCGGCTACATGTTTCATGGCCGCGTCGCTGCGCTGGCCAATGCCGCCCGTGAGGGCGGCCTGTCGTTCTGATCGGGAGTTAGCACATGGCTCGTTCACCCGGCGGCTCCGGCCGTTCCTCGCGCGATCGGGGACGCGACCGCGACGAGGACAACGAACTGACCGACAAGCTGGTCACCATCAATCGCGTCGCGAAGGTGGTGAAGGGCGGCCGGCGCTTCGCCTTCGCGGCGATTGTCGTCGTCGGCGACCAGCGCGGCCGCGTCGGCCACGGCGCCGGCAAGGCGCGCGAGGTGCCCGAGGCGATCCGCAAGGCTACTGAGGCCGCCAAGCGCGGGCTGATCCGCGTGCCGCTGCGCGACGGCCGCACGCTGCATCACGACGTCAAGGGCCGCTTCGGCGCCGGCAAGGTGACCTTGCGCGCCGCTCCGGCCGGCACCGGCATCATCGCCGGTGGTCCGATGCGCGCCGTGTTCGAGACCCTCGGCATCAAGGACATCGTCGCCAAATCGGTCGGCACGTCCAACCCGCACAACATGATCAAGGCGACGTTCCAGGCGCTGCAGCAGCTCAACTCGCCGCGCATGGTCGCCACCCGCCGCGGCAAGAAGGTCGGCGACCTGCTGGGCCGCCGCGACGAGACCACCGCCGAGGCGGCGGCTTAGGGAGTAGGTTATGGCCGACGGCAAGACGATCAAGATCACCCAGACCGGCAGCCACATCGGCCGCACGGAAGACCAGCGTGGCACGCTGATCGGACTGGGGCTGAACAAGCGCCACCGTAGCCGCGAGCTCGTGGATACGCCCGAGGTGCGCGGCATGATCAGGAAGGTGCGGCACCTGGTGCGCATCGATGAGGAAGCGACTTGAGGAATTGACGATGAAACTCAACCAAATCGCCGACAACCCGGGAGCCCGCAAGGCGCGCATGCGCGTCGGCCGCGGCATCGGCTCGGGCAAGGGCAAGACCGCGGGCCGCGGCGTCAAGGGCCAGAAGTCGCGCACAGGCGTGTCCATCCACGGTTTCGAGGGCGGCCAGATGCCGCTCTACCGCCGTATCCCCAAGCGCGGCTTCCGGCCGCCGCACCAGAAGGCGTGGCAGGTGGTCAATCTCGGCTCGCTGCAGAAGGCGATCGACGACAAGAAGCTCGACGCCGACAAGCCGATCGACGCCGCCGCCATGCAGGCCGCCGGACTGTTCAAGCATCCGTCGGACGGCGTGCGCCTCCTTGGCAAAGGCGAGATCAAGACCAAGATCGAAGTGAAGGTCGCTGGCGCCTCGGCGTCGGCGATCGCCGCGGTCGAGAAGGCCGGCGGCAAGGTCGAGCTGCCGCCCAAGCCCGCGGCCGAGGCGGCCTGAAGCCCGACGGCGTGGGTGGGGGCGTTTGGCCTCCTTTGTGTCGTTGTCGTCACGCGTGAGGTTCCATGGCATCCGCTGCCGAGCAACTTGCATCCAACCTGAACTGGGGCGCGATCGGTAAGGCAACCGAGCTCAAGAAGCGCCTGTGGTTCACCGTGTCCGCGCTCGTGGTCTTCCGCATCGGCGCCTACATCCCGGTGCCCGGCGTCGATCCCCACGCGCTGGCCGAGATCTTCGCCCATAACGCCGGCGGCATCGCCGGCCTCCTCGACGTGTTCTCGGGCGGCTCGATCGGCCGCATGTCGGTGCTGGCGCTCAGCATCATGCCGTACATCTCGGCCTCCATCATCATGCAGATCCTGACGACGGTGGTGCCGTCGCTCGAGGCGCTGAAAAAGGAGGGCGAGGCCGGCCGCAAGAAGATCAACCAGTACACGCGCTACGGTACGGTGATCCTGGCCACCTTCCAGGCCTACGGCATCGCGGTCGGGCTGGAGAGCCAGGTTGCGTCGGCGGGGCCCGTCGTGCTCGACCCAGGCCTGTTCTTCCGCTTCGTGACCATCGTCACCCTGGTCGGCGGCACGCTGTTTCTGATGTGGCTGGGCGAGCAGATCACGGCGCGCGGCGTCGGCAACGGCGTTTCGCTGATCATCTTCGCCGGCATCGTGGCGGCCCTTCCCAACGCCCTGATCCAGACCCTGGAGCTGGGCCGCACCGGCGCGCTGTCGGCGCTGTTCATCATCGCGCTCGCGGTCGGCGTGGTGCTCGTGGTGTCGGTCGTGGTCTTTGTCGAGACGGCGCAGCGACGAATCGTGGTGCAATATCCAAAGCGACAGGTAGGTAACAAGATGTATGGCGGCGAGGCCTCGCATCTGCCGCTCAAGATCAATACCTCGGGCGTGATCCCGCCGATCTTCGCCTCCTCGCTGCTGCTCTTTCCGGCGACCATCGCGTCGTTCCAGGGCAATGCCGGGGAGCCGGGCTGGGTGCAGTGGATTGCCACCTATCTCGGCCACGGGCAGCCGCTCTATCTGCTGGCCTATGTCGGCCTGATCGTCTTCTTCTGCTTCTTCTACACAACGGTGGTCTTCAACCCGACCGACACGGCCGACAATCTGAAGAAGAACGGCGGCTTCGTGCCCGGCATCCGCCCGGGCAAGAACACGGCCGACTACCTGGAATACATCCTGAACCGGCTGACCGTGATCGGCGCGCTCTACCTGTCGGCGGTCTGCATCCTGCCCGAGCTGCTGATCGCCCGCGGCGGCGTGCCGTTCTACTTCGGCGGCACCAGCCTGCTGATCGTAGTCTCGGTCACGCTCGACACGGTGACCCAGATCCAGGCGCATCTGCTGGCCCACCAGTACGAAGGCCTCATCAAGAAAGCCCGGCTGCGCGGCCGGGGCCGATGAGAGAGGGTCGATGAACTTGATCCTTCTCGGGCCGCCGGGCGCCGGCAAGGGCACCCAGGCGCAGCTCCTGCAGCGCGAGCGCGGCCTGGTCCAGCTCTCGACCGGCGACATGCTGCGCGCCGCCGTGGCCTCGGGCAGCGAGCTCGGCAAGAAGGCCAAGGGCATCATGGACAAGGGCGAGCTGGTGCCTGACGCGCTGATGGTCGGCCTGATCCGCGACCGTATCGCGCAGCCTGATTGCGCCGGGGGGTTCATCCTCGACGGTTTTCCGCGCACCGAGGCCCAGGCCAAGGCGCTCGACCAGATGCTGGCCGAGACCGGCAAGAAGCTCGATCGCGTGATCGAGATGGAAGTCGACGAGAAGGCGCTGACCGAGCGCATCGTCGGCCGTTACACCTGTGCCGTGTGCGGCACCGGCTACCACGAAAAGTTCAAGCGGCCCAAGGTTGAAGGGGTTTGTGACGTCTGCGGCTCGAAGGAATTCGTCCGCCGCAAGGATGATAATGCAGAGACCATGAAGACACGTATGGCCGCCTACCGCGCCCAGACCGAACCCCTGCTGCCCTACTACAGCGGCCGCGGTGTACTTCGGAAGGTCGACGGGATGGCGTCCATGGATGAGGTTCACCGTCAGATTTCCGGGGTTTTGGCGGGGACTTGACAAGCTTTGTGTTCCGTTGACTCGGGGGCGCTTCTCCCTATAATCGCGCGCTTTTCCGGGGCCAGCGGAACGTTCGACGGGCGCGCGCAAGCGCGCCATAAGTCTTTGAAGGAGTTGAAACTTTGGCTCGTATAGCCGGTGTGAACATTCCGACCGCAAAACGCGCGGTGATCGGGTTGCAATATATCCACGGGATCGGCCTGGCGAAGGCCAAGGAGATCCTGGGGAAAGTGGGGATCGATGAGTCGCGGCGTGTCAACACGCTGACCGACGACGAGGTCATCCGCATCCGCGAGGCCATCGACCGCGACTACACGGTCGAGGGCGATCTGCGGCGCGAAGTGGCGATGAACATCAAGCGATTGATGGACCTCGCCTGCTACCGTGGCTTGCGGCACCGCCGCGGGCTGCCGGTCCATGGCCAGCGCACGCATACCAATGCGCGCACCCGCAAGGGGCCGGCCAAGCCGATCGCCGGCAAGAAAAAAGTCACGAAGTAAGTCTGAGGGGAACCGGATCACATGGCCAAGCCTGCAGCCGCCGCAAGTGGCGCCGCCGCCACCGCCGCGCGTCCTCGCCGCAAGGAACGCAAGAACATCATCGCGGGCGTGGCGCACGTGAGCGCCTCGTTCAACAACACGATCGTCACGATCACCGACGCGCAGGGCAACACCATCGCCTGGTCGTCGTCGGGCCAGCAGGGCTTCAAGGGCTCGCGCAAGTCGACGCCGTTCGCGGCCCAGATGGCGGCCGAGAATGCCGGCCGCAAGGCGATGGAGCACGGCATGCGCACGCTCGAGATCGAGGTGCGCGGTCCGGGTTCGGGTCGCGAGTCGGCGCTGCGTGCATTGCAGGCGGTCGGTCTTGCCGTCACGGCCATCCGCGACGTCACGCCGATCCCGCATAACGGCTGCCGCCCGCCAAAACGTCGTCGGGTATGAGGCGGCGTCGCGTCTGAGTTCGAGTGGAGGCGACGCACTTCCGCGCCGCATGCTCGAGAGAATTTTATCGCGAGTCCTTTAGGGATTCGCTCGAACCAATCGGTTTAGAGAGGTAGGCCCCGTGCTTCAGAAGAACTGGCAAGACTTGATCAAGCCGGAGAAGCTTGTGACAGAGGCCGGCGTCGATTCGGGTCGCACCGCGACCATCGTCGCCGAGCCGCTCGAGCGTGGCTTTGGTCTCACGCTCGGCAATGCGCTGCGCCGCGTGCTGCTCTCCTCGCTGCAGGGTGCCGCCGTGACGTCGATCAAGATCGACAACGTGCTGCACGAGTTCTCGTCGATCCCCGGCGTCCGTGAGGATGTGGTCGACATCGTGCTGAACATCAAGGCCATGGCCGTGAAGATGCAGGGCGATCGCCCGCAGCGTCTCTACCTGCGCGCCGTCGGCCCGGGCGAGGTCACCGCCGGCATGATCGAGCTGCCGGGCGACGTCCAGATCATGGATGCCAAGCACCTGATCTGCACGCTCGACGACGGCGCCTCGATCTCGATGGAGCTGATGGTCGCCACCGGCAAGGGCTACATCCCGGCCTCGGCCAACCGGCCCGAGGACGCACAGATCGGCCTGATCCCGGTCGATTCGGTGTTCAGCCCGGTCAAGCGCGTGTCCTACAAGATCGAGAACAGCCGCGTCGGCCAGGTCACCGACTACGACCGGCTGTCGATGACGGTCGAGACCAACGGCACGACCCGTCCGGACGACGCCGTGGCGCTCGCCGCGCGCATCCTGCAGGACCAGCTGCAGCTCTTCATCAACTTCGAGGAGCCGCGTGAGGTCCGCAAGGAGGAGCAGCAGGACGACTTCCCGTTCAACCGCAACCTGCTGCGCAAGGTCGACGAGCTCGAACTGTCGGTGCGCTCGGCCAACTGCCTGAAGAACGACAACATCATCTACATCGGCGATCTGGTGCAGAAGACCGAGGCGGAGATGCTGCGCACGCCGAACTTCGGCCGCAAGTCGCTGAACGAGATCAAGGAAGTGCTGGCCGGCATGGGCCTCCACCTGGGCATGGAAATCCCGGGCTGGCCACCGGACAACATCGAAGAGATGGCCTGCACGCCCGCCGCCAGGCGATTGGCTTCCTGCGCGATCCCTACGTCGCCGACAAGCTGTTCACCACGCTGGGCCCGCGCTACGCCAAGCGCAACGGTGGCTACCTGCGCGTGCTGAAGGCGGGCTATCGCTTCGGCGACGCCGCCCCGATGGCCGTGATCGAGTTCATCGAGCGCGACACCGCCGCCAAGGGCCAGGATTCGGGCCCGTCGGCGGATCAGGCCGAGCAGCAGGAAGCCGCCTAAGGCGCTTCGCCGCATCGATCAACGCCCGTCGGCCAAGCTGGCGGGCGTTTTTCTTTGCTAGTCTTCCGTCATGGCTTTGACCTTCAGGAAGGCCGTTCCATCGGAACGGGACGACGCCGAGCGGATCCTGTGGTCGGCGTTCACGCCGTACGTCCGCAATCTGGGTCGCGAGATCACGGCCGACGCCCATGCGTTCCTTGCCGCCGCCATCGACCGCGGCGACATCTACCTCGCGGTGGATGGCGCCGAGGTCGTGGGCGTCGCGGCGACCGAGAAGCGCGACGGCGGTATCTACATCGACCGGCTGGGCGTCGCTCCGGCGCGCCAGGGCACGGGCCTGGGGAGTTGGTTGCTGGTGCGGATCGAGGAGGTCGCGCGATCGATTGGCGCGCGCAGCCTGTCGCTTGAGACCGCGGAGATGGCGGAAGGCAACATCCGGCTTTACCGCCGGCACGGATTCGAGATCGTGGGCCGCGGACTGCCGGCCCACGGCAAGGACCCGCATATGCGGGTCCACATGGTGAAGCCGCTCTAGGCGTCCCAGGCGATCGGATAGCGATTGAAGCCGCGGAAGCGCGCCCGTCCGCCACGCTCCGCGGGACCTTCGCGGCGCAGCCCGTCGAAGCGGCCGACCAGCCGGCCGATGGCGATGGTGGCCTCCATGCGCGCCAGCACCGCGCCCAGGCACATATGGACACCCGACCCGAAGGCGAAGTGGCGGTTGGGTTCGCGCCCGGCATCGAAGCGGTCGGGCTCGGCGAACTGCGCCGGATCGCGGTTGGCGGCGCCGATGCCGATGTGGATGTAGGTGCCGGCGGTCAGCGTCTCGCCGCCGATTTCGAGGTCGGACGCGAGGCGGCGGTTGCCGAGCTGGTTGGAGCTCTCGAAACGCAGGCCTTCCTCGACACAGCTCTTCAGCAAGCTAGGATTGCCCTTCAACCGCCGCAGCTCGTCGGGAAAGCGCAGCAGGGCGTCGACGGTGTTGCCTATGAGGTTGGTTGTGGTCTCGTGGCCGGCGTTCAGCAGGAAGATGCAGTTCTGCACCAGCTCGTCATGCGTCAGCCGCTCGCCGTCGACTTCGCCGTGGATCAGCGTGCCCAGCACGTCGCGGTCGTCGGCCGGCCGCTTGCGCCGTTCGCCAATGAGCTGGTCGAGAAAGGCCGAGAACTCGGCCACCGCCGCGTTGCCTGCCGCCTGGCGCTCTGGGCCGGCCACCGGCTCGAGCGCGCCGAGGATGGCCAAGGAATAGCGGCGGAAGGGCGCTCGCTCGCCGGCGGGCACGCCCAGCATGTCGCAGATCACTTCGACGGGAAGCCGGAAGGCGAAGTCCTCGACCAGGTCCATGCGGCCCTTGTCGGCGTGCTGGGCCAAAAGCCCGTCGACCACGGCCGCGATGCGCGGCTGCAGGAGGCCAAGCGCGCGCGGCGTGAAGGCCGCGGCCAAAAGCTTGCGCACGCGCGTGTGTAGAGGCGGGTCGTTGAACACCAGGCTGGTCGTGTGGTGGCGATAGAGCGGCGTGCCGATGCCGAACTTGGGGCCGAACTCGGCCTTCTTGTCGGAGCTCATGCGGGCGTCGCGATAGCAGACCGCGACGTCGGCGTAGCGCGAGAGAAAGACGCTGCTGTCGGGCAGGCGCTTCAGCGGCGCGAAGCGGCGCAGCGCATGGTAGTAGGGGAACGGATCGTCGAGAAAAGCCCGCTCGAGCGCTGCCAGATCGAACCGCCGGGCGAAGGCTTGGGCTTCGTCCTCGGGCAATTCGATCAGGCCACGAGTCAGAGCTGGGCCTCCGTCAGGGCGAACACGGTGCGGCCCGCGGCCTTGAGGGGCCCGAGCTGGGCCAGCGCCGGCGGCAGGATCACCTCGGCATAGAACCGCGCCGTTATGAGCTTGGCCTCGAGGAAGGCGGGATCGCCGTCGCGGGTCGCCAGCCTGGTCTGGGCGACAAGCGCGCCGCGGGCCAGCAGCCAGCCGCCCAGCGCCGTGCCGGCCAGCCGCAGGAACGGCACGGAGCCCGCCAGGGCCGTCACCAGGTCTGCCTTGACCGACTGCGCCACCCATCTGGTGGCATCCTCCAGCGCGTCCGCCGAGGCCAGCACGGAGGCACGGATCACCGCCAGATCGTCGCCGGGCGCCGCCTTCATCTCCTCGGCCAGCGCGCGCATCTCGGTCACCAGCGCCAGCATCGTCTCGCCGCCGTCCTTGGCGACCTTGCGACCCACCAGGTCGCGCGCCTGGATGCCGTTGGTGCCCTCGTAGATCGGCAATATGCGCGCATCGCGCAGATGCTGGGCGGCGCCGGTTTCCTCGATGAAGCCCATGCCGCCATGGACCTGCACGCCGATCGAGGCGATCTCGTTGCCGAGGTCGGTGAACCACGCCTTGACGATCGGGATCAGGAGGTCGACGCGATCCTGCGTCCTGCGCGCCGTCTCCTTGTCGGGATGTTTCAGCGCGCCGTCGATGCCGGCCGCGGTGTAGTAGCCCAGGGCGCGCATCGCCTCGATCTGGGCGCGCATGGTCATCAGCATGCGCCGGACGTCGGCGTGATGGATGATCGGGACCGGCTCGGGCTTGGGGCTGCCGTCGTCCTTGGACTGTACCCGCGTCTTGGCGAAGGACGAGGCCTGCTGGTAGGCGCGCTCGGCGATGGCCAGGCCCTGGATGCCGACCGACAGGCGCGCGTTGTTCATCATGGTGAACATGTAGGAAAGCCCGCGGCCTTCCTCGCCGACCAGATAACCGACCGCGCCGCCGTCGTCGCCGAACGACATCACGCAGGTCGGGCTGGCATGGATGCCGAGCTTGTGCTCGAGCGACACACACCGCAGATCGTTGCGCTTGCCGGGATTTCCGTCGGCGCCGGCCAGGAACTTCGGGACGATGAACAGCGAGATGCCGCGCACGCCTGCCGGCGCGTCAGGCGTGCGGGCCAGCACCAGGTGCACGATGTTCTCGGCCATGTCGTGCTCGCCGTAGGTAATGAAGATCTTCTGGCCGGTGACTAGGTAATGCTCCCCATTTTTCACGGCGCGGCTCCTGAGCTGGCCGAGATCCGAGCCCGCCTGCGGCTCGGTGAGGTTCATGGTGCCGGTCCACTCACCGGAGATCATCTTGGGCAGGTAAGCAGCCTTCTGCTCGGCCGAGCCGTGATGATGGATGGCGTCGATCGCCCCCTGGTTCAGCAGCAGCACCAGCCCGAAGCCCATGTTGGCGGCCTGCCACATTTCCTGCACCGTCGCCGCAAGCAGCCACGGCATGCCCTGGCCGCCGAATTCGGGGTCGAACGGCAGCGAATTCCAGCCGCCCGAGACGAATTCCTTGTAGATGGCGGCAAAGCCCGGCGCGGTGCGCACGACGCCGTTTTCCAGTTTGGCGCCCACCTTGTCGCCCTCGCGGTTGAGCGGCGCCAGGCCGTTGCCGGCGAGCTTGGCCGCTTCCTCGAGCACCGCATCGACCGTGTCGTCGGTCGCATGCTCGTAGCCCGGCAGGGCGGCAACCTGCTGCAGGCCGGCCAATTCGCGCAGCGCGAAGCGCATATCGGCCAGCGGGGCGGTATAAGTCATAGGTTTCCTCCGGCTTTCAATATGCCGCGCTTAGTCGCTTTTGGCGACCGGCTCAGGTATTTTCAGGACAACATGACCGACACAGTTCTGCTCTCCATCGAGGGCCCTCGGGCCACCATCACGCTCAACGATCCGGCCAAGCACAACAGGCTCGATCCGGCCGGCCTCAGCCTGCTGCGGCAGGCGATCGAGAAGGCCGACGCCGCCCCCGACGTGCGGGTGACGGTAATCACCGGTGCGGGCGAGAAGACATTCTGCTCGGGCTACGATCTGGGTTCGATCCCGTCAGGCAAGGCGGCCCGACCTTCCGACGGCGAGAACAGCTTCGAGAAGGTCATGGATCGCCTTGAGGCGATGCACATGCCGACGCTGTGCGCGCTGAACGGCGGCGTCTATGGCGGTGCCACGGACATGGCGCTGGCCTGCGACTTCCGGCTCGGCGTCAAGGGCATGCGCTTCTTCATGCCGGCGGCGCGCTTTGGCCTGCACTACTATCCGAGCGGCCTGCGCCGTTACACGCAAAAGGTGAGTCCGAGCTTCGCCAAGCGCGCCTTCCTTCTGTCGGAGGATTTCACCGACGAGGACCTGCTGCGCGTGGGCTATCTCGACTGGCTGGTCGATCGCTCGGAGTTCAAGGCCAAGGTCGACGAGACCTCGGCCAAGCTCGCGGGCCTCGCGCCACTTTCCATGTCGAACATGAAGCGCGCCATCGAACAGTTCGCCCAAGCCGAACCCGACATCCCGCAGATTCGCGAAGGCATCCGCGAGTGCCAGACCTCGGAAGACCTGCGCGAGGGCCTGAGCGCTCTGCGTGAGCGCCGCGTTCCCGCCTTCAAAGGCCGCTAAAACCGAAGCCGTCATGCAGCGCCGTCTCGCCGCGATCGTCCACGCCGACCTCGCCGGCTTTACCCGGATGATGGAGGGCGCCGAGACGCGCACGTTCAGGCACTTGAAATCGGCCCAGATCGAAGTCTGGCGTCCCGCCATCGACGCCGGCAACGGCCGGCTGGTCGGCACGGCGGGCGACGCCATGCTGGCCGAGTTCGGTTCGGCCGTGACCGCGGTGGCGGCTGCCATCGACATCCAGGAGCGCATGGCGCGTTTCAACGAAGTGCTGTCGGTCGAGCAGCGCATGCTGTTTCGCGTCGGTGTCCACTTGGGCGAAGTCATCGTCGACGAGGAGGACCAGAACATCTTCGGCGACGGCGTCAATCTCGCCGCCCGCATCCAGGCGCTGGCCGAGCCCGGCGGCATCGCTGTGTCGCGCGCCGTGCGCGATCTCGTCGAGCTGCGCGTCGAATACGCCTTCGTCGACGGCGGCGAGCATCAGGTCAAGAATGTGAGCCGCGCCATCCAGGTCTTCCATGTGCGGTCGGCCAAGGCGGCCGTCACGGTCGGCACGACGACGCGCATGGTGCCGCAGATCACGCTGCGTTTCGAAGGCACCGACTCGGCCAGCAACAAGCACGCCTTCGAGGTCACCCTCGAGAAGCTGATGGCCCGCGCCCAGGGCATGGTGATCGGCCGTGCCGCCGACCAGTGCGACTTGGTCGTGGCGCACGCCACCGTGTCGCGCCGCCACGCCCGCCTCAGCCTCGCCGGCGAGGCGCTGCAGGTCGAGGATCTGGGCTCGACCAACGGCACGGCCGTCGGCGGCAAGGCCCTGCGCGCCGGCGAGCCTGTGGTGCTGCATGCCGGCAACAAGCTGCGGCTGGGTGACGTCGACTTGCTGATACGCCAGCTCTAGGACGCGAACGGCATGTCCGACCCCACGATTCAGCCCCCCGGGACGCCGCCTTCCGGTTCAGCGCCCGCCGGCACGATACCGGACGTCGATTATGTGGCGCTTCAGCCGGGCCAGCTGATCGGCCGCTACGAGATCGTGTCGGTGCTGGGCCAGGGCGGCTTCGGCATCACCTACCGCGCGCGCGACATCCAGCTCGGCCGCGAGGTGGCGATCAAGGAATACCTGCCGTCGGCGCTGGCGGTTCGCCAGGACGGCACCACGGTGCTGCCGCGCACCACCAAGATGGCCGATGATTTCGGTTGGGGGCGCGAGCGTTTCGTCACCGAAGGCCGGACGCTGGCCAGCCTGCATCGCGTGCCGGCGATCGTGCAGGTCTTCGATTTCCTCGAGGCCAACGGCACCGCCTACATCGTCATGGAGCTGTTGCACGGCCAGACGCTCGAGGAGCGCATCACGCGCCTCGGCAAGCTCGGGCCGGAAGACGTCGATCGCATCCTGTGGCCGCTGCTCGACGGCCTGGAGCAGGTCCACAACGCGGGCTTCCTGCATCGGGACATCAAGCCGGCCAACATCCTGCTCGACGATGCGGGCAACCCGACGCTGATCGATTTCGGCGCCTCGCGGGCCGCGATGGCGGGCCGCAGCGTGGCGCTCACCGCCATCTTCACGCCGGGCTACGCCGCCGCCGAGCAGATGACCTCGGCCAAGCAGGGTCCGTGGACCGACATCTACGGTCTGTCGGCCACGCTCTATCACGCCATCGCCGGCCAGACGCCGCCCAGCGCCTTCGACCGCATGCTCGACGATGGCTACCAGCCACTCGCCCAGCTCAATCCGCCAGGCTTCGCCCGCGGCGTGCTGGCGGGCGTCGATGCCGGCCTCGCCGTGGCCGCGCGCGACCGGCCGCAATCGATCGCCGGCTGGCGGCCGATCCTCGGCATGTCGGTCGCGCCCGAGGCCGATTCGACGGTCGTCATGGGCAAGGCGCCCGAAGTGCGGCCAGTCGGGCGACACGTCTCGATCCTGCCGCCGCCGGCCGCCCCGGGAACCGGCCGCACCGGCCTGTGGATCGCGATCGCCGTCGTGTTGCTCGCTTTGCTGGGCGGCGGCGGTTACTACGCCATCGCGTCGCGCGGGCCGGATCCCGAGATGGCCAAGGCGCACGCCGCGGCGGAAGAGGCCGAAGCCAAGCGGCTCAAGGCCGAGGAGGAGACCGCGAAACTGCGCGCCGAGAGCGAGCAGCGCCAGAAGGCCGAACAGGCCGCCGCCGCGCTCAAGCAGCAGCAGGAGGCTGAAGCGGCCGCCAAGAAGCAGCTCGAAGACGAGACACGCCGCAAGATCGAGACCGAGATCGCAGCGCAAAAACGCGCCGACGAGGAAGCCAGGCGCAAGGCCGACGAGGAGGCCGAGGCCCGCCGCAAGGCGGTGGATGACGCACGCAAGGCCGTCGAGTTCGTGGCCGGGCCGTACGACCATTTTGGCAAGACGCTGATGATGATCGGCCTGAAGGATCGGCCGGACGAGATCCGCCTGCAGGGTGTGGATATCGTGAACGACCCGGCGCTGCAAAAGCTCGCCGTCGACGCGCTCGCCGCCCAGCCGCGCCACCTGCACTGTCGGCAAACCGACCGCCTGACCGATGGCACGCCGCTTTATCGTTGCCTGATCACGCCGCTGAACGCCAAGGAACCACTGGCTGATATCCCTGACGCAGAGCGGATAGACCTTGCCTTCCAACTGGTGCGCAATGGTCTAGTTCTAGCTTCCTGCGACGCCCCCCGATCCTACGCGGATGCGGAGGACGATGCCCGTGGCCGCAAACAGTCGCTATGGGGTAGAGTAACTGTTCCTGAATACAAACGGAGATGCACCAAATGACTGCATTGATTGCCGAGAGAACGACCCTGCGTATGGTGGGCCGCAAGATTGCGATGCAAGTGGTCGGCGTGGTGGCGGCTCTCGGCCTCGTGACCGCCTGCACCACCAGCGACAGCGGCGGGCCTTCCAATCAGGCGATGGGCACGTTCATGGGCGCGGCCGTCGGCGGCGCGGTGGGCGGCCTCGCCTTCGGGTCGGCAGGTGGCGTCATCGGCGGTGCCCTGGTGGGCGCGCTGGCCGGCAACCTTGTCGGTCGAGCGCTCGATCAGCAGGAGCGCGCGCGCCTAGCACAGGCGACGCAAAGCGCCTTCGTGGCCGACACCAATGTGCCCACGACCTACACGGTCGAGCCGACGACTCCCTCGTCGACACCGGCCACGGTGGTTGCCGCCAGGCCGGTGGCGCCGCCATCCGCCCGCGCCGACGGCAGCACCTGCCGGCCGATCGAACTCACGGCGACCAAGAACGGCCAGACGACGACCGAGACGACGACCTTCTGTAAGGCCTCCGGTTCATCCGATCTGAAGCCGGTTTCTGTCTGATCCACAGCCGGCGGCCGGCAAGGTTCCAGACCTTGTCGGCCGTTGCCCTGCGAAAGGGTGCGCGACAGCCAGCTCGGCCGCGAGGTCGCCATCAAGGAATACCTGCCGCTGGCGCTTGCCGTGCGCCAGGACGGCACGACCGTGCTGCCGCGCTCGACCAGCGCGGCCGAGGATTTCACCTGGGGTCGCGAGCGTTTCGTGGCCGAGGGTCGCACTCTTGCCAGCCTGCAGGACGCACCCGCCATCGTGCGGGTGTTCGACTTCCTCGAGGCCAACGGCACGGCATACATCGTCATGCAGCTCCTGCACGGCGAGACTCTCGAGGCCCGGCTGAAGCGAACCGGGCCGCTCAAGGCCGCCGATATCGACCGCATCCTGTGGCCGCTGCTCGACGGCCTGGAGCAGGTCCACAATGCGGGTTTCCTGCATCGTGATATCAAGCCGGCCAACATCCTGCTCGATGACGCGGGCAACCCGACGCTGATCGATTTCGGCGCTTCGCGGGCGGCAATAGCCGGCCGCAGCACGGCGCTGACGGCGATCTTCACGCCGGGCTACGCCGCCGCGGAGCAGATGACCTCGGCCAAGCAGGGTCCGTGGACCGATATCTATGGTCTGTCGGCCACGCTCTATCACGCCATCACCGGCCAGACGCCGCCCGGCGCGTTCGACCGCATGCTCGACGACGCCTACGAGCCGCTCGGCAAAAAGATGCCGCCAGGTTTTACCCTCGGCCTGCTGGCCGGCATCGATGCCGGACTGGCGGTGCGCGCCAGCGACCGGCCGCAATCCATTGCCGGCTGGCGGCCGATCCTCGGTCAGTTCGCGGCACTCGCGGGCGACGCGACGGTCGTGCTCGTCCGCCCCCCGGAAGCGCCGTCACCGGCTGTCGTCGAGCCGGTCGCGGCGGGCGCCCCGCCGACGGCGAGAAAGCGCGGTATTGGCCTTTGGCTCGGGGCCGCCGCCGCGGCGATCATGGTGCTGGCCGGCGGCTATTACGTCCTGGTCGGCGACAGGCGTGCGGCGGCTCCCCAGGTCGCGGCTGCTTCCGTCCCCTCGGCAGTCGACAAGGCGGCACAGCATGCGCAGTTGGCGGCCGAAGCGCAGCGTCTGAAGGACCAGGCGGAGCTTGCCAGGCTGCGCACCGAGGCTGCGGCGCGCGAGAAAGCCGAGCAGGAGGTCGCCCAGCGCAAGCAGATCGAGGAGGAGACGCGGCGCAAGATCGAAGCCGAGATGGCCGACAAGCAGCGCCAACAGGACGAAGCACGCCAGAAGGCGGAAGCCGACGCGGCGGCCAAGCTCAAGGCCGAGGAGGACGAGAAGAAGGCGGCCGAGATGGCCGAAAACGGGTTGCGCTTGCCAGTGCTCGACCGACAGCATCTGCAGGTTGCCTTGACCGCGCTCGGTTTCCGAACCGCCGCCACCGACGGAAATTTCGGGACGCGCACGCGAGATGATCGCGGCTTGGCAAAAGACGCACAATGATCCGCCAACCGGTTACCTGACGGGGCCGCAAAGCCAGGCGCTGCTGCGCGATGCCGCGCCGGCCATCGGCCGCTTCGACGAAGAGACGAAGAAGCTTGAGGAGAGAAAGAAGGCGGACGAGGAAAAGGCCAAGGCCGAGGCTGCTGCGAGGGCCGTACCGGCGCCGATGCCGCCGCCGGCCGCCGCGCCGCCGCCCACCGCGCAGCCGAGCGTGGCTTCTTCCGCGCCGCGGTCAGGGTCCGACGGCTCCTGGCACGGAACCATGCATTGCACGCCGTCACGGAACGGCGGCGAGATCACCATTCCCCTGTCGATCAATGTCTCGGGTGGTACCGGCACCTGGGTTCGTCCCGGTTCAGGACCAGGGACGATGGGCAACCAGGCCGTCACGATCAGGATCAACGGCCAGCAGGTTTCCGTCGCGCGCGTCTTCGTGCCCAACAATCAGCCGGGCCTGATGCAAACCGCGACCATGCCCGCACGATATGACGGCGCCAGCACCATCACGGGTTCGGGCCCCGAGGCGAGCGGCGGCGGCCGGACCTGCCAGATCTCCTTGTCGCGGCAATGACGTCCGCGCCCGCCCTGATATAGTCGGGCGAATCAACGCGAGGACGGAACATGGCGGGCAATCTCAAGGCGGCCGAACTGCGCCGACTTCTGGCGAAGGGCGAGTTCATCCTGGCGCCGGGCATCTTCGACGGCATTTCGGCGCGCGTTGCCGACCGGATGGGCTTCCCCGCTCTCTACATGACGGGCTATGGCGCCACGGCGTCGATGCTCGGTCTGCCGGATGCGGGGCTGGCGACCTACTCCGACATGGTGGGCCGCGCCGAGATGATCTGCTCGATCGTCGAGACGCCGCTGATCGCCGACGCCGACACCGGCTATGGCGGGCTCTTGAACGTGCAGCGCACCGTGCGCGGCTATGAAGCCGCCGGCGTCGCCGCGATCCAGATCGAGGACCAGGAGATGCCCAAGAAGTGCGGCCATACGCCGGGCCGCCGCGTGGTGCCGGCCGAAGACATGGTGCTCAAGATCAGGGTCGCCGCCGAGGCGCGGCGCCATCCCGAGACGATGATCGTGGCGCGCACCGACGCGCGCACCGCGCTCGGGCTCGACGAGGCGCTGCGCCGCGCCCGCCTCTACGAGGAGGCCGGCGCCGACGTGATCTTCGTCGAATCGCCGGAAAGCGAGGACGAGCTCGAGCGCATCGGCCGGGAGGTGAGCAAGCCGCTGCTCGCGAACATGGTCGAGTTCGGCAAGACGCCGCGGGTCGAGACGGACCGCCTCAAGAAATGGGGCTTCGACATCGCAATCTATCCAGGTCTGGGTTTTAGCGTGGCCGCTGAAGCAATGCGCCAGGGGTGGCAGCACCTCAAGGACAAGGGGACCAGCGTCGGCATGAACGTGCCGCAATTCAGTGGCATGCACGAGCTCATGGGATTCCCCGAGGTGTGGGAGTTCGAGAAGAAGTGGGCGCAGTGAACGGCAAACAATTCCTCGAGATGCTGGCACGACTGCCGGCGCGGGTCTGGCTGCAGGCCATCCTGGGCCTGATCGGCTTCATCGTGCTGGCGGTGCTGGGCTTCGCGGTGATCGCAGGCGTCGCGGCCGTCATCGTGATCGCCATCCTGGCCCTCAAGGCCAGGCAGTGGCTGCGCGGCTTCTTTGCGTCGACGCCAGCCGCCGGGCCGCCGGCGCGTCAGGATCGCAAGGTGATCGACGTGCAGTACGAGATCGTCGACAAGCGCAGCGACGACGTGCGCCGGCCGTAGTCTTCGCCCAGCCTCAACACGACCACTGGAAGCCGTCGATTACGAAGTGCTGGCCGGTGATGAAACACGGCTCGCTGGTGGCGAGGAAGGCGACGAGCTGGGCGACATCGGCGGGCTTGCCGAGGCGGTTGAGCACGATACCTTTGGTGAGTTCCGGCCCGCGCGCCTTGGTCAGGCTGTTGCCCAGCTCGGTCTCGATCACGCCGGGACAGATGGCATTGATGGCGATCTTGGGGCCGAGTTCCTTTGCCAGCGATCGCGTCAGGCCCAGGATGCCGGCCTTGGCGGCCGCGTAGGAGTGCTTGCTGACGGCGCTGGTCACGCCGCCGCTCAGCGCGTTCAGCGACGACATGCTGACGATGCGTCCGCCCGTCTCCTGCTTCAGCATGATCGGTGCGATGGCATGGATGTAGTTGAAACAGCTCTTCAGATTGACCGCGATGGTGCGGTCGAATTCCTCCTCCTTGATCTCCAGGATGCCCTTGGCGTTGGAAGCACCGGCATCGTTCAACAGGAAATCGACCACGCTCCATTGCCGCGCGACATCGGCCACGACCTCATGGGCGCGCGCGAACGAGGCGACGTCGGCCTGGTAGGTGAGCGCCTTCCGGCCAAGCGCCTCGATCTCGCCCGCGGTGCGCTTCATCTCGGGCTCGAGCAGGTCGACCAGCGCGATGTCGTAGCCGCGTGCCGCCAGTTCGAGGGCGCAGCCGCGGCCGATGCCCCGCGCGCCGCCGGTGACGATTGCGGTCTTGCTCATGCCGCGTGCTCTTTGGCGTAGCGCGCCACCTGCTCGTGGGTGGCGAACCAGACCTTGCCCTTGGACTTGGCGTGGCGGATCAGCTCGTCGACGATCCAGATGCGCGAGCGGTAGCCGATGATGTGCGGATGCATGGTGAGCTGGAAGATGCCGCCTTCCTCCCACGCCGCATCGAGC
>Ga0193743_1001266_pt1 | contig 18865 bp, 23 predicted proteins | sample L2c2metaG_FD_143038 | JGI IMG/M metagenome (GOLD analysis project Ga0193743, IMG submission 143038) | Soil microbial communities from a riparian zone of the East river system, Colorado, United States - L2c2 | ecosystem: Environmental > Terrestrial > Soil > Riparian zone | place: USA: East River... | reverse complement strand
CGTTGGTCAATAGACAAAAGAGAACAATGCAAGTGCATTGTTCTATTGTTTGATCAAAAGAGAGAACAATGTAAAAGCATTGTTCATACGAAAGAAGTAGTCAAAGAGTAGATGATAAATGTTCGTCGTCTGATTGAGTAAGAAAGTAAAAGTAAAATGGAGTCGTAACAGAAAGGGTGGGGAGGGAGGGTCATGAAAAAATATAAAAGTCAATGGGATGAAGTCTATAAGAAATGGGTGAGTTCTGTGTAGAGGGTTTAAAGGTGGCAAAGCCAAAGATGTATGAGATGAGGAGGTGAAGCCTGGACTCGAGATAGTGAAAAAAGGTGTGGAGAAGTTATTTTCAATAACTTACCTTGGTGTTCTCAACAGAATCATAGAGATCCCAGAAAGGTGAACCCAGTATTTTATAGACAGTCAACCCCTAGGCTCTCCACCTCTGAGACAGCATATGCTACAAAACATAGCACTGAATAAGTGGTAGTCTAAGGAGAGGTCATTGTGGTGAGAGGTTTGAGATAATGAGGAGTTGGCAGAGCTGCTTGCTAAGATGAAATGAGTGAGTAGACAAATGGAAGCCAGTTGTTGTTCTGCTCTGACAGTAGGATTGTTGCAAATGTAAAATTTCCAAGCTGTTGAGAACCAATGGCCAATAGCTTGAACAATTGAGTCTGAAAGACCCTGAGAGGCAAAGTAAATAGCACCACCCATGTGTGCAGAGTAGCCTCTGAAATCATGGGGGAGGGGGAGAATTTATTTTTTTTCAACATTTAAAGCCATATTTAAGCCCTTGAAAATTTTATTTCAAGGTAAAAAAGTATGATATTATGCTGGACAACTAAATTTAAATAACTCAACAGAAAATACATATTTTTTATGTGGTTTTTTTTGTTGACTAGCATCAATGAAAGCCCACATTTCGAATCCAGGAATGTGCATTTTGGATAGGAACTGCACTCAGCACTTAAAAAATATGATTTGTTGGCTGTATCCATGGCAACACTACCCCTGACCTGTCACTGGGGGTGGTACAGGTTTTTCATGGGGCCAAAAATCCCAACCCGTGCCCCAACCCCAGCCAACCCATGGCATTTACCCATGGGTTTCTCAAACCCGTGACAATCCCTAATTACATTGACACCATCTGCAGAGGACTTGGCTATTCCACTGCAACAAAGGCAACTCCATGTTTGGCTTGGATTTGCTATGACTGTAAACAAAAGTCAAGGGCAGTCATTGAAAAATGCAGGATTAGATTAGATTTGTGGACTTCAGTGTTCTCACATGGACAACTATATGTAGGAGTATCTTGGTGTACATCAGAAAGCCAATTAAAGTATTATTGGAAGAAGTTGATGGAGGTAGAACACTAAATATAGTATACAAAGAAATCTTACTGGGTTGAATTTGTAACTTAGAAGTAAATTATGATTTAATTATATGTGATATGAGCCTGTCTGTAGTGAGTTCTGAACTTTGGTTCAAACCCAAACACACCTATGTTTATCATTCTTATCAATTTCAGTACTAGTCCTCTCCCTCCATTCTTATCAATGATGACCTCCAGACTCATGAAAAGAAAAGTAATAGTGCTGTTACCTCTCTCTATATGGAGCTGCAAAATCTCGAGCCCCAAGGTACGTGATTATTAGTGGATGTTAGAGATGATAAAGCTGCATTTTTTGCATGTTTCATTTGAAGATTTGACAATGAGATCTTCTCTCGACTTCTCTTTCAACTCTCTCTCACCTGCAGTATGGCTAACATGGAAGACCTCGGCTGCACTGTTCATCCTGATGGCACTCTTAAGGAGGCCTCAGAGACTGAATTCTTTTTGGACAAGGATGATGACACCCCTATGCTCGTGCCCTCCTTATATGAACCTCACAACACTACTATGGCCGCTTCTTCCTCATCTCATGGCATCACATCTTTTTTTATGAAGAAAGCTGCTCCAGCAGTCATTGTGGGTGGGGCTCATCACTCTTTGCATACAACTCATCCATCTGCACATGTTCTTGACCTGGACAATGCAGAAGCTCAAAATCTGGATAGCACTGGCCAACAGCATAAGGCTGTCTCTGCAGCCCCCATCCTGTTGAGTCTCACACAAGATCATTACATCCGATGATGAAGATGATATTACTCCACCACCTGAGCAATCACAAGGCAGTCAACACAGAGGCTGTTGAATCTGATGGAGATGCCAGTGAGGCTGCCAATGCAGAATTCAATTCACTCAAGAAAATGGCAGACACAGACCATGCGGTAAGTCTTTTCCATTGGATATTTCATCAACTTATATGTTTTCATGGATTACAGGCAATTTGTGGTTGAAACATTCAAGATACTACTGCCGATATTTGTACAATCTGTCATGGTCCATGCTCAGTCACGTTCTTTCCAAAGAACAATCAAAGGTCGGCTCCGATGGAGTCTCCGATGATGGCCACCTCACCATTGTTCAGTGCCACCATTACCACTGGCCATCCTCGTCGGACTTATATTGGAGCTCTGTCAGAATACTTCCTCCACTCCGCTACCACCAAAATAACCTGCATTCTTATCATTGTCATTACCAACCAACACCATGTGCTATCTACCGCAGCACAACCACAGCCCCACCATGCTCCACGCACGTTCCATGTTCCAGGCCAATCACATCACACACACACCAGTCTCGAGGTCATGAGTCGCGGTCACCACAAGGACCTGCGAGGATTTACGTCAGCATCCTTTGGCACCATCCGGAATATGAGTCTCCTTGTTATATGTTCATTCTACTACCATATGCTTTCACGATAACTCCTTTTATGTTTATGTTTTGTCTCTGTATAAATACTCCAGTTTATTGTATGTATTTCGCTAGTTCGAATATCAACTTAGCAACCTACTTCTCCTTAACTTGCTCTCATCTTTCTTAAGCTTCTTCTCGGCTCAACTCCAGACTCTTCTACTCCATCTGGACCTCCGAAATTCGAGGCATCCATCAAGAGAGCGGTGCAACCTACAAGTTGAAGCCAATGCCTCGCACGACTTCGGACCAGACATCTCCGTCCGAATTCCGAGCTTAACACAATCTTCAAACGTGAAAAAGAATACCAAAATCCAGGCAATGGCAAGATATTGGATGGTCATTGGTGCAAAGTTCGCCTGTATGTATAATTTTTAGGTCTCTGGCACCAGACATATTTTTTTTTTCTAAGGATGACCCCAATGTTGAAAAAAGTGCATGTTTCTTCACAGGCAGTACCTCTACTTTACTATGCATATTGCAAGGTAAGTGTGTCATATTCAGTAACATATTTTCAAAAACTTAACAGCAATCCCATCAGAAGTGAAAGTCACACCAATCTATCTTGAAAGGTGCAGGTCCCTAAATATTCAAACACATCCTCAAGCTCTGTCAAGAATCCCCAAGAAATCAACTGATGGGTAAGTTCTTCAAACCAAATAGTTGTCAACATTCATCTAACACACTCTCAAGACCACATCAAACCAATTTTGATTCCGTCATTACTTGTGACTCTAAACAACCACTGTTTACCATCAACAACCTTCTTGATTATATTGTTGAATTATTTGTAGATGAGGATGAGGTAGCTTTCCAACTTGTTGAGCGGGGTGGCTTTTGCAGCCTGCTTTGCTATTGTTGGCCAAGTCTCTCTGACAAAGACATACCCAAACACAAGACTGTAAGGGCTGAGATTCTCTGACATGCTCAATTTGCAGAAGAAAAGGTTTGTAATTCACTAAAGGTATGATCCAATTTTATCAAAGAAATTATTGACTTATAAATTTTGAGTAAGAACTCCCATCCAAAATTTCCTTCACGTTCAATGCATGGACCTCTGAAACTGGAGATCCATATCTCTCTGTCACTGGCCATTACATTAGCGCACCTGCTGACTCCTCCAAGAACTGGGAACTGAAGACAGAACAGCTCACTTTCAAGTCCATTGAAGGTCGACACTGGTATAAACATGGTAAATATTTTAATCAACACAATTGATTGATATGAAATTCAAGGCAAAGTAAATCATTATTATTCTCTGACAAATGATATTCTTAATTGCTTCTTTTAGGTTGGTTGGTTTATGTGTGATGGTGCAGCTGTCAATGGTACAACTCTTTGTGAGTTTGAGAAGCTCCTTGATGAAAAAGGTAAGGGCTGGATCGCTAAAGAACATGATATTCTGTGATTATTCTACATATCTGTCATTAATCCACCGTGATTAATATTTGTTACAGATGTATGGAGCACTCCTTGCACATTGCCTGCAAGCATTTCATGGAGACCATCATCCCCACTACACCAAAAGAAATTGATAGTGATGATGAGGTTGATTTTACACCCGGTGACGCACTTGGAAAGGCATTAGCTCTGGTCAACCAAGTATGTGCATAATATATTATTTCTCAGCAATCTCTGACATCTTTTGTTCATAGATTCAAATGTCACCTCAAATGCAAACATTTTTCAACAATGCTAGTTTACAATCTCAAAATGTTGTCTTGCCTTCAGGTTGGTATACAACCTCTCAAACTTCTTCTATGGATCTGTACTTGTTAGGCGTCTCTTTATAAATTCCTTGATTGAATTATTATGCAAAGAAAGGTATGTCATCTTCTGTGTAGTTCTATCTGCCCATTAGATTCTATTTCTGTTTCCAGGGTGTTGACCAATTTGTTTTACTTGCCGATGCAAGTGATAAAGTCCCAAATCTGACAAAAAACCAAGGTTACACAGATTTTCAACTTACCAAGAAAGATTGGGACAGACTGGAGGTCATTTGGGATGTTCTCCAAGTACGTATCATACTCAAATTGATACCATAGTTACTTACCAAGATATAGGAGCCTTCTAACATGCAACAAACATTTTCAAATGAACACACACCCACTGTCTGGCGAATTATAACCTCACTTGAGTTTCTCATCAAATGGTGGGAAACAATGGCTGATCAGTCCCGCTATCCAGAAGTCAAGGACACAATTTATAAAGGAACTACCAGCTTCAAAAAGTGGTATCAAAAGGTAGATGATACATCTGCTGCATATTTTATTTGTCTCAGTGAGAGCCTGGCCTTTCCTGGCCTTTGTCAACTGGTTATAAGTTCATTAATATGTATTTCAAGTCCTCAATCCTAATGTTAAGGACCTTTACTGCTGATGTCACTGGGATCCAGAACAGTATCAAGCTGGTATGAACCGGCTTGAAGAAGTTGTAGGTCATGTTTCTTGAGATTAATCTGTTATATTAATTATTACTTTGAGTTTGATGATTATAACAGACCCCTGACATCTGTAAACAACCCTTGTTATTCAACCACTGCCAATGCAAGTGCAATTGATGGTCAGTCATTGAACCAAATATCTTAATTATATTCTCTCAATTTTCCATAGCGGCACCTTCTTGTCGCTATGGTGGCTCTTATTTCCTTGAAGCTGTTCAGTTTTTCCAACAGGAAGAAAAATCTACAAATTCTCCTCAAGATGAGCTGAAGCAATACCTTGAGTTGGGTCCTGAGTCCACAGATAATGTGATATGTTGGTGGGGAGTAAGTTAATTTGGAATTTGGAATTTGAAAAACAATACTGATACTTATCCTATGGCACCAGTCTGATGTAAAATACCCCACATTGAAGTGGATTGCACATGATTACCTTGCCATCCAAGGTTCATCAACTCCCTCCAAAAGGGCATTCAGTAGTGGTGGTATCACAGGTACAGCCCGCCGCAACCGACTTTCTATGGAGATCTTTGAAGCACTCCAAATCCTGAAAAGTGCCTACCAGAATGGTCACATTGCAGTAGTTAATCAGGCAGCACAGCATATAGACACATTGATCATGGAGCTTGAGGGTTTAGGGCCAAATTTTGAGGAAGAAGATCTTTAGTTGGTAGAAAAAATGTATTCAGTTTATATTATCTTTTTTCCCAGTGTAATGAGTTCAGTTCATGGTTCTCTGGGTCACTGAACCAGAACCAAACCTTTTAGAACCAGAACCAACAGTTCGGTTCATGGTTCTGGAGAACAGGTAGAACTGAACGGAGGGTTTGTTAAGGCAACTGCGGCAGTGACTTAGTCGAGATCTAGCAGGGGATCCTAAATATATATATAAACATAAAATACAACAGGAAAGCGCACCTAGCAGGGGATCCTAAAAGAAAAGGATAAAGCCCTGCTAAGGTGGGATGCATGTCTATATACCAAACATTGGAGTCGAAATAATAAAATGATGAAAAATAATAAAATGATGAAAAAGATGGAGAATGGTGAAAAGGTGATAGGAATGCTATGTCATGTGACCATTGGACTCTGCTATCGGAGCCGTGAGTGAACTCCATCTTGGGCTAGCGATGATGAGGAGGGATGTACAGAGGTGACGGAGAAATATCGGAGGAAACATCGGACAAAGCGTCCCCAACAGGGTTCAGTTCTAGGTTCAGAAAAAAAGCCCAGAGAACCAAACTGAACCGAAATTTTCCATCACTACCTAGTGGGCCATCAGCAAACTCTGATTTTTGACATAGTGAGTTATAACAAGTTATAGTAAGTTATAGCATGGGTCCCTATCTCTGTAGAACTACAGAGATAGGGACCCATGCTATTGTTAGAATAGTTTCGCAGCTAGATCAGATTCCTAGGTAACAGTTAGTATATGTATGAACAAATGAAATTGTACTACTCATGTCTCAACTTCAAATAGAAAGTTGAGACTCCTAAATAAAATATGTGATGATTTTGACAACGTGATTACATAACTGAATCAAAATGAATAAACAAATGAGATAAAAGATATAAAGAGAATATAAACAAGCTAAATTTGTATATACTCAACAGCTATAACTTACTATAACTTGCTATAACTCACTATGTCAAAAATCAGAGTTTGCTGATGTGTGTGTTATTTAGATTGAAGAGTCAAGACTGTGTGTTGAGCTGGGACTGTGTGGACTGTTGTGATGCAGCCAGGGGTCCGGGGGCTTCACCCCTGGCAAGCCGAAAATCCGTGCCTTTGGCACGGGTTCGTGGCTTGTCTGTTGAAATATCCGAGTCGTTATCTCGTTTTCTGTCTTATATTGTTTATCTTATCCTTCATCAAATGTTTTATTATTACATAATCACGTCAACATTACAGTGACGGACATATAGTATATGTCTTCAACTTTCTATTCAAGTTGGAGATGTGAGTGGATTCTTACTTACATTATATACCCCTAACTAACTGATACCTAGTTATTATATCCTAGGTACATATCAATAGATCAATAACTTCTTTGTCTATTCAAGTTGAGACTTAAATTATATATCCTAGCTGCAGTGTAAACATTATCATTATTCCAACCACAATCTCCCTCTTTCAACGCAAAAGTATATCGCCCCCATATTTCTCAGCGAGGCGAGCTCTCTCCATCCTTGTTTATCCATCCTAGACTTGTTTTTTGTTTTGTTTTGATAAGTCAAGGGCCCGCAAGGCACTGGGTACAGAGAGCGAGCTGAGCTGTTAGGCGAACCGCACTCCTCCACCGGCCTATGTTCCAAGTAGAAGCTTTTGAATAGGTCTTCGTAGATGAGATCATTCACAACGCCATTGGAACCAATCACCGATATCGGAAATGAGTCAATTGTTAAATCAAAAAAACCACGAATTCACAAACAAAACTATCCATGCCTCCTACATTATTATAGTAAGCATGACCTCCAATAGCAAAACAATCATTAAAAACGGTGATGTTTATTATTAGTATGGCAATGCACATATATATACTAACTAGCCTTGCCTTTAGTCCAAATGTCACAACAAACAAACAAAAAAAGAGAGCATAGTCCAAATGGCATATAACGAAAAAAAATAAATGTTCCGAACCATCCGCCGTAAAGAGTAGTTTTTTTTCCGGTTCCAAAACACAGAAGGAGTAAGATATATATAATATATATATCTTACTCTTCAATCGCTGTCGGGAAGTTGAATGTATCCATAGGATCATATTGATCCTTCAGACTTTGCAAGCGGGGATAATGAGAACCGTAGTAAAGTTTTTGCCCTGCGACCGCAAGATAATAAGAAAAAGAAGAAAAAAAAAACATAGGGAGTAGAGGCTTACAGTTGTCGAGTCTGTTGTCAATATAATTGGGGTACGCGCTAGAAAGATTGAAAGTAATAAGAATCCATTTCTCTCTCAAAAAAAAACAAAAAGCTGCCCAAGTGATTCTATACGTACCCGTAATCCCAATTGGCAGGTTCATTATTGACGATACTAGCTACCATCCCTATAAATGTGATGAGATCGAATGACCGTGTGGAGCAGTAAGGAAGAGGGTACCATCAAGGAATCCAAACCCTTCCTGAGGGAAAGGAGGGACGTTTCCGTGGGCCGAGGTATAGAATTGAATGGTAAACATCGAACTTCGGTGAGCAAAGGCCGTGGCATCAAGTGGTACATTGTTGATGGCAGAGTTGGTACCGCCGTAGAGATCAAATAGTACGAACCAGTCCTATAATTGTAATTGCAGAGGGAATGAATAAGCAATGTTTTGTGATTGATAGACATCATCGTGGCTTAGACAACGCACCGTGTTCGCCGTAAACCCTGCGTCTCCGGCATAAGACATGAAAGCATTGAGAGCCGCACTAGACATGGGTGATGCCTCAGGTGTCATAAGGGATTTTGCATAGAAAGTGTCGTGAGTGTCAGGAATACCAGTCGTGCTCAATCGATCTATACCGCCAAGAACTTGCACACTATTGATGTACGTTCCAGGAGTAAGTGTCGTTCTCGAAGGTGGAGGCAATGTAGAAAGTAAAGGGGCGATGACATTCCCGAATTGGTCGGCGGGTCCATACCATGCGCCAGTCACACCGAAGGCGACGCGTCCCTGAGAGGAACCTTTGCCGATGGATAATCCTCCGCCGAACTCTTGTGGAATGTTGGTGACGACGTATTTCTGGAACTGCTCCGCGGCGCTCGCAGCATCTGCAGCACTAAGATCCCATTCGTATCGGAAGACGGTGGCAGATGGAGGAGCAGCAAAGGTTTCAACTTGAATGGATGTGACGATACCAAAAGAACCCGAAGAACCACGCAATGCCTAGCCAAAAATCTCTCATTAATGTTCTGGGCCCCAGGTAAAAAAAAAAGGCGGATGTACTCACAAAGAAAAGATCAGGGTAAGTTGCTTGAGAAACAACGGCAATGGTACCGTTTGCCAAAACAACCTCCAAAGTTTGAATCGTGTCCAAGGTTAAACCCCATTTCCTTGACGTGAATCCATACCCTCCATAACCTTCATGGAAAGAAAAAGTAAAATAAAAGAAATGGACATCTGATATTTATAGCCTACCTGAGTGACCACCGATGCCAACGTAAGGACAAGTCCCATGTGGAAGAGCCCGTCCTGCATCGTTAAGAGCCAGAGCGACATCTCCAAGACGGTTTCCAGGCCCAATTGTTGCAATAGAACTTGTGGGATCAACAGAGATTTGCTTGAAGTTACTCAAGTCAACTACTATAGCGCCGTCCTTTCCACCGAGGCCATTAGCAATGTAACTATGCTACAGAGAAGTCAGAAACTTGGAGTAATCTCAAACAGTGAAGGACATACCCCTCCACTACGAGCGACAACTTGAAAGTTGTACTGTTGCCCGATCTTCAGCATGGTGGACACATCCTGGGCGGTGTTGGGAAAGGCAATAGCTGCTGGTTCGAACGTGAAACGTAAATTGACTTTGAAAGAAAGTTTTATTTGTCATCAATGTCGGATAACATAGAACGACTTACAGGCGGTACTAGCATCAGCATAACCATTTTGTCCCGGGGAAAAAACAGTGAAATTCTGTTGCGTGAGATCATGAATCAGATCTGCATTGCTGATAGCGACTAATGTCGCGTAAATCACGAGCAGCGACAAGTGTAACCCAACCATGATATGGACTATGGAGGATCGTCGAAGGGTGCATATCCCTGAAAGTGTCTGCCCTCATTATATACCGAACCAACCACCCTTCCACCTGAAACGGACATATGATGAAACAAGAAAGGGTGGCGAAACTAGTGACATCCTTAGTCAAACTCCCCGTTGCTCGGTCGTTGAACCCCTCCAAATCAATGAATTCATATCATACGAATCTACCACGTTACAGTGTGTCGCATACCGTTTTGCACCCGAGAAATTTCACCGCGCCTTTGATGTGACATGGTGGTCACTTTCTCGCGGTAACCTCTTCCAGATCTGACTTGAGAGCCTCGTTTGACGACCTCTGGACCTCTGGACCTCTTGTACTACACAAGGATGCGTTGACACATATATTCAGAAATAGGAGGAACCATCATCGTACAGCACTACTACGCAGCCACCAAAGCATAGCATAGCATGCTCACGCTGGATCAAGATCCGTTGACCTTGCCCAACTTGGGTCTCAGAAAATAGGGTTTGAGGGTGACATGATCATCCGCATCAAAGGCGCGCTGGAAAATTCTGAGTGCAAAACAATATGCAACGCACTGTCAGCGAGAGATGATTATCAATAGACCCACATCGGCCACCTCGCCCGTCATACTTTTTGACAGAGAAAATTCAGATGGCTTGATTGGTTTGGGCAAAGAGTGAGAGTACTGGCCGATGTGTGGGTCAGTTTTAGTAAGTTTTTTCGATGATCGATGATCGAGGCGTATTGCCTGCGGCCTGCCGTGTCCTCCATTCGAAAAGTTAGAAGAGAAATATCGTTGATCTATAACGTCGGTTGCTATTATATTCCTATGCAACAAGAACATTCTTGTGACACCACCGCAATAAAGCTATCCAGAGTTAGTTTGGATTGATCTGCAAAGTCCTTTCGCGACATTGGGAGGTCTGTGAACTTTTTTCAAGGGTGAGCCAACTCCCAAGTCGCTCTGCTTGATGATGTTGGGTTTTACAGAAATCTCTTCCAGTGCGCCTTTGCCAATATGATGGATCATGGTCACCCTCAAACCAGATTCAAGTCGGGCAAAGGTCAACGGTCTTGATCCGGCGTGAGCATGCTTTGGCGGCTTCGTAACACACTTTGGCTATGACAAAGTGTTCGATTAGACAGTTTCCACCTCACTCTCCTGTCATGACTCAATAAGATGTCACCCAGTCTAATAAAAAGCGCCTCAGGGTTCAGGGTTACCGTGAGAAAGTGACGACTGTGTCACATCTCAGACGCGCTGAAATTTCTCGAGTGCAAATTAAGGACTGCCAGGTGGTCATTATTCAACAAAGAACGATTTCAAGTTAGAACCTGGAGGAGGGAACCAGTCTATATTAGAAACCTTTCTAAATTCCCCAAGATAACCATACTATAATTCCCATTGACTTGGTTAATCACAAAAAAAAGAATGTACTGTAACTATATTTTTGGATCAACAAGAAACCAAGAGCAATACTACTACTACCACAACCTCATTTCGTAGCGCCCAATCCCAGCTTGGTATTTTTGATAATCGCAGTCAAAGGATCTTGTAACCCGCCCGTTGCTCCAATACGTTCGCCTTCTGACCATCCCATCATAGCCAACATACGGAAACCAAGATTACTCGAACTGATTTTCGGTGCAGCCTGGTCATGGATGAGCAAACAAAAAAAAAGAAAAAAAAAGATGAGATCCAATCGTCGTATCCATTTTAATTTGAATCCATACCTTCCCAACCTCATCTCCTTCTCTATGACGAGGCACAAGCGTCTGAGTGCCACTCCTTTCCCCTCTATCCTTCCTATCCTTCCTGTCCGTCCTATCCTTCCTATCTTGAACGAAGGAGTCTCTTCTCGGATCCATTCTTTCACTCCTCCTCACAATTTTTGCTACTCTAAGTTCATCAACAACATAGGAGCCAGTCCTCGAATTCTTGGTCAACGCCGTATAACGCGCATCCCCCGTTCCTTTACTAACACTGTTCAAATTAAACGCAGCGGCAATCTCATGCACATGTTTCCTCGTAGCCTTATTCGTAGGAGGTAGAGACATGGTCATCGGTCCATCCGTATCGTTGATGAACCTCTTGATTTGTTGTACTAGCGTCGTCATGTCGATGACACGGTTGGGGAGGACGATGATGGTAGGATCGGCTCTGGCGGCGGCAAGCATGGATTTGCGACCTTTTTTGCCTCCTTTCTTTTTGGAAAGTGGATCGGAAGCTTGTTCTAGACGAGTCAGAGCCCGAGCTTTTTTATAGACAGCTTTTTTTAGTCGATCTTTATCCCTTTGAATCTTGAAAGCCTCTAAATAATCAGCTTGTACAATAGTCATGTCAACAAACAACAAAAAAAACGAGCAATACAGAGATTAAAATTCAAGGAAGACTGACTTGTCTGATTGAAGCATTCGACTTCCGCCTCGCCAAGAACGTCGGGGAGCGACTGATGGTGGTTTTCGATCACAAATTAGAAATAAATCACGGCGAGAATCACGAGCCCGGACACTAACCCTAGAGTTATTAAAACCAACGCGAGGGCTACCATAGTTCTCAGCCAAATTCATATTTCTTCCCAACATATCGTCGTTGTCGTCTGAGAGGTCATGCTCATCGTCGTGCTTGCTCAAACTTGCTTTATTCCGTAGTCGTTCCAATCGCTTTTGGAAGCTTGTCCTAGGCGTCTGATCTTCATCTTCATCATCCTCCGACCCGTCGTCCTCTTCTTCATCTTCATCTTCAAATTCGAACATTTCCGAAATCAGCATCGCCTCCTCATCCGCAAGCACCCTTTCCACCTCCGCATCTTCATCCTCACTGCTCTCCTCGCTCCCGCTCCCGGCGATGCTCGTACTATCTTCTCCTGCACCTTGTTCATTCTCCAACATGATCTGCTCCTCATCCATCAAGTCATCCATGGTTAAATGTCGTCCAGCATTTTCACCCAGAAGGCCCCCAACAAATTGTTGCATCGCGTTTAGATCCAAATCAGAATCAACCTCCATCCCATGTCCATCTTCCACATCTCTAGCTTTGCCTTTGCCCTTATCCCTCCCATTACCGTTGCCATTCACAAACCGAGATGGACTTTCAGCGTCAGCTACCCTATCCCCAACATGATCGTGTTCGCTTCCACTATCATCATCGCCATCCGTATCCCCCCAATCCAAATCCGAGTCCCCTCTTCTCCTCTCCTTGTAATTCGGATCACGTAGCTGGTCTTCCTCGCGCATGGCGCCAAAGGTACGGAATGAACCTCTAACTTTCTTACTCAGAACACCTCTCTTTTGTTTCCAAGATTTTGCTAGACGTGGAGTCGTCACAGGTGGGATGCGTAGTCGACCTCCTAATTTCCCTTCGGGAGTAGCGAAAGAGAAAGAAAAGGAGGACATGGACGGGATTTGAGCTTGAGCTTGAGGTTCTGTTGGTTGCTGCTGGATGGTTGTTGCAGTTGGAGATGAAGAAGCGAGAGCTAGAGAAAGAGACGCGTCTCGGACGTAGGGGGTGAACTGCGATGTATCAGACACTCCGTTTGTTAGTGGCTGTTTTTCGGGGGAGGTCTGAAACCCGTTGCGAGGATGAGGCGCCACATAGACGATGATGTCGTCATCAAAATCGTCTGAGGGCAACGGGTTGGAAGGAGGGGCTCTGTCCGCTAGTGGAGTAGGTTGAGTCTCAGTGTAGAAAAGGCTCGGTTCTACGGCTTCGGCAATCACTGGTCCATTGTGAGTATACTTTGGTGCTACATCGCCCTCCATAGATCTCTCGGTCGCAGATAGATTCTCGTCAATCATCTTCGTTAGGGCATCAATATCAGTAAGACCATGTTGTAGTTGATGAAGAGAGGAGGCCGAAGGTGGTACAAAATTGTTATCTCTGAGGCCGCCAATAGGTCGCGCTTCAACCGCTTCTACGCTTGATTTCTTTGGCGATATTTTCTTCGACTTTTTCGTTGGTTCAAAAAGTTTGGCAACATCGTTGAAATCAACCACTTCAAGTTCTTCTTCTTCGTCGTCGTTAGTATCGTCATCATCGGCTTCTGAGCTTGATTCCATGACGTGAATGCCACCGGCGCTGAACACCCGCGATACTCGGGCGGCGGTTGGGACATGACTTTGTTCGGTATCACCTGCATAGTATTACAAATTCAAAATCAAGTGGTTCCAACGGACAGTGAAAAAGAAGAGTAAAAACATACCAACTTCTTCCACCCCAGGCTCCAACAAAGCTTCGTCTTGATCAAACAAAATTGGATTGAGAACAGATGGCACGAAGACTATGGGACGAAGCAAAGGTCTCTCCTGGTAGAGAAATCCCGTCAAAGGCGCATCCAGTCGTAATTTTTGCGTTCCACCACCACGACCACGATCTTTTGGTGAAGCTCCAATTCCGTACTCACTACGCCGGCTCAGAGAATACATCTCAGGATGTCCTCTACCCCGACCTCGGGAACCTCTACCTCTTCCCCGGTTTGGAGTATTCGTCTCGGATTTTGGGTCCGATATATTATGAGCATGACCTCTTCCAGCGCCGAGAGGTACAGTTGTAAGATGATCTGGATGGGGGATTTATTATCTATAAAAATGATAACAAAAAGAAAATGGTCGTTGGGCGCTACGCACCATTGGCATACATCTGCGGGTTAAATTCGATTGGTTCATCTATAATATGAGACCTACCCCCTCCTCTACCCCCTCCTCTGCCCCCTCCTCTGCCTCTACCACCACCACCACCACCACCTTGTCCTCCTCCACGGCCTCCGCGTTGACCGTTCCCTTTTCGTTTGGTCATTATTCAAGGATCAAGATCAACTGCGCTTGGGAATGTGGGACCGTTATCTTTTCCTATGACCTGATTCTCAACGCTGGCCCGATGTCGTTGATCTCAAAACTTGGTTAGTTGAGGTTCGAAGAAAGAAAGAATGGATGCCTTGGTGACTCGGCCCAAAAGGGGTTTTGCTCTTGCTTGACCCGAATGATCCGGGATTATTTGGATTCCACTCCGTCGTTAAACAACATCTGTACGTGTCCTTCACCGTGGTCAACCCTGGATCTCTTGCTGGCCAAACTTTCAGACTATAATGGACGAACCTCATCATGACGAAATTAATTTGATACGCCTATTGCGACGACTGGAAAAATCAGTTTCTAATAAAGAAGAGTGGCAGCCAAGTTCTCGCCCACAGCCTGAGATTTGGCTCAAGACACAGAGTGCGTTGCAGGTGAAGTATTTCTCTAATTATTACGTTTCACCAGTGTCCCTTATATCCGGTCGTTCGCTCTCCAGAAGCTGAAATTTGCGCGAAAGTTGCTCAAGAATGTCGAGTTTGACGATACAGATCAATCTTAGTGCGTGCTATTCGGCCAAATATGAAGCTTTCCATTGCTAATACATGGTTTCATCATAGCGAACGAATAAAACAGCATAATGATACTAAGATAAAACTGGATCGAATCGAGGTATTTCTGAAAGATTGTGAAAAGGTGTGTTTATAGGTTTTCTCTAGAATTATCATCTACCTCATACCTCCTGCAAAGCAAACAAAGCCAGAGGTTCCTAAACCTGTACCTATCCTCCCGACCCTTCCTATCCCAGAAATGCCATCTGAGCCTCCCCCTCCACCTGACTCTGAGATTGATGAAAGCCAGGAGCCTCCATCACGGTCTGTAGGGAAACGGTCTCCACATATATCTACAACTGGGTTATTTATCTCACCGCCCGACCCTTCTGAATTCTCTCCAACCCTAATAACATCTGCTATCCCCTCCCTCCTTCCAGTCAACGCCTCCGACACCTCTTCCACATCTGCTTACGCCCGTAACTCCGCCACACCAATTGCGCGTAAATTCGGAGTCGGCAATTCTATTGCTGTCCAAGAAGAACTATCATCCCAGCTAGAATTGATGGCAGCGCAGCTCAAGCGTAATGCGATACACTTCTCGACATCGTTAGCGAAAGACCAAGCAGTCGTTGAGGATGCTCAACAGAAATTGGAGGGTAACTATGATGTGATGCTGAAAGAACGTGTCAGGTTGAGGGATCATCGTGGCAAGAGTGGTTCGACGACGTGTATGGTGTTGGCTATTGTGATGTTGGTATTGGCACTGTTCATGCTTATGGTTTCGATCATTAGATTCTCGTAGAGGGCTTGGGCTCTACTTTTTTATGAGATTATATTATAATAATCGTTGTCATCCACATAAAGTCCAAGCATTCCGAACCAAACCGAACGAGATCCAGGCTGTCAAACCAATGACGTTCGTTTGGCTCCTCTTCTTTCCACATCCTCCATGCGTTTTTTGATTCTTGGTGCCACAGGCCCTAGCGGCATTCTCATTGTACGAAAAACACTGGAAGTATACACAGACGCCAGCATTGTCATCTTCGCAAGGTCACCACAAAAAGTTCCTGAAGACCTCGCACAGAACTCAGCCATTACCCTCATCAAAGGCGAACTCACAGATCTCGATGCTCTCTCCACCGCTGTTGAAGGCGTTGACGTTGTACTCTCTGCCCTTGGGCCAATAGCAAACCACCCAGCAGGCAACATTATCGCCACCTTCTACGGTCACCTCATCGACTTGATGAATAAATACAACGTCAAACGAATCATCCTCCTAGGCACCGCATCTATATCAGACCCCAAAGACCAATTCAGTTTGATTTTCAAGCTGCTCATTGCGGCCGTTCGAATTGCGCGCCACACCTCGTATTTGGATATCGTCGCAGTGGGAGAAGTGATACGTACTAAAGGGGATGCGTTGGACTGGACCATCGTGCGACTTCCTATTTTGACAAATATTGACTCCGAGGAGGTGGTGGCGGGTCATGTTGGGGATGGAAAAACGGGAATTTATCTGTCGAGGAAAGCGTATGCTGCATTTACTGTTCATGAAGTGGAAAAGAAGGAATGGGTCAAGGAAGCGCCTTTAATCTCATCTCCCTGAAGTTGTACGAGATTGGAAAGTTGGTCCTGCTGAAGCTTCGAAGACTGTTGACTCTCCAACTTTTTGTCGAGTTGTCACATCCCGTATTAATACATTATTTATTGGCAACTAGGGTCCTTGATCTTCTTTTGTATAAGCGAGATCTTGATGTTTCTTTACTCGTTTTGTTCGGGTAAATTCGGCGATAAGAACAATTGCCCTTGATCTCAGGTCAGATCAAATATCACACTTCTCGGACAAAGAGGCATGAAAAGAAGTCTGTATCTTGGGAACAAAGAATGATATTCGGAGAGTAACAAAAAGTACAACAGCACCAGCATTTAGTAACGAGGGATTCAGTGGTCCAATTAATGTTGACGATAGCCTGCTATGTACATGTCTTCATCTGCATTGGGTTTTCTTGATTTTCGATAAATAGAAGTCGAATTGTGGTTAAGAACATGAAACACAGAGAGAGGTTCGATGAGAGAATTGTTTGGTGAACAAACACCAGGCTTGGCTCGAGGTTAAAGCAAATTTACTTGGACTCCTCAGTGGTGCTGGCCTCGGTAGTGCTGGCCTCGATGGTGCTGGCCTCGGTGGTGCTGGCCTCAACGGTGCTGGGAGCTTTGACAGCGTCGACCGCGGAAACAACTTTCTCGTCAACGGGGTAAGTGTAGGTGGGAGGAGAAGTTTTCGGGGAGTCCACAGTTTCTTCGGTGATGGCGATCTGGGAATACTCGTGCTGGTCACCACGTTGTCCTTTCACAGCGCGGTACATGACGAGGGCGAGGACCCAAATCATCCTGAGGAGAACTCCCATTCCGCAGCCTGGATCAAATCGTTAAGCATGGAAAATAATGAAAAAAAAAAGTGGGAACTGAGAGTCTCACCGAGAACGAACGCGACGGCTCTACCCTCCCAGCGGCCCAAATGCATGAGGGAGTGGTGGATGCGATTTACGAAGGAGTGTTTACCATGGCGGACGGGGACAGCGTGACCGAAACGGAATTTACGATGCCTCATTTCACCGTTGCCAGCGACTTTACCCTCCATGTGGTGGAATTTCATGACGGGGTGGGCGGGAGTAATGAAGGATGCTTTGCCGAGGCAGGCAGGGACAGCATGTCCGAAACGGATTCTGAAAGATGTACTTTCACCGTTGGTAGGTATCAGTAAGAGAGGGGCTGCAAGGACCTGGGCTATATAATCACAAAAGATCATTGAGTAAAAGAAATAAATCTGGTCCTGACTCGTTGGCATACCAATTCCTGCACCAGCAACAATTGCAGCAAAGCTGAGAAGTTTCATGGTTTATAGAGTTTGAATGAGTTTGACGACGCTCAGATTTATGTAGGTTGTTAAGGTAAGTAGAAAGGAGAAAAAGGAATCCTCCCTTTGCGCAGCGACCACAGCCATGTTCAAGATTTCAATCTCCGCATGATTTGTCACCAGGCGGCCTTGCTCCCACCAGAACTCCGACCTACAAAAAGCTAAAAATGTCTTGTCTTTTCTCTAATCAACTGTTTCTCATTTGTCACTCATTTTATTCTATAGCGACTTGTGGACGGGACAATGTTGAGCGCTAGGACCACTTAGAGTCGCGCTTGTGGCTTAAACTATGTGGCAGTGCGGTGTGTTCACTTGGTGGCACCAGTGACTCATCGAACAACCTTGGAATCTAACTCTTTTGACTTCAATCTTTGATCGGATCGTTAATAGATATTCGCAGAACGCTGGTGGCTTTCGATATACTGAATTAGAGTCATCCCAACTATTCCATTGTTTTTCCCTCATGTTTTCTACGTTCTGAGCATCTTTCGGATCTGATCTTTGGCATATCATGACTCGGACATGTCTATCACTGAAAGCATATATCACCCGCAAAGTCTTACATTTGAATACTGCAATACTCAAAAGAGTCATTCTTACAGTCAATCTAAAATTCCTTGGCAAAGATGGGCAATTGAGCTTTGTCCAAGAAATTATATATGCACAT
>Ga0193743_1001265_pt1 | contig 18866 bp, 20 predicted proteins | sample L2c2metaG_FD_143038 | JGI IMG/M metagenome (GOLD analysis project Ga0193743, IMG submission 143038) | Soil microbial communities from a riparian zone of the East river system, Colorado, United States - L2c2 | ecosystem: Environmental > Terrestrial > Soil > Riparian zone | place: USA: East River... | reverse complement strand
GGTGACGCGGAGTTGTTCCAGGTCGTCGACAACGCAGACGGGACGATGAGCCTGCGCTCCAAGCTCAACGGCAAGTACGTGACCGCGGAGCATGCGGGCAAAGACGCACTGATCGCCAACCGCACCGCGATCGGCCCGTGGGAGAAGTTCACCCGCTATGCCGTCGGCGCCGGCCCGAAGCCGATCCAGGCGGGGATCAACAGCCGCTTCGTGACGGCGGAGTCGGCCGGCAAGAAGCCGCTGATCGCCAACCGGATGCCGGTAGGCCTGTGGGAATTCTTCTTTGTGCAGGATCTTGGCAACGGCGAGGTCGCGCTGAAGTCGCTGGTCAACGGCAAATACGTGTGCGCGGATCACGCGGGCAAAGACGCACTGATCGCCAACCGCGCCGCGGTCGGTCCCTGGGAGACCTTCAAGGTCGTCAAGAACGCCGACGGCTCGGTCAGCTTCCAGTCGAAGGTCAACGGGCGCTACGTGACCGCGGAGTCCGCCGGCAAGAAGTCGCTGATCGCCAACCGCACCGCGATCGGCCCGTGGGAGAAGTTCTCCTACTAGGACGGTCACCATCTTCATCTGCCGATGGAGGAGCCATGGGTACGCGTCTCGTCGTCGTGGTTCCGTCGATCGCCAACGACCTGACGCAATGGGCCGAACTCGTCGACGAGCTCAAGACGCTCGACGGAGATGCCGAGCCCGACTGCCGTTGGGAGTTGATGTCGCACGACGCGGCCTGGCTCCGGCGGGGCTCGCCCCGGCAGCACGCGTCCACCATCGCCGCGCGGATCCATCAGAGTTGGGTGGTGTGCGGGAAGACCCGGTGCCGGAGATCGGCGACGCGGGCAAGACCGTCGTGATCGCGTTCATCGGTCACAGCAACGGCACCTACCTGCTCGGCCACAGCCTCCGGAAGATTCCCCGGAATGCGGTTCGACCGGGTGTTGCTGGCCGGGAGCGTGCTTCCGGTCGGTTACGACTGGCGCGGCCGCCGGGAGACCGGCCAGGTGCGGCGGATCCGGAATGACCGGGCCGCCCGGGACATCCCGGTCGGGGTGCTCTGTGCCGGGCTGCGCGGCCTCGGCATGCGCGACGTCGGCACGGCCGGTGTCGACGGCTTCCACGAGTGGGACGACGACGCGAAGAGCGAGGTCTACTACTACCCCGGCGGGCACAGCGCCGCGCTGAGCGTCGACAACTTGCCGCGGGCTGGTCACGTTCGTGCTCGACGGGACGGTGCTGGAACCGGCCGCGCTGCCGCGTACCCCGCCAGCGGGCTTCTCGTTCCTGTCCCGGGCCGCACCGACGCTCGCCCGCTTGCTGGTCATTCTGGCGCGGCGGCGATCGCCGCTTTCGTGGCGCTCGGGCCCTGGTCGTGGCCGATCCACCTCGCGCTGGTCGCCGCGATCCTCCTCGCGGCGTTCCTGGTGCTCGACCATCTGAGGCATCACCAAACACGCTGTGAATTGGCTGTCACTTAAAACCTCTGAGGTGCTAGCAAATGCGGTGAGTTAACAGCCGCAAATCCCCGCGTTCGCCGCCGAGCGGTGCGAAACCTCCGATTCCTCCGCCAGAATGGGGGCACTTCGCCTCTGGATTTCCGAGGAATCTGGGTTACGTTGAGGCTCCCATCCCCCGATCCCCCCGGGCCTATGACTGTCTGTGAAGAAGCACCTCCCGCTGAAACCCCGTTCGTCATCGAGGTCGGCGCTCTTCGGCCGGCATTGATCCGCGCCGCGCGGCTGTTCGCGGAGACCGCACTCGTGCCGACTGGCCTGCTCTACCTCCTGCTGCACACCGCCGGCCTGGTGCCGGCGCTCGCGGCGGTGCTCGGCTGGTGCGTGCTGACGGTGAGCATCCGCTGGATCTCGGGTCGCCACCTGCCCGGTACGCTGCTGGTCTGCGCCGGCGCGCTGTGCGCCCGGGCGATCGTCGCCCTGGTGCTCTCCAGCGCCTTGGTCTACCTGGTCCAGCCGGTGATCGCCTCGCTGTTCATGGCGGCGTTGTTCCTGCTGAGCGCGTTGTTCGGCAGACCGATAACGATGCGGCTGGCCCGCGACTTCGTCGCGTTGCCCGTGCACCTCCTGCACCACAAGGGCATGCGCCGGGTGTTCACGCAGACGGCGGCGCTGTGGGGAATCGGCCGGCTGATCGACGCCGGGATGAGCCTCGGGTTCCTGCACATGGGCCTCGACGCCGCCCTGCTCTCCCGTGGCGTGTTCAGCGGAGTGCTCACCGCCGTGATGGTCGCCGTGTGTGCGGCGTGGGGCATTTGGAGCCTGCGGCGCATGCCAGACGTGAAGTTCCGGTTCGGCGAGCCCAAGGCGGCCGCCCCGGCCCCTGCCCTCGCCGCGGCGTAAGCCGTCAGCGGAGCAGCGTCCGGACCTCCTTGGCGAGCTGGATCGAGGCGTCGATCTCCGCCTTGCGGATCGACACGCTCTCGACGTTGAACCCGAACGGCATCCCCAGCCGGCGGCAGAAGGCGGCCAACTCGCGGGCGTTGGCCAGGCACTGCTCGTAGGACTCGGTCAACGGGTCCGCCGAGCGGCTCAGCGAGTTTTCCAGCCAGCGCGGGATGTCGACGCCCAGCCAGCGCAGGAACGCCAGCGTCTTCAGCGACCCGCACACGGAGAGCGTGAAGAGCACCGGACGCGGCCGCGCGCCGCGTTGCGCGCAGGCGTAGAAGTAGTCGGACAGCAGGCTCTTGGTCGCGTCGACGTGATACACGACCTGGGAGATGAAGAACGAATTCCCACGGTCCTGCTTGGCCAGCATCCGCAGGTGCTCGTCACCGCGCCGCGTGTAGCGCTCGGTAATGGTGACACCACCGAGGGTTAGTGAAGGCCGGAGTCGGTCGCGCAGCGCGTGTGCTTCGTCGAGCCGGGTCCGCACCGGCTTGGTCGACGACGAAGGTCCGACGAACACCGCCATCACCTGGCCGGTGTCGACCGCATCCAGCCACTGCGACAGGTCGGCGGCGGGATATTTGCCGACGCACCGGTAGATCACCACCGGCAGCCGCCAGGCCGCGAGGTGGCCGGCGTGATAGGCGGCGGGATCCATCGTCGGCAGGTAGGGGAACGGTCGCTGGTTCGGGTTGCGGTCGCCCTCGTCGTCGATGTCGTAGAGCACCAGCCCGTCCAACTCGACCCCGGCCAGGCGGCTCAGCGTCACCTCGGCGATCCGCGCCGCCTCGGCCGCCGAGACGCTCTCCCGCGGCGGCGTCAGGCCGAGCAGCAGCACCTCGTCGCCGGCGTCCAGCGCGGCCGCCAACGGTCGCCGCGGAACGCTCGCATCAAGCCGTGTCACCGGGACACCGTACCCAAGCAACGCTGTTGCACCTTGTTCAAGTCATGTCCTGGAGTTGCGCTTGACCAAAGTACAAGTCAAGGGAGTAACGCCATGTCGCTATCCGGGTACGTCGAGGCCACCGCTACGAAGTTCGGCATACCGGGCGTCGCTGTCGGCGTCTGGGCAGGCGGTCGTGAGGTCTACGCGTGCCACGGCGTGACGAGCCTCGACAACCCGCTGGCCGTCGATCACAAGACGCTCTTCCAGCGCGGTTCGGTCACCAAGATCTACACGGCGACGGCGCTGATGCGCCTGGTCGCCGACGGTCGGGTCGACCTGGCGGCGCCGGTGCGCAGCTATGTTCCGGAGCTGGCGCTCGGTGCGGAGGCGGCCATCACCGTGCTGCACCTGCTCAACCACACCTCGGGCCTGGGCTGGGGGATCATCGTCGACACAGGCGAAGGCGACGACGCCTTGGCCAACTACGTGGCGAAGCTGCCCGACCTGGAACAGGTCTCGGCCCCCGGCATCCGGGCCGAGATGCCGCCGGACTACGCACCGGCCGCCATAGGCCTGCTGCCGGGCGACGGCGACGAATACATCGTCGCCGACAGCGGCCTGAAGGGGCAGCGCGGCTTCTTCACCCGCGACACGACCGGCGCGATCGTCGGCCTCGACCTCGCCGGCCGCCTGTTCACGCGGGTTCCCGACGGCGACGCTTAGTCCACAGTGCCGCGACGCCCAGCAGCACAGCCACCAGCGCGCCGAGGAGCAGCAGACCGATGTAGGGGTCGACCAGCTCGATGCGGCTCTCGGAGACTTGCACCGCGGACGGCAGCGTCACCGGGACGACGATGGGGATCAGCTCGGCCGGGCCGCTGCTGGCGATGATGTCGACCAGGATGACGATGCCGAGCGAGCCGACGGTCGCGCCGAACAGTCCGGCGAGCGCCGCCGCCCGGTCGTCGTGCGGGCGCTGGGCCAGCGCGGCCGCACCGAGCGCACCGAGCGCGACAAGCAGCACCGTCGAGCCGATGCTGCGCGGCACCGGGGGTGCGGCGAACATCAACACCGCCGCGCCGCCGACCGCGGCCAGCCCGGCGGCGCCGCCGATCAACAGCACCCGCGTGGTCGCGGCGCACCGGCGCGACGTCACGGCCAGGAAGCCGAACAGGTAGCTCCCGAGCAGGAGGGTGAGGATCCAACCGCCTTCGCGCAGCTTCTGGCCGGGGTTGGATGACGACGCGATTCCAGCCGCGATGCCCGCGACAGTGACCGCGAGGACCGCGCAGCAAGCGAGCCGCACCAGGCGCGGAGTCCACCAGGCGCCCGGCCGCAGCACGACCACCCGCAGGCAGCCCAGCAGGAACAGCCACCGCTCCGAGCGGGAGTCGACGGCGGCCATCTCGGCCCGCATCGCCTGGCCCCACTCGGCACGGTCGCGCGGCAGCCCGTGCAGGGCGGTCGCCAGCAGCCGGTCGGACACGCCCGAGCGGGTCACCACGCACCTCGCGGCTGCGGTGCGGGTGCCGGTCGAGGCTGCGCGGCGGGCTCGGCGTGGGCGACCTCCGCGGCGAGGGTGAGCCCAGATTCCGTCAACCGGTAGAGGTGGCGGGCCGGGCGGCCCTGCTCCGGCTCGGTCTCCCAGCTCGACTCGAGCAGGCCGCGGTCGCGCAGGCGGATGAGGATCGGGTAGAGCGAGCCGGCTTTGAGGCCGATCTCCTGCCCGAGGTCGTAGCCGTGTCGCCATCGGGACGGGTCGGTCGCGAGGGCCGACAGCACCGCGACGGTCTGCGGTGAGGGGCGCCGGGATCTGGTCACGGCGCAACTCTACCTAGATAGAGTTAGCGGCGGATCGGCCGATCGGTTGCTCCGGGCTCGGCGGGAACAGCGTCGCGCACCGCGAACGGGTCGCGTAGCTGCAGCATCGCCTCGGCTCCGTCGTCGGCGGCCGGGCCCGGTGTGCTGGCGGCGTCGACCTCCGGCGCGTCGGCCGGTGCGACGAACAGCGTTGCGTGGTCGTGGTTTGGCGTCATCCAGGGTCCTCACTGGTGTGGTCGTGGAGTGCGGCGGCCCGCTCTCGCCGCGACAGAGACGTCCACGGCGGTGAGTTCTTCCGTCGCCGCTCAGATCAGCCATGCCAGAAGGGATGGCGCAACGTCGAGGGAATCAAAAACTCCAACCGCCCAAATATAGCACGATTACGCCGTACGCCCGGCTGCGTCTGGATCAACCGGCCTAGGCTTCGGGGGTGGAGGATTCCCAGGTCGGGCGGGCCGGTTGGCCGGCTCTCCAGGTCGTGGACTGGCAGCCGACGCGCGACACAGTCCAACTCTGGACGCAGATCGTCGGCAAGACGCGGCTCGCCCTCGCCCCGCCGCTCAACCACTGGTGGGGTGTCGCGCTCTATGTGACCGGGCGCGGCCTGACCACCTCGCTGATGCCCTATCGCGGCATCGGCGTCGAGGTCAGCTTCGACTTCGTCGCCCACGCGCTCGACATCCAGCTGACGACGGGTGCCCATCGCCGGATGACGCTCGCGCCGCGCAGCGTCGCCGACTTCTACCGCGAATACCGCGCGCAACTCGCCGCACTGGGCGTCAACGTCGACATCATGCCGCGGCCGGTGGAGATCCCCGACGTGGTGCCGTTCGACCGTGACACGATTCACGACGCCTACGACGCCCAGGCGATGCACGCGTTCTGGTCTTCGCTGGTGTCGGCCGACCGCGTGTTCAACCGGTTCCGCGCCGAGTTCCGCGGCAAGGCCAGCCCGGTGCATTTCTTCTGGGGCGGCTTCGACCTCGCGGTGACCCGGTTCTCTGGACGCTCGGCGCCGCGGCACCCCGGCGGCGTCCCCAACTGCCCGGACCGGGTCATGTGGGAGGCCTACAGCGACGAGGTGTCCAGCGCCGGCTACTGGCCGGGGGGAGCCGACGAGGGCGCCTTCTACTCATACACGTATCCCGAACCGGCCGGCTATCGCGAGCAGCCCGCCGGCCCGGCGGCCTATTTCGACGCGGACCTCGGCGAGTATGTGTTGCCCTACGCCGCCGTCCGCGCGGCGTCCGATCCGGACGCGATGTTGTTGGACTTCCTGCGGCACACCTACGCGGCCGCGGCCACGACGGGCGATTGGCCCCAGGGACGGAAGGAGCCAGGGTGACCTCCGCAGAGCACCTCAACAACCATCACCGCAACACGCTGCGGCAAATCCTCCAACACCCGACCAGCCACAACATCGAATGGCGGTCGGTGCTCTCGCTGCTCGAAACGGTGGGCGCCGTAGACCGGCGGCACGACGGCAAGCTCGCCGTCACGGTCGGGTCGCAGACCCAGGTCTTCGACCATTTCGAGACGAAGGACATCGACGCGCGTACGGTCTCCGAACTGCGCGGCCTGCTCAGCAACGCGGGGTACGGCACCGGCACGCCCGCCGGCCACGAGGACTGAGCGTCATCGCCGTGGCGCGATGTTGCGGTTGCAGCGGAAGACGTTGTCCGGGTCATACGCCGTCTTGGCCTCGACGAGCCGGTCGAGGTTGGCGCCGTAGGTCGCGTGGATCCGCTCCTCGGCCTCGTCCGCGGTCTGGAAGTTGATGTAGCTGCCACCCGTCGTGAACGGCTCGATCCGCCGCCACGCTTCGCGGATCCAGGCTTGATACATGTCCGTGTCGGGATCGCCGGGCGCCCACATCCCGTTGGCGCCGACCACATAGCGGGCGTCGCGGTTGCCGACCGCGCCGTCGTCCGGAGCACGGTCGTTGATGGCGCCGGCGAGGTGCAAGACGCCCAGCTCGGCGTCTGGCACGGGGCATTCGGCGCAGAGTTGGCGGATGGTGGTCAGGAAGCCGTCGCTGAGGTCGGTCAGGTAGCCGGTCTTCCAGTAGTAATGCATTCCTTTCGGCTCGGTGATGTCCAGATAGGACTGGATCTGGGTGTAGGGCTGCGGCCCGAGCAGACTCAGAACGGGATCGGGAAGTGCCCGGATCGGTGCGAGCACCTGGTCCGCGTCGTCGAGGTCACCGGTGAAGCACACCACCATTAGGCAGACCCGTCGGCCGTGCCACGCCGGCGGCACGAAGGGAGCCGCCGGCGCGCGCAGCATCAGCAGCCACACGGCGAGCTCGCGGGGTGCCTCGGCAGTGATCGACCGGTAGGCCCGCAGGATGTCCGCGGCGCCTTCGAAGGGCCACGCGACGAGCCCGCCGCATACCGTCGGTCCGACCTCGTGCAGGCGGTAGGTGAGGCGGGTGACCGCGCCCATGTTGGCGCCGGCGCCGCGGACGGCCCAGAACAGCTCGGCGTTCTCTTCGCGGCTCGCGGTGTGGATCCGACCGTCCGCGGTGACGATCTCCACCTCCTCGAGGTTGTCGACGGCCCAGCCGAACCGCCGGGTCAGGTAGCCGAGGCCGCCGCCGAGCGTCAGGCCGGCGGCGCCGACCTCGGAGATGAAGCCCAGCGGCGTGGCCAGTCCGTATTCCTGTGTCGCGCGGTCGACGTCCTGGAGGCGGCACCCGGGACCGACGTGAGCGAGCCGCGCGTCGGGGTCGACGGTGACCGCGGACATCCGTGACATGTCCACCGTGATCCCACCGTCGGCGACGGCGACGCCGGCGATGTGGTGTCCACCGCCCTTGATGCTCAGCAGCAACCCGTGTGTGCGGGCGAAGTCGACCGTCGCGGCGACGTCGTGCGCCGTCTCCGGCTGGACGACGAGCGCCGGGGTCTTGGCCACCATGGCGTTCCAGATCCGCACCGCGTCGTCCCAGCCCGCTGCGCCCGGTCGCAGCAACCGACCGTCGAGCCGGGCAGAGAGCTGGTCCACCGGCACGGCGACCCGGTCGCCGTCGCGTGCGGTGATGGTGATCTCTTCAAGATCCATACCGATGACGGTACGGAGCGGCCGGCCCGGCCCGCGTCGGGCGAATCACCCAACTCGGCGCGTGGGTAGTTCTATGTAAGGCCGTTCTCGTAGGCGTACGCGGTGGCCGCGGATCGCGACGACAGGCCGAGCTTGGTGTAGATGTTGCTGAGGTGACGGGCCACCGTCTTCTCGCTCAGGAACAGGTCCGCCGCGATCGCGCGGTTGGTCTTACCGGACGCCACCAGGCGCAGCACCTGCATCTCGCGTTCGGTCAGCCGGGCCGGCGGGGCGGCTGACGCCTTGCGGGACAGCGTCTCGGTCACGGCCACGTCGTGCACCGCGCCCAACCGTTCGAACGTCCACCGCGCGGCGTCGAGCTCCATGATCGCGCCGTCGTCGTCGCCGAGCATCCCGCACGCCTGCCCCAGGAGGACCCGGGTGCGGGCCGCCTCGTAGGGCGCACCGAGGTCGTGCCACGCCGTCCAGGCCCGCCGGAGTTGCTGCTCGGCGCCGCGCCCGTCACCTTCGCCGAGCAGGACGGCTCCACCGGCCTGCGCGGCCGCCGCCCGCAGCATCGGAGACCCGACATCGTCGGCGGTCGCCGACAACTCGTCCGCGGCGAGACGCGCGGCCTGGACATCGCCGGCGGCGAGCATGATCTCGATGTGTGCCGGAATCAGCCGCGACCGGTGCAGGCGACCACCGGCCTCGCCAACCAGCCGGCGGCTCGCCGCCGCGGCGACGTCGACCTGGCCCTGCGCCAGTCGCAGCAGGGCGAGGCCGGGCTGTGGCTGATGACCCCATCGGCTCGCCCCCCGGTAGGCGTCCTCGGCGGCCTCGAAGGCACCGCCCAGCCGGTGCAGTTCGCCGAGTTGGTAGAAGGCCGCACCCGCCGCCGGCTGGCCGGGCGGTTCGGACAACCGCTGACAGGCCTGGCGCGCCTCGTCGAGCGCGTCCGGCCACTCGCCCGACAACACCATGATTTCCGCGCGGTGCACGAGGCAATGGCCGCGGAAGAGGACCAGGTCCGGCTGGGCCGCGCACCAACGGCTCAGCGAAGCCGTCCATTCCCGCGCCCGCGCCAGGTCGAAAACCTCCTGACACGCCTCGAGCACACCGCAGTAGGTGTCGCCGGCGACGACGGCGGAGACTTCGTCGGCGAGGATGGCGACCATCGCCTCGTCGAGCAGCGCCATCGCCTCGCGCGACCGGCCCTGCCCGATCAAGGCCCGGGCCTGCACGTGCTGTGCGAGCGTCTGCAGATCGAGGTCACCGAATCGGCGTCCGATCTCGGCGGCCTCGCTGGACAGCGCGTGAGCCGCCGGGTAGTCGCCAGCGAAATAGTTCTCGACCGCGGCCGGAACCAGCAGGTAACCGTCCTCGACGCAGCGGTGCTCGGCGTCGTCGAGCAGCGATCGGGCGCGACCCAGCCAGCCGCCCGCCTGCGCGGAGTTGCCGGCGTGCAGCAGGTGGAAGGCCAACCAGAACGCGCTGCGCGCGGCCGCCGTGCGGTCGCCGGCGGCCAGGGACTCGCGGTATGCCCGCGCCAGCAGGCGGTCGCCGTCGTGCTCGTTGCCGACGAGGTAGGCGGCGGTGGCGAGCAGCTGGAGGTCGGCCGGTGCCAGTGGGGATGCCCGATCGGCGCCCGAGAGGTGGGCGAAGGCCGCTGCCCACGCCTTACTCCGGAAGCACTCCCGACCTCGGTCGAGCTCGCCAGCCATCGTCAACTACCCCCTGCACCAGGCGGTGCAGGTGAAACGTTACCGCTGGATGGTGCCGTTCGAGCACGAGGTCGACGTCCGGCATGCGGACGGAGAAGCGCTAGAAGCCGGTTGCGGAGAGTTCGCCGCCCAGCTTGGTCAGGGCGCGGGCGAGCAGGCGGGAGACGTGCATCTGGGAGACGCCGATCTGGTCGGCGATCTGTGACTGGGTCAGGTTGCCGTAGAAGCGCAGGGTGAGGATCTTCTGCTCGCGCTCGTCGAGGGTCGCGAGGGCTGGGCCGAGGGCGACGCGCAGCTCGGCGAGTTCGAAGGAGGTGTCCTCGGAGCCGAGCAGGTCGCCGAGTTCGGTGCCGCGTTCGCCGTCGCCGGTGGGGGTCGACAGGGAGACGGCGTTGTAGGCGCGGGCGCCTTCGAGGCCTTCGAGGACCTCTTCCTCGGTGGTTTTGAGGTGTGCGGCGATGTCGGCGACCGTGGGGGAGCGGCCGAGTGTCTGGAGCAGGGTGCTGTTGGCTTCCGAGATGGACAGGCGCAGTTCCTGTAGTCGGCGGGGGACCCGGATGTCCCAGGTGCGGTCGCGGAAGTGCCGCTTGAGTTCGCCGATGATGGTCGGGATGGCGTAGCCGGCGAAGTCGACGCCGCGGGACGGGTCGAACTTGTCGACGGCTTTGATCAGGCCGATGGAGGCGGTCTGGAGCAGGTCGTCGGTGGGTTCGCCGCGGCCGCTGTAGCGGTGGGCGAGGTGTTGGGCCAGGGGGAGCCAGGCCTCGATCGTGCGGTCCCGCAGCCGGGCCCGGGAGGGGTGGTCGGCGGGCAGCGCGGCCATCGCGGTGAGCAGCTCGGTCGCGGTGTCGGTGGGCTTCGTGGTGTTGGCCGCCGGCGCCTCGGTATGCGGTGCGTCGACCTTGTCCACCGTCTGCACGGTCATGGGGGGACCTCCTGCATTCGTGCGCGATATATGCGTGGCGCTGATGTTTGCTATGGAGCATGGATAGCCGTTCGGCACTCACCGTAGCCCGGACGGCTAGCGAAAAGATAGCCGAACAGACGATGTAGATAGCGCGCTAATAGGGCATATCGGGGTGTATTGCGCAGCATTTTCTTTCGAGACTAGGGTCGGGAGGCATGAAGACGGCCGGGCTCGTGCTCGCCGCCGGCGCCGGTCGGCGCTATGGCGGCCCGAAGGCGCTCGTCCGCCGCGACGGGACGCTTCTGGTGGAACGAGCCGTCGCCACCGCCCGCGCCGGCGGCCTCGCGCCGGTCTACGTCGTGGTCGGCGCCGCCGCCGACCGGGTCCGCGCCGAGGCCGACCTGGGCGACGCGGTGCTCGTCGACAACCCGGACTGGCCGACCGGAATGGCCTCCTCGCTGCGCGCCGGTCTCGAAGCCCTCGCGGCCACGGACGCGCCGGCCGCGACCGTGCTGCTGGTCGACATGCCGGGTGTCACTCCGGCCGCCGTCGCCCGGGTGGCCGCCGGCGCCGACCGGCAGACCCTGGCCATGGGCGGCTACGACGGCCGCCGCGGCCACCCCGTCGTGCTCGGCCGCGACCACTGGGCCGGCGTCGCCGAGACCGCCACCGGTGATGCCGGCGCCCGGGCCTATTTGCGTGCGCACGCCACCGCCGTCACGGTTGTGCCGTGCGGCGACATCGCCGACGACACCGACCTGGACACCCCGGATCACCAAGACACGCGGTCGCCGGGTGCGCAACGTCTTGATCGGGGGCCGGCGCTGGAGTAGTCATGCGGTATCCGTCTTTTAAGGGGGCGTCATCGCCGACGTCGACCGGTTCAACCGGCTCCCACCCGCCGAGGCCGAGCGCGAGCTGCTCGCCTGTTGCGCGGCGCCCGCGTGGGTCGAGGCGGTTGCCACCGGCCGCCCCTATCCCGACCGGGCCACGCTGCTCGCCGCGGCTGACGCCGCACTGCGCCGGCTGAGCTGGGCCGACGTCTCACTCGCGAGCTCCGCACACCCCCGCATCGGCGAGCGCCCGGCCGGCGGCGACCGGGAGTCCGCCTGGTCCCGGCGCGAGCAGGCCGGCGTGGCGGCCGACGCCGACACCCGCACCGCGCTCAAGCGGGCCAACCTCGACTACGAGCGCCGCTTCGACCAGGTGTTCCTCATCTTCGCGACGGGCAAGTCGCAGGCCGAGATCCTCGACGCGCTGCGGCACCGGCTCGACAACGACGACGAGACCGAGCGCCGGACGGTCCAGGAGGAGCTCCGCAAGATCGCGTTACTCCGGCTGGAACGGCTGGTCACCGACCCGACCGCGCCGCTGTCCACCCACGTGCTCGACCTCGAGCGGGGCCGGCCCGCGGCCGGCGTGCCGGTGCGGCTCGAACGCGGCGCCGAGACCCTGGCCAAGGGCCGCACTGACGACGACGGCCGGCTGCGCGAGTGGGTACCGGAAGACAGTTGGGCCGCCGGCGACTACCGGCTGGTCTTCGACGTCGCCGGCTACCTCGACGGCGCGACCTTCTTCCCGGAGATCACCGTCGGGTTCCGGGTCACCGTGGCCGACCAGCACCACCACGTGCCGCTGCTGCTCAACCGGCACGGCTACACGACCTACCGGGGGAGCTGAGCCGATGGCGATCACCCTGGGCGACAACCGATACGGCAAGGCCGAGGTCCGCCTCGTCCGGGTGGTCCGCGACGGCGCCCGGCACGAGCTGCGTGACCTGACCGTCAGCGTGGCGCTGGCCGGCGACCTGGCCGCCGCACACGAGGGCGACAACAGCGGCGTCCTCCCGACCGACACCCAGAAGAACACGGTGTACGCGTTCGCGAAGCGCTACGGCGTCGGCGAGCCCGAGGCGTTCGGCCTGCTGCTGGCCCGGCATTTCGTCGACACCCAGCCGGCCATCAGCTGGGCCCGGGTCGACCTGGTCGAGCACCCGTGGTCGCGGCTGGGCCCGCACTCGTTCGCCCGCGACGGCGGCCCGACCCGGGTCGCGTCGGTGACCGTCACCGGCGCCGCGTCCCACGTGGTCAGCGGCCTGGCCGGCCTGGTGCTGCTGAACACCACCGACTCCGAGTTCCACGGCTACGTGCGCGACGGCTACACGACCTTGCCGGAGACCACCGACCGGATCCTCGCCACCGAGGTCTCCGCGCGCTGGCGCTGGGCGTCGGTCGGTTCCGGCCCGTCGTGGGGTGCCTCCTTCCAGGGCGCCCGCGACGCGCTGGTCACCGCGTTCGTCGAGACCTACAGCTACTCGCTGCAGCAGACGCTCTACGCGATGGGCGCCCGGGCGCTGGAGAAGCAGCCGGAGCTGGCCGAGGTGCGGCTGGTGCTGCCCAACAAGCACCACTTCCTGGTCGACCTGGCGCCGTTCGGGCTCGACAACGACAACGAGGTCTACGTCGCCACCGACCGCCCCTACGGGCTGATCGAGGGCACCGTGCTTCGCGACGACGCGCCCGCGGCGCCGGAGGCGTGGTGACCATGGACTTCCTGCGACCGTCCGACTGGGACGAGGCCCTGGCCGCGAAGGCGGCCCACCCCGACGCCGTGCCGATCGCCGGCGGCACCGACGTGATGGTCGACCTCAACTTCGACCGGTCCCGGCCGGCGGCGCTGCTCGACCTGACCCGGGTCGGCGCGCTCACCGACTGGGGCACCGACGGCGACCTGCTGCGGATCGGCGCCGGCGTCACCTACCGGCGGCTGATCGACGAACTGGCCGGCCGGGTTCCCGGGCTCGCGTTGGCCGCCCGCACGGTCGGCTCGCCGCAGATCCGCAACCGGGGCACGGTCGGCGGCAACCTGGGCTCGGCGTCGCCGGCCGGTGACGCGCACCCCGCGCTGCTGGCCTCCGGTGCGCTGGTCGAGCTCACGTCGGCGCGGGGCACCCGCCGGGTGCCGGCCGCGGAGTTCTTCGTCGGGCCCAAGCGCTCGGTGAAGACCCCCGACGAGCTGATCGCCGCGTTCCTGGTGCCGGCGGTCCCCGGCGCGGAGCAGTTCGCCAAGGTCGGCACCCGCAACGCGATGGTGATCGCGGTCTGCTCGTTCGCGCTGTCGCTCCAGCCGGAGACTGCCGCCGTCGGCACCGGGATCGGCTCGGCCGGGCCGACCCCGCTGCGCGCCACCGCCGCCGCCGAGTTCCTCGCCGCGGAACTGCCCTGGGAGTCCCGCGGTCCGGTGCCGGCCGCGGTGGCGACCCGGTTCGGTGACCTGGTCGGCGCGGCGGCGCGGCCGATCGACGACGTCCGCGGCAGCGCCGACTACCGGCGGCACGCGCTGGCCGTGCTGGCCCGCCGGACGCTGGGCTGGGCTTGGGCCGATCTGGGAGGTGCGCGATGAGGGTCAGCTTCGAGGTCAACGGCGAGGCCCGCGATGCCGATGACGTCTGGCCCGGTGAGAGCCTGCTGTTCGTGCTCCGCGAGCGGCTCGGCCTGCCCGGCGCGAAGAACGCCTGCGAGCAGGGCGAGTGCGGCTCCTGCACGGTCTACCTCGACGGGCTGCCGGTGTGCGCCTGCCTGGTGGCGGCCGGCCAGGCGCACGGCCGGGCGGTGACCACGGTCGAAGGGCTCGCGCCCGGCACCGGCGAGGAGCAGCTCGACCGGGTGCAGCGCGCGTTCCTGGCCACCGGCGCCGTCCAGTGCGGGTTCTGCACGCCGGGCCTGATCGTGGCGGTGCACGACCTGCTGGCCCGCGAGCCGGCGCCGAGCGACCCGGACATCCGCGAGGCGCTGGCCGGCAACCTCTGCCGCTGCACCGGCTACGAGAAGATCATGGAAGCGGTCCGGCTGGCGGCGGCGTCATGATTCTCATCGAGAACTGCGCGATCGCGACCGTCGACGCCGCCGGCACCGAATACATCGACGGCCACGTGGTGGTCGGCGACGACGGGCGGATCGCCTCGGTCGGGGCCGGCCACGCCGGCCGGTTCCAGTCAGTGCGCCGGGTCGACGGCACCGGTTGCCTGCTCACCCCCGGCCTGGTCAACACGCACCACCACCTCTACCAGTGGGCGACCCGCGGGCTGGCGCAGGACGGCACCCTCTTCGAGTGGCTGACCACGCTCTACCCGATCTGGGCCGGCATCGACGCGGAGATCGTCTCGGCCACCACCGCGGCCGGGCTCGGCTGGCTGGCGATGTCCGGCTGCACGACGAGCACCGACCACCACTACGTCTATCCCAGTGCGGCCGGCGACCTGATGGCCGCCCAGGTCGCCGCGGCGCAGGAGGTCGGCCTGCGCTTCCATCCCACCCGCGGCTCGATGGACCTGGGCCGCTCCGCCGGCGGGCTGCCGCCCGACGAGGTGGTGGAGAAGACCGACGACGCGCTCGCCGCCACCGAGGAGGCGATCACCCGCTACCACGACCCGGCGCCCGACTCGATGCTGCGGATCGCGGTCGCGCCCTGCTCGCCCTTCTCGGTCACCGAGCGGCTGATGGAGGAGGCGGCGACGCTGGCGCGGCGGCACGGCGTGCGGCTGCACACCCACCTGGCCGAGACCGGCGACGAGACCGACTTCTGCCGCGAGCAGTTCGGCTGCAACCCGGTCGAATACGCCGAGCGGCTCGGCTGGCTCGGCCCCGACGTCTGGCTGGCCCACGCGGTGCACCTCGACGACGCGGCGATCGCGACGCTCGGCGCCACCGGCACCGCGGTCGCGCACTGCCCGAGCTCGAATGCCCGGCTCGGTGCCGGCATGGCCCGGGTGCGCGAGCTGCTCGACGCCGGCGTGCCGGTCGGGCTGGGCGTCGACGGTGCCGCGTCACAGGAGGCCAACCAGCTCGGCGCCGAGCTGCGGCAGGCGCTCTACACGGCCCGGCTGCGCGGCGGGCCGACCGGGCTGACCGCCCGCGAGGCGCTCCGGCTGGGCACCATGGGCGGGGCCCGCTGCCTGGGCCGGGAGGCCGACCTCGGCTCGATCGAGAAGGGCAAGCTCGCCGACCTGGCGCTCTGGCGCCTCGACGACCTCGGGCACGTCGGCATCGACGACCCGATCACCGCGCTGGTGTTCGGTCCGCCGGCCACGGTCGAACTGCTCACCGTCGGCGGCCGGACGATCGTGGAATACGGCGAGCTGCGTACCGCCGACGACCGTGACCTGACCCGGCGCACCCGCCGCGCCCACCGCGCCTTGCTTCGGAGGGCCCGATGACCACGGTTGTCAGGGAGACCACCGTCGCCGGCGGCGTCGGCACCTCCGCACAGCGTCCCGACGGGGTGCTGAAGGTGTCCGGCGAGTTCGCCTACTCGTCGGACCTGTGGGCCGACGAGATGCTCTGGGGCGCCACGCTGCGCTCGCCGCACCCGAGCGCCGAGATCCGCGAGATCGACATCAGCGCCGCATTGGCCCTGCCCGGCGTCTACGCCGTGCTGACCGCCGACGACGTACCCGGTGCCAAGCATTTTGGGCTTGAAGTGGTCGACCAGCCGGTGCTCGCCGTCGACGAGGTGCGCTACGAGGGCGAGCCGGTCGCGATCGTGGCCGCCGACCATCCGGAGACCGCCCGCCGGGCCGCCGCCCGGATCCGGGTCGAATACGCGGTCCGCGCCCCGGTCACCGACGCCGAGCAGGCGCTGGCCCGCGGCGACCTGGTCCGGCACGTGCCGGTGCACCGCTTCGCCTCGGCCGGCGGCGCCGCGCTGACCGCCGACGTGGTGGTCACCGGGAGCTACGAGGTCGGGATGCAGGACCAGGCGTTCCTCGGCCCGGAGTCCGGGCTCGCGGTGCCGGCCGAAGACGGCGGGATCGACCTGTTCGTCGCCACCCAGTGGTTGCACGTCGACCAGCGGCAGGTCGCCGCCTGTCTCGGCCTGCCCACGGAGAAGGTGCGGCTCAGCCTCGCCGGGGTCGGCGGCGCCTTCGGTGCCCGCGAAGACCTCTCCATGCAGGTGCACGCCAGCCTGCTCGCCCTGCACACCGGCAAACCGGTCAAGATGGTGTATGGGCGGGAGGAGTCGTTCTTCGGCCACGTGCACCGGCACCCGGCGCGGTTGTTCTACGAGCACGGTGCCGACCGGTCCGGCAAGCTGGTCTACGTCAAGGCCCGGATCGTGCTCGACGGCGGCGCCTACACCTCGTCGACGCCGGCCGTGGTGGCCAACGCGGCGACGCTGGGCGTCGGGCCCTACGACGTGCCGACCGTGGTGATCGACGCCTACGGGGTCTACACCAACAACCCGCCGTGCGGCGCGATGCGCGGCTTCGGCGCGGTGCAGGCCTGCTTCGCCTACGAGTCGCAGATGGACAAGCTGGCCGCGGCGGTCGGTGTCGACCCGGTCGAGGTCCGCCGGCGCAACGCGATGACGACCGGCTCGGTGATGCCGACCGGACAGATCGTCGAAGGCCCGGCCCCGGTGGCCGAGCTGCTCGCGCTGGTCCGCGACCGGCCGCTGCCGCCGCCCTACGCCGGCGACGCCCGCGAGCGCCCCGGTGGGGTGGCCAACACCACCCGCGGCGAGGGCGTGGTGCGCGGCGTCGGCTACGCGATCGGCATCAAGAACGTCTGCTTCTCCGAGGGCTTCGACGACTACTCCACCGCGCGGGTCCGGCTCACGGTGATCGGCGGCGAGCCGGCGGTGCTGGTGCACACCGCCGCCGCCGAGGTCGGCCAGGGGCTGGTCACCGTGCAGGCGCAGATCGCCCGGACCGAGCTCGGCGTCGCCAAGGTCACGGTCGCGACGGCCGACACCACGGTGGGCAGCGCCGGCTCGTCGTCGGCGTCCCGGCAGACCTACATGACCGGCGGCGCGGTCCGGGCCGCCTGCCAGGCGGTGCGGGCCACCGTGCTCCGCCGGCTCGGCCGCACCGACGAGCTGTCGCTGGTCGACGGCAAGGTGGTCGCCGCCGACGGCTCGGTGGTCGCCTCCCTGGTCGAGCTGCTCGGCGACGACACGGTCGAGGAGACGGTGGAGTGGCGGCACACGCCGACCTCGCCGCTGGACCCGGCGACCGGCCAGGGCGACGCGCACGTCCAATACGCGTTCGCGGCGCACCGCGCGGTCGTCGACGTCGACACCGAGCTCGGCCTGGTCCGGGTGGTGGAGATCGCCACCGCGCAAGACGTCGGCAAGGCGGTCAACCCGCAGGCCGTGGTCGGCCAGATCCAGGGCGGCACCGCGCAGGGCCTCGGGCTCGCCGTGATGGAGGAGATCCAGGTGGTCGACGGGGTGATCCGCAACCCGTCCTTCACCGACTACCTGATCCCCACCATCCTCGACATGCCGCCGATGTGGGTCGACGTGTTGGAGCTCGGCGACCCGGCGGCGCCTTACGGCCTGCGCGGCGTGGGCGAACCGCCGACCATCTCGTCGACCCCGGCCGTCGTCGCGGCGATCCGGGCGGCTACCGGTCTCGCTCTCAACCGCGTGCCTGTCCGGCCGGACCACATCGCGCTGGCCCGATGAGCAGGCGGCTGCCGGAAGCGGTCTACCGGGACCTCGACCAGCGGCTCGCGCCGGTCGACGCGGTGCTGCGTGACCGGCATCGGCCTGCCGTGACCGGGCGGCAGCCGGTGCACACGGTCTACCTACCCGCCGACAAGTTCGTGCCCTCGGTCGTGTCGTCCTGGGGCGCCGCGGCGCGCGCGGCGCTGGAAGGGTCGCCGCCGCTGCCCTTTCCGGAGGAACTGCGCGACCGGGTGGTGGCCAAGCTCGACCGCGAGCCGATCGAAGACCTGCGGATCGACTTCGAAGACGGCTACGGCTCGCGCGGCGACGACACCGAAGACGCCGCCGCGGCGGCCGCCGGTGCCGCCCTCGTCGCGCTCGCGCCCGCGCCGCCCTTCATCGGCCTGCGGATCAAGTCGCTGGAAGCGGCGACCCGCCGCCGCGGCGTGCGCACCCTCGACCTGTTCCTGGAGGCGGTGGGCAGCGCCCTGCCGCCGGGCTTCGTGGTGACCCTGCCGAAGGTGAGCGCCCCGGCCCAGGTCGAGGCGATGGCGCTGCTCTGCGCCCAGCTCGAGCTGGCCTACGGCCTGCCGTCGCGGGCGCTGCTGTTCGAGGCCCAGGTGGAGACCCCGCTCGCG
>Ga0193743_1001264_pt1 | contig 18867 bp, 18 predicted proteins | sample L2c2metaG_FD_143038 | JGI IMG/M metagenome (GOLD analysis project Ga0193743, IMG submission 143038) | Soil microbial communities from a riparian zone of the East river system, Colorado, United States - L2c2 | ecosystem: Environmental > Terrestrial > Soil > Riparian zone | place: USA: East River... | reverse complement strand
AACGCTCAGCCGCTGCGCTCAACCAGGTTTACCCGGCGGTTGTGCCGTCGTGCGCCTCGGCCAGGCGCCGAACTGATTCGAGCCAGGCCAGCGATTCGGGCGAGCCTCCGGGGAAGTTGTTGTCCGCGTCCAACAGAAAGGTCTTGTCGCCGTGGTGCACCAGCTCGCGCCGGAGGCCCTCGGTATCCCCGCCCTCGATGAGCTCGAGAATCCTGCGGTGCCGTAGGGCATCGCCGAGCAGCGTTTCCCTGCTCCTACGGGCCTGGCGGTTCATCCCCATGCACAGCTGCAGCTGCAACGCCAGCGCGCGGTAGGCGTCCTCGATGCGCCGGTGACCGGCGAGGCCGACCACGGCGAGGTGGAACTCGAAGCCACGTTCGGTGACCGCCGCGGCGTCGCCGTCCTCGGCCGCCCGCGCGAGCGCCGCGTACGCATCCCGGCACCGCGCCACCCGCGCCGGTGAGCGGGACGGGACGCCGAGGTCGATGGCCAGCCGTTCGAGGCTGTGGCGGAGGGTGAAGATCTCGTAGACGTCGTGCAGCGTCAGCGGGGTGACCACCGCGCCGCGCCGCGGGGTCCGGACGATCAGCCCTTCCTGCTCCAGCACCCGCATGGCCTCGCGCAGCGGCGGCTTGCTCACGCCGAGCGTCTCGGTCAACTGGTTCTCCACGACGCGATCGCCCGGGCGCAGCTCCCCGGCGAGGATCATGCTCCGCAGCGCCACGGCCGCGAGGTGGGACATGCTCGGCGGCGGCTCGATGCGGCGGTCGGACGCTGTGGACGAGTGGATAGGCACTGGTACCGCACCTCCCTTGAAGAAGATCTTGCCCCGGACTCTTGCCCTCGGACTACCGACGTCTGTAGACAGTAGTCTACGAACAGTGGTTCAGGTCACTGCAGTCGCCGATCGTCCGGGAGCGCCCTTCATGACCGGAAACGGAAGCTCGCCCCTCGCCGGCATCACCGTGCTGGAGGTCGGCGCGTTCATGGCGGCTCCGTTCGCCACCATGCAGCTCGCCGACCTCGGCGCCCGGGTGCTCAAGATCGAGGTTCCGGGCGCGGGTGATCCGGTGCGAGCGACCGGGCCGTTCGTGGATGGGCAGAGTTCACCGTTCGCCCGGCTCAACCGCAACAAGCGCTCGGTCGCCCTGGACCTGAAGTCACCGAAGGGTCGGGAGGCCCTGCTGCGTCTGGCCGCGTCGGCCGATGTCCTGGTGGAGAACCTCCGGCCCGGGGCCATGCGCAAGCTCGGACTGGACTTCGACACCGTGCACGCCGCCGCGCCGCGGCTGGTGTACGCCTCGGCGTCCGGCTGGGGCCAGGACGGCCCGCTCGCGGCGCTTCCCGGCCTGGACATCATGGCGCAGGCCCGCGGCGGCCTGATGAGCATCACCGGCACACCCTCGGGAGATCCCACCAAGGTCGGTGTCCCGATCTGCGACCTGGTCTGCGCGCTGTACGTCGCCCTCGCCGTCACGGCGGCGCTGCGCGAGCGCGACCGCACCGGGATCGGCCAGCACATCGATGTCTCGCTGCTCGAGGCCGGCGTGTCCTTCGCGGTATGGGAGGCGGGCAAGTACTTCGCCACCGGCGAGGTGGGGCGGCCGCTCGGTTCGGCACACCAGACCAGCGCGCCCTACCAAGCGGTGCGCACCTCCGACGGCTATGCCACTCTCGGGGCGGTCACGCCGAAGACCTGGACCGCGCTCTGCGAGGTGCTCGGGCTCACCGCCATGCTCGGCGACGAACGATACGTCGACGCCTCCGCCCGGCACGCGCACCGGGAGGCGCTGATCGCCTCGATCGAGGCGGTGACCACCACCTGGACCAGCAAGGACCTGGTAGCGGCGCTGGACGCCGCCGGGGTTCCGTGCGCGCCCATTGCGAACTACGCCGAGGTGTTCAACGACGAACACCTGGGCGTGCGGGACTTCTTCTGGGACGCCCCGCACCCGGTGATGGGCAAGGTGCGCCAACTCGGTTCCCCGATGCGCTTCTCGCGCACGCCGGCCGTCCGGACGGCAGCCGGCCCGGTCCTCGGCGAGGGCACGCGCGACGCGCTGCTGGCGGCCGGCTACTCCGAGGACGAGATCCACGCCCTGATCGCCGAGGGGGCCGCCGCGGCCAGTGACCTGACCAGCACCGATCCCAACCTCAGCGTCGAGAGGGAGAACCCGGCATGAAAACCCGAACACTGGCGGCGGCCAGCCTCGCCCTCGGACTAGCCCTCGCCGGGTGTGGCAGCGGCGGCGACCGAGCGGCCAACGGCGAGTGGCGGCCGGACGGGGACGTCACCATGGTCGTGCCGTTCTCCCCGGGCGGCGGCAGCGATCGCGCCGGACGGGCGCTGGCCGCGGCCATCGAGGTCTCCGCACCCGACATCAACGTCAAGGTGGAGAACCGCGAGGGCGGCTCAGGCGCGGTCGGCTACTCGTACTTCCTCGGCCAGAAGGGCAAAGCGCGGACGCTGCTCGCCACTGAGACCGCCCTGTTGGCGCTGCCGGTGAGCGGCAACGTCCAGTTCACCCACAAGGACTTCACCCCGATCATGAAGGTGGCCGAGGACTACGCCCTGCTGGTGGTCCCGGCCGCTTCTCCGAGGCAGAGCTGCCCGGATGTCGTCGAGGCCGCGCGGAACGGGCGGGTGGTCGCCGGGGTCAGCGGTTCCGCCGGGGTGGACAACATCGTCCTGAGTCTCACCGAGCAGCACGACCGGGTCCGGTTCGACCGGGTGGTGTTCGAGTCCGGTGGTGAGCTCATCGCGGCACTGCGCGGCCAGCAGATCGACATCGCCACGCTCAACCCGGGCGAGGTGATCGGACAGCTCGAATCCGGCGACCTCAGGGCGCTGTGCGCGTTCGCCGAGAAGCGCTACGACTACGGGGCGCTGCAGCGGATCCCGACGGCAACCGAGCAGGGCATCCCGGTGTCCTTCGCCCAGTTCCGCGGCGTGCTGGCCCCCGGTGGGATCACCGAGGCGCAGAGCAGGTACTGGATCGACACCATGACCCGGGTGCTGCAGACCGAGGAGTACCGCCGCTACGTCCAGGAGAGCTACCTGCAGCCGATCACGGCACCGGGCGCCGAGTTCGTCGACTACCTCGAGCGCAACCGCGTCATGCTCGAGAAGGCACTGGCCAGGTGAGCAGCGCGGCGGAATCCACTCGGCAACCGGTCGGCCAGGCCGTCGCCTTCGGCCTGCTGGCCGCGCTCGGAGCCACCGTCCTGGTGTCGTCCTTCGGCTACGGAATTCTGCGCGACGGCGACCGGGTGGGGCCGGGTCTGCTGCCCATGGTGGTCGGTCTGCTGCTGCTGTTGCTGAGCGGCTGGCAACTGCTGACTCGCCTGCGCGGTGGCGCTCGTGGACCGGTCGCCGCGGCTCCCGTTGGGCCCGGGACCGATGTGCTCGGCCGGACGCAGGCCCACCGGATCCATCAGCTGCGGATGGTCGTCGTCGCCCTGCCGATCACGATCCTGCTGGTCGGGTTCCTCGGATTCCTGCCGGCCTTCGGCATCTTCGTGCTGTTCATCTGCGCGGTCGTGGAGAGACGCCGACCGGTGCACGCCCTGCTCGTCACCGCGATCGCGGTGGCCGCCGTGTACGGCATCTTCGGCGTGTTCCTGGACGTGCCACTACCCGCCGGGGTCGTCGGCGACCTGTTCGGCAGCTGACCGTGTTCCAGAACATCCTGCTCGGCTTCGAGACCGCGCTGACCGCCGAGAACCTGATGTGGTGTTTCGTCGGGGTCCTGATGGGCACGGTCATCGGCGTGCTGCCGGGCCTCGGCTCGACCACCGGGGTGGCGATCCTGCTTCCGCTGACCCTCGGGTTGGAGCCGGTGACCGCGCTGATCATGCTGGCCGGGATCTACTACGGCGCCCAGTACGGCGGCACGATCACCTCGGTCCTCATCTCGACCCCGGGTGAGGCCTCGACGGTGGTCACGACCATCGACGGCTACCAGATGGCCAGGCGGGGAAGGGCCGGCGCCGCGTTGTCCATCTCGGCCATCGGGTCGTTCGTCGCGGCGATCATTTCACTGGCGCTGTTGGTCGTCCTCGCTCCGCCGTTCGCGGAGTTCGCCCTGAGCTTCGGGCCGCCGGAGATGCTGGCCGTGATGGTGCTGGGGCTGGCCACCATCGTCAGCTTCTCCGGAGACGACAAGGTCCTGGGCGCGACCATGGCCGTCCTGGGACTGCTCATCGCGATGGTGGGGGTGGACACCGGCAGTGGGGTCGCCCGCTTCACCTTCGGCTCGGTCGATCTGCTGTCCGGCATCCCGTTCGTCGAGGTGATGATCGGCCTGTTCGCGGTCGGCGAGGTGCTGCACCAGATCCGGGAGGGCGCGGCGGCTCCGATCCGGGCGCGTTTCCGGGATCTGATGATCAGCCGGAGCGACCTGTCCCGCTCGGCCGCGCCGATTCTGCGTGGCAGCTTCCTCGGATTCCTGTTCGGCTGCCTGCCCGGCGCGGGCTCCACACTCGCGTCGTTCATGGCGTACGGGATCGAGAAGCGGGTGTCCCGGCGCAGCAGCGAGTTCGGCAGCGGCGCCATCGAGGGAGTTGCCGCGCCGGAGAGCGCGAACAACGCCGCGGCCAACGCGAACTTCGTGCCTACGCTCACCCTCGGTGTCCCGGGCGGCGCTACCACCGCGGTCCTGCTGGGCGCCTTCACGATCTACGGCATCCAGCCGGGGCCGCTGCTGTTCGACCAGCAGCCGGCGCTGGTGTGGGGTCTGCTCGCGTCGTTTTTCATCGGCAACCTGATCCTGCTGGTGCTCAACCTGCCGCTCGCCCCGGTTTTCGCCCAGCTACTGCGGGTGCCCTACGGCTACATGTACCCGCTGATCCTCCTCACCAGTGTGGTCGGGGCCTACTCGATCTCGAACAACCTGTTCAGCGTGTGGGTGGTCTTCCTGTTCGGCCTCGTCGGCTACGCGATGAAGCGGCTGAACTTCCCGATGGCACCCCTCGTGCTGGGGCTCGTACTGGGGCCGCTCTTCGAGAAGGCCCTGGTGCAGACCTCAGCGATCGGGGACGGGAACCTGCTCATCCTCTTCACCCGACCGCTGTGCCTGACCGTTCTCATCGTTGCGGCGCTGCTGCTGGCCGGGCCCTCCGTCATCGCCAGACTGCGACCCGGCAGGCGGCCCACCCCGCCGGCCCGGGAGCCAGCCGCTACCAGGAAGGTCGATCAGTGAGTGAAGCCGAGATCGTGGTCGAGCGGGCGGACAGCGTCCTCACCGTGACCTTCAACCGTCCGCGTCAGCGCAACGCCATGACCTGGGCGATGTACGAGGGCCTCTACCAGGCCTGTGAACAGGCGGACTCCGGCGACGGGCTCCGGGTCATGGTGCTGCGCGGGGCGGGAGACCGCGCCTTCGTCGCGGGAACCGACATCGCGCAGTTCCTGGATTTCGAAAGCGGGCGCGACGGCGTCGCCTACGAGCAGCGGGTCGGTCGGATCGTGAACCGCCTCGAGGACGTCACCATCCCGACCGTTGCCGTCGTGCAGGGTTACTGCGTCGGCGGCGGGCTTGCCCTGGCCGCGGTGTGCGACCTGCGGATCGCCGGTCGCTCGGCACGGTTCGGCGTGCCCATCGCGCGCACGCTGGGCAACTGCCTCTCGATGAACACCTACTCCCTGCTCGTGCACCACCTCGGACCGGCCAGGACCTTGGACCTGTTGCTGCGGGCCCGGCTGCTCGCGGCCGAAGACGCCCACGCGGCCGGCTTCGTCAGCGAGTTGTGCGACGACGACGAGATCGACAAGGTGGCCGACGAGGTCGTCGGGGAGCTGCGCGGCCACGCCCCGCTGAGCATGTGGGCCACCAAGGAGGCGATACGTCGGATCCGACGGGCTCAACTGCCGGACGGGGACGACATCGTCGCGCGGGTCTTCGGCAGCGACGATTTCCATGGCGCGGTTCGGGCGTTCGTGGCCAAGGAAGAGGCCAACTGGACCGGCCGTTGACCCGCTGCACGGCTGGTACGTGTCAGCCGCAGAGTCGGACGAGTAAGTCGTCCACGGTTTCCGCGTTGGCGGTTGGTGAGCGCAGCGCCGAGGGGCAGCGTCCCCAGAGGATCAAGAGCCGGTCATCGGGGTCGAGGGGGATGACGAGGTCGCCGTCTGTCGGGGCGAGCAGTGACAGACCCGAGCCGGGATCGACCAGCACGTCGGGCTGACCCGCGCTGCGCAACCGCACCGGTCGGGTGGTGAAGCGAGCGTCGGTCCACCGCTGGCCCAGGGTCGGGATCGCGGCAAATACCGCGAGAGCGTGGCTGGTGAGCACCGGTTCTGACAGCAATCGGCGGCTTGTCTCATCCTCGCCCACAAGATCCCAACGATGCAGCGCCGCTTCGCTGTGGCTGTGCGTTCGGAGCTGCTCAGCCGTCATCTCCCATCCGGTGTAGACGATCGAATCATCGGCAGCCATGTCCGCGACCGCGCGCTCGAACCGGCTGGCCTCGAGGACCAGGCGATCCCGCAGCTGCTCACCGGGCAGCGCGCGAAACGGTGGCTCGCGTTCCTCCCACGTGCGGGTTGCCCGCGCCGGGTGCCCGGCGAGGTGCTCCTCGATCAGGTCGGCCCGCTCCTGAGCGGCGGCCGCGACGTGGGCGGTGACTTCGTGCGCGCTCCACCCCGCGCTCCAGGTCGGGGCGCTCGGTTCCAGCCGGGACAGGGCCACCAGGAAAGCTCGCATGGCTTCGTCGACGATCTTCCACTGTTTGCCCACTGTGCTTGCCATGGCCCAGACCTTTCCCGCGCGAACCGGGCGGAACTCTCAGCAATCGCACCATGGTTAAGGCGAGACCTTGCAGGCGGCTTGAAATGGTCCGCGGCTGGCGCTGGTGGTGGGCGCCGGATCGAGGCGCCCACCACTGGAGGGCGAGCGGTCAGCTGGCCGGGGTTTTCGCCGGCGGCATGAGCACGCTGTCGATGATGTAAACGGTCGCGTTGGCGGTCTGGACGTTGCCGCAGATCACCCGGCTGACCCCATTGATGGTGAAGTCCTGCCCGGAACCTGACGTCTTGAGGCTGGCGCCTTCGAGAGTTTTGAAGTCACCGGAGGCGAGCTCGGCCGGGGTGATCTTCTGGCCTACCACGTGGTAGGTGAGGATCTTGGTCAGCGTTGCGTTGTCGGCGAGCACCTTGTTCAGGGTGGCCGGCGGGATCTTGTCGAAGGCGGCATTGGCCGGGGCGAACACGGTGATGTTCTGCGCGCTGTTGAGCGTGTCGACGAGGTTGGCCTTCTTGACCGCGGTGACCAGGGTGGACAGCACCGGGTTGTGGCTGGCGGCGGTGGCCACCGGGTCGGTGGCCATGCCGGAGAAGCTGCCTGGGCCGCTGGTGGGCACCGCACTGCAGGCGGAGCCGAACTGGGGCACGGCCTGGGCGGCGGGGGCGGCCTCGGCGGCTGCGCTGGTGGGCGCCGGGCTGGGCACGCTGGTGCCGCAGGCGCTCAGGCCGCCGGCGGCCGCGGTGATGCTCAGAGCGAGGACGATTCGTTTGATACGCATGCTCGGGCCTCTCGGAGATGGTGCTGATTGGGCGGTTCGTCTCGGCGGACAGCCGGACGCCTCACCTGGTTGTTTCGCAGCTGTCCCGACGCCCGGCTTGGTCTCGAATGTCTTAAATCCCGTACCGGTTTGGACCAATCCGGGGGCACCGGGGCCGCGAATGCTGACTGGGTACCAACGGCGGGAGGCGTCTGCGATGCGGGATTCGGTGTGGCCGCCGCGCCGGCACGAGCGTGGTGAGGCCTGCCCGGCGACGGCCGAGCAGCTGATGGTCGAGGTGGCCAAGGGTGACCAGGCCGCGTTTGAACGGCTCTACCCGATGGTGGCCGGTGCGGTGCTGGGCGTGGTGCGCCGGGTGGTGCGCGACCCCGCCCAGTCCGAGGAAGTCGCCCAGGAAGTCCTCGTACAGCTGTGGCGGACCGCGCCGCGTTACGACCCGGCCAAGGGCAGCGCGCTGACGTGGGCGCTCACCCTTGCCCATCGGCGGGCGGTGGATCGGGTTCGGCATGCCCAGGCGGCCGCCGAGCGGGAAGATCGGGTGGCGGCCGAATCGATCGACCGGGATTACGACGCGGTCGCCGAGGCGGTGACCGCCAATCTGGAACGCGAGCAGGTTCGTCGCTGCCTCGGTTCGCTGACCACGTTGCAGCGGGAGTCGGTGGTGCTGGCCTACTACGGCGGGCATACCTATGTGGAGGTGGCCGAGCTGCTCAGCTCGCCGTTGGGCACGGTCAAGACCCGGCTGCGCGACGGGTTGATCCGGCTCCGCGATTGCCTGGGGGTGGCCTGATGAGCAGCCCGGATATCCACACCTTGACTGGCGCCTACGCCCTGGACGCTCTCGATGAGTTCGAGCGCCGCCAGTTCGAGGCGCACCTGGCCCAATGCCCGGACTGTGCGCGTGAGGTCGACGAGCTGCGCGCGACGGCGGCCAGGCTGGCGCTGGTCGTGGCCGAGCAGCCGCCGGATTCGTTGCGGGGCCGGGTGCTGGCCCAGGTGGCCACCACCCGCCAGGAACCACCGGCGGGTAAACCGGTCACCGCCGCGCCTCCGGCCAGGGCGGGCGACCGACGCTCCGGCTGGGCACCGCGGCTGACCGCGGCGGCCGCGGCCATCGCGACAGCCGCGGCGGTGGTGCTCGGTGTGGTCACCGTGCGTACCGCGGCGCAGCGTGACTTCGCCCAGGCCCAGCTCGCTCAACTGCAAGCCGAGTATCAGCCGCTGGCCCAGCTGGCCGCCGCCCCGGACGCGCGGGGCGGCACCGGGACCGGGGTCCACGGCGGCACGGTGTTCGTGCTCGCCTCCCACGAGCTGAACAAGGCCGTGATGGTGGCGTCGGACCTGCCCACGCCGCCGGACGGACACATTTACCAGGCCTGGCTCATCGGGCAGGGCCAGCCGCGGTCGGTCGGGCTTATGACGCCGGGAGTGTCGGCGACGGCGCCCCCGGTCGAGTTCGGCGGGTTGGCTGGGGCGGCCAAGGTCGGGTTGACCATCGAGCCGGCCGGTGGTTCGCCCCAGCCCACCACCACCCCGGTCGTGCTGTTCGACCTACCGGCCTGAGCAGGGCCGACACCAATCCGGCGGGACCGGTGCCACGAACCATTCAGGTGAGCAGCACCGTGACCCCGCCCCGCTCTGTCGTTCTGCCCAGGCACGCCGCCGCGCTGGTCGAGGTTGTCTCGATCACGGTCGCGCTGGGCCTGAGTCAACTCGCGGCCGGGTTGGTCGCACCGGCCTCCGCGCCGTTCCAGGCGGTCGCCGACACGGTCGTGCGATTGTCCCCGGAGTGGCTGATCGAGTTCGGCAAGTCCCTCGAGTTCCCCGCCCTCGGCATCGGCAGGGGCGTCGCGGACAAGCTGGCGCTGCTGGTCAGCATCGGCGCGGTCATCCTGCTGGTCGCGGTGGCCGCCGGTCTCGCGTCGCGGCGCCGGCCGCTGCCGGGGCGGGCGGTGATCGCGGCACTCGGTGTGGTCGGGCTGGCGGCGGTGATCTTCTCCCCGGTGTTCGCGCCGCTGAATCTGGTGGCCCCGCTGGTCGCGCTGGTCGCCGGGTTGGCCGCCTTCGGCCGGCTGTACGCCCTGGTGACCCGGGCCGAGGCGGTGCCGGCGGATCGGTCCGGCGGCCTGTCCCGGCGGCGGGTGCTCCTCGGCGCCGTCGCGGTCGGGATCGCCGGGATCGGCGCGGCGGTCGCCGGCTCCTCGCTCGGCGGTGCCGCCGCGCGCTCGCGCAGCGCACTGTTCGGGCGGATCAGACCGGTCCAACCGGCGCCGCCGCTACCGCCGGGCGCGGACTTCGCCTCGGTGGGTTCACCGACATTCCTCACCGCCAACCGGGACTTCTACCGGATCGACACCGCGCTGCGGATCCCGGAGATCAGCGCCGAGGCCTGGGCGATGCGTATCCACGGCATGGTTGACCGGGAACTGCGGCTGACCTACGACGACCTGCTCGCCCGCCCGCTGCTGGAGCAGGCGATCACGTTGACCTGCGTGTCCAACGAGGTCAACGGCAACCTCATCTCGACCGCGAACTTCACCGGTGTCTCGCTGCGCGACCTGCTGCTGGAAGCTGGGGTGGCACCTGGCGCCGAGCAGCTGTTCAGCACCAGCATCGACGGCTGGACCGCCGGGACCCCCGCCGACGTGGTACTCCGCCCCGACAGCGGCGCGCTGCTGGCCATCGGGATGAACGGTGAGCCGCTGCCACCCGAGCACGGGTTCCCGGTGCGGATGGTGGTGCCCGGGCTGTACGGGTTCGTCTCGGCCACCAAGTGGCTGGCCGACCTGGAGGTGACCACCTTCGACGCCAAACAGGCCTACTGGCTACAACGCGGCTGGGCACAGCGGGCACCGATCAAAACCCAGTCCCGGATCGACCGCCCGCGACCGTTCGAGACGCTCACCCCCAGCCCGGGCGGCACCGTCGCACTGGCCGGCATCGCCTGGGCCCAGCAACGCGGCATCACCAAGGTAGAAGTCCGCCTCGACCAGGACGGCCCCTGGCGGCCCGCCCAATTGACCCCCCAGGTCAACCTGCAGACCTGGCGTATGTGGCGAATCGACCTGGCCCTGCCGACCGGCAGCCACTACATCCAGTGCCGCGCCACCGACGCCACCGGCACCACCCAAACCGCCGACCCCGCCCCACCCATCCCGGACGGCGCCGCCGGCTGGCCGGGCATCAGATTCGCCGTGGCCTAGCGCGTGTGTCCAGCGGCCTCACCCGCCCCAGATGTCCTCCAGGAACCGGTCGGCGGCCCGCAGCTCGGTCAGCCACTCCTGGGCCTGCGCCGACGAGCGGCCGGTGTGCTGGCGGTATATGTCGGCCAGCGCGGCGCGCACCCCCGGCGCCATGGTGTTGGCGTTGCCGCACACGAAGATGGCCGCGCCGCGCTCGATGAGGTCCCACACCTCGTCGCGGCGGGCCAGCATCTCGTGCTGCACGTAGCGCCGGCCGTCTTCGGGCCGGTTGGAGAACACCGTGCGCAGCCCGGTGCCGGACAGCTTGGCCAGCTCGCGCAGCTCGTCGCCGTAGAGCTCATCCAGCTGCTGCTCCCGGCAGCCGAAGAACAGCAGCGACGGCCCGACGGGGGTGCCGCGCTCCGCGGTCGCCGCCCGTTCCTGCAGGAACCCCCGGAACGGCGCCAGCCCGGTGCCGGCCCCCACCATGATCATCGGGACCGAGGCGTCGGCCGGAGGGCGGAAGGCGATGGTGGGCTCGCGGACGAAGGTGAACACGGTGCTGTTCGGCGCCATCAACGCCAGGTGGTTGGAGCAGATGCCGCGGAAGTCGCCGCCACCGCCCCGGGCGGGCGCCCGCAGTACGCCGGTGGTGATGCTGCAGACGTCCACGTCGACCAGCGGCGAGGAGGAGATCGAGTAGTACCGGGGCCGCAGTGGAGGCAGCATGTCCAGGTACTCCTCGAACGGCAGCAGGCAGGCCGGGAACTGCTCGAGCAGGTCAAGCTGCGAGCGGTACGGGGTGAATACCCGCTCCCGGTAGCGGTGATGGGAGTCTTCGTCGTCGCCGACGAGCGAGAGCAGCTCGGCCCGCTGTGCCGGGTCGTGGGTGTGGCCGGCCATCGTCTCGATGTCCGAGCGGCTGGCCACGTCCTGCAGCTCCACGCAGCTGCCCAGCACACCGATCAGCGGCGCCGGCTCGTCGATCGGCAGGTGGGAGTGTGACCCGCTGTTCGGGATGATCGTCAGATACATGCCGGCGTCCAGGGTGAACCGTCGCATCACCCGCTGGATCAGCTCGATGCTGTTGCGCGGCAGCACCCCGAGGTGGTCGCCGGTGCGGTAGCTGGTGCCGGCCGGCAGCGCTACCTCGATGTGCCGGGTGGACCGGCTGACCGGCCGCGTCCCGCCCATCCCACAGAGCTCCCGGTTCTTCCGGATCACCGAGGGCCGAGCCCGGTAGGACATGATCACCGGGTTGGCCAGCTGACGGTTCGTCATGGACACCGACAGCCTCGGCCCGGTCCCGGCGGACGCGGCCACGCCCGCCGGCAGGTTCAGCGCGCCGGCCAGGTCCGACCACAGCTCGGCGTACCAGGCCCGGTACTGGGCGTCGAAGTCCCCGCGCGCGTCGCCCTCGCCGCGCTGGTGCAGCCGTCGCCCGCCGTGCGCCTCGAGCTGGGTGTCCAGCGCGGTCGGCACGGCCTGGTAGGTGGTGGCCCACTCACTGTTGCCGCAGCCGAACACCGTGTAGCCGGCGCCGACGCAGGCGTCCGCCGCGGTCGCCGGGTCCCGCAGCCAGGCACAGAACCGGGCGGCGTTCTCCGGTGGCATGCCGTTGTAGGAGGCGCACACCAGGATGGTCGCGCCGTCGCTCGGCAGCGCCCCCACGTGGTCGTCCAGCGCGCCCACGGTCACCGCGAAGCCGCGCTCGGTGCCCTCCCTGGCCAGCTTGGTGGCGATGCCCTCGGCGGTACCCAGGTTGGAGCCGTACAGCACGAACAGCGGGGTGCCGTGCCGCTCGACCGCGAGCACCGCCGGCGCCTCGGTGGCTGCCGAGGCGACCTGACCGTCGCGGCGCGCCGGAGCCGCGTCCGGGTGGTCGATCGGGCGGTCGGCGCGGCGCCGCACCTGGATCCGGAAGTCGTCCGGCTTCATGGTCAGCGTCGTCTTGATCTTCAGTTGGTAGTTCTCATGGTCGACGAACTCGAAGCGCTGCAACAGCATGCCGAGCACCAGCACGGCCTCCTGCAGGGCGAACTGGCGGCCGATGCAGGCCCGCTGGCCGGTGCCGAACGGCTTGAACACATTCGGGCTGAGAGCGGCGAGTGCCTCCGAGGCGACGTGGTCGGGGTTGAACTCCTCCGCGTCCGGTCCCCAGACGCTCTGGTCCCGGTGCAGCATCGGGGACAGCACCGTCAGCGGGGTGCCCTTCGGAATCGCGTAGCGCTCGCCGATCACGGTGTCCCGCAACGGTGTCCGGTTGAACCCGGGCGCGGTGGGCCACAGCCGCAGCGCCTCGTTGAGGATCTGGGTGACGTACCGCAGCCGGTGCACCTGCTCGAAGCTGGGCAGGGCGGTGGCACCGAGCACCTCGTCGACCTCGGCCCGGGCCCGTTGCACCACCTCGGGATCCTTGAGCAGGTAGTACAGCGCGAACGACAGGAGCCCGCTGGTGGTCTCGTGCCCGGCGATGAGGAAGGTGATGCACTGCGCGCGGATGTTCTCGTCGGGCAGCGCCTCCCCGGTCTCCCGGTCCACGCCGCCCAGCATGCGCCCGAGCAGGTCGCGGGTCTCACCCTCGGCGCCCTGCGCCCGCCGGTCGGCGATGAGCTGGTCCACCAGGTCGTTCATGAACGCCTGGTCCTCCTCCACCTGGCGTTGGGCCCGGATGCGCAGCCTGGTCTGGATCGGCAGCTGGCGGGCGCGTCGCTGCGACTCCGACAGCGTGCGCACCATCGCCGAGACGAACGGGTGGAGGGTGTCGCGGTAGAACGAGTTGAACCGGTAACCGAAGCCGCACAGCGCGATGGTGTCCAGCGTCAGCCGGGTCATGTCGGCCGGGACGTCCACCTCCTCGTCCGGGTTCAGCCGTTCCCACTTGTCCATCAGTTGCTCCGCGAGGTCCAGCATCATCGGCATGTAGTCCTGCATCGACTGCAGGCTGAACGGCGAGAGCAGGATGTTGTGCGCACGCCGCCACAGCGGGTCGGTCGTGTCGGCGGTGAACAGCCCGGAGCCGGCTCCGCCCTCGCGCAGGTTGGACAGCCCCCCGCCGACCAGCTTGTCGAACCGGGTGTCGTCGCAGATTTCGTCGACCAGGTCCGCGCCGCTGACGATCAGCCGGGCGCCGGCCGGGGTGGACAGCCGGAAGATCGGCCCGTACTCCCTGGCCATCCCCATCAAACTCTCGAACGGGCTGGCGCTGTCGATGTCGAAGATGTTCCCGACCACGGGCAGCCCGCGCGGGCCAGGGATGTCCTCGATGCGCACCGGTTCCGTCATGACAGCTCGCTTCCGTCGAAGGTGGCCTGAAGAGGGTTCAGCGGAGGTTCAGTGCGAGGGCGGTTTGTTCGGGGAGCCGGCGCGGACCAGCAGGACGACGCTCACCAGCACCGTCCAGATCGGGAAAACCAGCAGGATCGCCGGGTGGAATGTGGTGCTGACCAGCAGGAACGCCGCCGCGAGGTAGCCGACGACGGCGACCCAGCGGGGGAACAGGCCGACCGCGCGGGCCAGCGTGGTGGTCGTGATCATGTACATCCCGGCGGCCCGCACGCCGAAGACGAACAGCAGCCCGTAGCCGGTGGCGGCCAGCGCACGGGCCACCTCCGGCGAGGGCAGCGGGTCCACCGAGAAGCTGCCGAGCAGGGCGATCGCGCCTACCGCCGCCGAGCCGGCGAACAGCATGGCGACGAACAGCACGCCGGACGCCAGCTGCAGCAGCCGGGGGATCTCCGGCGGTGACTGGTGGGCCCGCGCGCTCGCGCTGAGCACCGCCCGGGTGGCGGCCAGCTGCCAGAGGAACGCGATCCCGGCGAAGGGCACCACGTACAGCCCGATGGTGACCAGCACCCCGCCGCCGCCGTCGCGGTAGAACGCGGTGTAGGCACTGTCCGGCACGCCGAGCCCCGGCGCCTCGCGCAGCAACACCAGCGCCGCGCCGAACAGCACCGCGAAACCGATACCGGACACCGCACTCATTCGGAGGTACCCGGTGATCCGCTGCACCTCCGGCGGCACACGGCCACCGGCCGAGCCGCCGTCGGCCACAGCCTCACTTGCCCAGATCCTGGCCATGGTCCCTCCGACATCGCTGAGGGAGCGGCAGCCGAAATTACTCGGCGTGACGGGTGCCGCCCAGGCTCGCCACCCATTCAGCGACGGAGTTGGGCCGTTTGCCGGGCTGGCTGGTCTGCGGTGGCCGCGGATTTCCCAGCCGCTGCCGCCAATCGGACTCCGCGGCAGTTTCGCCCTCGCAAGAGCAGCGGCATCCAGGTGATGATTAAGCCGCCGGAAATCCGTTGGTGAGCAGAGTTCTAGGAGATTAGAGTTCGCCCTGACAGGTGATGGACCCCGATTTTCGAGGAGCCCTTGCCGCAATGCTTACCCCCGAATGGCGGATTAATTACCTCCATTTGCCTCGGGGCGGGCTCATGCTACTCAGGTCTTTCGAGTCTCCGGGTCATGTCTCTGGCCCTACATCTGAAGGCCGGCCGTTGCGGCGCATCGTGCTGATCACCCTCGGCGCGCTGTTGCTCGCCCCAGCGGTCTCCTACGCCAGTTCGGTGGCCGCGGCGCTACCCACAACGATCTTCGAGCCGGCCGGATGCCTGGAGGTTTCACCAGGACCGGCAACCCTCCTGGGCGCCATGGAGGGCCAACCGCCGATCCCTGGCCAGGGCGTGTGGGTCGCCGAGGCGCCGCGACCAACAGCCTGCCCCACTGAGTAGCCCGGCCGCCACCGCCTCGGTTCCGGTCAGCTCATCCCGGGGGGAGAGAACCCTACCGAGACTGGGGGGATCACTCCATGGGCCCGGGGGATCACACCATCGAATCGGCCCGACTCCGGTGACACCGTCCTAACCACAAGAGGTGGGCAACGCTGCGCACCGAGGAGCCCCTGGATGGGCACAGCGGTGTAGCACGACAAAAGCGCGGCATGCCTCAAATGTTGAAAAATTTGTCCGATCAGAGGGAGACCGGAATGAACAAACTCAACCTTGCACGCCCGACCTCTGCCGCTCGTTCGTCAAAAGGGACTCCCGTGCGCGTGATCCTGGCCGGGCTGGCCGCGGGTGCGCTGAGCGTGAGCGCGTTCTCCGGGGTCGCCCAGGCGGAGACTGTCTCCAGTGGTCTGGCGCCAGTCACCGCTAGCTCGACGAATGTGAGTCTGAGCGTCCCGCTGGTGCCCAGTGCCTCCTCGGAATACCAGGTTGGGTACCGGGAAGGTTCACGCGACGGCTACCGGGACGGCATGAAAGATGCTCGCAAGGATTGCCGGAAGCGCGGCGGTAAGCCGCACAACCGGTCGCTCGCGCCGAGCGACCGGGACAACGGTTACGCGGACGGATACACCAGGGGCTATGACAACGGGTTCGACCGCATCAAGTGCAGGAAGCGGTAACAGGTAGATCGCGCCGAGGTGTGGCGTCGATGGTCGACGCCACCCTCCACTGCTCAGCTCGCGCCCAAAACGATGGCCAGCTTGGCGGCGACGCCGGACCAGCCGTGATGGTGGCTCTCGCGCATTTCTTGAGTGGGGAGTGCACCATGGGTGATCACCATGTGTGTGCCGGCCGGGGTATCGGTGAGGTCCACGGTGACCTGGGTGTCGATCGAGCCGGTTGCCGCGCTGCGCCAGGTAAAGGCCAGGCGATGGGGCCGGTCCAGTTCGAGGTACCGACCGGTGTGTTCGATCGCGCCGGCGTCGTCGATCATCACGATGCGGAAGGCTCCGCCAACGCGGGCGTCGCATTCCGCTTCGGAGACGCTCAGCGGGTCAGGCGACATCCACGCTCGCAAGCTCGCGGGGCTGGTCCAGGCGTCGAACACGGCCTCGGGGCTGGCCGGCAGCACCCGTTCGACGCGAACAACGGCCTCGTTCACGGGTGGTTCACCGGCGACTCTCGGGGGGCGAGGGTGGCGGAGAGGTGGTCGACCAGTGCGTCGGCGCGGGTCTCCCAGAAGGTTCGGTAGTTGTCAATCCAGTCGCGGGCGGGCAGGAGTGCGTCGGTGTTGGCGGTGAGGAAATGGTTGCGGCCCCGAACCTCGCGCCGGACCAGGCCCGCTCGTTCCAGGGTTCTCACGTGTTTTGACACCGCGTTGAGCGAGACCGGAAAGCGCCGGGCGAGATCGGTGACCCGCACTTCCCCCGGCCGCAGGGCGTCAAGGATCGCTCGGCGGGTCGGGTCCGCCAGCGCGGCGTAGGCCGCGTCCAGCTTCGGCGAGGATTGCTCAACCACAGGGTTGAGCGTAGCATCCGTGAACGTTCATCCACACGGTTGAACATTGCCGAAGAGGGACCTGGAGCGGAAGGTGGACATCTCGTGATGGAGACACCCCCGATCGTGTCGCAGCCGGAGTGGGAGGCCGCTCGCGAGCAAATGCTCGTGAAGGAGAAGGAGCTGACCCGCGCCCGTGACGCGTTAGCCGCCGAGCGTCGGCGGATGCCGTGGCTGGCAGTGGAGACGGACTACACATTCGACGGACCCAAGGGCAAAGCGAGCCTGCTCGACCTGTTCGAAGGTCGTCGTCAGCTGGTCGTCTACCGGGCTTTCTTCGAGCCCGGCGTGCACGGCTGGCCGGACCACGCATGCGTCGGCTGCTCGCTCATGGCCGACCAGGTCGCCGACCTCGCCCATCTGAACGCGCGCGACACCACTCTCGCCTTCGCCTCGCGCGCTCCGCAGCCGGACATCGAGCGGGTGAAGGCGCGGATGGGCTGGAAGATGCCCTGGTACACCATGACCGACGGCTTCGACACCGACTTCGGCGTGGACGAGTGGCACGGCACGAACGCGTTCATCCGCGACGGCGACAACGTGTTCCGCACCTACTTCATCAACAACCGCGGCGACGAAGTAATGGGGACCGCCTGGAGTTACCTCGACATGACCGCGCTCGGGCGCCAGGAGGAGTGGGAGGACTCACCCAAGGGCTACCCCCAGACCGCGCCATACACGTGGTGGAACTGGCACGACGAATACGGCAACGCCAACGGCCCGTCCGACGAGTACCTCAGCCAGGTGGAGCGCGGCGTCCAGTCGTCCCAGTGACGGGGCGTCCCTGTCATCCGGTCATGGAGTCCGTGTGGAGCTCTCGCACCAGGCTTGCAGGCGATGCTCGGTGGATCGGTATTGGTGGACTATGTCCAGTCGCCTGATCTGCTCGTCGTTGGCAACGTGCAGGGCGTAGGCACGCTCGGCTTCGGCGAGCTCGCGGACGGCCGCGGGATTGTGCTCCTGGTGGACGATCTCCTCTTGGGTGGGTGACGGCTGACCGTCCGGTATGTCCCGGTGGTACGGGTTGTCCAACGGAAGCCCGCCGGTGACTCGCCCGTATGCACCCGTAACGAGTAGCACCGCACCTACCGCGAGGCTGAACAGGATGTTTGTCGGCCGAAATGCGAACACGTTCAGCGGCGTAGCCAGTACGAGCGAGTTGCCCAGCCCGGACAGCAGGAACAGCACGCCCAGCGTCATCGAGATGGTCGATGCTGTATGGCCGCCGCGAATGGCAGAAGCGAGGAGTACGGTTCCGACGATCACCGAGAGGACGGCCAGCAGCCCGTTCGAGGACAGTCCCAACACGATCGAGCCGCTGGTCGAGAAGAACGGCAAGCCATGGCCGAGGCCAAGGCCGCCGAACAGGGTGAGAAAACCCCCGCACAGGGCGGCACCGACGCGGTGAATCGTGTGCACCGGATGCGGTCCAGGTTTGGGGTGCCAGATGTCCGCGCGATGCGGCTCGGAGTGCAACGGGTTCATGCCGATCTCATCTCCATGATCCCTACTCGACAGATGCATTGCCTTTGCCGGGGAGGCCATGGCTAGCACCTGTCGCCACTGGGATGACAGCCGGTGCATTCTAGTCGGTTTGGGTCTGCTCCGTACCGCCGTGGCAGTCATGAAGGATGAATCAACTGACCTCGGCGGGCCGGCGGCCGACGCCACCAATGCACCGAGCCTGCCCTCGGCCGTCGACCGGGCTACCTTCCAGGCCGAACTGGACGGGCTGCGGGTTCGGCAGAAGGCGCACACCCGGGAAAGCGACGCGATCGCCGCGGCCCGCCGGCGCCTACCCATGGTCGAGGTAGACCCCAACCTCGCGCTGATCGGGCCTGACGGGCCGCTCACCCTGCACGACGCGCTCTTTGACGGGC
>Ga0193743_1001263_pt1 | contig 18882 bp, 13 predicted proteins | sample L2c2metaG_FD_143038 | JGI IMG/M metagenome (GOLD analysis project Ga0193743, IMG submission 143038) | Soil microbial communities from a riparian zone of the East river system, Colorado, United States - L2c2 | ecosystem: Environmental > Terrestrial > Soil > Riparian zone | place: USA: East River... | reverse complement strand
AAGGTACCCGGACTGCCGCGCTGAATGCCCGCAGCCGGCATCACCGTGACGTCTTTGTGCGTGTCGACCAGCAGCCCGATATTCACGAACTGGTTCGGGTAGAGAACCTTTTCCTGATTCGGAAATAGCGCCCGCGCCTTGATCGTTCCGGTGGTGGGGTCGATCTGGCTGTCGAAGGTTTGCAAAATGCCGTCGGCTATCTTGTTGGCGCCGCTGCGATCATAGGCGGTTACGGGCAACGTTGCGCCATCCTGCATCCGTTTTAAGACGGCTTGCAGATTGTCCTCCGGCAGTGTGAACAGGACGCTGATCGGCTGCAGTTGCGTGATCACAACGAGACCATTGGTATCACCCGGCGTCACGTAGTTGCCCTGGTCCACTTGGCGCAGACCGACGCGGCCATCCAGCGGCGAAACGATGCGGCAATACTGCAGGTTCACTTCGGCAGATCTTACTGAAGCTCGGTCGGCTTCTACCGTGCCCTGGTCCTGGGCGACGAGGGCCACTTGGGTATCGAGCGTCTGATGCGGTACAGCATTCTGCGCAGCCAAGCCCTGGTAACGGGTCAGATCGACCTCAGCGCCTTTCAACAGAGCTTCGTCGCGCGCCAGTTGCCCCTTCGCTTGCGCCAGCGTCGCTTCAAAGGGCCGAGGGTCGATTTCCGCAAGCAGGTCGCCTTTCCTAACGTCCTGTCCTTCCTTGAAGTCGACCTTGATCAAGTAACCGCTGATTTGCGTTCGGATGGTGACTGTCGCGAGCGAAGTGACCGTACCGAGCGCATTGAGGCTGATTCCGATGTCGCCCTTGCCGACTACCTCTGGCACGATCGACATCGCGCCGGCGTTCCGGCCGCCGCCCACCGGCTGCGGCTTGATCTCTTGTCGGCTCCACCAGAGAGCGCCCGCGAGAATCAGCAAGGCTAGAACAGATATCGTTGCAAGGCGTCGGCGCGACCGACGCTTGGTGGTGTGCGAAGGTCCAACTAAAGGAGCTTCTTGCTTTAGAGATATTATTGGTTGGTTCATGAAGGTGCCATCAGAGAGCTCTCGCTTATTTAGATGCGGGCCTCTGTTTAAGCGACCAGTTGAACGCTTCTGCCGCGAGTTGTCGCATTAATAATCGGAAAGATTATCGATCTGGGTCGGACAGGCGCTGCGCACTAAACGATATTTTAATTGCGGAGATCGATGGCTGCGAGAGAATAGAGCAGAAGGCCGACCGACCAGTCTCGGTATCGCGGATTTGATCCCATTCAGGCTGAGGTCGTCTTATTGAGATAACGTGTGTGAGTTGAGGCCGTTTTCGATGCAAATCATCAGGAGACTAAGATGCGAAAGCTGATCGTGCCGACGGTAATATTTCTATTGGCCGAGCTCTCTACCGTTTATGCGCGCGGCGGCATGCATGGCGGCGGCATGCATGGTCTTGGTGCAAGTGGCTTGATGGCCCCAGCAAATCCGACCGTCCCGCCTTCGCTCACCCCAGATGCTCGCCTAACCGGCAGCGCGCCTCTTCCGCCACATCAGCAACCAACATCGACCAATAGTTCTTCGCGAAACCTATCGCTCAAACCTGATCCGGAAGACGCGGCGATTGATCGAATGATTGGGAACATTTGCCGGGGCTGTTGAGCGCGAGTCCATATGTCTTATGCAGCGCGAAAAGGTACTTCCATATCTCGGTTGAGGACCAGCCCACAACCGTCGACCTCTCTCAATCTGAATCTGAAACGCCAGTTGATTGCTCAAATAGTCGAAAGCTCTTTGCTTTTTCGCGAATACATAGACCACTGCGCCAAGGAGCGCGGTACGACCCTCGCACAGTGGACCGTACTTATCCAATTGAGGCGGCGGGAAGGGCGATCGCAGGTTGACCTAGCTGATGTCCTTGAATTGCAGCCGATGTCACTGGTTCGATTGCTCGATCGTCTCGTGCAACACGAACTGCTTGAACGGCGCTCGGATCGCATGGATCGCCGAGTCAACCGTTTGTATCTTACGTCCAAAGGTCGCGATCTTGTCGATGAACTCGACAATCTGCACGACTCAATCGCAACCGATATCTTCGGGCAGACTCCCACTACCTACATTCAATCGAGTCTCGAAATCCTGCGAGACATCAAGGATCGAATCAAGAGCTTCTCAAGATCGTCTGTCCCGGACGGTGAGGGCGATGCGATCGGTTATCATGCTCGCGGTGGCAATCGTCTCGCTCACGATCAAAGCAATGGGCATAAACCATTCCCGCCTGTGAGTTGACCTGATCTGTCACTCGATCAATTAGCCAATAGGCAGCGGATAGGAAAAGGCGGATTGACCACCATCGACAGTCCAACGTTGTATCGCTACCGCAGCCTTCATCGGCTAGTGTGTAACTCTGTTCTGATGGCGGCGCGCGATTTTATCGAAGCAGAGTTGCGTCTCGAATGTGCCGCATGAGAGTTGGCTTTTGCGCTGACCAGTAATGCGCATAATTGCGGACAGACATAACCCTCAGGGGGGAAGACCTAATCACTGCTGCTTTTCCCAGAATGACAACAGGCCTTGCGACGCCGAACCTCCGATCACGCAGGGGATGCCGACCGCGACTTGGCCGAGTGCCGCCGCCGAGACGCAGCCAAGCGCGACGGCGCCGACGCCAACCTGGCCCCAGAAGTCGAGGTTGCGCCGGCTATCCGAGCCCTTGGCCTTGAGCTCATCTGCGGCGGCCAGCGCATCCTTGCGCACCGCACCGAGCTGCACGGTGTCGGCGGACTGGATCACCTCAGCGAGAGGAGTTTTGATCGCCGCCGGCTGTCCCACAAGCTCGCTGCGGAGAAATTCGCGCAGTCCGGCGTCACGGACCGCGTAGCTCGCCAGCGTGTAGCGCGCCATGCTGCCGACCGTCAGCTTGTCGATGGTGTCTCGGCTTTTGCTCCAGGGCAGCATCTGCATGATACGGAGGATCGGAACGTGCGAGCCGGTCGCGAAATAATATCCCCACAATGTATCCAGGAGATCCTGATTGCTAGCAAAAGTGAGCGCTGTATTCAGCTTCCGCTCGTCTTTGGCAAAAGGATTGCGCATGAATACGCCGCGCAGCTTGTCGAACATGCCGGGCTTTGCTTCTTCCAGCGGAATGGCCGTCAAAGTTGGCAGCGTGCCTGCGAGATAGCTGTCGATCATCACCTTGCGGCCCGGCATTCGCGGCGCGATCCTGCGCAACAAATTTCTCCAGTCGGGCAGACCCGAATAAGCGATGGCGCGGACGATGACCCATTCATCTTCAGGCGGTACCGGAAAGAGGCTGGTGACGAGTTGCTCGGCCTTGGCGGGATTGGATCCGATCGCGCCGGCGATAAAGCCGAGATAGATGCCGGCATTTTCCGGCTCCTTGAAGGTTTGTGAGTGGAACAGCACGCGCACGGCGGCGGGCACATGAACGTAATCCGGCTTGGCCCGATAATTATAGATCCACTGCTGAACCACGCTGAGCGAAGCACGCGGATCGATCTCCGGCGTGACCGCTGCATCTGCGGGCTGGATCAACAACACCATAGTGGCGATGAATGCTGCGTAGCGCATGTGATGCTCCCGGGAAGCGCTCTCGCGTGCGACGATCGCAGCGCGAACGTTTCGGCTCTTACGGTTAGTCAGCATTTGGAGCGGCTATACGACAATTTCTGGAACGTGCGGTTCGACGCGACGTCGAAATTATGGCAAGCGCAAACGCCTCGGCCCGCAACTCACCTCACGTCAGACATTCTTTCGCCCCGCGCAAGCAGTTCGATCGCAGTCGGTTAAATGGGGAGATAAGCGGGACGTGATGAGGCAATGCGGAGCGTCGCTCCAGCGATGCCGCCGCTCGATAGCGGCGGGCGCGCTGTTGGCCGTCGCGCTCGAGTTTGTTTCTGCGTTCGCTCCAGCGACTGAGGCGGGCGCCCAGGCACGCGAGACCATCACTGTGCAGGGAAATCGCCGGATCGACGCCGACACGGTGCGTTCATACTTCCATGCGGCTGCCGATGGTCGGTATGACGACGCCGCGCGCGATGCGGTACTCAAGGCCCTGCTGGCGACAGGTCTGTTCGACAACGTTACGATCGATCGCGCCGGCGAACGGCTTGTCGTGCATCTGACCGAGGCTCCGGTACTCGACCGCGTCGCATTCGAAGGCAACAAGAAAATACAAGACAAAGAGCTTACAGCCGTGGTCAAGTCCAAGCCGCGCGGCCCGCTGCAGCGGGCGCTGGTGCAGGCCGACGTCGGCAGCATCATGGAAGCCTACCGCCATGTCGGGCGCGACGAAGTCGGCGTGGTGCCGCAGATCATCAACCGTGGCGACGATCGCGTCGATCTCGTCTTTGTGGTGACGGAAAGCGCCAAGACGACGGTGCGGCGGATCAACTTCGAAGGCAATCACGCTTTCGGCAGCCGCCAGCTTGGCGCAGTGATCAAGACTTCCGCAACACATCTGCTGAGCTTTCTGACCGGCAGCGATGTGTACGATACGGACCGTGTAGCGACAGATCGCGAGCAGCTGCGGCTGTACTATCGCAGCAAGGGCTATGCCGACGCCAGCGTGCGTTCGGCCAATGCCGAATATGATCCCGCAATACAAGGATTCACGCTGACGTTCTCGATCGATGAAGGCTCGCTCTATCAGTTCGGCGATATCGATATCGTCTGCAACGTGCCGGGACTGGATCCCGAGCAGCTTCGACCCGTGCTGGTGATCCGCCGCGGCGCCGTGTTCGATGGCGGCGCGCTCGACAAAACCAGCGAGATTCTAGCGATGGAGTTAGCGAAGCTCGGCTACCCCTTCGCGCAAGCCGTCCCTCGCACCATCCGCGATGCCGACGCTCGCCGCATCGCCGTTTCGTTTGTGATCGAGCAGGGGCCGCGGACCTACGTCGAGCGCATCGAAATTCACGGCAACACGCGCACCCGCGGCTACGTGATCCGGCGTGAGTTCGATATCGCCGAAGGCGATGCCTACAACAAGAGCCTGATCGATCGGGCCGAGCGGCGGCTCAAGAATCTGAACTATTTCAAGACCGTCAAGATTTCGACGAGGCCAGGTTCGGTGCAGGATCGTGTCGTGCTGGATGTCGAGGTTGCGGAGCAGTCGACCGGCGAGTTTACGATCTCCGGAGGTTACTCGACGACCGACGGCTTGCTCGCTGAGGTCAAGGTGGGCGATCGCAATTTCCTGGGGTCCGGCAACGCACTCAACGCCTCGGTAAGCTACGGACAATACGCCCGCGGGATCGACCTGTCGGCCTCGGAGCCATATTTTCTTGGCAGCCGCGTCTCGGCAGGCATTGATGTTTACGACAAGCAAAATGCGGCAAGCCCCTACCAGTCCTACGGCAGCGACACCTATGGCGCGACCATGCAACTGGGCACGCCGTTGACCGAGCAGCTGGGCATGCAGTGGCGCTATTCGATCTATAACCAGAATGTCACGCTCGATCCAGCGTCGTTGGCCGCGGCGCCGTCGCTGCCGATCCAGCAGGCCGCGCTCGCCGGCCCCCAATGGGTCTCCGCCGTCGGCACCACCGTTACCTACAACACGCTCGACAATAATAAGAACCCGACCGACGGAATCAAATCGCAACTCACGCAGGATCTGGCAGGCCTCGGCGGCGATGTGAAATTTCTGCGCACGACAGAAGACCTGCGCTACTACCACGCGATCAACGATGACGTGGTCAGCCTGGTGCGTGCGCAAGGTGGCTACATCACCGGCTGGGGCAGTCAGCAGGTGCCGCTGATGAACAGCTTCTTCGGCGGACCAACGATGGTGCGAGGATTCGCGCCGAACGGGTTCGGTCCGCGCGACCTTACCCCCGGCACCACCATGGATAATGTCGGCGGCAGCATGTACTGGGCAACAACGGCGGAACTGCAGATCGCCATTCCCGGCGTGCCAAAGGAGTACGGTCTCAAGGCGACGGCGTTTGTCGATGCCGGCAGCGTCTTTCGCTACAGTGGGCCGACGACGTTTCCGGGCTCCGCGCAATCGCTGCAGGTCGCCAACGGCAATGTCGTGCGCTCGTCGGTTGGCGCAGGCCTGACTTGGGACTCGCCGTTCGGCGCCCTGACCGTCGATTACGCGGTGCCGCTGACAAAAGCTGCCTACGACGTCGTGCAGCCGCTTCGCTTCAGCGCCGGAGGGTTTTAGGGGCCGCGGCTTGCGCATGCGGTGGCGCCAGAGAAGTGCTCCGCAATAGAGCGGAGGGCGTAGGACAGCAAAGCTGTGCGTCTGTTCCAAGCAGAATTGATGATTTACGAAACGCATGCGCGCTACCTTCGCATGTCGAGCAGCTCTTGCTCTACTCTGATCATCGCGTCGGCGGCCGCGCCTTGCCGAAATACATCAGCTCCCATATGGCATGGTCGTCGAAAATATCCACGAGCACGTCCTTGTCAAATTTCTCGATCGTGACTTTGCCCGTGAAGCGGTGATAGGCGCCATCGAAGCCAACGATCTTGGCGATTAGGCGCTTGATGAAAGGTGCGCGCTCTGTGAGGATGGCTTGCAAAATTGTCTGTTGCCGCTCGAAGGTCACGACATAGCGCGCATCACCACCTCGGTAGGTATAGCGCGTGATGTCGGAGACGGGCTTGCCGGTCTTGCCATCGGTGGCGACGCGCTCGGTCTCGAAGGAAACCCTGACGTCATCGTCCGCGACAATCTCATCGTCCTTCGCCAACATGTAGACGATCTGTGTCTCGTAACCATAGGCCTCAGTCGCCGTGATGTGCGAGGCGATGACCGTATATGGACCGGCCTTGGCCCGTGCCCAATACCAGTTGTGCATGAGTGTCTGCATGGGGACGTCGCCCCAGTTGTGATCGTGGTAACCGCTGCCGGAGGCGCGATGTTCTTCGTGGCCGATTTTGTACCGGACATGCGCCGCACCTTGCGGCACCGACGGGAGCCAGGCGAACAGCCTTTCCCGCGCTTCGGCGCCAAAATAGAGATGGCCGGACTTTGGACGCCAGGCGCGGACTTCACCCGTCAATTCGATTTCGACAGATATTTCCTCGATAGTAGCCGTGACGCGGTAGCGACGGAGATCACCGACAAAGCGATTGGTTCCGATTTGCACATCGCATCCCTCCTTGGACGCGGTGAACTGATCGGCGGCGGTGTCATAGAACTTGTCGAACCGCCGGCCATCTGGCAGCGTGAGATTGATGGTGATCCGCGGTGCGAGGGGCCCATTCGGGCTCACATTCGGCTTGGTGTAGAACACCACGACGATGGTCGCGCCGTCATCGAGATGGGCATCGAAGTACCACCACTCGTAGCGACCCTTTTCCGTGCTGATACGTTGGCCATCCTCGAATGGAGCTACTTCGACGGGATCGATGCCAAGTTTCTGATAGTCGGCGGGCCGGCCCGCCAACCGGAGATGGCCGTTCTTGTCGCGAGACATGATTGTGTTGTGCTTTCGTGAGCTGACTAAGGTGTCAGGCCGCCAGGCCGAGATTCTTGCGGTGTACGGATTGCCCTCGTGTTGCGATACATCCGCGAGCGCGTTGTCGTGGTAGGGGCTTGGCGTGATCCGCAGCCGGCTCAGGGCCGCTGGAGCGGCCGCCATGATGTTGGTGTTGTCGACAAACGGCGCGCCGGTGACTTTGGCGATGCACACGTTGGACTCCGTGGCTCGGCCTCCCCGGACGGTGCCCAGAATGGTTTTGGCATCAGCGCCCCAAAACCGCGCGGACCGCGCGAAACGCGCGACCCGTCAACCCCTCCAGGCCGATCCGCGAATCACGCTGCAGAAATTGCCGCGCCTGAAGGCCGGATCCTTGTCCGCGAGCACGTCGGCCTTGACGTTGCCGAAAGTCGTGTCGGGCTTGTATTTGATGCCGTCGTAGAACGACTGGATGATGTCTTCCTTGAATTGCTCGGTGCGCGGATGCGCGTGCACGACCGCTTCGCGTTGTGCGTCGCTGTATTCGGCATAGGCCAGCCCCAGCACGTCCATCTCGACGCCGGCAGTCACCAGAGCGACGACGGGGTGCATGTGCTGTGGGATGCCTGGCGTCGTATGCAGCGCGATCGCCGTCCAGACCGTATCGATGTCGTCCTGGCCAATGCCGTGACTGCGGAGGAAGTCGCCGGCGACGTTCGCGCCGTCGACCTCGAAGCGCTCGTGGGCGCTGCTGTGCGCAGGAGTCAGACCCATGTCGTGGAACATCGCCCCCGCATAGAGAAGCTCGCGATCGAACTTGAGACCACGACGCTTTCCGGCGAGCGCACCCCAGTAATAGACGCGGCTCGAATGGTGGAACAGCAGCGCAGGCTCGGTATCCCGGACGAACTGCGTGATCTCACGGGCGAGACTGGTGTCGGGAATGTGGATTCCTTCAACCGTGAAGGTCTTTTCAGCCGCAAATGCCATTACACTTCTCCTGGCGCTTCTCCTGCCGAATGATCTTCGTAATTCACCGAGCAAGGCGCCGCTTGCCGAGGATTGCTGTTCTTGCGTCATTCTTGCCGTTTTATGCGCCTGCATCTTGATTTGCGGCCAAGCTCAAAGCAGCTTCGACCCGCCGCGTCAGGGTTGGACCCGCGATATCCCGGGATCTGTCGAGATCGGACGCGGTCCGTTGGAGTCGGCCAAACATTTGGTGCGATGGAGCTTTTAACGACGTCTTTCTTGGGAAGTCTGCGCGCCCTGATCGCTGCGCGTCCCGCGTAGCACGATCCGTATGGCGGTGGTCGGATCGTCGAACCGTACCATCGACGAGTCCGCAATCGATGGGGAGCAGCCGGATATTCATGATACTCTCGCTTGATTTTCGAGAGCCATGACGGCCTTTTTGCAGTGATCGGCGTAGCAATTATGATCGCAGTAGGAGAGCCGCGTTCCGAGTTCTCGCAGATAGCTCGCCCCGATTGGCTCACAGCACAGCACACAGAAAGATTGAGGGCAGGGCGTCCTGCCATTCACCAATACGAATCTCACGTGGCGCCCCCCAACGCGAAGCAGAACACAACATCGGATGCATTGGGCGGGGGAGCGCAGAGGTGGTTTCTCCCATCGGGATTGTCCCTATTCCGCTCCACCTTTTCAGGTGGAACGGGAATGTACTTCCCGTCTTCTCTGCGTTTTGCGTAGATTTTGCCGTCAACGTACTTGATTTCAGTCGGGTAGCAGTCCGCTTTATTGCAACAGCTAAGGGAAGGATTATCGGGCATGTGCCATGTTGAATAAAACCTTTCGTGCAGGAACTGATCCTGTGGAGGATGGTGGTTCAGCGCACGCTGGCCTTGTCCATCTTCTTGCGCTTGGACTCGCATCGCCAATAGACAACAAAGACAGCTCCATAAGAGGAGTTTGCATAGAAAGTTCATTGCGCAGCCTACTTGTTTCGAAATCCTGAACGGCAGGAAACTTCCGCATGATTCTCACTGCAACTGTTTGTCAGGTAGCGTGAAGTCCGAGTAACCATCTGCGGTCGCCCTTCTGGCGGGCTTTGAAGCGATCAGCGCACTTCTTTGAACAGAGGGCAGTTCGCCAGGAGTAGTAGCGGATGAGACCAAACTTTCCGCCACAGATGGCGCAGCGCTTCGCTGTGCTCTTCCGAAGATATTGGGGTCCGTCACGCATTTTCGTCTCCTGTGGGCCGCGCGCGGGTAGTGGTTGGTGAGCATTCCTTGCTCGCCGTCGCACTTCGCGCACACGTGAAGTGCGGCTTCGGGATCGTAGTGGCCTGCCAAGTCTTGCGGCGTATAGGGACACCGCGCGCAGAGTTTGACTCTCATGTGCCGCCTCCCAAGGCGAAGCAGCGGACTTCTTCGCCGTCATAGGTGTGGTTTGCCGGCGGGGCACACATGTGATTCCGACCGTCGGAATCATGGCGGTTGCGCTGAATCTTATTGGCCGGGATCGTGGACATCGTGCCACCTGCAATCGGCTCTTCCAGATTAACGGAGAGACTAATGATTGAGATTGATGGCTCAATTGTACGTAGGTAAGCGGGCGATATCGAAAGGGATTGGGAGAGTTATACGGAAGTTTGTGGTATTGCCCTTCGCGTCCCATCCTTCTGGACGTTAGCGCCGAGCGTCGGCGTACTGGACTGCACCTTTGTGGCAATTCGCTCGCGGGAGCGCGATCTCGCTCGGCGTACACCGCAATTCAAGGCGCAGCTACGAAGATCTCAATTGGCAACGAGCGATCGATCAGATGACTGCCGAAATTTGGATTGCGACCGTCCGGCTGGGGACGTTGCTCTGCTCGCTTCGCCGGCAGACCGAGCTTGCGGCTCGCCGCAGTTCTTCGTGATCCAGATAAAAGAAAGCCGGTGGCACAAAGCCACCGGCTTAAACGTCTAAGCCAAGCGAAACCGACGGAGAGGAGGTCTGGGTTTCGTGGTGATCGACGGAGCGAACAGGGCCACAGGGGGCAACGGCGGCCTCGAAATAACTCGCATCGATTGCGCATAGACAGATGAAGCATACGCGCGGTCCGATCAGATTACTTGTTGGAGATTGCGGTGTTTGGATCGAGCTTGCGCCATTGTGATCTCGGCTCGGCTTTGGCCGACAGTCAGTCATGGCCAGTCGATGGACGGCTCCGCGCGCCGCATTTCAGCTCAATTGGGCCGTTTCTCGCTCGCCTCTTTGGCGCAAAGTGCTAGAATTTGGTGCATTCTGGAAGATCGAATGACACCGCGCTCGCCGCTTTCGTCGGCGCCTCGGCTTCAGCTCGCCGGAACAAAGAAAAGAGCGCAGGTTCTCGCCATCGGCACAAGGGAGGACATCATAATGCTCGACAAAGCCCCTAACAAAAAAGGGCCTGATCTGCTCAATGCGCTCGACAAGGCGGTGTCCGCTGGCGACGCGGAACACTATTCTGACACCCTCTCTATTTGACGATCGGCTCTGGACCAAGGTAACGCAGCATAAGATCTCCCGTAGCAGGAGGCCCTCGTGAAGGAGCTCTTGAGCTACGTATTCTCGCCGCTGAGGGAGGGAGACCTCGCTCTCTACCGGGGCTCTGGCAACGGCTTGGCGCCGATCCTGCTTGTTGCCGCGGAAGAAACGTCGCACGGTTGCGTCGAGCGGCTTGAACACGAATATGCGCTCAAAGCCGAGCTTGACGCTGACTGGGCCGCGCGACCAGTCGCGTTGACGCGTTACAACGACCGCATGACGCTGGTGCTTGAGGATCCTGGCGGTGCGCCGGTCGATCGTCTGCTTGGCCGACCGCTGGACGTATCGCAGTTCCTGCGCATCGCAATCCCTCTCGCCGGGGCGCTCCGCCGAGTGCATGAGCGAGGCCTTGTCCATAAGGACATCAAGCCGGCAAATATCCTGGTGGACGCAGCAAGCGGCGGCGTGTGGCTGACGGGGTTCGGCATTGCCTCGCGTTTGCGGCGCGAGCGGCAATCGCCCGCGCCGCCCGAGTCGATCGCGGGAACGCTCGCCTATATGGCGCCCGAGCAAACCGGACGAATGAACCGCTCGATCGACGCCCGCAGTGACCTCTACGCCCTCGGCGTCACCCTCTACCAGATGCTCACGGGCTCACTGCCGTTTACCGCGGCCGATCCCATGGAGTGGGTCCACTGCCATATCGCCAGAAAGCCGGTGCCGCCAAGCGAGCGGCTGGAGACTGTTCCGGCCGTGCTCTCCGCCCTCATCCTGAAGCTGCTCGCCAAGACCGCCGAGGAGCGCTACCAGACCGCGGCCGGCCTGGAGCGAGACCTCCGGCGCTGCCTTGTTGCATGGGAGGCTCAGTACCGGATCGACGCCTTTCCGCTGGGTCAACAGGACACGCCCGACTGGCTTTTGATTCCCCAGAAACTGTACGGGCGAGAGCGCGAGATCGAGACCTTGCTCGCCGCCTTCGAGCGCGTCGTCACCAGTGGTCGGCCGGAGCTGGTGCTGCTCTCCGGCTATTCCGGCATCGGGAAATCCGCCGTCGTCAGTGAGCTGCACAAGGCGCTGGTGCCGCCGCGCGGCCTGTTCGCCTCCGGCAAGTTCGATCAGTACAAGCGCGACATCCCCTATGCGACTCTGGCGCAAGCGTTTCAGAGCCTGATCCGCCCGCTTCTGGGCAAGAGCGAGGAGGAGCTTGGCCGGTGGCGGGACTCCCTAGGCGAGGCGCTGGGACCGAATGGTCAGCTCATCATCAACCTCGTTCCCGAGTTGGAGCTCGTGATCGGCAAACAGCCACCGGTCGCGGACCTGCCGCCGCAGGACGCTCAGAACCGTTTCCAGCTGGTTTTCCGGCGCTTCCTTGGGGTGTTCGCGCGCAAGGAGCACCCGCTCGCGCTGTTCCTCGATGATTTGCAATGGCTGGATGCAGCAACGCTCGACCTCCTCGAGGATCTGGTTACGCACTCGGAAGTGCGGCACCTGCTGCTGGTCGGCGCCTACCGGGACAACGAGATCAATCTCTCTCACTCGCTTCTGCGCACGCTGGAGGCAATCCGCAAGGCGGGAGCATTCGTGCAGGAGATTAGTCTTGCGCCGCTCGCCCGAAAAGACCTGGGGCGGCTCATTGCAGATACGCTTAGCTGCGCGCCGGGCCGTGCCGCCCCGCTGGCGCGACTGGTGTACGAGAAGACGGGTGGCAATCCGTTCTTCGTCATTCAGTTCATATCTGCGCTCGCTGAAGAGGGGCTGCTCCGCTTCGATCATGACGCGGCGCACTGGCGCTGGGAGCTCGATCGCCTTCACGCCAAAGGGTACACCGACAATGTGGTGGACCTTATGGTCGGGAAGTTGATCCGCCTGCCCATCGAGACGCAGGCGGCGTTGCAGCAGCTCGCCTGCCTCGGCAACGTCGCAGAGATCACGATGCTTTCGATCGTCCTCGGGAAATCGAACGAGGACGTCCGTTCGGATCTCTGGGACGCTGTTCGTCTGGAGCTGGTCGAGCACTTGGGGGGCTCGTACAGGTTCATCCACGACCGTGTCCAGGAGGCCGCCTATTCACTCATACCGGAACGGTTGCGCGCCGAAGCGCACCTGCGCATCGGAAGGCTGCTCGCGGCGCATACGCCCGCGGAAAAACGCAAAGAGGCCGTCTTCGAACTCGTCAATCAGCTCAACCGCGGCGCCGCCTTGATCACCTCACGAGACGAGTGTGAGCAGTTGGCCGAGCTCAACCTGCTCGCGGGCCAGCGCGCCAAGGCCACTACCGCCTACGCCTCGGCGCTCGCCTATCTCACCGCCGGTGCGGCCCTGTTACTGGAAGACTCGTGGGAGCGCCGGCACGAGCTCACCTTTGCGCTCGAGCTGCACCGGGCCGAATGCGAGTTCCTCACCGGCGCGCTGGCGGAAGCGGAGCAGCGCCTGGTGGCGCTGTCAACCCGCGCCGCCAATACGGTGGAACGAGCCACGGTCGCGTGCTTGTGCGCGGATCTGTACACGACCCTCGATCAGAGCAGTCGCGCCATTGCCGCCGGTCTCGACTACCTCCGGCATCTGGGCATCGACTGGTCGCCGCATCCGACGGAAGAGGAAGCGCGAAGCGAATACGAGCTGATCTGGTCGCAGCTCGGGAGCCGCACGATCGAGGCTCTAATCGAGCTGCCTTTGATGAGTGACCCGGCATCCCTCGCGACCCTGGACGTTCTGACCAAGATCGGGCCACCTGCATTCTATACGGACGCGAACCTGCTTGCCCTGGTCACCTGCCGCGCGGTCAATCTCAGCCTTGAGCGCGGCAACTGCGACGCTTCGTGCGCCGCCTATACGTATCTTGGCATGATCGCGGGCCCTCGCTTCGGCGACTATCAGGCGGCATATCGCTTCGGTCAGCTCGGCTATGACCTGGTCGAAGGACGCGGACTGACGCGTTTTCAGGCCAGGACCTATATGGACTTTGGCAATGTCGTTCTGCCCTGGACCAGACATGTGCGGGCTGGCCGCGATCTGGTGCGCCGCGCGTTCGAGGCGGCAAACGAGATCGGCGACCTCACTTACGCCGCCTACTGTGGCAACGAATTGAACACGAACCTTCTCGCGGCGGGCGATCCGCTTGCCGAGGTGGAACGCGAAGCCGAGAATGGCCTCGCGTTCGCGCAGAAGGCGCGGTTCGGGTTTGTCATTGACACCATCGCCACCCAGCTCGGGCTGATCCGGACACTGCGCGGCTTGACGCCGACATTCGGCACCTTCGACGATGAGCAGTTTGATGAGTCTCGGATCGAACGCCGTTTTTCAGAAAATCCGGATCTGGCGTTTGTCGAATGCTGGTACTGGATCCGCAAGCTGCAGGCGCGCTTCTTTGCCGGCAACTATGCGTCGGCCATTGAGGCCTCGTCGCGGGCGGAACGGCTGCTGTGGACATCGCCGTCCTACTTCGAAAAGGCTGAGTATCAGTTTTACAGCGCGCTGTCCCATGCCGCATCCTGCGACGCCGCATCGGCGAAGCAGCGGCAGCAGCATGTCGACGCATTGGCCGCCCACCACCGGGAGCTCGATCTCTGGGCGGCGAATTGCCCGGACAATTTCGAGAATCGCGCGGCGCTCATCGGCGCCGAAATTGCCCGCATTGACGGGCGCGATGTTGCCGCGATGCGTCTCTACGAACAGGCCATCCGCTCGGCCAGCGCCAACGGCTTTGTTCACAATGAGGCGCTCGCCAACGAACTCGCGTCCCGCTTCTATGCGGCGCGGGGGTTCGAGAAGATTGCCCGAGTGTATTTGCAGGACGCCCGCTACGGCTATCTGCGTTGGGGAGCCGATGGCAAAGTGCGGCAACTCGAACAGCTCCATCCGCATCTCCGCGACGCACCAGTCCCTGCATCTCCCACCGCTACCATTGGCGCGCCCGTCGAGCAGCTGGATGTCGGGATGGTAGTCAAGGCCTCGCAGGCGGTGTCGGGCGAAATCGAACTCGGCAAGCTTACCGAGACGCTCATGAGCGTCGCGATCGAGCATGCGGGCGCCGAGCGTGGCCTGCTCATCTTGTTCCCGGGCGCCGAGCCACGGATTGCGGCGGAAGCGACGACCGGCCGCGGCCAGGTTGAGGTCACGCTGCGCCAGACGGCCGTTTCACCGGCCGAGCTTCCCGAATCCGTGCTCCATTACGTGATCCGGACGCGGGAAAGCGTGATCCTTGATGACGCCTTGGCGCAAAATCCGTTCTCGGCAGATGAGTACATCTGCCAGAAGTACGCCCGGTCGGTCCTCTGCCTGCCTCTGGTGAAGCAGGCCAAGCTGATCGGGGTACTCCATCTCGAGAACCACCTGGCATCGCATGTGTTCACGCCGGCCCGGATCTCGGTACTGAAACTGTTGGCGTCGCAAGCGGCGATCTCGCTGGAGAACGCCCATCTGTACAACGATCTCCAGGAACGGGAGGCCAGGATTCGGCGTCTGGTCGACTCGAACATCATTGGAATCATGATCGGAGATTCTCGGGGTCGAATCATCGAAGCTAACGAAGCCTTTCTCGACATGTTGGGCTATAGCCGCGAAGACCTTGTCTCGGATCGGATACGGTGGACGAAGCTGACGCCCGCCGAGTGGGCCCCCGCCGACCAAGATGCGTTGGCCCAGATGAGCGCGACCGGGAGCTGCAAGCCTTTCGAGAAGGAGTATTTCCGCAAAGATGGCAGCCGCGTGCCGATTCTGGTCGGCGGCGCTTTTTTCGATTCGAAACGAGACGAGGGGGTTGTCTTTGTCATCGACATGACCGACCGCAAGCGGGCAGAAGAGAAGCTGCGCGCCAGCGAACAGCGTCTCCTAGATGCCCAAATGGAGCTCGCGCACGTCAATCGCGTCACCACGATGGGGGAGATGACAGCCTCGATCGCCCATGAAGTGAACCAGCCGCTCGCCGCCGTCGTCGCGAACGCCGAGGCCTGTCTGCGCTGGCTCGACCGCGGAACTCCCGACCTGGACGCGGCGCGTCGCTCGGTGGAATGGATTGTCGACGACGGCAATCGGGCGAGCGATGTGATCCGGCGCGTGCGGGCGCTAGCGAACAAGGCCGATATTGAGAAGGTGCCGCTCGACATCAATGACGTCGCTAGGGAGACCATCGCGCTGGTGCAGCGTGAGTTAATGAGCCACCGGGTATCGTTGCGAATGGAGTTGGCACCGGCTCCACCCATGATCCTTGGTGATCGGGTCCAACTGCAGCAGGTGATTATCAATCTGGTGATGAATGGCATTGAAGCAATGCAATCGGTCACGGATCGGCCGCGCGAACTGGTGATCCGATCCCGCCAGGACGAGACACAACAAGTGCTCGTAAGTGTGACGGATTGCGGCGTCGGGATCTCCGCCGAGAATGCGGACCGGCTGTTCAACGCCTTCTTCACCACCAAATCCAGCGGCATGGGGATGGGGCTCTCGATCTGCCGTTCGATTATCGAAGCTCACGGTGGACGATTATCTGTTTCCGGCAATGAGGGACCCGGTGCGACGTTTCAATTCGTCCTGCCTTTTCATCAGGAAGATGCGTCGTGACCGAGCAGGCCAAATCATCGCGTGAACCCGAGAGTGCCAAGCAGCCGATTGTCTTCGTTATCGACGACGACGCATCAATGCGCAGGGCCCTCACCAACCTTTTTCAATCCGTGGGATTGGAGGTTGAGGTGTTCGGTTCGGCCCCCGAAATGCTGCAAAGCAAGCTTCCGGACGTTGCCAGCTGCCTGGTCCTCGACATCAGGTTGCCAGGATTGAGCGGCTTGGACCTTCAAACCGAACTAGCCAAGGCGAACATTCACATCCCAATCATCTTCATGACTGGCCATGGCGATATTCCGATGACGGTCAGAGCCATGAAGGGCGGAGCGGTCGATTTCCTGACTAAACCGTTTCGCGATCAAGACATGCTGGATGCCGTGCTAACGGCGATTGAACGGGATCGGAAGAGGCGCGATGCTGAGAAGATCGTCGCGAACTTGCAGGCGCATTTTGAGACGCTGACCCCCCGCGAGCGGGAGGTACTGGCTTTGGTCGCTTCCGGCCTCATGAACAAACAGATAGCAGCCGAGATTGGCCTCGCTGAGATTACCGTGAAGATCCATCGGGGACACATTATGAAAAAAATGGGCGCGAGGTCGCTGGCCGATTTGGTCAGAATGGCCGAGACGCTCGGAATTAGTCGTACAAAGCCCTCAGGCATACAAACCTAAGTATGATTTTACAATTTTGATTCCCGGCCCACTTTTCGACTGGGCGGCTGTACTACGGGCGGCACTTTGCTCCCGCGTCAGGAAGGACTGTTTTGTCAACGTTTCCGGTTATTTCCGTCATTGACGATGATGCATCTGTGCGCGCCGCGACCAACAATCTTCTGAGGTCGCATGGGTACACAGTCCATACATTTGCATCGGCTGAGGAGTTCCTGCAGTCGACCAGCCTAGACGACTCATTGTGTGTCATTGCGGACGTGCAGATGCCCGGTATGAGTGGCTTGGACCTTCTGATGCACGTGCGCGCCCAGGGTTACACTGCGCCATTCATTTTCATAACGGCCTTCCCCGACGAGAGCGTCCGCGCCCGAGCGCTGACGGCCGGAGCAATTTGCTTCCTGGGCAAGCCCTTTGCCGGACCCATCTTGATCAAGTGCCTCGACACCGCGCTAGAGGGACATCGCGGCGGAGCAGATACGTGAGACGGTGAGCGTCGGCGTAGCATCACGCACGCCCCTCGCGATGGCTCTTTCGAATGCCATCAGTGTCTGGAGCAAGTTCTCCCGCTGCTAAACGAAGGTATGGGGCGCCCCAAACCAACACGACATTCGAATCAACCTCCGTAGGATCGAGCCGTGCGCCTTGATCAGATTAAGCTGGCATTGGGACAGCTAGGAATGCGCCGGGCGAGCGTGAGCCAAGCGAGTCAAACGCTGAGACTGGAACCCATGGTCGCGAGAACCCAATATACCGATGTAGCGTCGCGGGGTCCCATCGAGCGGAACACCCAAGAGCCGCGTCGGGCTGCCACGTTGCTATCACTGAACCGGGGCGCTCATGAAAGACATGATGAACGCGCCGATTCGCGGACTCATCGACTGCACGATCGGTTTATGCCTCACGGAACAAATGCCGTGGAGGTTAATCCACCCGATATTGTGACGCGTCGCACCGTGGCATGGGACGGGGTGGCGGCCGAAATCGTGCAAGCTACCAGACCTGGAACGATAGAGTTTCGCTTTCGCGCTCCGCTTCACCTCCTTGCGGTATATGACCAGGGGATACGAAGCGATGGGGAGACGTTTGTCGATGGCCTGCCCCTATCGAAGTTACGAGACGTGAAGCGAAAGCTCACTTTCGTGCCGGCAGGTCATGTGTATCACGACGAGTGGCAGGAGCCCCGCGTTCTTACGCGCGTCGTATACTTCTATTTTGATCCCGCCAAGATGCCGACGCATCATGAAACAAACGTGGTGCCTGCGATTTTGGCTGCACGGCTTTTCTTCGAAGATGCAACGCTGTCTGACACTGCGCTCAAGCTCAAGAGATTAATCGAGTGTGCTAGCGCCAATAGCGGCCCCTATCTTGAAGCCCTCGGCATTGTCCTCGCGCACGAGCTTATTCGTCTCGATGCCGGGACGCCACGCATCGAAGTTCCGGTGAGAGGCGGCCTCGCTACCTGGCAGCAGCGTGTGATCCCCGCCTACATCGAAGAACATCTCGCCGAGCAAATATCGCTCACCACTTTGGCGCAGCTGGTTAGCCTCAGTCCATACCATTTTTGTCGGGCCTTCAGGCAATCCTTCGGTACGCCGCCGCATCGATACCACAACAGCCATCGCATAGAACGCGCCAAGACATTGCTAGTGGAATCTGCGTCATCGGTGACGGAAATCGGATTGGCGATAGGCTTCCGCGAGACAAGCTCGTTCACCACAGCCTTTCGCAAGGCGACCGGCCAGACTCCGACCGCGTACCGTCGCAAGTATTCCCA
>Ga0193743_1001262_pt1 | contig 18893 bp, 9 predicted proteins | sample L2c2metaG_FD_143038 | JGI IMG/M metagenome (GOLD analysis project Ga0193743, IMG submission 143038) | Soil microbial communities from a riparian zone of the East river system, Colorado, United States - L2c2 | ecosystem: Environmental > Terrestrial > Soil > Riparian zone | place: USA: East River... | reverse complement strand
CGTCGAGTGTGCTGTCTGGTGTTGCGCAGCGGCAGGGAAGTAGTGGGTTCGCGGCGGGAACGGAGATTGAAGCAGCCTTGCTCGAAGGCACGATTGGCAAGGCTGCAACCATCGAGTTTGTGGCTTTCCTTCGGCTCTTCCGGCAATTGCCCTCGATTCCGGAGATTCTGTTGAACCCGGATACCGCGCCGGTTCCGGACGACCCCTCGGCGCGCATCGCCGTGTCGACGGCAGTCGGACGAGTTGTCACGGATCACTCGATTGCGAAAGCAATGCGGTATCTGAACCGTCTTCCCACCGAGATGCGGGTGCTCGCTATGCGGGATGCTGCCGTGCGGGACCGCGCCATCACCCACACGCCGGAGTTTGTGCAATTCGGCATTGAACACGCGGAGGTTCTCCAATGATTACCGAACGCGCCATGCTGGCTGCGGTCCACATCAGCATCTGGACCGCAATCAAGCACGATCGCAAGGTCAGCCGTCAGGTGGCCAATGAACATGGCGCTCCCGAAAGAGCGGGACGCTACAACAAGAAACTGCTGAGCGGAGCTGCGCGGCTGGATGACCTGCGCAGCCTTGCCGGCCAGATCCGGCAGAGCTTCTACAAGATCACTCTGCCGTGGTCGGATGAAGGCTACCGGCTGCTGCCGGCGCACTTTTACTTCGACTGGACGCAGCAGATGCGGGAGTTCGACTTTCGGGTGACGATGTCGGCGGAAGAGCAGACGCGCGTCGCGAAGGAGATTGACACGAACGTGCGTCAGTCGCTGGCGCGAGGCACCGAAGATCTCTGGAGCCGGCTGCAGGATGTCGTCTCCCACATGGTTGACCGTTTGAATGAGCCTGAATCACGGTTCCACTCGTCTCTGGTCACCAATGTTCTCGATCTTGTGGCACTCCTGCCTCAACTCAACGTCGGCGAGGACCGGGAATTGAACCGGTTTGCTGAGGAGATACGCAACAAGCTCTGCGGCTTCACGGCACGAGATCTCAAGACCAATGACGTGTTGCGCGTGGCGACCGCCCACGATGCAGCTGCACTGCTCTATGAGATGGACGCCGTGCTGAGAGAGCGCGAAGAGAAGCAGGAGACTACTCAGGAGATGGGCTCAGCTTCATCTGCAGATCACATCTTCTCGCACATGTCCGCATACATGGAGGCGGTCACTCAATGAATCCCACGCTCGCGAGCGTCGTGCGCATCCAGAAGGCGCGCACGGCGCTCCTGCTCGATCACCCGTTCTTCGGTACGCTGTTGTTTCGTTTGGGCGCGCGGGCGCGCAGCTCGATCGCGACCATGGCGACCGATGGAGTGTCACTCTACTTCAACCCGGAATTTGTCGAAAGCCTGAGCAGCGCAGAGCTGATCGGAACCCTGGCGCACGAGGTCATGCACCCAGCGCTCCAGCATCACACCCGCCGTGGCGGCAGAAACCCCAGGCGCTGGAATATGGCTTGCGACTATGCCATCAATCCAATGCTGGTTGACGCAGGTCTGACTTTGCCGAAAGACGTGTTGATGGATCACCGCTTCCGTGGAATGAGCGCGGAGGAGATCTACAACCGGCTCGAAGCAGAGAAGGAGCAATCACCCGAGGGCCAAGATGGTGAGGCAAACCAGCAGGGCAGCAGTGGAGAGGGAAAAGAAGAGCAGGGGACTGGGGACCCGAACGCGGATACTCCACAGGTTCCAGAGACGGCAGGCGGTATCGGTCAGGTGCTCGATGCGGCAGCGGATGCGGAGGGTGGCTCTTCCGTTGAGGAGCAGGCACGCGAATGGCAGATGGCCGTCCAGCAGGCCGAGAACGTAGCCAGGTTGGCGGGCAAGATGCATGCCGGTGCCGCACGAAGTCTGGAGGCGACGAAAACCGCCGGTGTCGACTGGCGGGAGCTGTTGCGTCGGGCATGGTCGGAGACCATCCCCGCTGACTACAGCTGGACCCGCCCTAACCGTCGTCACATCTGGAACGGACTGTACCTGCCTGGTGTGACGTCGGAGGGTGTCGGCGAGGTGGCGATCGCCGTCGACTGCTCTGGCTCGATCCAGGCGCGTCAGCTCGGACTCTTCGAGGCAGAGATTCGATCCATCCTTGCCGGGCAGCAGCCGAGGCTGGTGCACGTTCTCTACTTCGACACGCAGGTGCATCGCCATGACACCTATCAGGCAGGGCAACCGATCAGCCTTGCCCCGGTTGGTGGTGGGGGCACGGATTTCCGGCCTTGCTTTTGCTGGCTCGAAGACAAAGGCATTTTCCCGCAGACGATGGTCTTCTTAACCGATCTCTGGGGTGAGTTTCCCCAAACCGCTCCTGAATATCCGGTCATCTGGGCCTCGACTGGCTCCAGCCGGCCCGCCCCCTTCGGACAAGTCGTGCCCATGGCTGCGGCGTAATTCCGATCGCAGTTGGAGGATGGAAACAAAAACAAGAGGCTGCGGCGTCTCGAAGTGACGCCGCGCACTGCAAGGTCCACCGCTCTGTTGAGCGGCAGTGGACTGCGGATACTGGCACTTCAGAGTTCCGACCGTTGATGTAGGGGCGGTAGACGCCGATGCGCAGTCCGCGGCGATCAAGCGATACTGATGTCAAATATGGCGATAGACTACGGCGGGATTATTGGAAAAAGCAAAACAATCCGACTTTAGTCGGATGTCGACGTGAATCATCGAAGAGTAGATTGCGGCTGCTTCTTCTAGCAACACTCGTGATGTTCCCAGCAGCATCGAGCGATATCGGGCAGAAACTGAAAGGAATCCCATGCGAAACCCGGAAGGTGCGGCCTGTGCTCGTCGCAGGCATGTAGAACTCTTTGTGCCACATCATACCAATACGATCACCGAACGGTGGATCTGCGTTGTCCTATACCTAATTGGCATGTTCTCCGTGACGATAGTTCGGGCCCAAATCGTTCAACCTCCGGAGCCGGTTGATCCAAGTCCTATCAACGGCGAGATGTATTACCTCATCAATCAACTGTCCGGACTGCAAATAGACTTGAATAACAACTCGACCACACCCGGTGACAACATTCTTGTCAACAGGAGAAGTTTCACGAATCTTAGCCAGAGATGGGCCTTTACCAAGACTCTCAGCGGTAACTGGAAGATCAGCAATATTCTTGACGGCCTGTGTTTGGACAGCGTGGTCCAGCAAGATATCACATACACCGTGCAGAACCCGTGCGGCATCAATGTCCCGTCGCAGGAGTGGTCATTCACCTACGTGAAGAACGGCTTCAACGTGGTTACGAATGTTGGCACGAAACTTATCCTGGACGTGTCCAACGCGAGTCTTGCTTCCGGAGCGCAACTGATTGAGTCGTCAGTCTCGGGTTCACCAACGCAATGCCAGTTGTGGCTATTCCGCCCCGCGTTTTTCCGAGGGAACGACTCGAGCCTTCAGGAAAAAGCGGAATTTGACCGCGTTGCAGCGAACAATGCTTCCTCATACCCATGGTGGCACGACGCCTATCTCCCCGGTCAGGACATTATCCAAATCTTCAAGAACAACGGGATGAACATGATTCGCGTTCGGCCAGCCTCCATCAACACCACTGTCACATACGGAGGTGTCAGCTTCCCGATTACAACCGGTCCGTATAATCACTACACGCTGGCGTCTCCGCCAGCCACCCAGATCCTTCCCGCGACGGCCACCGGGAGCTCCGGAAGCGCCGGGGACTACGCGGAGACAGACTGGTCGGGCATCGACCTAGCAGTGCGGGCGAAGAAGCTCGGCATGTCGGTCAATGTGACGCTGTTCTACGATGGCTGGAACACATCCGACACGCCAGGGAACTGGGCAGGTAAGACGCTCGCCCAGTTGTCAGGGGTCCCGTCCACTGCTGACTGCACCGTTGCGGGAAATTGTCTAATGTACAACTACGTTAAGGACGAGATGGAACTCTATCGGGCGATGGGCGCCTGGCCTGACATGGTTGCGCTCGGAAATGAAGTCACCAGCGGTATGTTCAATTCGGGGGGAAACGCAGGTCTCAGCGGCACAAGCTGCAACACGAATAACAACGGAGGTGGAACCTGTTTCATCGCCATACAAAAAGCGGCCATGCAGGCGATTCTCGACGCAGCATCCGACACATCGGACCCTGCTCTCCTTGGTCCACCGCTGCCGCCGCCGATCCGCTGCATTCACATCACCGGGGATCGAGACCTCTACACGTACTACGCCGGCGCGACAACAAGCGGAATCCCTCTCGATGCCGTCTGCGAGAGCTACTATCCGGGCTGGCACGGACCAACGACACAAGCACAGTACAATTGGCACCACTCAAGTGGCCAGCAAATTGCGGGGCCTAACTTCGCCAAGGAAGCAACTCAGCTTGGCCTGCCAATCTTCAACATCGAGGACGGCGTCTCATACGCATTGACATCCAAGTACGGTACCGCGAGTCCTCAGGACGTGTGGTACGGTATCAATCCGCCGGGACCTTCTGCATCGCTTGCCCGTCAAGCGATGATCGATCTCAACAAGGTGCAGAAGAGCGTGCCGAACAATCTTCACATGGGCATGGAGTGGTGGGCCGGCGAGGCTTCTTCCATTGCCGGTGTCACGCTCGGCCCACTGAATAGTTACTGGGTTACTGGTGGCGTTGATTTGTTCGATAACATGACCACTGCCGGGGACCCTCGTGACAATGTGGCAATGCCCGTAATGCTCGCAATGGGTGGAAAATTGGACCCCACCCTGACCTACACGTTTGTGAATGCCGCCAACGGGCGCATTCTGGAGACGACTGACGCATCTACTGCAGCCGGTGCCGCGCTGCGTACTGGTCTGGAGACCGGGGTTGCAGGCCTTCACCAGCAGTGGCAGATCATTTCCCAGGCAGGCGACGCCGAACAAAATCTTGCTTTCTACCCCGCTCCGATAGATCACCGCGGCGACGGTTACTTCCAGATCATCAACATGAACCAGACCAACGGGCTCAACGTCCTGGATTCGCAGAATGGTGTGTCAGGTGACGCCGTCGTGCAAAATCCCGAGAGCTACAGCACCAACGCCATCACTGGGAACCCGAGCCAGGAGTGGGACATCCAGTCGGCCGGAAACTGCGGCGACATACCGGCAAACTGCGCCAATCCACCCCTGATAGCAACAGGGAACTATTACACGATTATCAATAAAGCTACTGGGCTGCTACTGACCGCGAACGGAACGGACGCCAACGCATCGATCGAGTTGCATCCCCCGACCACACCCTCTAACGGCGACTTCACAATTCCGGCCACGAAAGGTCAGCTGTGGCAGATCGTCCCTGTCCACATCACCGGACGGGCGCTTTATCCATTCAATGGTTTCCAGCCACCAGTGGCGAATCCGCCCATGGTGAACTCAGAAAATGCCGGTCGGGCGATTCCCATCAATTTCAGCCTGGGTGGCGACCAGGGTCTCGGCGTGATCGTTCCCGGTTACCCCAGCGTGACGCAGGTGGACTGCAAAAGCGAGGCGCCGATAGGGGGCGCCATGCCAGCGAACACGGCCGGTAACAGCGGACTCACCTATGACCCTTGGTCCCACACTTACACCTACGTGTGGAAGACCGACAAGAGAATGACGGGCACGTGCCAGATGTTCACCCTGCTCCTGATCGACGGCTCGGATCACCTCGCGTATTTTCAGTTCAAGTAGCAACGGAGAATGAAAGGTTCCTCCCCAGGCATCCTGTTTGGTGGAGATGCCTGGGGAGGTGCACCTGGAGTGTTTTCGGTCTTTCCATCTACCGTAGCAGACTGTGGGCAAACAAGTACCCATGCCATCGAGTGCGTGAAGTCCGCAAAATCGAGTACCGCTTGTGCGCACAGCTGCTTACGACAGGCTTTCATAGGATCACTCTGAAAGGGCCGCTCTGGCCCGGTGACCTATCAGCGCTTCATTTGTCTCGAAGAACTGTTTTAGTGACAAGACTGAGGAAATTACGGTTCCGAATGGAAACTCTGTTGCTTGTAATTCACTCATGAGCCTGTCTATCTCTCTGATAGGTGCGGCCGGAATCCATTCTTCAGCGAAAAAGAGCTGAAACGGGTCGCTTGCAGTTTGAACGTCAACAGTGGCGCGAGGCACGACGTCCTATGTGACGTCATTTATGGTCCGAGTGGTCGATGCGTGTCCGGGCTCAGGGTTGTTGCGCCATCACCAATTGAATGGCACAACAACCAGCGACGCAGTAAAGGTCGAAAGAAGAGTGTGCAGCAGGTAGCCAGCTAGTGGACTGTCGCAAAGGAAATGTTCGTAGGTCAGGGGCGCCAATGTGAGAACGCTCGTGACCAGTCCCATTTCATCAAGGCCGACTCTTTTGCGCACGCGTGGTAACGAACCCTCTGCGACAGGCCACTCGCGTGGAGAGTTGCGTTTGCATAAGGCCTCGCGTTTCTGCTGGACGGTTGCGAGCGAGACGAACGGTACTATTGCTCTGCATGACGCGTCATCCGTCGAAAGTAGGATCGCGCTCGGGTTTGGCACGCATCGGCGAGCCTTTCCGCTGGTCATACTTTTGTCGGATTCGCGGCCTATCTCGCTGCGCATATTTTGGTTGCCGGCCAGTGATGATCGCATACTGCGGAGAGAGTGAGTAGTGGAGTCATGCAAAAGCAACCCTCACTGACGCAAAAATTGCCTTAAGGGAGTTCATGAAAAGTAACCGATTGTATCGTCGCACCGCGGAATTCGTGCTCTGCGCGTCCGCATTCGCTCTTTGCGGAAGTGTGCAGGCTCAAAATACAAATGCCACATTGAGCGGCACTGTTGCTGATAATTCGGGTGCGGCTATCCCGTCGGCGCACATCACTATCATGAATGTCGGCACGAATGTCGAATCAAAAACGGATAGCAACGCGTCCGGCGTCTACTCCGCAAGCCAGCTGCCACCGGGGCAGTACACCGTCACGATCGGATGCGACGGATTTCGCACGACGGTTCAATCTGGCGTTGTTCTGACAGTCAATCAAGCGGCTACCCTCAATGTCGTCCTTCAGGCGGGCGACGTGCAGCAAACAGTTTCCGTGTCCGCGAACGCCCAGTTGATCAACACAACTTCGGCAGAGATCAGTTCCGTCGTAGATGAGCATGCAATCTCGCAACTTCCGCTGAACGGCAGAGATCCGTCGAGCCTGGTCTTTCTCGCTCCTGGTGTCACGAATGTTTTGAACACCGGTGGCGGCGCGCTGCAGACTGGCTTTTCCTTCCCGACGGAAACTGGGGGCTCGGCGAATGGCGGCCGCCAGGGGAGTACGTACTATCTGTTGGACGGTGTACCAAACGTGGACACCTACCTGCTGCTTGCAGCTCCCTTTCCCAACGCTGATGCAGTGCAAGAGTTTCGTGTCATTTCCAACAATTTTGATGCCCATTACGGCTTCTCGCCTGGTGCTGTGGTCAGCATCCGCACCAAGTCCGGCAGCAATCAACTGCATGGAGGGGCATTCGAGTTCATCCGGAATAACGATCTGAACGCCGGCAACTACTTCACCCACGTAGTCGATTCGCTGAAACGAAATCAGTTCGGCGGGTACCTGGGCGGACCACTGAGAAAGGACAAGCTCTTTCTTTTCGGCAACTACCAGGGAACGCGAGCCAGCAGCCAGGGCGGCACAAATGTGACCTACACTCCGACCGCGGCCATGCTCAACGGCGACTTCAGCGCGGTCCCCATCACCCTGAAGGCTCCGTTCGTCAATAATCGCATCAGTCCATCGCTCTTGAACCAATCTGCCCTGACCATTGCCAAGACGGCGTTGCCTCTGGGACAAGATCCGTCCACGGGCCAGACGAACTATGCGAGCGGAGCGATCAAGAACTCGTTTGACGAGGGCACGGGGCGGCTCGATTGGCAGATCTCTCAGAACCAGCAGCTCACAGCACGCAGCTACATCAATTATTTTGATCAGCCAGCGGGCAGCACCAACGGGAACATCCTATCGGTCCTCCAGCAGAACCCATACACCGACATCCAGAACAACCCGATCCGTTACTACAACCAGATCGTGAGCCACACGTGGACGCTGAGTCCAACGCTGGTAAACGTCTTTTCCGTATTTTGGACGCAGATGTCGGCGCACAGCTCTGCAGTCGTAAACGATTCGAGTGGTCAACCAGTCTGCCTTTCTCGCTACATCAAGGTGAACGAGTTACCTGGTCAGTGCTATCTGGAAGGTCTTTCCGTCACGAATGGCTTTGGTACCGGCTACACCGAACCCTCGCAGGAGTTGCGCACGACCTATGGCTTCTCTGATTCTCTAACCAAGACGATCGGCAATCACACGCTGTCCTTCGGTGCCGACCTGTGGCATCAATACGCGAAGGAGTACACGCAGTACCCCACGCAGCCGATCATCTCTTTCTACAACTCCTTCACCGGTTTTGGCCTGGCAGACTTTCTGCTTGGTGATGTAGGTGGGTTCACGCAGGGCGCGGGGGAGATTGCAGATGTCAGCGGCATCCAGTTCGGACTCTACGCACAAGATCAATTCCGATTCCGTCCCAATCTCACCGTCACCGCAGGAATGCGCTGGGATCCAAACCTGCCTCCAACGTCGGCCGGCGGCCGCGGCGCCGCCTTCTCACCTGGCCAGCAGAGCACGCGATTTCCCAACGCCCCGACGGGGCTGATCTTCCCCGGAGACAAAGGCATTGACTCAGCGTTGATGCCGACGAGCTATGGCTATTTTGAACCGCGCGTAGGTGTAGCGTGGCAGCCGCATTCTTTACCGCGAACTGCGATTCGCGCCGGCTTTGGACTCTTCACTGCGCCTTTGCCGTACTCGGTGTACAACCACGCTGCGGACCTCAGCCCATTCAGTCCAACCTACACCTTCTATGCCGAAAGCACACCTATCAGCTTGGACGATCCTTATGCCAGCTTCCCTGGAACCGGCGGCGTCAGTCCCTTTCCACCGTTCGCCTCTGTGGGATTCGTTCCGCCTGCCAATTCCAGCTTCGCTACGCCGGTCTCTTTGCAATCGATCTTCTCGAACAATTTCCGCCTAGGCATTACACAGAGCTGGAACGCGTCGATCGAACAGGAGTTTGGCGCTGATCTGGCCCTTCACCTCGCCTATGTGGGAAGTGAGTCCTATCATCAGTCCTCCGTCATCGACCAAAACCCGGGCATCTTTGCCGATGGAGGCGCGCGCAGCCGTTATCCACTGTTCAACAACATCCTGACGCAGGCTAGCATTGGCACGGCTTCCTACAACGCACTGCAGGCGGGACTGGAGAAGCGGCTCTCGCACAATGTGCAGTTCCAGTCGAACTTTACCTGGTCCAAGGCCATCGATCTCGCTGCCTCGGGCAACGTCACCTTCGGGAATCCTGCACTGCCGAACCCATTCGATGTCCGCTTCAACCGCGGCACTTCATATCTGAACTTTCCGCTCATCTCGGTCACAAACCTCATCTACACCACACCCTCACTGCGCGGACATGGCGGCCTGGTTCGCGGGGCGCTTGGCGCCTGGGAGTTGAGTGGCATATGGACGCTGCAGTCGGGGGCTCCGTTTGGTGTCGCAGGTGGGCAGAATGGCAGCAACAACTCAGGCGCGCAGCAATTCGGCGATCGAGCTGATGTGGTGCCTGGACAAAGCGCGAATCCACACCAGGGTAGTAAGCAGCAGTGGCTTGCCCACTACTTCAACACCGCCGCCTTCGTTCCGAATGCGCCTGGAACTTTTGGCGACTCCGGGAAGAACATTTTGCGGGCACCCGCCATCAATACTGCCGATGTAGCCTTCATCAAGAACTGGCAGTTCATGGAGCGCTACGGAACGCAATTCCGCGTCGAGATGTTCAACGCTCTCAACCATCCCAGCTTTGGCACTCCAAACAACGACCCCACCAGCTCGAACTTCGGCCAGATCACCAGCATCGGACCAATTCCGCCGCGTGTGATGCAAGGTGGTCTAAAGGTCAGCTTCTGACGCGCGGGCAGCACTCGCCAGTGGCGTGACTGCCCTACGTCTTTCTCGGTGATTGAGTTGCGGGGTTGTGACTGCAGCGCAGCGCCTATACTAGCTTTGAAATGTGGGCACCTCGGTTTGGCGTTCCGTTGTTGGCACGCTCCTTCGATAGCAGTATCGTGCAGGTGGCTCAGTTGTGGATCTGGGTCTGCCTGTTGCTAAGTGCAACGGCATGGTCGCAGCAAACGGCACCCGCTTCCTTCTCGCGCCGCGTCTGGCTTATCCAGGATGGCCTTCCGGAAGATACGGTGCAGGCCTTCGCGCTTACTCACGACGGCTATCTATGGGCCGGTACAACGGGTGGACTCGTGCGCTTCGATGGCCATCACTTCTACCTGTTCAGTCGTGATACCACCCCTGCTTTGCCGGAGAACAGTGTCTTCTGCCTATCAACGGGGCGCGATGGAGCGCTCTGGATCGGTACGGAGGGCGGCGGCCTGGCGGTGTTGCGCAATGGATCGATAAAGCGCTATTCGGCCGCTGAAGGTCTTACAGATGGGTTCGTTCGCGCTGTCCATGAAGACGCGCAGGGAAGGCTATGGGTGGGCACGGACGATGGCATCTTCCTGATGAAGAACGAGCATCTCTCCCGTCTGGATACCTCGCACTTTGCCGCGCACTTCGCTGTGCATGCGCTAGCCGAAGACACGGCGCACCGCATTTGGGCAGGCGGCTCGGAGCTGCTGGTCTTTTCTGGACACGATGACACGCCAAAGATTGAGCAATACGGCCTTCCAGGCGCCTACAGCCAGAATCGCGTGAAGGCCATCCTCTCTGCACACGATGGGTCGATGTGGGTTGGGACAGTGGGCGGGCTGGAGCACCTTGAGCACGGACACTTCAGGGTGGTTTCTCAGATTCGCGGAACTGTGCGAACGCTTCGGGAGGCAGACGATGGCTCGCTGTGGATCGGCACCATCGGTGAGGGTCTGTGGTCTTACAAGGACGGCGAGTACCGGCTCATGTCCCGGGACAGCCTGCTTCCCAGCAAGACGGTCCTGAGCCTGTTCGAGGATTCACTCCAGCAAATATGGGTCGGCACGCAGAACGGGATGGTCAGGCTCAGCAGGACCCCGGTTGCGGCAATCCCATTGCCCGGCGCGTCGGACCCTGATTTCGAGACGATCTCCTACGATTCCGATGGAACTGTTTGGGTGGCATCGTCTCGTGTTTACCGCATCCGGAATGGGGTAGCTGAACCCTATCACTTCGATGCCATTGGCAATGCGGTTGTGCGAAACGTCTTCCGTGATCGTGCAGGAACGCTCTGGATCGGCACAGATGGAGATGGTGTCTACCATCTGATGCCGGGCCGCACCGTACACTATTCGGCACCTCGCGAACTGACGAACAATTTCATCCGCGCCTTTCTGCAAACGGCAAATGGCGATATCTGGATCGGAACGGACGAAGGTGTAGCCCGCATCGACGGGTCAGGAGTTCACACCTATCAAGTGCAGGACGGGCTGGTGTATTTCAGCATTCGTAGCCTGTTGGAGGATCGAAATCACGATGTGTGGATAGGCACAGAACAGGGACTCAGCCACTGGCATCACGGTGCCTTCCAGCATGACGAAGTAACGAACGCTCTGCGGAGCGAAAAGATCTGGACCATGCATCAGGATCAAGATGGCGGCCTCTGGTTTGGGACACGGGATCACGGCCTCTTCCACTTTCGCAACGGGAACCTATCGCACTACACGAGATCGCAGGGACTGGCCAGCAATAGCGTCTATCAAATTCTCGAAGATCACACGGGTACGCTATGGCTCAGTGGTCCCGATACCATTTCGTCTCTCAACCGGGTAGAGATTGACAGTCGTCCTTCTCCTTCCGCGCATCTGAGCGTCACTGTCTACGAAATGCCGTACGCCGCGGAGGGGGCTCAGATGTATGGTGGACGGCAGCCTGCCGGCTCCTTGGATATACAGGGAGGCGCGTGGTTTGCCAGCACGCGTGGCGCTCTCCATGTCTACCCGCAACGCGCAGTCCAACGAAAGCCACCGAAGCTCCTCGTGGACAGTGTCTCCGTGGAGGGCCGACCAATGCCCTTAACCGTACCGCTTCGGCTGCCGGCGGGTGCGTCCCGTATGGAGATTGGTTTCGCCGCGCTCCTTCTGCGCTCGCAAGAGGACGTGCGCCTGCGGTATAAACTCGAGCCGCTGGATCAAGATTGGACCTTTGCGGGGGCCACGCGCACAGCCACGTACACCAACTTGCCGGCTGGCTCGTATCACTTTCGGGTGCAGGCTTTTGAAACGAGCGATCCGTCGCTGACCACGGAGGCAACACTAGAATTTGGCAAGCTTCCGCACTTCTATCAAACACGGTGGTTTCTCACCCTTGCATGCATGGTGGTCGTCGCGATCGGTTGGGCGATCTACCGATCTCGTGTCAGACAATTGCGCCTGCGTTTCGACGCGGTGCTCACCGAGCGTGCTCGGCTGGCGCGCGAAATGCACGACACCCTTATTCAGGGGTGCATCGGCGTATCCGCTCTACTGGAAGCAGTGGCCAGCCAGCCCAATGAACGCCCTGCGCTCTCCGATGCACTCCTGGTGGAGGCACGAACTCAGGTGCGCAGCACCATCCAGGAGGCCCGTGAGGCAATATGGAATCTTCGCCATGGCGATGGGCCGGGCCATGATCTCTTGGCATCGCTTAGCTCTATTGCACTCCAGACCGAGCGGGACTTCGGTGTGCCGCTACAACTCATCCGCGAAGGACAGGAATTCACTGTCCGCGAGTCTGTCGCCTATGAGCTATTGATGGTTGTGCGCGAGGCTTTGTACAACGCGATCACCCATGGCCGACCAGAACGAATCGGTATTCTGCTCCACTATGGGAGAGAGTTGCTACGCATTGAAGTGAAAGATGATGGCCTCGGCTTTGATCCCGCAGCCCGCGTCTTCGATGCTGACAAGCATTACGGGTTGACGGGCATGCGCGAACGCATGGAACGTCTGGGCGGTGTACTGCGAATCGCCAGCGCACCTCAAGGCGGAACTTGCGTCGCGCTTTCTGTCGCCTGCGCTGGGCTTGCAGCGCACCGAGGAAAGCAGACCGTATGACCCAGACCAACTCAGTCTCCGCTCCCATGCGCATTCTTGTGGTCGACGATCACCCGATCGTTCGCGTTGGTATTGCAGCCATCATCCAGGCGCGTGCTGACATGGCGGTAATCGGACAAGCGGGCACCGGAGAAGAAGCGATTGCACTTCACCAGAACCATGACCCAGATCTGACGCTGATGGACTTGCGCCTTCCGGATATGAGCGGAGTGCAGGTGATCCATCGCATCCGTGACCGTTCTCCCCGGGCCCGGTTCGTTGTGCTCACTACCTACGAGGGTGACGAAGATATTCACCAGGCGCTTACAGCTGGCGCTCAAGGCTACCTCATCAAAGGAATGCCACACGAGTTCCTGATCGATGCTATACGAAAGGTGCATGGCGGCCATCGCTTTCTTCCCCCACCTGTCTCGCGGGCGCTCGCCTCACGCGTTCCAGAAGCAGAACTGAGTAGCCGTGAGAGGGAGGTCCTGGCCCTGCTGGTAAAGGGCAAGAGCAATAAGCAGATTGCGGCCCTGCTTCAAATCAGCGAACCTACGGTGAAATCACACGTCAGTGCCATCCTAATGCGACTCGATGTTGCAGATCGCACGCAGGCCGTCGTCACCGCTCTGCAACGTGGGCTCGCGCATCTCTAGTCGCTCCAGGCAATCGCGCTCTTCGAAAGACTCAGATGTCTTCCGACTTTTGTAGGATTCCCGCGATCTCGCGGATCTCTATAGTCCTCGGTGGCGAGATATGTATGTGTCGTGGGCCGCTCAGAGACCCGCGACAAAGCGCACTCGATTCTCTCTGAAAAGACTTTGACCGCATGCTGAAAATTCGACCGTGTTGTCTAGGCACCCTTCTGCTTTGCTGTCTGACGCCTACCAAATCGGTTTGCGCATCGCACGCAGACCCAGCAGGGGCACGACCAGGGTCGAATCTCCTCACCATCGATGCGACCGCGCCGGTACAGGATCCGCAGCCAGTAGCGGCGGCACTGGGAAGCAGTCGTTCCCCATCTGGCGTCGTACTGACCGCAAACTCTCAGTACCTCACGCTTGGAGGTCATCCGTGGCTCCCGGTGATGGGAGAGTTTCACTTCTCTCGTTATCCGGAGAGCGAGTGGGAAGACGAGATCCTGAAGATGAAGGAAGCCGGCGTTGATGTCATCGCCACCTACGTGATCTGGATTCATCATGAGGAGCGCGAAGGCCAATTTGAATGGTCAGGACAACGTGATCTCCGCCGTTTCATTCAACTCTGCGCCAAGCACGGAATGTACGTCTATCCGCGCATCGGGCCCTGGGCCCACGCAGAGGCACGCAATGGTGGCCTGCCAGATTGGGTGCTCAAACGCAGCCCGGTGCGACGAAATGATCCCATCTACCTCGAAGAGGTGAAGGCTTTCTACACTCAGATTGCGACGCAACTACATGGCCTCTTATGGAAAGACGGTGGACCAGTCATCGGCATTCAGATCGAAAACGAATATCGAGGATCAGGTCCAGGCGCTGGCAGCGAACACATCGTCACCCTGAAACATATGGCAGTTGAAATGGGCTTGGATGTGCCCCTCTACACCGTCACCGGCTGGGATGGAGCCGCAGTTCCGCTGAAGGAGGTCCTGCCTGTCTACGGCGGCTACACGGACGCGCCGTGGGATAGCTCCCCGTACAGGATGCCTCCCAACGAGGCGTTCGCGTTTCGCTTTGATAATCGCGCCGGCGGCAGCATGGGCACACTCGGGGGGAATGGCCAGAGCGCCGCCTCGACATACAGTGGTACTCCCTATCTCACTGCTGAGGTAGGTGGCGGAGCGCAGGATACCTATTTCCGCCGTCCCGTCATTCAGCCGGACGACATCGCTGCGCTCGCGCCGATCATGCTAGGCTCAGGCGCCAACCTGCTTGGCTACTATATGTTTCACGGCGGTCGCAATCCAGACGGTTTCGACAGCACGCTCCAGGAGTCACAGGACACAGGTTATCCAACAGATGTGCCAGTGAAGTCGTATGACTTTCAGGCGCCCATCGGGGCTTACGGCGAAGAACGCGAATCGCTGCGCCGGATGAAGCTCGTCAACTACTTCCTGAACGACTTCGGCGATCTGCTAGCGCCCATGACCACACGTCGCCCCGATCGCACGCCGAGCGGCCCCGCAGACCTGAGCATGCCGCGTGTCGCGGCGCGCACAAACGGCGGTTCCGGGTTCTTGTTCTTCAACAATCACGTCCGCGGTGTTGGGATGCCAACAAGGACAGATTTCCAGGTGCATCTGAAGCTGCCGCAGGGACAGGTAGCAATTCCTGCGGCTCCGATCAATCTGCCGTCTGACGCGTACGGTATATGGCCGGTGAACCTCGACCTTGGCGGTGTCCATCTTCGCTATGCTACAGCGCAACTCTTCAAACGATTTGTCCACGGTGATGATAGCTTTTGCTTCTTCTTTGCCATACCTGGAATTGAGCCTGAATTCGCCTTCGACCGCAATGCGCAACCTGAATTAAAGAGAGGTGGCGTAACGGCGCACCGGGATGACAAACAGCTCCTGATAAAGGTCGATCACGCAGATCAACAGCAGATCGTCTTCAACTCCCACGGCAGGAAGACACATCTGATCATTCTGTCGCGAGACGAGGCGGAGAGAACCTGGGTTCTCAATAAGCCTGCGGCGCTTGTCGAGTCGTCAGATACTGTCATCCCTCGCGACGGAGCGTTCACCCTGAACTCAACGGGCAATGCAACCCTCCGTTTTGGTCTCTTCGGGGCAGAAGCGCGCGCGGCGGAAACAATAGTGCGCCGTGAAGAATCGACCAGTCTCTTCAGGAGATATGTGGTTAAGCTTGCGCCGTGGGCTCCTCCGCGTGCGGAGCTGACGCAGATACAGGCGGCTGGTAAGCGACCCCCGTGGCAGTGGAGCTCCAAACCACTTTGGAACGGTAAGCGGACCGTCCTTGCTCCGGAGGATGCGGACTTTGATCATGCTGCTTCATGGATGCTCCGGGTGCCTACGATTTGGCCTTCGCAAGTCAGCAACGTCTTCCTTGAGATTCAATATGAGGGGGACGTGGCACGGCTCTACAGAGAGCATCGACTTTTGGACGATGACTTCTGGAACGGCATGACATGGACGTTTGGGATAAAACACTTGCAAGTACGTCCGCAGAGCGAGCGCGCAGAGACATGGACGCTCCGCATTCTGCCGTTGCTCAAGGACTTGCCGATGTACCTGGAAAACAAAGCGCACCTTCATTACTCCGCGTCTGGCAATCTGGCATCAGTGGTTTCGATCAAAGTCGTTCCCCAATATCAATGCACTCTCTTCGTTGAGAAGGCGTTTCGAGGTGAGTAGCTTGCCAGACTCCAAGGAATCATTATTTCTTACCGCCTGCATTCGTTTGGACTAGGATCTCGGGGACCGGAATAAGCAATCATTTCGCCGTTCTATGGAATCTTAGCCGCTTATCCTTCAAATCACCGGCCGAGTCGGTGCTGAAACTCGTTCTGCCCAAATTGATGGAATCATCTGCTGCAATTGGAGACACTCTTTCCGCCAATAGGGACACTTTCTCCGCCAACCTACATCAGCGCAGTTATGAACGGCGCGTCCGGAGTGTCACATATGGCTCGGACGGGGCGCGATCCGCGACGGTCACCCGGAATGCATGGCGCTATACCAACATGGCGCTCTACCAGGTAGTCGCAGCGCGAGACCGCGCGCGGGAGTTCGAAGAGCTCTCGACACCGTACAGAGTTCTCCGAAAGCTGCGCGCCAGTTAAAGATCGCGTTCTATACGAGGTGAAGAATGTTCGTGAGCCAGCCCTTGCTCGACGTGCTCATTGGTCGGCGGATTGAGGATGTCGATTCGTTCATCCGTGCTCCATCCTGGAGCGATCTTCCTGATCCATTTTCGATCCCAGGCATGGAAGAGGCTGTCGATCGCGTACTCGTCGCGGTGCGCGAGAAGCAGAGGATTACCGTGGATGGCGACTACGATTGTGATGGAATCCTCTCCAGTCATATTCTGCAGTCCGTCCTGCGTCGCCTCGGAGCGGAGTCGCGAGTCTATTTGCCGCACCGGGATGAAGGGTACGGGTTGGGCAGAGCGGCGGTGCACCACTTTTCACGAAGCGGCACGGACCTTCTTCTGACGGTCGATAATGGAATCAATGCCCGCGCGGCCGTTCACCTGGCCGCCAGGCTAAGTATCGAGGTGATCGTCATCGACCACCATCGGATTCAGGACAGGGCGGACACTCTGGCCGTCTGGTCAGATCAGTTCTGCGGAGCCGTCCTGGCCGCTCTGTTTGCTGTCGGATTGGCGTTGCGGGCGGGATGGTCAGCAAAAGCCGTGGAGCAGTTGACCGAGGGAACCAGCATCTACGGCGCAATTGCTTCGATCGCCGATTGTGTCCCACTGTCGGGAAAAACTCGCTTGCTTACCCAACTCGGATTAGCGGCACTCTCCCGTACGAAGCACCGTGGATTACAGGAGCTTCTGCGCGCATCCTGTGGAAACCCTGATTCTCCCGACTCGGAGGATGTCGCCTTCCGGATCGCACCGCGCATCAACGCCGCGGGCAGAGTGGCGCACCCGTACGCCGCCTTCGAGGTTATGGCGGCCGGCTCTGATGCGGAGCAGGCACGCGCCGCGGTTGCTCATTTGAACCACCTCAACGCAGTCCGTCGCGAGCTGGTGCAGCATCACTTCGGAGAGTTGCAGGAGGAGTTGTCGGGTAGCAGGCCCGCGGCTCTTGTCCTCTATCGCGAGCAGGCCCCCAAGGGCATCGTCGGACTGCTGGCCGCCAAATGTGTAGAGCGGTTCGGTGTGCCATCCATTGTCCTGGTCCCTTCCGGAACTCCGGGAGTTGCCGTCGGATCGGGGCGCAGTGTCCCGGGATTCGATCTTGAGCAACAAATGCAGAACTTTGCGAGTCTCTTTGACCGCTTCGGAGGACACCCTCAGGCGGTCGGGCTGACCCTTCCAGTCAGCCGGATCACAGAGCTTCGCCGATACCTTGAAGAATCCTGCCGCGGGCTTTCCAGAAGCACCGAGATTCAAGCTGAGGCAGATTTGTCCTTCGCCTGTCTCTCGCCGACGTTCTACAGCGCGGTGCGACAGCTTGAACCTTTCGGCGAGGGGAACCCGGCGCCCGTCTTTCGGGTACGGGGGGCCGATGTCGCGGCTGTGAAAAATCGCTGGGTTTCCGCCAGGGACGACACACTCTCGAGCTCTTGAACTGGCGGGTCCACGTCGAAAGCGGAATGCGAGGAGACTGCGTGGTTGAGTTCCGGAGCAAGACTCGCAATCTGCTAGGCTTTTCAGCGAAATAGCGCGAGAAGCCGCGTGCATTTGACAGAAGAGGGGTTCCATAGGACAACACTGGCAGGAAGAAAATGCCTATGAACGACTCAACAACGGAAATTCAAAAAATGGTCCAGGAACTCAACCAATACATCCTCCCCGGCACGCTGATGGAGAGCTTCGACGCTTATCGGGAGGAGGCGTATCGACAGGCACTCAGTTCGATCCCGAAGCCGACCGTAGCCTGGTTCCTGGATATGCTGAATCGCTTTCGCGGACCCGAGGACCGCAAAGAATCCCTTCTCGAGGTCTTCGATCCGAGCATGTTCACCGTGAATCACCCGGCATGGGAAAAGCCGCCGGGAACGGTCATCGATTTACCGGCGCTGACATCCGAAGTCGCGGCGAATGCCAAAAGGGATTCGGAAATGGCCGAGATAGCCCGAGAGGAGATCCGGCGGTTTCGAGAGCATGCTGACACCTACGATGACGAGGAGCTCATGCAGCTTGGCTCGATTGCGATCGCCGGGCTGGCAGACCAGGGAAGAACGTTCCAGAA
>Ga0193743_1001261_pt1 | contig 18897 bp, 17 predicted proteins | sample L2c2metaG_FD_143038 | JGI IMG/M metagenome (GOLD analysis project Ga0193743, IMG submission 143038) | Soil microbial communities from a riparian zone of the East river system, Colorado, United States - L2c2 | ecosystem: Environmental > Terrestrial > Soil > Riparian zone | place: USA: East River... | reverse complement strand
GAACCGCCGCGTGCGCAGATCTTCTTCGAATATCAGGTCAAGCCGGAGGACCTGAAATGAGTCTGCGAGCCCTGCGGCAGGCTTGGAACGAGTTCTTCTTTGCGCCTCAGTCACCCCTTCCCATCGCGCTGTTCCGTCTGCTGTATGGAATGGTTGTGGCCGTGAATTTCCTGCTGCTCCGACCGGACTGGTTGAACTGGTATGGCACGCATGCCTGGGTGACGTTGCCGACAATGACCACAGTCGAGCCCGGAATGCGCCTGAACTTGTTTACGGTGATCCCTCAAGACGACGCCTGGATCGATGCACTGTTCTGGCTGTTCCTGGCATCCGCGGTGCTTCTCGCCATAGGGCTATGGACCCGCGTGAGCAGCGTTATCGTGTTTTTGGCGCTCGCGTCCATTCAACAAAGAAACCTGTTTATGACCAACGGCGGAGATACGTTTCTGCGCGTCGCCGGCTTCTTCCTGATGTTTGCGCCCGCCGGAGCCGCGCTTTCCGTAGACCGTTTGAGGCGCATCCGGGCGGGGAAGGAAGGGCGGGAAATCGAACCCAGGAGTCCATGGGCTCAGCGCATGATCCAGTTTGAGTTGACGCTCATGTACTTCATGTCCTTCTGGTGGAAATCCTTGGGGCTTGCGTGGGTAAACGGTACAGCGCTTTACTACGTGAGTCACCTCACCGAAATGCAGCGGTTTCCGCTGCCCAAGTGGATACAGATACCCATCCTGTTGAAGCTGGCCACCTGGTTCGCGCTTGCCCTGGAATTTTCGCTTGGCGTGCTGGTCTGGTTCAAAGAATTGCGTTACCATCTGCTGTTGCTCGGGCTCGTATTCCATCTCTGTCTTGAGTACTGGCTAAATATTCCACTGTTCCAGTGGGGTGTACTGACAGCCTACGTTCTGTTTGTCGACCCTGCAGATCTGCAAAGGGTATTGAACTGGATCGGCAGGACCTCCAGGTCACTACTGACAAGAAAGCCCGCCTACAGAGCTTGACGAAAACCCGGCGAATCCTGGGCAACGGGAAATCCGATTCGCTTTTTTGGTCCCTCTGAAGGCGCTTCGATGAGATGTTGAATCGTCTCGAAGACGGTATGAATTTGCCCGGCTTGTTCGTCTTGCCGCCACGATAGTTCTTCCAGCCGGCGGCTGATTTCTTCGTGAGTCGCGAGAATCTGTCTTAACCTCACGAACGTTCTAATGATGGCGATGTTGACGAGAATCGCGCGTTCACTGCTTAGAACCGACGACAACATGGCGATTCCTTGCTCGGTGAAGGCGTACGGCGCATACTTGCGATGCCTGCCGCGGTTTAAGGTCACATTTTGTGACCTTAAAGATTCGAAGCTACGGCCTTCTTCGAATGTAAGTTGAAACATGAAATCTTCCGGAAAGCGTTGCCGGTTACGCTTTACCGCCTGGTTAAGTGCTTTAATAGCCACATCATACAGTTGAGAAAGGTCCGTGTCCAACAGGACTTTCTGGCCGCGGATCAGCAGAATGCGGCTTTCAATGAGAGGGGCTGGGGCTTCGAGGCTGAGATCCATACGTTGTTTAGTTCCAATAGTTCCGGTCCAAGTTTCTGAACTGTACGGCTTCGGCCAAATGCTTGGCTGAGACGCATTCGGCTTTGTTTAAATCCGCAATCGTCCGGGCGACGCGCAGAATACGATCGTGAGCCCGCGCCGATAGATTCATGCGCCGGACTGCCATTTCAAGCGTGCGTTCGCCCTGCTCGTCGAGTGCGCAGATGGTGCGGAGCTGCGGGGGCGGCGCCTGCGAATTGTAGAAGCCGCGAGCGCGCTGTATTTCCCGGGAAGCCTCGACGCGCTCGCGGATCTGAGCTGACGACGGGCCGTTAGCCGTTCCGCGCAGTTCCTTGTAAGGCACTGCGGGAACTTCGATATGAAGGTCTATGCGATCCAGCAGCGGGCCGCTTATCTTCGCAAGATAGCGCTGGATGATGCCGGGCGTGCAACGGCATTCCCGGGTGACATCGCCGTAGAACCCGCACGGACACGGATTCATGGCAGCCACCAGCATCAGGCGCGCTGGGAAAGTCAACGTGCCATTGCTGCGGGCCAAGGTGACGGAGCCCTCCTCCAGGGGCTGGCGGAGTTGCTCCAAGACGCCGCGCGGAAACTCTGGCAATTCGTCCAGGAAGAGAACTCCCTGGTGCGCCAGGCTCACTTCGCCGGGGCGCGGGCTGCCACTCCCTCCGCCGATCAAGCCGGCGTCGGAAATCGTGTGGTGCGGCGCGCGGAACGGCCGCTGCCGCAAGATGCCAATGCCCGGCGGCAGCACGCCGGCAACGCCATGGACCTGCGTCGCTTCCAGCGCCTCGCGAAACGTCAGCTTGGGCAGAATTCCGGCAAAGCGCCGGGCCAGCATCGTTTTACCGGATCCCGGCGGCCCAATCATCAGGACGTTGTGGCTACCGGCTGCGGCAACCTCTAGAGCGCGTTTGGCCATGGTCTGGCCGCGTACGTCGCTGAAGTCCGGAAAGTTTGGGTCCGCGGACGTGGAATCCGGCATGACAGGCGTGGTTGGGCTCATCGTTTCCGGCTCATTTAGAAACCGCACCACGTCAGCTAGATGTTTGAGGCCAAATACATGGACGCCCTCGGCGACCGACGCCTCCGCGGCGTTATCGAACGGGAGAAGCAAATTGCGAATGCCGCGCCGGGCCGCGCAAACGGCGATGGAAAGTGCGCCGCGAATGGGCCGCAAGCTGCCATCCAGCGAAAGCTCGCCCACCAGCAGGTAATCTTCGGTGGATCGAACCACACCCATGGCGCCGAGAATGGCGGTAGCCATGGGCAGGTCGAAACCGGCGCCTTCCTTGCGCACATTCGCCGGAGCCAAATTGATGGTTATCGATTTACTCGGATAGCCAAAGCCGGAATTCAGCAGGGCAGACTTGATGCGCTCGCGGCTTTCCTTCACCGCCGCGTCCGGCATGCCCACGGTCACGAAATCGCGGTTGGTGCCCGACGGGTACATGTCCACTTCGACGTCGATAACGTGCGCGTCAATGCCCAGGATTGCTGCGCTGAAAGTACGGAACAAAGCCACACAGTGCTAGTAGACCGGCGGCGCCTTTCTTTCTCAGCCTATATTGGCCTCGGCTAAATCTAAGCGCTCCGCTGCCGCAGCCTGCCGCCGCCGCCCACCAGCCCGAGGTCCACAATTACCGCTATGAAGATGCACACCAATTGGACGGTACTCATGTGATGACCGTACGTCTTGTCGATGTAGGTGTAAACCAGCAGGGTCAGCGGCAGGAACAGAAAGCCGAGGACCGGGATGATCACACCGTCGTAGACGCCGCGGAAGAAATTCGTGAAGAGCCACAAAAGAACGATGGCGATACGGGGAAAAGCTGCTCCGAGCACGGCAAATAGAATGAACATCGGCTAGGCTGTGTGACGCTCCTTTGTAGTAGACCTTGCATGCCCGGCAGCGGTTACTAGAAAGCTGTGCCGCTAAGTCACTGCCAGTACTGCCATTGATAATTTACAATGACATACACGCTCAACAATCCATTGGTGACGCCATGCATCAGGATGCAGTCGGCCAGCGACTTCGAGCGGATCATCCAGAGGTTGTAGACGATCCCGGTGAGAAAACCCACATCCCAGTAAGGACCGTGTTCGGAGCCGAACAGAGCGGCGGTGATCCAAAAAGCCAGCGGTGCATAGGCGCCCAGCCGTACTTTTCGAAAGTCGTTATTGATCAGCCACCGCATCAGCCAGCCTCGCCAAAATAGTTCTTCGGCAATGGGGACGATCAGCACCGCCCGCGTGCTGCGCCAGGTTAAAACCCAGCCGCTTCGCAGCCCTTCGGCCGGAATAGAAGAGTGAGTATGGCCGACGACGGCATTCGAGAACGGAAGCAAATCACGATAGCCGGGCCAGAGCAGATCAGGAGCTATCCACAGCAGGAACACACCCGTGCCAATAACCACGCTCGCGAGCCAGTGCTGGGGCCAAGGGCGAATATCCGGAGGCCAGCAGACAAGGCAAACCACCGCCATGACCGCCACTCCTAAAGGCCACTCCACACTTGGATCTAACTTCAGCTGTGGAAGCACGGCCAAAAACAAGAGCACCATGGCGAAAGGCGCCACATACCCAGCGGCGGGATACTGACGCCGCCAATCTAAAGCAGGAGAAAGAAAGCTCACGCGCGCCAGTAACCGATCTTATCCACGTTAGCCAATCCGGCTAGCCGATCTGGCTTACGAACGAGCGGATTTTAGTCTGCTGGTCGGGCAGGACGGCGATAGAAAGGGCCTTTTGCGCCTCGTCGCGGGCGCCTTGCTTGTCGCCCTGCTTCAGTAAGGCCATCGCGAGATGGAAACGGAAGGTCGGATTCTGGGGATGTTCCGCAACGATCTGACGGAAGATGCGGAGGGCCTCGCCGTTCAGATCCTTGCGGTAATAGACATAACCAAGCGTGTCGGACACATCCGGGCTGTTTGGAGCTTTCTTTTGGGCGCGCTGCGCAAAGGTGAGTGCCTGATCGAGATTCGAGCCCGAATCCGCGTTCAAGAAAGCCAGATTGTTTAACGCAATCGCGTTTTCGTTATCCACTGCCAGCACGCGAGTATAAGCATCGCTGGCCTCCTTCTTCCGGCCGAGGAAATCGTTGAGCAGCCCCTGATTGAGAAACGCCATCGGATTCTTCGGGTTGGCGTAGCCCGCCTGTTCAAAGGACGCCAGTGCCGGTTCATACTGTTCCAACTGCCGTTGTGTCACGCCCAGGCGCAGCCACACCTCCGACGGATTCGCGCTTGTCTTCAGGATTTCCTTGTAGTTGTCAGCAGCCAGTTGAAGCAGTTGCTTCGAATGCTCCGGGTTCGCTTTCGCCTCCTGGGCCGCGGCGGCGGATTCGAAGTTCGCCAGCTCAAAGCGGTAAGCAAGAACGGTTGGATTCTTGTCGGCCAAGTCCTGGAGCGCGTGAATTGCTTCGGCGCTCTTGCCCGTGCCCATTTTTACGCTCTGTAGGCCGAGGAACCCGCGGATATCCGGCGGTTTTGCGTTTGCTACCGCTTCAAATTGCTGTTGCGCCTTGTCGTACACCCGTTGGTTGGCATAGAGCGATCCGAGCTGCAGCCGGGCCTCGTTCATTTGCGGAAACTTGGTCACCAGCGCCTCCAATTCGGGCTGCGCCTTATCGCTTTCGTTGGTTCCGATGAGCGCGCGGCTGCGGATCAGCGTCGCATCCGGATTCCCCGGCTGCACGGCTAGAACCAGAGTCGCCTGTTCCATAGCCTTGGCATGATCCCCGCGGTCTTCGTAGATACGGCCCAATATCGTTCGAGCCGGCACCATCACCGCGGAACGTTTTGTTGCCTTCTCCTCCCCATGCAGCGCTTCCAAAGCTTCGGAAAGCGCTTTCTCTCTATCGTTAAGGCCAAAATGAGCACGTGCCAGATCCAAGCGCAATACCGGGTCGGTCGGATTGTTGGCCGCTAGCTTCTTCAGTTCCTCGAGAGATTTTTTCGCGTCCGCTACAGTTCCACTTTGCAGCAGGAGGGAGGCGTACATCTCGTTCGCCGAGAGATCTTTGGGGTTTTTGAGTGCGAGTTCGCGAGCCAGTTGCAGCGATTGGTCAGCTTTGCCGGTAAAAGCATGCAGCTGTACTTCGCGCTCCTGATATTTCAGCGCATTGGTTGGATCTTCCTTCTGCCCCAGCCGGTACTCTCCCAGCGCTTGATCGTACTTTTTGGCGCGGACATAAAAGTCGCCCACCATCTCATGCCCAGCGGGAAAATTCTTCTTGTCGTCCAGCACTTTTCGGATTGCCGCTTCGGCGTCGGAGAAGCGGTTGTTGGCCAACAGGAAGGTTGCCAGGTTTGAAATCGCCGGTCCGTTCGCGGGATCGTTTTGCACGTGTTGACGGAGGATCTGCTCGGCATTGTCCGGCTGTTTCGCGCGGTTGTACATGACGAAAAGAAAGTCGTAGCCCGGACCCCACGTTTTGTCATGCGTCAGCATGTCTTTCACCACTGCAATGGCCTCATCGGACCGCTGTTGCTGCACCAGGGTCTCGGCGTACCAGCCCATCAGATCGCGCGCATAGGGTTTGATTTTATTGGCTTTGGCAAAGGTCGTTAGCGCCTGGTCGTACTTCTTGTCGGTAAGTTGCAGCAGTCCCTGCAGCTTCAAGCCATTGAAGGAATTGGGATCGTGCTGCAAAATCTTGGCATTCAGGTCCTGTATGTCGGGAAGCAGGTTCTTGAACCGCTTAGGATCTCGCGAATAGGCGGACAAGTAGATTTCGGCCAGCTTCATTTCCGCGTCCGTGTTGCTGGGCTTCAAATCGATCGCGCGCCGCAACGGGCCGACCGCTTCGCCATAGCGGCCCTGATCGAGCCAGTTCAAGCCCTGGCGGTAATAGGCCTCGGCATTCGTTTTATCCTTTACCAGCACCTTCTGATAAAGAATCGAGGCCTCTTTATACTGCTTGTTGTCGTGATACTTATTCGCAGCCGCGAGCAGCTTTTCGGGACTCTGCGAGCAACCCGTAGCGAACAAAATCGCACAGACGGGGGCAAGCGTGAACAGAACCTTCTTACACTTCATAAAGTTGGACGCTATTTCGATTGTAAGGATTAGAGCGCCCACTTACAATCAGCGTTTACCGCCAAATAGAAAGATTAATCTGACTGTCACCGATTTCAGCAAAATTTTATCTCTTTTCGTATCAGTCGCTTCGGTGGTTTTGACCGGGTCGGCTCGAACGCACGCACGGTATCTCTGAAGCGTGCCGGAGAGGAAAGCAACTCCGGCGGGAAAAGTTCGAGTTTTCACGTTCGCCAGCCAGTTTGCTCCCGCGCGTGTTGGGCGCACGCGTTTGGGGACCGGTCGCTTGGCGGCGGCTGGTTTTTGGGTTTTAACCCTCCCGGTTGAGCACCGGCAATAAAGCGAACGTGAAATGGCGTTGGAATTGGGCGTTCCAGCGCTACTGGGAGGCGCGCCGTTAGGTCATGGCGGCGCGCCTCCTTTTTTTTAACTTCTCCAGACTTTCATTGCGAAAGAACCGACATCCGTGACAGAGTAACGGTTTGCGGCCCTATTCCGGCAGGTTATCCTGGTCCCTTCTTCCCAATCGTCTCAGTGAGTTGCTTGAAGAGCAGCGCCGCGCCGGCATTCCGGTGCTCGATCTCACGATTTCAAATCCCACCGAAGCGTTCCCCGCCTATCCGCACGGCCGCATCGCCCAGGCTTACGCCGGGATCGGCGATTTCACTTACCGGCCGGATCCGTTCGGCCAAGAGCAGGCTCGGACCGCGATCGCCGCCTGGTACGGGGAGCGCGGAATAGAGGCCTCTCCCGATCAACTGGCGCTGACGGCTAGCACCAGCGAGGCCTATTCCCTGCTGTTCAAGCTCCTGTGCGATCCGGAAGACGAAATCCTGATACCCGTGCCGTCCTATCCGCTTTTCGAATATCTGGCGAGGCTCGAGGCCGTCAAGACGGTTCCGTACCGGCTGCTCTACGATGGCAGCTGGTTCATCGATTTTGCGTCCGTGCGCGCGGCCATTTCCAGCCGCACCAAGGCAATCGTAGTAGTCAATCCGAATAATCCAACGGGTTCGTTTTTGAAGATCCGGGAGCGTGCCACGCTTCTGGATCTCGCCGGCCTACACGGCCTGCCGATAATTTCGGACGAAGTGTTCATGGATTATTCGTTCGGGCACTCCAAAGACCTGGCGCGCACGCTGATCGGCCAGGACGACGTTCTGAGCTTTTCCTTGAACGGACTGTCCAAGGCCGCGGGCATGCCGCAAGTGAAGCTGGGTTGGATCGCGATCAACGGACCCGGCGATGCGCGGACCGAAGCTCACGCGCGGCTGGAACTATTACTAGATACATACCTCTCGGTGGGAACGCCAGTGCAAAGCGCACTTGCTTCGTTACTCGAAACCGGCGTGGAAGTACAAAAGCAAATTGTGGCCAGAGTAGCGCAGAATCGCGGCGTCTTAGCCAGCATGTTGCTAGATAGTCCGGTCCACATCCTTCACGCTGAAGGCGGATGGTCCGCAATCTTACAGTTACCCGACATTCTGGGAGAAGAATCGTGGTCCGCGAGGCTGCTAAGTGAATACCACGTGCTGGTCCAGCCAGGTTACTTTTTTGACATACCGGGAGAGGCGCATGTGATAGTGAGTTTGATTTCCGATCCAGATGTTTTTGGCGAAGGGATACGGCGGCTGCGGCGCCTGTCAGGATGCTAACCTACACAAGAATCGACTAGAGATTCTTTTGCGAGGACAACACTCTAAGTGCGTCGCTTTCCCCCGACTTTCTCCGTTTTCGCCGCAGTTTACGGATTTCTACTGGTTATTGCCAGCCTGCTTCTGCCGCTGCATCTTGACGAAATTCTACAAACGGCTGCGTCCCAGCATTTTTACTGGAAGCACTTATTCGAGTGGATTGCACAAACGCCCGGCGCCCAGCCCCTTAGTTACCTTGTTCAACTGCCATTCTCATTGCTGAGTCATTCACGCTTCGTTTTACGAATTCCTTCGCTGCTGTTCGCGATGGGTTCGTGCTACTTATTTTTTCGGCTGGCGAAGCTAATTCCGCTGCGGCGCCGTTATGTGGCGTTACTCGCTTTCTTAATCATGCCGGTGCACTTTTACTTTGCCGGGCAGGCGCGGCCGTTTGAGCAGGGGCTGTTTCTCGAGCTGCTCGCGGCGCTGTTGTTTTTCCGCTTAGTGCAAACGCCTACCGTGTGGCACGCCGTCTGGTACGGGGCCGCCCTGACAGCGTGCTTGTATACCGATGCGATCAGTTTTCTCCCGGCGATTGGGTACGTCCTGTTCCTGCTGCGCTTTGCCAGCGGAAAGGCCGAACGCCGCGCACTGTGGTTCGCACTGCCCCCAACCGTAGCTCCCGCCCTGCTCTTTGCGCCGTATTATGCCTGGGCGCGTCCGAAGGTGGACGGGGTGTGGCTCATCGGTCAGGCTTACCCAGCGGGCGATTGGGGCGTCTGGACGGGCATGGCCCTGGCGGTCCTTTTACTTGCCGGACTGATCGGCGGCGCCTGGAGTAGCTTCCCGTCCTGGAGGACCTTGGTGGGAGGTAATCCGCCAATCACCGCCGCTACACTGCAAAGGCGCATCGTCGTGTTTTGTCTTTCCGGCGGCGCGCTGGCGGCGATCGTGGGGGCGTCGGTAAAGGCCGTCAACCTGACGGCTTTTACGCCCAATGAGATCTTGTGGGCTTTGCCGGGCCTTATCCTGGTTTCCTTCGCGGGATTGGAGCGGCTCTCCACGCTGGTTTTACCGCCGGTGCTTTCCGTGCTTCGCCCGGTACCGCGAGTGCTCACTCCGGCTCTCGCCATTCTTTTCATCGCGCTATGTATTCCAGCGGATGCCTTCTATCTCCTGAACCCGCCCCAAGATTTGGAGTCTCTCACGCAATTGATCCGGCCGGAGCTCAACGAAAAGACGTGTCTCGTCTTTGTGTCCGAAGGCTTGTCGAGATACCTGTTCCTGGCGTTCGAGCCGGATCTGGAAGCGCATGAGTGCCGGAATTTTTCTCATCCCCGGATAGTGCTGGCCGAGCACCCCTACGTGACCCCCGCCGACAAACGAAATGCGGAGCTGTATTTTCGCGGGCTGAACTTCGTCGAGAAAAAGCGCCAGAGCGCCGCGGGCGGACAGATCGTTACCGTGCAAGATGGTGAAAATTGAGGCCTGCTTACTCAACTTGGAACGTACTCTTGGCTTGGTATGTGCGATTCGCAAGCAGGTCTTTTACGGTGACTAATACCACGTAAACGCCCTTCGGACTGTCGGCAGACGTGGTCACGGCGATATCGCCCGGAACGAATTGCGCCGGATAAAAGCTGTCCGAAGTGAGTTCGGCGGCGTTCGGTTCCTCGACAAAGGGTTTGCCGTCGGGCTTCAAAACCTGCAGGCCATAAGCCAGATGGTATTTGTGATCCGGATCGAGCTGATACCCCACCATGACGAAGCGCGCATACACCGTGTCGCCCGGGCGATAAGCGGCCAGGTCAAGACTCTGCCGGTCGTCTTCCTTCCGGAAGTAGCGGAAATTCTGCACCGTGACCGTAGGGGACGGGACGATTTCCGTTCCACCCATGGTGAACGGAAAATCGCGCGTGGTCTGCGTGTTCGCCACCAAATCCTTCACGGTCACGCGCAGGTGAAATATTCCCGCCGCCGCAAAAGACGGCAGCAGAAAAGTGGCACGGCGTTTGGGCATCCAATTCTTGTCTTCCGGGCTGAGCTCAGCCTTGATCGCTTCGGTGGCCGGGGGAGCGAGGAGCACGCCGTTGGCGTCCAGCGGGCTGATTTCGTAGGCGAGCGAGATGCTGCGGGTCTCCTTTGTTTCGTCGGTGTGAACGCCAAAACCGCCGACCTGAAAGCGGAAGTAGAGATAGTCACCGGGATAGAAGCGATAATCTGCTGCGGCAAAGGGAGCGTCTTCGGAGCGCTCGACGCCCGCGTCAAGAATCGCCAGCGAGGGTTCCGCCTGGCGGCAAAGCAGGTTCGCGGGTAAGAAAAAGATAAAGAGAAACCCTACTAAAGCAACGAGGAAGGATTGGCGGGCATCCAAGGTGCGACAGTTGTTTAGCGCTGGTGGCCGATAAGGCGAACTATGGTCTTCAAGCATGGCGGTCGAATAAAGAACACGGCCTCTGTCTCTCCATTTTGGCTGATGATCGCCATAAGTGCGTGGCTGAGCCTGCACGGAGTCACGGCTGCCGCTCAATCCGTCCACCCTATCACCGGACGGCGGATAGCCCCGGTTATGGGCGTGAACGGAGCTGACTGGCTCGACAGGGAAGAGCGCGAACGCGACGAACAGCCGGAAAAAGCCCTTGCCGAACTTAATCTTAAGCCGGGCATGCGAGTGGGCGACGTGGGCGCCGGGACCGGGTTCTACAGCTTGCGGATTGCCAAGGCTATCCTGCCCGGCGGAGTCGTGTACGCGAACGATATTCAACGCGGAATGCTCGAAAGACTCGAGAGCAACGCTGCCGCGCAGCACTTGGCCAATGTGGTCACGGTACTCGGCACGGAAACCGATCCACGATTCCCGGCGACGATCAAACTCGACCTGGTGCTGCTGGTGGATGTCTATCACGAATTCTCGCGTCCGCAGCGCATGCTCGACCACATTCACGATTCGCTCAAACCAAGCGGTCGGCTGGTGCTGCTAGAATTCCGAAAGGAAGACCCCACCGTTCCCATCCGTCCTGAACACAAAATGAGCGTGGAAGAAGTGAAGGCCGAAGTGACGCCGCAAGGATTCGAATTCGAGAAGGTAGTGGACTCGCTGCCCTGGCAGCACATTATTTTCTTCAGTAAGGTTTCGGCGGCGCGGTAAGCCGGTCAGGGCATCCAGAAAGCGGCAGTTTGAATTCAACAAATAGCGCCAGCCGAGCGTCCGTCAGCCGCTACATTAATTTCGAACGTGAACAGTGGAAAGCCCTGCGCGCCAATACACCACTGCTTTTGAGCGAGGACGATCTGGTTGCCTTACGCGGCATTAACGACCAGGTCTCATTGCGCGAGGTGGAAGAAATTTACGTGCCGCTGTCGCGCCTGCTGAATTTGCACGTGGCGGCGGTACAGCATCTTTACGAAGCGCGGCACGAATTTATGGGATCGCCGGCGCCGCTGAAAGTTCCTTACATCATCGGAATCGCCGGCAGCGTGGCGGTAGGCAAGAGCACGTTCTCGCGCGTCCTGCGCGCGCTGCTGGCGTGTTGGCCGGCTCATCCGAAAGTGAGTTTGGTGACTACGGATGGTTTCCTGCTCCCCAACGGGCAACTGGAAGCGCGCGGATTAATGCGGCGCAAGGGTTTCCCGGAAAGCTACAACCAACGCATGCTGCTGCAGTTTTTGGCCGACATTAAGGCCGGCGTGCCAAAAGTGTCAGCGCCGGTGTATTCGCATCTGCACTATGACATTATTCCGGGCGCAATGCAGTATGTAGAGCGGCCCGACATCCTCATGATCGAAGGCTTAAATGTGCTGCAATCGCCGGACGAGTCACGCGATGGTTCGCGCTTGTTCGTCTCCGATTTCTTCGATTTCTCGATCTACCTGGATGCCGGCGAGCAACTGGTGGAGCGCTGGTATATCGAGCGCTTTCTGCGCCTGCGAGATACGGTCTTCCAGAACAAATCTTCTTACTTCCATCGCTACTCGGAGCTGAATGAGACGGAGGCGGTGGAGACCGCGCGGCAAATCTGGGAAGAAATCAACTTACTGAACCTGCGCGAGAACATCGGGCCCACGCGCGAACGCGCCCATCTCATTCTGGAGAAGAGCGCCGATCACCAGGTGCGCAATGTCATGCTGCGTCGAATCTAATGGGTGACGGCTGCGCGGACCAGATCGAGCAGATGTTCCAGTCCGGCGGCCAAGTCCTTACCGAACGGACTCTTGCCAAAGTGGATGCGCAGCACGCGCCGCCGCCATCCGGCTAGAACCTGAAAATCTCCGCGCGCCTGCGCAGCTTTGACCAAGCCAAATGTATAATTCCGTCCCGGCACTGGCAGATCCCCGGCATGATCGTAAGTGATCTGCAGGAACACTCCGGGATTTGTTTCGTCTAAGTAAGCCTGGCCGGCGCCGTGCAGGAGTTTAGGACCGAAAGCCAGGACTGTCGCGACCTGCTTTGCCGCCATGATTTCTTTGCGGATTTTCTGCAGCTTGGCTTCATGCTCCGGCAGCATCGGAAGGTAGGCAAGCAAGCCGAAGTAGTCGCCTGGTTTGAGACTATCCAAGTGGCTGCGGATCACTCCACCCAAGGCGCGATGGCCGCCGTTCAGCAACCTATCCGCGCTTAGTTCACCGGCGAACAGCTGGATGCCATCCTGATCGAGAAGCGGTTTCTCGGAAGGCAGTGCGCCGTGCTCTTCAAACTCCGAGAGCAGAGCGCGCGCGGCCAGTTTGCCGGCCTCCGCGCCAGGCTGATGGAACGGGTTCGTTCCCATCAGTGAGGCGGCTGCCGCGGCTGCAATCTGCCACTGAAAGAAAGTCTGCCCGAGATCGTAAAGATCCTTCAGCACAATGCGGACAACCGGTTCGCCGGACTTCTCGAGGGCGGTCACCTTGCTCTCAAAATCCGCATCTTTGTCCCCGGCGAAGCTCAGAAACACAAACAGACGGTCTTTGCCATACTGGCCGGGCGGCAGGACCGGTTCCCGGTCCACAGGAACCAGCCCGCGGCCATGCTTGCCGGCCGGTTGCGCCAGCAACTGCTCCAGCCACGCACCCAGCTTGCCAATGGATTTCGAACACAGCAGGGTCACTTTGTCGCGTCCGGCTTTAGCGGCCGCCCCCAGAATCAGGCCGAGCGCAACGCCGGGATTTCGCTCGCTGTCGGGGTTCTTGCAAGCTTCGACCATGATGGCCGTCCGCTTCAGAAGCCGTTCGGTATCCAGTCCCATGCCCGCGTGCGGAACAAGTCCGAAATCGGACAGCGCGGAGTAACCGCCGCCCATCCCCGGCAGGCCATGATAAAATTGCCGGAATCCAAGCTTGCGCGCCGCGTCTTCTAGCGGGGAACCCGGATCCGTTACCGCGACAAAGTGGTGGCCCGCGTTCTCACCCACTACCTTCCTGGACTCTTCGAAGAAGTACTGCAGGAGGAGGTCCGGCTCGAACGTAGCGCCGGATTTACTTGACACGCAGAACAGCGTGCGGGCTGGATCAATCTTCGCCCTTAGCGCCTTAATCTGAACCGGGTCCGTCGAATCGAGCACAAGCAGCTCCGGTGCATTGGCCTGTTTGCCGAAACTGATTCCGAAGACTTCCGGGCAGAGGCTCGCACTGCCCACGCCTAAGAGCACCAAATGCCTGAAGCCATCCTCGGCAATTTCCGCAGCCAGCGCTTTGAACTTCGAAATATCGGCCAACTGCGCGTCGACCACATCGTGCCAGTCCAACCACTTGTCTTCGCCGGCATCCGTCCAGAGCGAGGCGTCTTTTTTCCAAAGGCGAGCAGTTCCTCCGGCGTTATCCCAATTGGCCCGGGCGGCTTTAACGGCCCGGTTTAGATCGTACGGGAGCGAGTGACTGAAACCTTCGATGCCTAGATCACCGGCTACGCTAGCGGAACTCATTCTGCTCGATCCTTCTTGCGCTTCTACTTTCCAGCATAAACTCAGCCACCGAAACGTTTGAAGACCAGAGCCGCGTTCAAACCGCCGAACGCGAACGTGTTGGAGAGCGCATATTCCAGCTGGGCGGGGCGAGGTTCGTTCACTACCAGGTTCAGGGCGCAGGCGGGGTCGGGGGTTGTGAAATTTGCGGTAGGTGGAACCAGCCCGTGCCGTAAGGCCAAAATGGCTGCCACGCCCTCAATCGCGCCGGCGGCGCCCAAGGTATGGCCATGCACTGCTTTCGTCGAGCTGACCAGCACGGCATCCGCGCTGCTGGCGAAAACGCTTCGGATCGCCTGGGTTTCCATGGAGTCGTTGACCTGCGTGCCGGTTCCGTGAGCGTTGATATAACCAATCCGGCCCGGCGTAATGCCAGCGTCTCGAATGGCCCAATCCATCGCCTTGATCGGCCCGTCGACGGACGGCTGCGTAATATGGCTCGCGTCGGAACTCATCCCGAAGCCAACCACCTCGCCCAGGATGGGTATGCCGCGTGCCAGCGCGTGTTCCCAGTTTTCGAGCACCAGCATGCCTGCGCCTTCTCCCAAGGAGAGGCCGCGGCGGTCGGCCGAGAAGGGCCGGCAAACGTCGGGCGAGACGACCCGCATCGCTTCCCAGGCGCGCAGCAGCCCCTCGGCGAACACCGCCTCGCTTCCTCCCGCGATAGCCGCCGTCATCTGTCCGCCGCGAATCATCCAGAACGCTTGACCGATGGCGTGGTTGGACGATGAGCAAGCGGTAGCCACCGTGTAAGCCGGTCCATGAATGCCGAACTCGAAGGAGATGCGGCTGGCTCCGGCATTCGCCATGGTGCGAGGAATCGTGAGCGGAGCAACGCGCGGATTATTCTCCCGGTACAGCCGCCGGTAGCCGTCTTCTTCGCTAAACTGGCCGCCGACGCTGCTGCCGGTGATGACGGCCGAGCGATCGCTCAGCTCGCCGTGAAAGGTTAGGCCGCTTTGCGCCACGGCCTCCCGCGCGGCTACGGAAGCGAGCTGGGCGAAGCGCTCCAGCACAACCAGATCTTTCTCGTTGAAATGATCGAGTGGCTTGAAATTCCGCGCCTGGGCGCCTTTTTGAGACTTATAGGGGGGCGACCCGGGATCGTCGAGCGGGAGGATCCGGCATTCGCCATTCGACAGCAAGGGCCAGCATTCGGCCACCGTGTTTCCCAACGCGCAAACCAGTCCGGTCCCCGTGATAGCGACGCGATTCAAGTCGTTTCGTCCCGGAAGATAGCCGTGCGCGTGGCCGCCAGCAGCGGTCTCATGCGGTTTCGTTCACGCTGCTGGAAGCCTTGTTCTTTTGCTCGATCAGCTTCCGAATGCCTTCTACCGTATCCCGGACCGAGTGCATGTTCTGCACGCCGTCATCGGGGATGGCAACGTCAAAGGTATTCTCCAGCTCAAAAACGATGTTGATACCGTCGAGTGAATCTATTTTTAATTCTTCAAAGGTGCTTTCGAGTGAAATAGATTCGATCGGGATCCGCTGGGTTTTAGCTATGACCGCGAATACCCGAGTATCCAGGTCATTGGTCGCCAGTAGGTCGGGCATGTCTAGAAAACTCATGATAACCCTAGTTGCCTAAACGCACCCTAAACAAAAAAAAAGCCGGACGCACCAGCAAGCGGTTGGTGCGTCCGGCTAAGTCAAAACTAGGCAGCGATTTGGCTAACCTATTGGTTAACCCAGCAGGCCGCCGTGCCCGAGGCAAGCGATTTCCCAGCCTGAAATTCGATACTTGGCTAGCATGGGCGGCAGCACCAGATCCAGGATATTCGGCTTGGTCGATCTAAAACAGCAGGGGGCCGAAATGATCGGCACGTCGTCTTTATAGCCGAGCAGCATCAGATTGCCGGGTTCCACTGGGGCTAGAAAGCGTTCAATGTGGGCGCCGAGCTTGACCATTGCCCGCCCGATGACGTCTTCCGGACCGGCAGGCGCGGTGGTGGAGGCAATCATAATCGTGGCCGGTTTGGCGCGGAGCAGGTGCTGCAGGGAACGCACTACTTGTTCCTCCTCCTCGACCGCGGCCAGCGCGTAGCGTACTTTGGCGCCGAAACGTTCCACACGCGTGCGGACGACGTTCTCAAACAACGTGCGCGCGCGATCGCCATGCACCGGGTCGGTGTAGAGAACACCCACGCCGGGATCTTTGATCGGCCTGGCCTGCAGAATCGCTCCCCGCTCGTTGAGAATGGAAAGGACTGCCTCCAGTTGCGATTGAGCTACCGCAAACGGAGCGCTCTTGATGGTCGCGATCCGCTCTCCTGCCCGTACAAAGTGATAATTCAGCACGGTGGCGATGACGATGCTGGCGGTACAATTGATCTGCTTGAGCAGTTCGTCGTCGATCAAAGCACAGCAATCGGCAGTGGCGATTAAATTCGCCCGTCCCCCGGCAGCTAGCCTGATCTCCACGGACCCACAGCACATGGCCTCAGCTACCGCCATTACTGCGTCATCTTCTCCGACCTCACCTTCCTCGAGCTCGGTCACCCAAACTTGCTGCATCCCTTCTGTTTCGAGTAGACGGATGTCCTCGTCGCTCAAAATGTGACCCTTGGCTAAAAGCTTTCTGCCTCCGGGTCTAAAAATAGTGCAACAAAGAATGCGACCCGCGGAGCTTTGTACATCAACAGTAAGCGCCTTCACCTTTTATTCTTCCCCCTTTGAATTAGCCACAACTACTGGCGGCTGTGGTACCGAGTATACTGGTACCTCGAGGAAAAATTCTAGTACTAAATCGTTGTTTTGAAAAAAAATTTAATAAAGAAGCGTGTTAGGGAGAGTTATGTTACGTTTGCGTGAATTTCCACCTACACGAACGTTTCTTTTGCAACAGTTGGAAGCTGAATCAGGTCGTCACTCCGTGTGCTAAATGACAGATTGGCGTCTTCCGTCGATGCAGTACTGTGGCGCAATCGCTTCAAAACTGCGATCTCATCGCAATTCTGAAACTTGGGGCACCGTAAACAATCTTTCCAGGCCTTCAAAGGCAGCTCTCCCCGCTCGATTTCGCCAAAGCCCAGCTTCTCAAAAAAACCCGGAACATAGGTGAACGCAAAAATCGCTTCCAGGCCGTTGGCGCGCGCTTCCTGCTCAAGGGCCTCGACAACGGCGCGGCCGATACCGTGCTGTTTGGCCTCAGGCAGAACTGCCAACGAGCGGACTTCCGCAGTGGTGGGCGTATAGAAGTGAAGAGCTCCGCAGCCCACGAGCATATCGCCGTCATACGCGACCGAGAAATCGCGTATGTTTTCCGACATTTCAAATTCGGTACGCGGCAGCATGATGCCATTGGCCGCATAGCTATTGATCAGGGCCAAGACATTCGCTATATCGCGCATGGTGGCCTTACGCACGGCAATGGCAGTGCGAGCCGCGGCCAGCGGGGTTTGTAGCGAGGTCATGCCGCCTCCCCTTTACCGGCGGAAACGGTCAAGCGCGTGCCAAGACTCTCTCCACGGAGCAAACGGCCGCATATTTCAGGCTCCTGGCCGGAGGCGATGACCACTTCGGACAGTCCACTTTCGAGCGACCAGACAGCTGCTTCGAGCTTTGCCTGCATGCCGCCATGCGCCACGCCCGAGGCTACCAGCTCCAATACTCCTGGGGGCGTAAGGTGCGCCACAACGGCTCCGTCCTGGCCCTTGACTCCTGGAACGTCGGTCAAAAACAGCAGCTTATCGGCTGACCAGCCCAGCGCGCACGAAACCGCCATTTGATCCGCATTCACGTTATAGATGTTGCCGTTTCGATCGCCCGCGATGCAGGCTACCACCGGCACATAACCACTATCGCCGAGCAGTTGAAACAGTTTGCCGTCAGTGCCGGTAGGTTTACCCACGAAGCCCAAACGTTCCAGGTCCAGCGGCTCGGCGCTGGTCAGCAATCCATCCACGCCCGACAATCCGACCGCCAGCTGGCCAGCGGCCGTCATGGCCGAAACCAGCTGCTTGTTGACGCTTCCGGCGATTACTTTGGAGACAGCATCGATGACCGTTTCATCGGAGACTCGAAGACCTCCGGAAAAACGGCTCTGCACGCCGCGCTCTTCGAGAAAGCGCGTTACCTGTTTCCCGCCGCCATGCACCACCACGAGTTCGAACTGCTTTGCCACGGTGGATAGCTGCCGTGCCATGTCGCGCCGTTTGAATGCATCGTCCAGCAGCGTGCCGCCCAGCTTGATCAGTACCTTCAAAGCAGCGCCTCGGTCTCCGGATACTCCAGCAGCAAATTCATGTTCTGCACTGCCTGTCCGGCCGCGCCTTTTCCCAAATTGTCTTCCGCCACGACGATGATGACGCGCTGGCTGGCGGCATCGAAGACAAAGCCGATATCGCAGAAATTAGTATGCTGTACGGCGCGCAAGTCGGGCACTTTCCCGGGCGCGTACAAGCGGACGAAGGGTTCGTCCGCATAGAACTCCTCATAGATAGCGAGCAGTTCCACGGCCTTTTCGATCCGCCCGGTCCGTACGTAGATCGTTTCCAGAATGCCGCGTTCGACCGGCAGAAGGTGGGCGGTAAACGTGAACTCACGCTCGCCCAGGCCGGAATTTTGCAGCACCTCCGGCACGTGCCGGTGTTCGCCGATGCCATATGCGCTGAAATTCTCCGTGACCTCGCAGAAGCTGGTGGTGAGGGAAGCCTTACGGCCCGCTCCGCTGACTCCGGATTTTGCGTCGCAGATGATGCCGCGCGAACGGTCGATAGCTTGCGCGTCGAGC
>Ga0193743_1001260_pt1 | contig 18902 bp, 19 predicted proteins | sample L2c2metaG_FD_143038 | JGI IMG/M metagenome (GOLD analysis project Ga0193743, IMG submission 143038) | Soil microbial communities from a riparian zone of the East river system, Colorado, United States - L2c2 | ecosystem: Environmental > Terrestrial > Soil > Riparian zone | place: USA: East River... | reverse complement strand
TCCATCGCGAATGGTTCGCCCCCCAGCCGCCGGCCGCCGGCACCGATCACGCTTTCCAGCTAGTCTGTGCGCGTTCGGGAAAGACGCTCGAGGTGCCGGCCGGCAAGTCGGTGCTCGAGGTCCTGGCGGAGGCTGGAATCGACGTGCCGCGATCGTGCGAAATGGGCGTGTGCGCGACCTGCGAAGTGCGGGTCGTCGAGGGCGAGGTCGACCACCGCGACAGTATCCTGTCGGCCCAGGAACGCGCCGAGGGGCGCACCATGTTCTGCTGCGTCTCGCGCGCCAAGGACCGCCGCCTGGTACTGGACCTGTAAGGCTGCTGGACCTTTAGGGCCCGGCGGGCCACGCTGGCCCGTTGTTTGCAATGACTGCTTCGAACGAGGCGATGCCGCCGCCGCCGACGGGACGACTTACGCCGGCCGACGGCTGTGATGCCATGCCGTTCGCGCAAAGCGGGGTCCTTTGGGCAAAGCGGACGAAGTCATCGAGAGGGCGGTCGGCCGGTTCGGTGCCGGGCTGCTCAACCTGCGCCATGTCGACTATTTTCTGGTGATTTGCGAGGAGATGCATTTCGGTCGCGCTTCGCGTCGCCTCAGCGTCGCCCAGCCGGCGCTCAGCCAGCAGATCAAGCGCCTCGAGGCCTTTCTCGGCGTCTCGCTTTTCAATCGCAACCGGCGCGGCATCGAGCTCACGGAGGCCGGCACCGTGTTTCGCGGCCATGCGCTGCGGCTGACCAGTCAGATCGAGGAAGCCAAGCGGGCCTCGCAGCGCGCCCAGCAGGGCGAGACGGGCAAGATCTCGATCGGCATGGTGCCGAGCGGGAACCACCTGTTCGTGCTGGAGCAGGTCGCGCTGCTCAACAAGACCTATCCGGACGTGGAGGTCGTGTTCAGCAGCATGACGACGACCGACCAGATCGAGGCCGTCGTATCGGGCAAGCTGGACGTGGGCGTCGTCCGCATGCCGATCCGCCACCACGACCTCGAAACCAAGACGATCTTCGCCGAACCGATGGTCGTGGTCCTGCCGAGGAAGCACCGGCTCGCCAACGCGGCGAAGGTCAAGATGGCCGATCTTGCCTCGGAGAACCTGATCAGCTTCCCGCGCGAGATCGCGCCGCTCTATTTCGACTACATCGTCAGCCTGTTCCGGACGGCCGGGTACGAACTCAGGATCACGCAGCAGATTTCGCATATCCCCACGATGTTCGCGCTGATCGCCTTCGGTTTCGGCTTCACGCTGGCGCCTGCCTCGCAAGAGGAGTTCATGCAGTACAAGGACATCGTGTTCCGGCCGCTGGCGGAGGAGACGCCGCTCGTCGAAATGGGAATAATCTACAAGAAGGGCAGCAAGTCGCCGCTGGTCGCGAGCTTCCTCGGTCTGTTCCCCAGCCTCGATTGATCCGGTCGCTCTCGATATTGAAACCGATATCACGCCGCCTTCTTATTGATATTGGATTCAACGCCCGACTTTGGGGAAGCTCCTGCAGGCTTTGCGGCCGGTCCTGTGGCCAACGGAGATGATCGATGCCTGACCAGACAGTTATTCTCGATTCGAAAGACCGCGTGCATGTCACTCTGGCGGACATCGAGCGCGTCGGCCCAGGGACGCTGAATGGCCGCTACATGCGCCGCTTCTGGCATCCGGTCTATCACTCGGCCGATCTCGAGGTCGGCCACGTCAAGCCGATCCGCATCCTCGGCGAGGACTTCGTGGTCTATCGCGGCGAGAGCGGGCAGCCGCATGTCATGGGGCCGCGCTGCCCCCATCGCGGCATGTCGATGGTGCCGGGCTGGGTCGAGGGCGACACCATCCGCTGCTTCTATCATGGCTGGCGCTTCGATCCGTCCGGCCAGTGCGTCGAGCAGCCCGCCGAGAAGAACGCCTTCTGCGACAAAATCAAGACGGCTGCCTATCCGACGCGCGACTATCTCGGCCTGATCTTCGCCTATTTCGGCGAAGGCGCGCCGCCGGCGTTTCCGCGCTATCCCGCCTTCGAGGCGGAAGACGCGGCGCTGCACACCGATTCCTACACGCGCGCCTGCGGCTTCTTCAACAACATGGAGAATGCCGGCGACCTCAGCCATGTCGCCTTCGCCCATCGCGACGCGTCGGTGTCGTGGGACGAGACGGTCGATGGCCCGGTGCTGACACCGGTGGAGTCGCCGTGGGGCGTCGAGACCCGCGCCCAGCGGCCGAGCGGCCGGCGCAACGTCGGTCAGATCGGCTTCCCGAACGTCTATCACACGCGCGGCGTGCCGGACGATGCCGAGGTCCCGTATCGCGAGTTCATCGGCTGGTGGGTGCCGCACGACGACGATCGTCACACCCAATTCACGGTGGTGCTGAAGAGCAAATCCAACCCCGGGCACCTCGAGACCTACCATAAGCGCCGGCTCGAGGCGCGGGCCCACCAGGACATCGATCGCGAGGCGCTGGCGCGCGATATCCTCGCTGGACGCAAGCGGCTGCAGGACGTCGATCCGTCGCGCGTCCACATGATCTTCCTGCAGGACGATATCGCCCAGGCGGGCGTTGGCTCGATCGCCGGCCGTCCGCGGGAAAATCTCGGCCGCGGCGACGCCGTCGTGATCCTCTACCGCCGGATCTGGTTGCGCGAGCTCGGCAAGTTCGCCAACAACGAACCGGTCAAGGACTGGAAGTACGATCCGAGCACGATCCGGGTTCATGCCGACTTCCGGTAGATGCAATCAGCGCAAGGGGGCGGCGTGCCTCAGGAGGCTTTCGCATGTCCCGTCGTCCGTCTGAGCCGACCGTCGAAATCCTGAGGAAGCTCGTGGCTTTCGACACGGTCAGCCGGAATTCGAATCTCGCGCTGATCTCCTGGGTGCAGGGCTACCTGGCCGAGCATCGTATCGAGAGCACGCTGATCCACGACGAGACTGGAAAGAAGGCCAACCTCTACGCCACCATCGGCGATGCGGGCCGGCCGGGCTACATGCTGTCGGGCCACACCGATGTCGTGCCGGTGGACGGGCAGGACTGGGCGACCGATCCCTTTACGCTCGCCGAGAAGGACGGGCGTTTCTTCGGCCGCGGCACCAGCGACATGAAGTCCTTCATCGCGGTGGTGCTGGCCAAGGTGCCGGAGTTCGCCGCGGCGCGGCTCGAGACGCCGATCAACCTCGCCTTCTCCTACGACGAGGAAGCCGGCTGCAAGGGTGTGCCGAGCCTGATCGAGCACCTCAAGGTCCTGGAGGCGCCGCCCAAGCTTTGCGTCGTCGGCGAGCCGACCGACATGAAGGTCGTCACTGCGCACAAGGGCAACAAGCGCTATCGTTGCGAGGTGCATGGCCACGAGTGTCATTCGGCGCAGGCGAACCAGGGCGTGAACGCGGTGGAGATCGCCGCCGACCTTGTCTATCGGCTGCGGACCATGGCGCGGCAGCGCATCCAGTTCGGCCCCTTCGATCGTGACTTCGACCCGCCCTACACGACGATCCACACCGGGACCATTCACGGCGGCACGGCGATGAACATCGTTCCCAAGGAATGCGCCTTCGAGTTCGAGTTCCGCTACGTGCCGGGCGACGATCCCGACGCGTACCTCACGCAGCTCGAGGAGCATGCGCGCGGCGTGCTCGAGCCCGAGATGCAGGCGGTCGCGCCCGAGGCCCGGATCGACTTTCTCTTCAAGTCGCAGCTGCCCGCGCTCGACACCGGGGAGATGGCGGAGGTGACGCAGCTCGCCAAGGCGCTGTCGGGCTCGAACCGGACCGGCAAGATCAGCTTCGGCACTGAAGGCGGCCTATTCCAGAAAGCGGGCTTTCCCACCGTGGTCTGCGGGCCGGGCTCGATCGAACAGGCCCACAAGCCCGACGAGTGGATCCTGCTCGATCAGATCGCACTCTGTGAGGACTTCATGGGCCGCCTGAAATCCCGAGCGGTGGCGCACTAGGGCATGTCCACCGAGGACCTCTCGCTGCGCCGGCTGGAACAGGCGCTGGCCCGGGAAATGGAGCTGTTCGCCTACCCGAGCAAGATATGGCCGCGCACGACCAGCGGCGACGACGGCAGTCCGGTGATCGATGTGGTGATCGTGGGCGCGGGCCAGGCCGGGATTTCGCTCGCCGTCGGCCTCTTGCGCGAGCGGATCGCGAACATCCTGCTGGTCGACCGCAGCAGCGCGGGCAGGGAAGGGCCGTGGAACACCTGGGCCCGCATGATCACGCTGCGCACGATCAAGGAATTGACCGGCCCCGACAACCGCATGGCCGCGGCCTCGTTCCGCTCCTGGTACGAGGCGCGCAAGGGCGAGGCGGCGTGGCGCGACCTCGTGCGCATCCCAAAGGGCGAGTGGATGGACTACCTCAATTGGGTGCGGGCCGTCCTCAAGCTGCCGGTGGAGAACGACACGCGCGTCACCGCCATCACGATGGAGGGCGAGCGCCTGCGGGTGGCACTCGACGGCCCCGGCGGGGCGCGCACGGTGCTGGCGCGCAAGGTGGTGGTCGCGACCGGGGTCGATGGCGCCGGCGGACCGCGCATGCCCGCCTTCACCGAGGGCGTGCCGAAGTCGTTGTGTGCCCACAGTGCCGACGACATCGATTTCACGCCGTTGGCCGGCAAGCGGGTGGCCGTGCTCGGCGCCGGCGCCTCGGCCTTCGATAATGCCGCCACCGCCCTTGAAGCCGGCGCCGCCAACGTCACGCAGTTTGTCCGACGGCCGAAGCTTCCGCAGGTGAATGCACTGCGCTTCCTCGAAACTTCCGGTTTCTTCCGCAACTTCGGCGCACTCGACGATGCCCGCAAGGTGCAGTTCATGCGCCACTATCTGTCGCTGCCCACGCCGCCGCCGGCCGATACGCTGCAGCGCTGCCAGGCCCATGCGAACTTCGTCGTGAGGTTCGGAGAAGAATGGACCGGCATGCGCGTTACGGGAAACACCCTGCAGATCACGACACCGGCGCGGACCTTCGAGACCGACTTCGCGATCCTCGGCACCGGCTTCCGGGTCGATCTTGCCAACGTGCCGTTTCTGTCGCCGCTGGTACCGCACATGGTCCTCTGGAAGGACCACGTTCGGCTCGGTGGGGACGGTGTCGACGAACGGCTGGGCAGGTACCCGTATCTCGGCCCGGCGATGCAGGCGGTGGGCCGGACGCAGAGTGCGGCGCGTGCGCTGCGCAATCTTCATCTTTTCAACATATCGGGCGTGCCGAGCGTCGGGCTGATCAGCAGCGGCATCAACGGCCTGCCGTGGGGCGTCGACGCGATCGCGTTGGCGATTTCGCGCGACTTGTTCAAGGCCGAGGCCGACGCCTTGTATAAGGAATTCGCCGGCTACAACGAACCTGACGCGAACGAGGCATATGAAAAGCTGGCGGGAAGAGCCTAGGAGAACGGAATAGGTACGGAGTTTGGCAGGCGGCGATGGTGCGGAACACGGCGGCGCGTTATTGCAGTGCCGCACGACGCCGCCCCCTGTTACCTTTTCGGACGGATTGCCAGATGCCCCAGAATCACGCCACACAACGCCAAGGTCTGACCGTGGCACGGACAATCGCCGAGGCGCGGGCCGCGATTGCCGCTTTCCGCCTGGCCCAACGCACCATCGGCCTGATCCCGACCATGGGCGCCCTGCATGAAGGCCATCTCAGCCTGGTGCGCGCCGCGCTCGACCGCTCCGACATTCCCGTAACATCGATCTTCGTCAATCCGACCCAGTTCGGGCCCAACGAGGATTTCGGCGCCTATCCACGCGACGAGGAAGGCGATTTCAACAAGCTGCACGACGCGGGCTGCCGCATCGTCTTCGCGCCCAGCCCGGCCGAGATGTATCCCGGACCGATGCTGACGACGGTTCATGTGGCGGAGATCACCGACGGGCTGTGCGGTCCCTTCCGGCCCGGTCATTTCGACGGCGTCGCCACCGTCGTCAGCAAGCTCCTGATGATCGCCCTGCCCGACCACGCCTTCTTCGGCGAGAAGGATTACCAGCAGCTTCAGGTCATCAAGCGCATGGTGCGCGACCTCGCCATGCCGATCGAGATCGTGGGCATGCCGACGGTGCGCGAGCCGGACGGCCTCGCCATGTCGTCGCGCAACCGCTATCTCAGCGCCGCCGAGCGGACCACGGCGCTGGCGCTGCATCGCCAGCTCGTGGCCGTCGCCGAGACGGTCCGCGACGGCAAGGCCTCCTGCACGGCGGCGGCCGAAGACGCGGCCAAGGCGCTGCTGGCGGCGGGCTTCGACAAGGTCGAGTATCTGACGGTGGTCGACGCCGAGAGCCTGGCGCCGCTCGACCATGTCGCCGGCCCGGCCCGAGTGATCGCCGCCACGCGCCTCGGCCGTACCCGTCTGATCGACAATATCGGCGTCCCCTGATCGGCGTATCTCGAGCGGGTAAAATCTCGTGTTGCCTTACTTAATGATTATGGCCATCATGAATGGATGAAGGTCGATCAGAAGACCATGGTGGCGCATCGCGCCGCTATTCTGGAGCAGGCGAGCCGGTTGTTCCGCCGGCACGGCATCGACGGCGTAGCGGTGGCCGACATCACCGGCGCGGCTGGTCTGACGCATGGCGCCTTCTACGGTCACTTCCCCAGCAAGACGGCGTTGGCGGCCGAATCCTGCCGTCATTCGCTTGAACGCTCCGCTGAACGCTGGCGCGAGTATGCCGCCACGGTAAAACGCGCCGGCGCGGATCCGATTGCCGCCCTGATCGACGACTATCTGACGCCGGCGAAGCGCGACTCGCGGGAACGTAGCTGTGCGATCGCCTCGCTCGGCCACGAGGCCAGCCGCGATCGGGATCTGCGTTCTGCCATGGCGGCGGGCGTCGATGCGCTCGCCGAGGTGCTGCAGGAACTGATCGCGGAGCGCCGGCCCGACATGGCGCCGGCCGCGCATGCCGAGGCCGCCCTCGCGGCGCTGGCGGCGATGAGTGGCGGTTTGAACCTGGCGCGCCTGCTGTCGGCCAATCCGGAACGCTCTGCCGCTGCCTTGAGGGCCGCGGCTGCCCTTGCCAAACGCGCCGCCGAATAAAGGATCGAGTTCATGTTTTCCCAAGTGCTGGCGTCTGCAATGGCGCGTCGTGGCATCCATTACGGATGGGTCGTCGTTGCCGTCGCCTTCCTCACCATGCTGGCGACCGCCGCCGCCATGGGCATGCCCGGTGTCCTGCTGCTGCCGCTGCAAGGCGAGTTCGGCTGGGATCTGGGTGCGATCTCCGGCGCCTTGGCGCTGCGTCTGATGCTGTACGGGTTGGTGGCGCCTTTCGCGGCGGCGCTGATGCTGCGTTACGGCATCCGCATCGTCGTCGGGGCCGCATTGGGCCTGATCGTCCTCGGTCTGGCACTCGCCACCCAGATGACGGCGCTGTGGCAGCTCTGGCTCACCTGGGGCGTGATGCTGGGGCTGTCGACGGGCGTCACCGCCAATGTGCTGGGCGCGACCATCGCCACGCGCTGGTTCACCAAGCGGCGCGGCCTGGTCGTCGGCATGCTGAGCGCCAGCAGCGCGACCGGGCAATTGCTGTTCCTGCCGGTGGCGGCGTGGCTGTCGGAGCATATGGGCTGGCGTGAGGCGATGGTGCCGGCGGCAATCCTGTGCCTGGTCTGTTTGGCGCTGGTGCTCCTGCTGATGCGCGATCATCCCGGTGAAATGGAATTGCCTTCCTACGGCGAGGCCGAGATCGTGCCGCCGCCGCAACGCCGCGCCGGCAGCAACGCGCTCAAGCTGAGCTTTGCGGCTCTTTCCATGGCATCGCGCAGCCGCACATTCTGGATCCTGGCCGGCACCTTCTTCGTGTGCGGCCTTTCCACCAACGGGCTGGTGCAGAATCATTTCATTCCGCTCTGCCACGATTTCGGCATGGACGCGGTGGCGGCTTCGGGTGTGCTAGCGCTGATGGGCGCCTGCGATTTCGTCGGCACGATCGGTTCGGGCTGGCTGTCGGACCGCTACGACAATCGTGCGCTGCTGTCCTGGTATTACGGCTTGCGCGGCCTGAGCCTGCTGGTCCTGCCGTATTCCGATTTCTCCTTCTTCGGCCTCAGCCTGTTCGCGGTCTTCTACGGGCTGGACTGGATCGCCACCGTGCCGCCCACCGTCAAATTATCGGGCCAGACCTTTGGCCGCGAGCAGGGGCCACTGGTGTTCGGCTGGATCTTCACCGCCCATCAGCTCGGCGCCGCGACGGCGGCGTTCGCAGCCGGCGCGTCGCGCGACGTGCTGGCGAGCTATCTGCCCGCTTTCGCCGCGGCCGGCGTGACCTGCCTGGTGGCGGCCATCGCGGTCCTCCTGGTGCGGGCGCGCCCGGTGGACGTGGCCGTTGCCGCAGCAGCGGATTGAGGTCACGGAGGCGAGGCAGTCCCGTCCCACGATCCGGTCGCAGCGAGCTGGGGTGCCGGCTCCGGCGCCGACCAGCGCAGCGGCGCGGCATGCTCGATCCAGACGCCTTCGGTCACACGAAACCGCAGCAGCCGCTCGGCGCCGGCAAAGGCTGCAAGCTCGGGTCCGTCCCATAGCGTGTCCGCTTCGCCGGTCAGCGACAGCAGGCCACCCGACGCGAAGTCGACAAAGACCATGCCGGCGCGCGGGTTGAGCAGGAGATTGCCCAAGGTGTTGAAATAGAAGTTCCCGGAAAAATCCGGCGACGTCAGTACCGTGTGGCCGTCCTGCTCGGCGACGCGCACGAATCCGGGCTTGCCGCCGCGGTGCGAGACGTCGACTCCTTCAGACGCGGTGGCGATGAAGAACGTATCGGCGCGGCGCACCAGTTCGGCAGCGCTGGCCGACAGCACGGCTCCTTCCGCACGCACCGGCGGCGGTGCGGCGTCGAGCGACGGCTCGGCGACGAACACCGGCTTGCGGGCCTGGATGTATTTCGGGCAGTTGCCGAAGCTCTGCTCGACCCGCACGGCGAAGCCGCTTTTGTCTGCGCGGGTCACGGTACCGTTCATCCGGTTGCGGCGGCGGGTCTCGAGCTCGATGCCGAGCAGGCCCACGGCCGCGCCCATCGTAAGGCCGGCCGCAGCCGGGTCGCCCGCGACCGGCCTGGCGGCGACCGTCAGCGTCCGCGGGTCGGGCGAGCCTATGAAACCGGGCCGTCCGAAAAGCACCGAGGCCCAGGGCCGCTGCCGCGCGTCGAGGCTGCCCACCACGATCATCGGCAGCTTGGCGAACAGCTCGCGATGCTGGTCGGGCATGAAATCGCGGATGGCGCGGCGTCCGCTCTCGGCCATCCGTTCGCGCACGCCGGCGCGCTCCTGCAGGGCTCGCTCGCCCGCATGGAAGGGCGAACCTTGATCTGACGGCAGCATGTTCTGCAGCATGGTGAGACCTCCTTCGACATAAGAAGGCTCATATGCTCATTCCCAACAATGGATAGAACAGACGCGATTGACAACTTACTATTGTGTCATATGAAATAATGACATGGATCGCCTGGATGCCATGCGGGTCTTCGTCGCCGTCGCTGAAGGACAGGGCTTCTCGTCCGCGGCGCGCCGGCTGGCGATGTCGCCGCCTTCGGTCACGCGCGCTGTGGCGGCGCTCGAGGAGCGGGTCGGTGCGCGCCTGCTGCGCCGCACGACGCGCAGCGTGCGGCTGACCGAGGCCGGCACTCGCTTCCTTGCCGACTGCAAGCGGATCCTGGGCGAGATCGAAGAGGCCGAGGCCTCGGCGGCCGGCGCCCATGCCGCGCCGCGCGGACAGCTCGGCGTGAGCGCGCCCGTGATGTTCGGGCGGCTGTTCGTGGCGCCGGTCCTTCTCGACTTTCTCGAGCGCCATCCCCGGGTGACAGCGCAGACGCTGCTCGTCGACCGGATCGTCGATCTCATGGACGAGGGATTGGATGTCGCCGTCCGGATCGCCGATCTTGCCGACTCGTCGCTGAGCGCGGTCCGGGTCGGTTGGATGCGGCGCGTGGTCTGCGCGTCGCCGGCCTATCTCGCGGCACGCGGCACGCCGCAGGTTCCGGCCGACCTGTCGCGCCACGACGCGATCGCCTTCTCAGCCAGCGCCACGCGGCCGGAATGGCCATTCGTCTCCGGCGGTAAGACCAGGACGGTCCGCCCGTCCGCGCAATTGATCGCCAACACCGCCGAAGTCGCCGTCGCAGCGGCGGTCGCCGGGCGTGGCGTGACGCGGGTCCTCGCCTACCAGATCGCTGCGGAGCTGAGCTCCGGGCAGCTCCAGATCGTGCTGGCGGATTTCGAGCGCCCGCCCTTGCCGATCCATGTCGTTCACCTGGAGGGCCGCCGTGCGGTGGCGCGGGTGCGCGCCTTCGTCGACTTCGCCGTCGATCGGCTGAGGGCCGATCCCCGGTTGCAGGGATAGGCCTTCAGCTGCTTCTACCCTCCTTGTGGCTTGATCAGGCGGCGAGACAGCAGCGCTTGGCTTTCTTGCCGCTGCCGCACGGGCAAGGATCGTTGCGCCCGACATGGCGCATGGGGTTGATGACGGGTTCGTCGATCGGCAATGAACCGAAATCGTCGGAACCATCATCTTCAGAAAATTTTTCGAGCGCCTCGATCACATCCTCGATATAGCCAAGCTGCTCATCCCTGAAACGCTCCGGATCGTCCGGGGTGCGTTCGGCACGCTCCAGTGTCGCGGTGAATTCCGTGGTATCGATCAGGTCGTCCGGGATCTCGCCCTCATCCAGGGCGCGCTGAACGAGCGGCGCGAGGGCACGCAGGCCGAGCAGGGCGATCGCTTCCATCCATCCTATCCACGCAATGTCGAGGTCAGGAGTGCTCCGCTCCTGGTAGAAGCGCTCGAGAAAGGCCGTCATCCGGTCGCGCTCGATGCGGCCGTCCCAGGTGAGAAAGGTCGCCGCGCCGAACAAAGACAGGCGGATGATCTGGTCGAGCTCGAGATCGAGAATGGCTGTAAACAACGCGTCCGCGTTGCCGCCGAAAACCCCGGCCACGATAAGCGGCAAGGCTTCGGTAATTGCATCGCCCAGCAGCCAGTCGACTTCCTCGTTGGGACGATGGAGCAGGCGCAACAGCGGCTCGAAGCCGAGGGGATCACGGCGTCCGCCGATGATGAACAGGCTGCGGAAAAGCAGCCGCTCTTCTTCCTCGCCGACGATCTCTCCACTGGCTCCGCGCTGCAGTGCGGCGCGCAGCAGCGGGCCCGATTCAGGATAACGGACCGTACAGAGCGCGACAGCGGCAGCCGGCAGCTCGGGCGAGACCGCCAAAGCGAACACGGCGTCTTTGATCGAGGCATAGGGCGAAGGTGTGTAATCGCTCATGCTCGTCCTCCGGTGTCTAGGCCGCCTGCTCCAGCGTCGAGGCGACGTCGCGCGTGGTGACGCGGCGCAGGTCGCGAACCTGGTTGGTGTCGAAGGGCCGCGCGCGATGCATGGTGCAGCGATTGTCCCAGATCACCAGGTCGCCCTGCTTCCAGCTATGGGCATGGACGAATTTCGGCTGTGTCGCGTGCTCGATCAGATCGAGCAGCAGAAGACGTCCGTCGGCGATCGGCATGCCCAGGATGTGCGAGGCATGCGCGGCGACATAGAGCGTCTTGCGCCTGGAGCCGGGATGGGTGCGCACGACCCGCTGGGGCACCGGCGGCAAGGTGGCGATTTCCGCGTCGGTGTAATTGGTGACACTCAGTTGGCCACGCGAATGCCAGATCGAGTGCTCGGCGATCAGCCCTTCGAGCGCCTTCTGGCGGGCAGCGGGCAGGGCGTCGTAGGCGGCGCGCAGGTCGGCGAATTCGGTATCGCCTCCTTCGGGCGGCACGACATGGGCGTAGAGCATCGACAGCGCGCCCGGTATCGCGCGGAACGAGGCGTCGGTGTGCCAGAGGCGGTTGGCCAGCCAGTCGAGCCGGCGCCGGCTGTTGAGATCCATCACCTTGCTGTCGCCGTCGAGGTTGGAGATGTCGGCGATCTCGTTCGACTCCAGGCGATGCTTGATGCCCTGGTGCCGCGCTTTCTGCGCCGACGAGTGGATCGGCCCGAAATGGCGGGCGAACTCGACTTGCTGGTCGTCGATCAATTTCTGATCATGGAACACCACAACCGCGTAGCGATTTATCGCGTCCTCGATGGCGTCGCGGTCGGCCGGCTTCAGTGGCTGTGCGAGGTCGACGCCGGAAATCTCGGCCACGAATTCGGGATGCGATGGCTTAACGGTGATGCTCATGGCCGTCTCCTGCGGCTATAGTGTCGAGACCAGCCATCATCCCCCAGGGAAGCCCCATGCCGCAAACGATCAAGCTCGCGCTGCTCGACGATTATCAGAAGGTAGCCATGCGCCTGGCCGATTGGGACCGGCTGAAGAAGCGCGGCGTCGAGATCACCGTCTTCCACGAGCCTTTCACTTCGATCGACGACGCGGTCGCGAAACTGGCGCCCTTCCAGGTCCTGCAATTGCTGCGCGAGCGAACGGCATTTCCGCGCGCGTTGATCGAGCGCCTGCCAAACCTGAAGTTCATGGTGCTGACCGGCGCGCGGGCTTCGAGCCTCGACGACAAGGCGGCGACCGAGCGCGGCATTCCGATCAGCAACACGCCCGGCGGCGGCTCCAACGCCTCGACGGCGGAGCTCGCCTGGGCGCTGCTGATGTCGTGCGCCCGCGACCTGGCGAAGGGCGAGCGGCTGATGCGGGCCGGCGGTTGGCACGACGGCATCAAGGGCATGCAGGTACTCGAAGGCAAGCGGCTGGGCGTCCTCGGCCTTGGCCGCCTGGGCAGCCGCGTGGCCGGCTACGCCAAGGCGTTCGGCATGGACGTCGTCGCCTGGAGCCAGAACCTCACCGAGGAAAAGGCCGCTGCCGGCGGCGCCAGGCTGGTGAGCAAGGACGAGCTGCTCGCAACCTCCGATTTCGTGACGATCCACCTCGTCCTGTCAGCCCGCACGCGCGACCTGATCGGCGCCGCCGATCTCGCGAAGATGAAAAAGACCGCGATGCTGATCAACACGTCGCGCGGCCCGATCGTCAACGAGGAAGCGCTGATTGCCGCGCTGAAGAGCGGCACGATCGCGCATGCCGGGCTCGACGTGTACGACAAGGAGCCGCTTCCGGCCGGCCATCCGCTGACCAAGCTCGACAACGTCACGTTGGTGCCGCATCTCGGCTACGTCGTCGAGGAGGCCTATCGCAATTTCTACGACGGCACGATCGCCGACATCGAGGCCTGGCTCGACGGCAAGCCGATCAACGTCATCAATCCGGAAGCGCTCAAGGCCTGAAGCGCAGCAGCATGTGGTTGACGCCGTTCAGCTTGACGTAGAGGTCCTCGAACTGGGTGTAGAAATCCTCCCAGCGCGGCAGCCCGCCCAGGGCGCCCAGGGACGTGTAGATCTCGGCGACCGAGCGGCGGCCGTCGATCTGCGCCACGATGCGTGCCGCCAGCGCCGGCAATTGCGCGCGCCAGGGAAAGCCGTCGAGATTGGCGACCAGCGGCGTGCCGTGCTGCAGGCCGGCGGCAAATTTTTGCGCATCCATCTCGCGCAGCACCGGAATTGCCGAGGTGTCCTCCGGCCGCGCCACGGTGTCGAAGCCGGCGCGCGTGGCATAGAAAACATGCGTGCGCAGGTTGCCCGACAGGCGTTCGGCGAAGGCCGCGCGCTCGAGCATCGGCAGCGCGCTCGCCTGGCGCGCGATCACCGGATCGCTCATGTAGGTCGCGGGCTCGTAGCGTACCGGCTCGAGGAAGGCCACGACGCGCAGTCCGGCCTGCTGGGCCAGGGCGCTGATCTGCGGCACGGTGAAGGCGCGGTCGCAATTCTGCAGCAGCAAGTCGTAGAGCCCGGCGTCGCCGCCGGTCACATGGTCGTTGAGATAGGGATTGCGGCGGAAGAGATTGGTCGTCGGTAGGAAGCGGATCAGCCGCTTGGCGATGGCCACCCGGTCCTCCACCGCCATGGTGGGCGGGGCGAGGGTGCGCAGCAGTTCCTGCAGGGGGTAGACGCCGCTGCGGCCGTATTGGCCGAAGAGCATCACGCCAACGCCGCCATCGGGCTGCAGCACGCTCGACAAAGCGCGCAGTCCCGCCGCCGGATCCGGCAGATGGTGGAGGACGCCGGTACAGTCGATATAGTCGAAAGCGCCCACGTCGGCCGCCGGCAGGTCGAGCAGCGAGCCGGTGAGGAAGTGGATGTTGCGCAGGCCGCGGGCATGGGCGCGCGCTTCGCAGATGCGCCGCGCGGTCTCCGACACGTCGAGATAGACGATCTCGGCCGGACATTTCCGCTCGGCCAGCTGCTGCGCCAGCATGATGCAGGCATCGCCCGTGCCGCCGCCGGCGATCAGCGCGCGGAAGGGGCGGTTGAAATTGAGGCGGCCGGAGAAAAGATAGTGATTGATCTCAAGGATGTGGCTCGGCGTGCCGGTGATCAGGCGGATCGCCTCGTCGCGCGGGTCGCGGGGCGGGTAGGGCGACGCTTCGTACTGCAGTTGAGCGTCATCCAACGGCGAAGGAACGGTCATTCTGGCCTTGTTTAGCGACGAGCGGGGCGCTACCGGAGGGACCGCGACGCCCGCAACCGATTAGTGCAACAATTCAAGCGGCCATGAAAGGCTATTTCGGTATCGGCGTCGAAGGCGTCACCAAGGCGATGAATGTCGGCACGCTTTTCCGCACCGCCCACGCTTTCGACGCCAGTTTCGTCTTCACGCTGCGTGCGCAGTACAATGCGCGCGAGGGTGCGAGCAGCGACACGTCCGATACGCCGCGTTCGGTGCCGACCTATCATTTCGCCGACCTCGACGCCCTGCGCCTGCCGCTGGGCTGCCGGCTGGTCGGTATCGAGATCACCCCGGACGCGATCGAGCTGCCAAGCTTCCGCCATCCGCGCCAGGCGGCCTATGTCCTGGGCTCGGAACGCGAGGGGCTGTCGCCTGAATTGCAGGCCATGTGTAGTTACATTATCCGCATTCCCATGCGGTTTTCGATCAATCTCGGCATTGCCGGCGCCCTGGTCATGTACGACCGGCTGATCAGCCTCGGCCGCCACGCGCCGCGCCCGGTCGCCGAAGGGGCGCCGACCGAGGGGGTGGATCTGCCGGTGTTCGGCCTGCCCATGTACAAGCGCCGCGAGCGGATAAGGCTGCAAAAGAGGGAAAAACAGCGGATTTGACCCGTCCGGGGCCGCTGGTGCCGGCCGACCGGTGTTGCGCCCGCCGCCTGCTGCCCCTATCTCCTGCCCGTCATGCCGATTTTGCCCACCGAACCCTTGCAGATCGTCGAGCCGCGTGTTCCAGCACATGGCCGTAACGACATGCGCCGCAATCTGGTGGGTCTTGCGCGCGCCGATCTCAAGCAGACCCTGGTCGAGGCCGGTCTCGAGCCGTTCCGCGCCCAGCAGGTCTGGCAGTGGGTCTATTGGCACGGCCTGACCGACTTCGCGCGCATGACCAACATCGCCAGGAAGACGCAGCTGCGTCTGGCCGAGCTGTTCGTCATCGACCGGCCGCAGGTCGTGACCGAGCAGCGCTCGAGCGACGGCACGCGCAAATGGCTGCTGCGCTTTGGCGATGGCAACGAGGCCGAGACGGTCAATATCCCGGAGGAGGACCGCGGCTCGGTCTGCGTCTCGAGCCAGGTCGGCTGCACGCTCACCTGCAGCTTCTGCCACACCGGCACCCAGCCCCTGGTGCGCAACCTCTCGTCCGCCGACATCGTGGGCCAGTTCATGGTGGCGCGCGACAGCTATGGCGAATGGCCGACGCCGACCGAGACCACGCGCATGCTCAGCAACATCGTCATGATGGGCATGGGCGAGCCGCTCTATAATTTCGACAATGTCTCGACCGCGCTCAGGATCGTCATGGACGAGCAGGGCATCGCCCTCAGCCGACGCCGCATCACGCTCTCGACCTCAGGCATCGTGCCGATGATCGCCCGCGTCGGCGCCGAGCTTGACGTCAATCTCGCAGTCTCGCTGCATGCGGTAAGCGACGAGGTGCGCGACACGCTGGTGCCGGTCAACCGCAAATGGCCGATCGCCGAATTGCTGGCGGCGTGCGCGGCCTATCCCGGCGCCCGCAACAGCCGGCGCATCACCTTCGAGTATGTGATGCTGAAGGGCATCAACGACAGCGACGCCGATGCGCGCGAGCTGGTGCGGCTGCTGACGCCGCTGCATGCCAAGGTGAACCTGATCCCGTTCAACGCCTGGCCGGGCGCGCCCTACGAATGCAGCTCCAACAACCGCATTCACCGCTTCGCCGAGATCGTCAATGCTGGCGGCATCAGCGCCCCGGTGCGCACGCCGCGCGGCCGCGACATCCTCGCCGCCTGCGGCCAGCTCAAGAGCACCAGCCTGCGCGACCGGCGCGCAAAAGTGAGCGACATCGAGGCGAAGGCGGGCGTTTGACACCCCGGTCGTCTTACCAGTAAGATTTCCACGTGGCACAAACAATCATCTCCACCAAGGGCCAAGTCGTCCTACCGAAAGCGATTCGCGACAAGCGGCGCTGGAAGGCAGGCACGCGGCTGACCGTGGAAGAGCGTGCCGATGGCGTGCTTCTGAAGCCCGTCGCGAAGCAAAAGGTTCGGACAATCGACGACTGGGCCGGCATCGTGAAGTACAAAGGTCCGGCGCTCACCGTCGAAGACATGAACGCCTCAATCGAGAAGGAATTCAGGCGGCGACATGCGCGCGGTCGATACTAACGTCCTCGCCCGTCTTTTCGTCCTGGACGACGCAGGACAGAGGGCAGCGGCACGGCGGGCAATAGCGGCCGATCCGATCTTTGTGCCCAAGACCGTGATGATCGAGCTCGAGTGGGTCTTGAGGGGCGCCTATGGGCAGCCCAGGGCGACGATCGTCGCCACGATGGAAGCGATCCTGACTACCGTGAATGTGGATGTCGAGGACCCGACTGCTATTACGCGTGCCGTCGCTTGGTTCAAACGGGGAATGGACTTCGCCGACGCGCTTCATCTCGCCTCGAGCGGTCACGTCGACAGCTTTCTCACGTTTGACGTTTCCATGCGCCGTCGGGCTGCTGCCATCGGTGTCAGGCCACCGGTCGCCTCTCCATAGCGTGTCCTCTGCACGAGATGACAATTTGGGTGGGATGATTGACGTGCGCTGACTCGAAGCGCCGATGAAAAAAATAGTGTCATCTCGCGCGGAGCATCTCCGCGCTGGAGCGCAGCGAGGGACCTTTCGCTACTGCTGTCACGCGCGACAGAAACGCAAGTTCGCTGGCGAACGGCAGAAGACCGCACCCGGTAAGGTCAGCTTCGAGATTGCCGCCGACATAATCCGCGTAATAGGGCTCGTGGAAATAGTGCGGAAAGAGGTCGAGCAGGCCGGCCCATTCGGGCCGGTCGCCCTTTTGCAGCGATTCGACGATCACCACCAGGCCGCCGGGCTTGAGCACCCGCGCCATTTCCGACAGCGCCTGGCCGCGGATCTTCTTCGGCAGCTCGTGCAGCAGGAAGGACGACGTCACCAGATCGAGGCTGGCGTCGGCGAAGGGCAGGGACTCGGCCGCGCCCTCCATCAGTTTCACACGCGCGGTACGGCCGGCCAGCCGGCGTGCCTCGGCGAGATAGGGCGCGCTGAGGTCGAGGCCGGCGAGGCGCATCCCAGGCCAGGTGTCGTGCAGGAAGGCGAGCAGCCGGCCGGTGCCGCAGCCGACATCGAGGCCACGCAGCGAACGCTGCGGGCGGCCCTGCATCCATTCGGCGATCGGCTTCAGCGCCCGCCGGCGCATGGCGTCACCGGCGCCGGTGAACAGCACCTCGACCTGGGTGTCGTAGATCGCCGCCGATTCGTCGGTCAGCCAGCCGCCGCTCTGGAAATGGAAGTTCTGCCGGTAGTAGCGCGGTCGAGATTGGGCTCGTCGTTGACCTTGGCGTGGCGGCGCGCATCGACCTTGGGCAAGTCGCGGAAATAGAGCGCGCTGCGGCGCAGGAAGCCGGCCGGATCGGGATCGAGCGGGCGCGGCACGGGAAAGAGCCCGTTTTTGATGTCCTGCCATTCGCGCGTGAACAGGCTGCGCATGTCGGCGGTAAGCTCGGCCCGCGTCGGTGTCGGCCCTATGGCGAATTCCGGCTTCGGCATCGGCTTCAGCAGGCGCCGACCGGCGGCATAGTGGCCTGCATACCAGGCGACACGGGCAGTCTGGCGGGCGGCGTAGCTCAGGCGGTCGAGGGCGGTGGCCATGGCGATGAACCTCTCGGTCTAATATAGCAACTTTGCGGCGGACTTGCCCGCCCGGGGTCGGTCGCTATATTCGCGCGCCTTCATAAAGACCGAACAATCCGACCTACTATTGCATCGAGGCCCCTGCCATGAGCGTTTCTTATACCGGCCCCCACAAGAAGGGCGACATCAAGAAGGTCGTTCTGGCCTATTCCGGCGGCCTCGACACCTCGGTCATCCTGAAGTGGCTGCAGACGACCTATGGCTGCGAGGTGGTGACCTTCACGGCCGACCTGGGCCAGGGCGAGGAGCTGGGGCCGGCGCGCAAGAAGGCCGAGATGCTGGGCATCAAACCCGAAAACATCTTCATCGAGGACGTCCGCGAGGAATTCGTGAAGGACTTCGTCTTCCCGATGTTCCGCGCCAACGCGCTTTACGAAGGTCAGTACCTGCTCGGCACCTCGATCGCCCGGCCGCTGATCGCCAAGCGTCAGATCGAGATTGCCCGCGAGCTTGGCGCCGATGCCGTGTCTCACGGTTCCACCGGCAAGGGCAACGACCAGGTGCGCTACGAGCTCGCCTATTATGCGCTGAAGCCTGACATCAAGGTGATCGCGCCGTGGCGCGAATGGGAGCTCACCTCGCGTACCAGGCTCCTGGAATACGCCGAGAAGCATCAGATTCCGATCGCCAAGGACAAGCGCGGCGAGGCGCCGTTCTCGGTCGATGCCAACCTCCTGCACTCCTCCAGCGAGGGCAAGATCCTGGAGGATCCCTGGGAGGAGGCCGACGAGAGCGTCTACCAGCG
>Ga0193743_1001259_pt1 | contig 18904 bp, 14 predicted proteins | sample L2c2metaG_FD_143038 | JGI IMG/M metagenome (GOLD analysis project Ga0193743, IMG submission 143038) | Soil microbial communities from a riparian zone of the East river system, Colorado, United States - L2c2 | ecosystem: Environmental > Terrestrial > Soil > Riparian zone | place: USA: East River... | reverse complement strand
GCACGCCGCCGACGTCGTTGGCCAACCGCGACTGGATCGCGCCGGTACGGGTGGCGGTGAAGAAGGACAGGTCCATCCGCTGCAGGTGCTCGAACAACCGGCCGCGCAGATCGGCCATCACCCGGTTGCCCAGCAGCGTGGTCTGGTAGGTCTGCCACACCCCGATCAGCGCGGAGACCACCGGCACCGCGATCATCCCGGCGACCAGCCAGCCGAGCAGCGACAGGTTCACCGGGCCGCCACCGGTGGGGAACAGGGCCCGGTCGAACGCGGCCTGGACCAGGAACGGCGTGATGATCCCCAGCCCGCTGCTGACCAGTACCGCCAGCAGGATGGCGATCATCCCCGCCCGGTAGGGCAGGAACAACGTCCACAGCCGGCGACCGACCCGATCGGCCTCCATCGGCCACCTCCATCGTGCGGCGGGGCGGCCCGGCGCGAGCGGTCAGGCCGCGCCCACCGCTCGAGCGGTGGGCGCTTCGTGCGGCGGGGCGGCCCGGCGTGTCAGGTCAGCTGGAGGTTGCCTTGGCCTCGTCGATCCAGGTCTTGCACTCCTTCTCGGAGAGACCGATAACCTTGCCGTGCCGGGTCTCGATCATCTCCTTGAGGCTCGCCGCATTCCGGTGCTTCAGCTCCTTGATGGAGTCGACACCGATGCTCTTGAGCATCTCCGCGTACTTCGGGCCAATTCCCTTGAGCTTCGCCAGGTCGTTTTCGACATGGTCGGCCATGACATCTCCAATCATTGAGGACCGAGGAGATCGCTCGCAGTGCCGTACACCGGTGGACAGCAGTACGGGATGTCGGGCGTCACCGCGGAGATCATGCTGCCGCATCGACCAGCAAAGCTCCAGTCGTAGCACCGCGCGGAGTACCAGCCGCTCGGGTGACGGTTTGCCGGCTCAGGTGCGCGGCCGCGCCGGGTACGGGTTGCCGCGCCCCTGATCGGGCACTGCCGGCAGGGCGGGACCAGCCGGGCCGCGGCTCCTGGGCAGCTCCACGGTGAACACGGTCTCTCCGGGTCGACTGCGGACCGCGATCGTGCCGCCGTGCGCGGAGGTGACCGCGTGCGCGATGGCCAGCCCGAGCCCGGTGCTGCCGGCCTCCCGGGAGCGGGACGTGTCGCCCCGGGCGAACCGGCCGAACACGTGCGGCAGTAGGCCGGCGGGGATCCCCGGCCCGTCGTCGGAGACCCGCAGGATGGCGTGCGTCGCGCTGGTGTCCAAGGCGGCGGTCACCGTGGTGCCCGGCGGGGTGTGCACCCTGGCGTTGGTCAGCAGGTTGGCCAGTACCTGGGCCAGCCGGGTCGGGTCACCGCTGACCAGCACCTCCTGGTCGGGGATGTGCAACGTCCACCGGTGGCTCGGGCCGGCGGCGTGCGCGTCGCTGACCGCGTCCACGACGAGCTGGGAAAGGTCCACCGGCTCGGCGACCAGTGGGCGGCCCGCGTCCAGCCGGGCGAGCAGGAACATGTCCTCGACCAGGGAGGTCATCCGCTCGGTCTGCGAGGAGACCCGGCGCAGCGCCCGCGCGGTGTCCGGCGGGATCTCCGGGCCCGCTCGCCGGGCCAGCTCCGCGTAACCCCGAATGGCGGCCAGTGGGGTGCGCAGCTCGTGACTGGCGTCGGCGAGGAACTGGCGCAGCTGGTTCTCGCTGGCCCGGCGGGCCTCGAGCGCCGCGCTCACGTGCTCCAGCATCCGGTTCAACGCGGCGCCGACCTGGCCGACCTCGGTGCGCACATCGGTGTCCCGGATCGGTACCCGCTCGGCCAGCGCGACATCACCCCTCTCCAGCTGCAGTTCGGCGACCCGACCGGCGGTCACCGCGACCCGACTCAGCGGCCGCAGGGTGATCCGAACGATCACGGTGGCGGCGGCGCCGGCGGCGAGCAGGCCGATGCCGACCACCACCAGCTCGATCACCGCCAACCGGGCGAGCACCGCCTCCACCTCGCCGAGAGGCACACCGGTGATCACCACCTGACCGGCCGTGTCGCGCAGCCCGATCAGCCGGTACTCGCCGAGCGCGCCCACCAGCACGGTGTGCGGACGGCCGTCCACCGGCAGCCCGGCCACCGCGGCGTCCTCCGCCGCGCCGCTGAGCGGCCGCACCACGCCGTCCTGGCCGATCACGCCGATCTCGGTGGGTTGGCCGGCGACCAGATGCCCGCCGATCGTGCCGACGGTCTGGCCGGGTGCCCGCAGGAACCGGGGGCCCGCGTCGTTTCCGTCGTTGACGTCGTTCCGGTTGTTGCCGCCGTTGCCGCTGCCGTCGTTCCGGTTGTTCCCGTTGTTCGGGGTGTTCCCGTTGTTGTTCCGGTTGTTCCCGCCGCCGTCGTTGCGGTTGTTCCCGCCGCCGTTCCCGTTGTTGCCGTTCCCGTTGTTGCCGTTCCCGCCGTTGTCCCGGTCCTGCTCCGACTTGTCCGACAGCGCGACCGAGCGGAACGCGGCGGTGCCCAACTGGCCGTCCAGCTGGTGGATCAGGAAACCGCGCAGCAGCAAGAAGGAGATCGAACCGCACACCAAACTGACGACAGCCAGCAGCGCCATGGTGGACAGCAGCAGCCGGGTGCGCAACGGGGCGGACCGCCACCAGCCACGCCTGGGGGCCGGCGCCGGCGAAGTGACCGGCACGGCCGAGTCGGCGGGGCCGGCCGGCTCGGCCCGGTGAGCACGCGGCGGCGCGGGTTGAAGGCTCACCGAAGACCGGCTTCCCCGGCCTCGCCGCTCCTCGGGCGGGACCGGTATCCCCCGCCGCGCACTGTGTGGATCATTCGTTAACGCCCCGCGTCGATCGTCTCTGGCGCCGCGCCGCAAGCTTCCGCTCCCCGATTACTCGCCGGCGCCGCCGCAGCCACCGTTTGTGCTGCTCATGGCCTCAGTCTCCGCCGTGGAATGTGGCCGCACTGGGCAGAACTTGTGCGTCAGCTGTGCACCCGTCGACCGCGCCACTTTCGGCGGTCGACACGCCGCCAGCGGGACAGCGGGCGGGGCAATGCGCGAGGTCAGCGGGCTCCTAAGGTGGGCAGGTGCCTCGTAGCTCGGACAGTCGTACCCGGATGGTCGCGGCGGCGGCCCGGCTGTTCCGCGCGCAGGGCTACCCGGCCACCGGCTGGCGCCAGGTTGCCGCCGAGGCCGAGGCGCCTTGGGGTTCCCAGGCACACCACTTCCCGGGCGGGAAGCAGCAGCTCGGCGTGGAGGCGATCAGCCGGTCCGGCGCCGGCTTCGAGCGCGCCATCCGGGCGGCGTTCGCCGGGGTGCACCCGGCCGATGCGGTGCGCCTCTGGGTTCGGGCGGCCAGCGCGGAGCTGTCCGCGAGCGGGTGGCGGGACGGCTGCCCGGTGGCCACCGTGGCGCTGGAGACCGCGCACTCCTCCGATGTGCTGGCCGACGCCTGCGCCGAAGCGCTGGGTAGCTGGCGCGCCGCCCTGGCCGAGGCGCTGACCAGCCATGGGATGCCCGAGTCGGAGGCCGCCTCGCTGGCCGCGCTGATGCTCGCGGCCATCGAGGGTGCGCTGATCATGGCCAGGGCGGAGCGGGCCGTCACGCCGCTGGAGTTGGTCGGGGACGAGCTCGCCGCGCTGCTACGGGCGCGGATCGGTGAGCACCTCTAGGCCGTGCTACTGGCCTGGGTCAGTACGGTCTTGCCCGCCGGGGCGCGCAGCGCCTCCACCGCGTCGTCGAAGCTCGCCACCGCCGCGGTCACCAGGGACGGGTCGAAACCCGCGCCGACCAGCTCCAGCACCGCCGGGACACAGGGCCGGGCGTGTACCCGCCCGATGCGGAAGGTCAACCCCCGCGAGTACATCGCCAGCAGCGGCAGCGCCACGTCGGCGGTATACAGCGAGCTGCAGGTGCAGGTGCCGTCCGGGGCGGTGCTGTGCACCGCGCAGCGCAAGCCGTCCGGGTCCCCGCTGGCGTCCACGGTGATCGGGAAGGCGCCGACCTTGCGCGGCGGCGGACCGGACATCGGACTCGCGCCGAGCGCCTCGGCCACCTTCAGCCGCCCGGGGTCCTGGTCCAGGTAGACCACCCGGCCGGCGCCCAGGGCGACCGCCATCCCGGCGGCGTAGAGCCCGATCGACCAGGTCCCGCCGTCGCCGCCGACCACCAGCACGTCCGCGCCCGGCGCCCGGGCCAACCACGGCCCCACCGTGCGCCACGCGTCGGGCAGGTTGTCGCTCGCGCTGGCCACCGCCACCGGGTCCACCCCGGCGGGCAGCGGGACCAGCATCGCGTCGGCGTGCGGCACCGCGACCAGGTCGGCCAGGAAACCGCCCCAGCGCAGGCCGCCGAGCTGCCCGAGGCCGTAGGTGCTCATCATCGGGTACTCGGCGCAGTTGCCGGTGTGGCCCCGCCGGCACGGCCCGCATGCGCCGCAGGAGATCTGGAAGGGAACGATCACCCGGTCGCCCGGCCGCGCCGAGGTCACCTGGTCGCCGACCTGCACCACCTCGGCCACTCCCTCATGGCCGAGTGGGTAGGGCCCGGGCAACGGGTAGCGCCCGGTGAGCACACCGACATCAAGGTCGCAGGTGGCCACCGCCAACGGCCGGACCAGCGCCGCCGTCGGCGAGGACAGCACCGGGTCGGGAGCGTCCTCCCAGTGCAACGCGCCAGGGCCGTCCAGCAGCAAGCTCCGCATAAGACGACTGTCTTACTAAGACAACCGTCGAGTCAAGCCTTAATGGTCGGTCCGCACGCGGCCCTCGGCGGTCAGGAGGGCGACGGGTTGGGCGCGACAGGGGTGTCCGGATGCTCCTCGCGCAGGTCGGCATGGGCGGTCTCGGGTGCACACACAATGGCCAGCAAAGTGATCAGCAGCATGGCCAGTACATAGCCGGACACCGCGTAGGCGGTGCCGAACGACTGGTACAGGGCGATGGCCACGATCGGCGCGATCGCGCCGCTGACCACCCCGGCCAGCTGATACGCCGCCGAGCCGCTGTAGCGCAGCTTGGTGGAGAAGAGCTCGGCCACGAATGCCGCCTGCGGCCCGTACATGGCCGCGTGGGTCATCAGCCCGATCACCGCGGCCAGCACGATCAACGGGGTCGACCGGGTGTCCAGCAGCGGGAAGAAGACGAACCCCCAGATCGCGGCGGCCACCACGCCCGCCGCGTAGACCGGCCGCCGGCCGAACCGGTCGGACAGCGCACCGAACAGCGGGATCAGCGCCAACTCGACGGCCGAGCCGATCAGCACGGCGGTCAGCCCGATGCCGCGGCTGAGCCGCAGGTTGGTGGTCAGGTACACCAGGATGTACGAGGTGAAGGTGTAGAACGCGACGTCGGTGCCGATGCGCAGACCCATCGACACCAGGATGCCTCGCGGGTGTCGTTTGATCACCTCCACCAGCGGCATCGAGGAGGTCTCCCCGTGGTCCACCACCTCGGCGAACAACGGGCTCTCCGCGATGGTCAGCCGGATCCACAGCCCCACCAGCACCAGCGCGCCGGACAGCAGGAACCCGACCCGCCAACCCCAGCTCAGGAAGTCCTGCTCGGACAGCACGCCGTTGAGCAACCCGAGCACGCCGGCCGCGAGCAGGTTCCCCACCGGCACCCCGACCTGCGGCCAACTCGCGTTGAAGCCACGTCGCTTCGGGTCGCCGTGCTCGAGGGTCATCAGTACCGCGCCGCCCCATTCCCCGCCCAGGCCGATGCCCTGCAGAAAGCGGAGCAGGCCGAGCAGCAGCGGCGCCCATATTCCGATCGCCGCATAGGTGGGCAGCAGGCCGATGAGGAAAGTCGCGCCGCCCATCAATATCAGGGTGACCACCAGGACCTGCTTGCGCCCGACCCGGTCGCCGAAGTGGCCGAAAATGATTCCGCCCAGTGGGCGCGCGACGAAGCCGATCCCGGCGGTGCTAAACGCCAGTAGCGTGCCGACCACCGGATTAAAAGTCGGGAAGAAGAGCCTGTTGAACACCACCGCCGACGCCGTGGCATAGAGGAAGAAGTCGTACCACTCCAGGGAGGTACCGACCAGGCTGGCGACAATAACCTTCCGCGCCTGCCGGCCCGGCGGCGCCGCTGGTTGTCCGCCCACTGCTTGGCCCGGCCCGTCGCCCGCCGGCCGCTCGCTGTTCGTCATGACCGCCCCTGTCGATTACGCCGGTGCCGAGGCTCGCCCGATACATGGTAAGAGCACGAGCCGTTCCGGACACTCCTCAGAAGGCGGCGACTCGCCGGCCCGTCAACCGGGGAGCTGCACCTGCGCATCGCCCGGTTGCCCCGATGCCCGACTGGCCGGGTCGCCGCTGGGCTCAGACACCATCGGCACGGCGTAGGCGACCACGTTGTCCGCGTACTGATGGGTCTCGAAGTCGAACTCGCCGCCGCAGGTGATCAACACCAACCGAGGCACCCCGGTGGTATCGAAAATCTCCCTGGGCAGTGCCGTCTTCTGGTAGCTGTGCACCGCGTCCACCAGGTAGCTCCGCGAGCCCTCGGTGGTGGTCACCGACACGGTCGCGCCGGGTTTGAGATCGGCCAGCCGGAACAGCGCCCCGGCGCCGATGCCCCTGGCGTCGACGTGCCCGTCGATGACCACGGTCCCACGTCCCGCGCTCGGGTACGCGCCGCCCCGCCACCACCCCAACACCCTGGGGTCCTCGGGCACGGCCAGCTCCCCGTTCGCCTCCAACCCGACCGAGACCACCGGCGCCTCGACGCCCTGACCAGGCAGACTCAACCAGATCGGCTCGGCCGGAGTGGCCGGCGCCGCCGGTGCCGGGGCGGCGCCGAGCCACTCGGGGTGGGCGGCGGGCACCGGGCCGACGTCAGGCAGCCCCGAGCCGTGGATCAGCTTTGCGGTGCTCAGCCCCCCGATGCCGAGGCCGAGCACCAAGATCACCCACAGCAGCGCCCACCGCGCCTCGATCATCCGAAACTGCGCCACCGCACCAGCAGCCCGCCTGCCCCGGCGGCCACCGCCAGCCCACCGAGGGCAAGAGGCAGATCCAGATCGTCCGAGGCGCCGTTGGTGGCGGCCTGGCCGCCCGAGCCGGCGTTGACTCCGCTCGGCGAACTGTCCGAGGTGCCGCCGCTGGCCGCCGACCCGTCCGTACCAGCCGTGCCACTCGCCCCACCGGTGGCGGCGCCATCAGTCCCGGCCGCGCTGGGGGCGGCACTGGCTTGCGCCCCGGCGGGGGGCGCGGCGACGTTGGGCGCGGCGGCCCCCGCGCTCGCGGTCGAGGAGCCCCCGGGGGCGACGGTGCTGGTGGTCGGCGTGGGTGTGGAACCGCACGCGCCCACGGACAGAACGCCCAGCACAATCGACGCGAGGAGCGTCGCGTGCGTGATGCGATAAGTACGGAGATGCATAGCGCGCACTTTAGAGGAACAGCGAAGGTTGATACCTCTTAGCGAACACCAAAGGGTGAAAGTGTCACCAATTGGCGACAGGCACCCCGGAAAACGCTTCCTACTCACCCGGTCAAGGTCGCCCGTGCGGCGGAGGCACCGGTCGGACAGTGACCGCCGTCAGGCCGCTGGAGGACCGGATTCCACGCATTGCCGTCGTTTTCCCAGTGGCCATTCGCGCGGGGACGGATCCCGGTGACGGAGCCAATAGCGGATTAGCCGCGCGAGTCAGGCAGATAACGTACAAGTAGCCGGGGACGCAGCAGCGGAGCCGAGGTGAGGCCGCTCGGGTCCAGATTACCGGCCTGTTGACCGGTGCCCGCGTAGTACCGGTTCGCCGCCGTGGAGGCGACCCTCACCCGCAGCACATTGTCCTCGGCCTGCAACAGGCCACCCGGTACCGGGCAGGTGATGGGAGGCCAACCGAACCGGCCGATCGGGGTGCCGTTGAGTTCCAGTTCGGCGGCGGTGTGCACGCCCTGGAGAACCAGTTCCCAGTCCGGCCAGGCCAGGTCGGCCGGCGGCAGGGCGAAGCGCAGCCGGTACTCCCCGACTCCGGAGAACCGAGGCCAGCCCTGGACCTCCCAGCCGGCGTCCACCCGGACCGGCCCGGGCGGCCCGCCGCCGGTGTCCAGGGTCCAACCGGCGTGCAGCACGGTCTCCCCCGGCACCGCCCGCTCGCCCTCGGAGAGCACCAGGCAGACCAGTTCCCCGGGCGCGCACCGCACGCGCAGCTCCCCCGCCGCGGCCCCCAGATCAGTCAGCTGGCCGGACGCCGGGTGGAACCGCCGCACCGTGGTGGGCACCGACGCCGGGATGACGCTGAGCGTGGCGTCATCGTCGGCGTGCTCGTCGTGGAACAGCGTGAGCCGGGTGCTCCCATCTGCGGCCCGGCCGGCCCGACTCCACACCGTCGTACCCGGCTGCCCGCCGCGGACCACCGGCTGTCCTCGACGCAGCGGGCGCAGCACCGGGTCAAGGTCGGCCGGAGTGGGCAGGTCCGGCCAGTGGCGGCACTCGTCCGGCTTGGCGAACAGCGCGGTGGCCCGGGCGGCCAGCTCCGGGTCGGCGCCACGCAGCTGGCTGGCCGCCGGCAGCGGCCCGGACGCCAACACCGTCCCGCCGGTCGAGGCGAACCGTTCCAGTACCGCCAGGGTCCGCACGTCCGCGACCACCTCGACACCGGGCAGTACCACGGCGCGGTAGCCGTGCTCGCCGAAGATCAGCTTCCCGTCGCGCACCGTGGCGGTCCGCAGGTCCCGCTCGTCCACCAGGTGGTAGCCGTACCCGGCCCGCGCCAGGTACTCGGTCCACCGCGCCGCGTGCGCCCCGTAGGGGTGGCCTGGTCCGCCGGCCCAGCTGGTGCGCAGCGGGTAGAGCACGGCCAGCGCGCGGTCCGGCTCGGCTCCGTCGAGGAACGCCGAGAGCCGGCCGGACTCCTCGGCGAACGCCCGGTGATAGCCGAACCACGGCTCGAAGTTCACGCCGGGGGCGAAGTCGAACCGGGGGTTGGCCAGCATCCGCTCCCGGCCTGGCGGATCGGGCCAGCCGTCGGTCTGCCAGAACGCGTGCATCAGCAGCTGCCGCGCGCCGAGCAGATGGTGGCGGATGGCCTGGGCGCGCAGCTCGCCGAGGGTCAGCTCCCAGCGGCCGGCGGCGAAGTGCGCGCCGGCGACGGTGCGTCCGTAGTACTGCTCCACCAGGCAGCCGCTCCGGCCGTGTGACCGAGCCACCGAGTCACCCAGTTTCGCGCTCAGCTGCGGCTCGGAGTTGCGGGCATCCACCGCGGTGAGGTCACGCCAGCGGTCCAGCCCGAAGTAGTCGGTGCCGAAGTTGGTGCGCGGGTCGTCGGTGATGATCGTGCCGGTGAAGTCCCATGACGACACGTGCCCGAGCACCTCGTGCCCGGACAGCGCGATGCCGTGCCGCCGGCACCAGCGCGACAGCGTGCCGAAGAAGCTCTCGATGCCCAGCGCCGAGTACGTTTCGAAGAAGTCGCAGCGCCGCGCCGGGGTGGCCGGGCCGATGTCGACCACCATGGCCAGCAGCGATCGGCGGAACGGCGCGGCACGCTCCCGGGTGTACCGGTCAGCCAGCTCCGGCGCCCACATCAGCGAGCTGCCCAGGTGGCCCCGGTGCTGGCGCCAGCGGAAGAAGCACCCGTGCGGCTGGTCGAAGAACGCGTACCGGACCGTGCCGCCGAAATGCGCCCCGAGCGCCTCCCGGTACGGCTGGTAGCCGACCTCCAGGAAGCGCTCGGCCGCCTCCGGCAACAGATAATTGATCATCTTGCTGGTCGCGCAGCGGGCCGCAACGAAGACGGTCAGCGCGGAGTCGTTCGGCGCGGAGCCGTTCGGCGCGGAGGCGTTCGGCGGCAGCGCGTCCCGTGGCACGCCTACTCGGCATCCCCTCGGCGAGCTGTCCAGGAACCGGGCCCGGTCGGTCACGTCCACCACGTCGAGCTCGTCGGTGATCTCCCCCGCCGGGTGAGCCAGCGCCGCGACGATCTCCCAGTCCGCCCAGCGTGGCTGGCCGCCGTCGAACACCCAGTTCAGCCCGGCGTCGAGCAGGTACTCCACGTCCGTGGGGCGGATCTCGTCCACCGTGCAGACGATCTCGGCGTCGGCGTCGGCGTCGGCTGACGCGGTGGACCAGAACAGGTGCCGTTCGCGCAGCTCGTCCCGGCCGGCCACGGTCCGCCCGCCGGCGTGCCCGGAGAGCCAGTTGTACTCGTCGTAGATGCCCATCGCCATGCCGCGCCGGGCCGCCTCGTCGGCCGCCGCGCGATAGGCGGCCAGATACTCCGGGCCGAGGTACTGCTCGATGGGAAACGCCAGGCGGGCCTGGATCTGGAAGGAGCCGAACCCGGCGTCGGCCAACTGCGCGACCTGCTCGCGGATCTCCTCGCCGGTGGGCACCCGGTGCCAGAACCAGTAGCTGGCCGGGGCATGCCAGACGTCCGGAGGCGGACCGAGATCCGCCGGGGTCACCGGCGGGTGGACACCGCGGCGCGGCCGCGCGCCGAGGACGCCGGCCGGGCCGACCGCCCGTCGTCAATCTTGAAGCCGAAGGTGAGCAGCGCGTACACCCCCGCACCGACCAGCAGCGCCAACACGACACCCACGTTGCTCTGCCCGACCACACCCTTGGCGGCGTCCTCGCTGAGCAGGAAGCCGACCACCTTGGCGATGTTCGGGTCGCCCGAGGTGACCGTGCCCAGCCCGATCACCGTGGCCACCACCAGCGACCCCAACGCGGTCCACCGCACCCGCCGGCCGCCGCGCGCCGGCGGCTCCGCCATGGTCACGTCCCAGCGCAGCCGGCGCTGGCGGATGAAGTCCAGCAGCTGGATGCCGCCCATGGTGCCCATCGGCACCGCGACCAGGGCCAGGAACGCCTGGAAGGTGGCCAGGAACGAGTCAGAGACGAACAGCAGGTAGAACGCGCCGGCAGAGATGATCACCGTGTTGATCGCGGTGGTGCCCGCCCTGGAGGTCGGTACCCCCATCGCGAGCAGCGCCAGCCCGGACGAGTACACGCCGAGGATCGCGGCGGCCACCAGCGAGATCACGATGACCACCGAGAACGGGATGAAGAACCACAACGGCAGCAGCGCGGTGAGCGCGCCGATCGGGTCGGCGGCGGCCGCATTGCCCAGCTGAGCGTCGCCGGCGACCAGCAGCACGCCGAGCACCAGCAGCACCGCGAGCGGCAGGGAGATGCCACCGGCGGTCCAGCCGATCACGGCCCGCGCCGGGGTGAACCGGGGCAGGTAGCGGGCGAAGTCGCCGCCGTAGTTGAGGAAGCTGATGCCCGAGATGGTCATCGCCATGATCACGCCGCCGCCGAACGCCCACCAGGAACCGTGCGCCGCGCTGCCCAGCTCGCCCCACCGCACGTGCGGCACGATCAGCCCGATGAACACCACGGTCATCACCGCTGTCAGGTAGGCGATCCACCGCTCCACCCGCAAGATCAGCTGGTGGCCGAACACCGCCACCACCAGGACCACCGCGAGCACGGCGACGAACCACAGCAGCACCGCCGCGGTGCTGGAGTGGCCGTCCGAGCGGGCAAACTGGGCCGGCCACAGCCGGGCGAACAAGCCGGCGCCGGTGGACGAGGCCAGCGTGATGATGGTGATCTTCCAACCCACGTTGGACAGGTACGCGAACACGGTGGGCAGCTTGTTGCCGTGGAAGCCGAAGGCGAACCGAGTCTGCGTCAGCGTGGGTAGCCCGGTGCGCGGCCCACCCACCGCGATCACCCCGACCAGGATCGAGGACACCGCGTAGCCGAGCACGCCGGCCACGATCGCCTGGGTGACGCTCAGCCCGAGCCCGAAGACGTAAATCCCGTAGCTGATCCCCATGATCGACACGTTCCAGGAGAACCAGACCGCGAACAGGTCGCGCGGCAGCCCCCTACGCTCTGCCTCGGGAACCGGGTTCGTGCCGTTGCGCTCAATCCCGGCGGGCGCCGCGACGTCGGTCTGGTCAGTCATGACTGCCCTCCGGAGAACGCTCTTGCTGGACGCAGCGGATCCGCCGGGCAGCCCGCACGGGAAATCGATTTCCGCTAAGCATCCCCCGCCACCTCCCCGCCGTCAAGACACCAGGTCACCCGCTTCGCGCAGATCCACCGGCTCGACACAGCCGCCCGGGCCGCTGTGTCGGCGGAGCCGGGCTGTGCCGGCGCCAGCCGGGCTGTGCGCGCGAGACCACCAGCTCACTTTTCAGATGGTCAACACAACGTCATTCGTTTTCGATCAAGGAAAAAGCCGAACCACGTTGTGTTGACCATGAAGGACACGCGGCACAAGACGGGCTGCCCTATGCGGGCGGCAACCCGAGTTGTGCGGGCGGCGGTTGACTGGCCGACGTCGGCCAGCCGGGGTGGTCAGCCGGGTCGGCCACCGGGTTGCGGAATGCGCGGCCAGCCGGGCTGGAGGGGTTGGCGGCTAGCCGGTGTTGGGCAGCGGGGTGGGGTTGGCTTGGTGGGTGGGGGTGCCGCCGGTGAGGACGGTGGCCACTTCGCGGGCGATCCGGGCAGCGGACTCCTCCGCCACCTGGCGGGACGCGCCGGCCAGGTGCGGGGTGGCGAACACCTCGGGGCGGCGGGGCAGCGGGTCGTCGGGGCCGGGAGGTTCCGGGTCGAACACGTCCAGCACGGCTCCGCGCAGCCGGCCCTCGGACAGCGCGGCGTCCAGCGCGGCGGAGTCCACCAGCTCGCCCCGCGCGGTGTTCACCAGTAGCGCGCCGGGGCGCATCGCGGCCAGCGCGGCACCGTCGATGATCCGCCGGGTCTGCTCGGTGAGCCGGGCGTGCAGGCTCACCACGTCACTGGCGGCCAGCAACTCGGGCAGTTCCACCAGCCGCGCTCCCACCCGCGCCGCCTCCGCCGGATCGGCGAATGGGTCGTGCGCCAGCACCTGGGCGCCGAAGGCAGCCAGTAGCTCGGCCACCCGCAGCCCGACCGCGCCCAGCCCGATCAGCCCGACGGTGGCGGCCCGCAGCTCCAGCCCGACCCGCTGGTAGCGGAACCCGGTGCCGTCCCAGCGACCGCAGGCCAGGTCGGCGGCCGCCGGCGGCAGCCCACGCATCGCGCAGATCATCGTGCCGACGGTGAACTCCGCGACCGCGCCCAGGTTCCGCCCGGGCAGGTACACCACCGGGACGCCCGCGTCGGTGGCCGCCGGGAGGTCCACGTTCACCGGGCCACCCCTGGTCACCCCGACCACCCGCAGGCTCCCCCGCCCAGCGGCGATCACCTTCTTGGTGACCGGCGCCAGGTGGGTGACCAGCGCGTCCGCCCCGGCCACCAGCTCAGCCAGCCGACCGGGGTCCCCGGCCGCCTCGCGCACCCCGTCGATCTCCTCGAACGGCTCGCTGGGCCAGCGGGAATCGATCGGCAACGGTTCGGCGGCGAGGCCAACCCGGTCCAGCTCGGCCACCACCGCATCGCCCAGCAGCCGCGCGGAAATGAACTCGTCGCCCGCGCACACCACTCGCACAGCAGGTCGCCCGCTCACCTCAGCCGCCCGCCAGATCCGGTTCACCGCAGCCGCCCGCCGGTTTGATCATCGAACAGGTACACCCGTCGGGCCGGCGCGGTGATCGACACGGTGTCTCCGGCGGCCAGGGTCTGCCCGGCGGCCACCTGGACCACCACCCGCCCGGGCACCCCGGCCAGCTCCACCGTGGCCAGCCCGTACTCCAGCAGGTTCTCGTAGACCAGCACGGTGGCGGCCAGCCCCGCCCCCGGGGTCAACCCCGACCCGGCGGTCAACCCCGACCCGGCGGTCCCCCCAGCCCCCGGCGCCCGGGCCTCGGCCCGGCAGTCCTGTGGCCGCAGCCCGACCACCACCCGCTGCCCCGGCGCCACCCCGCTCGCGGACGTCGACAGCACCCCGGCCTCGCCCAGCCGCACCGAACCATCGGCGGCGGTCTCCCCGGACAGCAGGTTGATCGGCGGCTCACCCACGAAGTCGGCGACGAACTGGTTGGCCGGGTCGTCGAAGATCTCGTCCGGAGTGCCGAACTGTTGGATCACCCCGGCGTCCATCACCGCGATCCGGTCGGCCAGGCTGAGTGCCTCCAGCTGGTCGTGGGTGACGATGATCGTGGTGTAGCCGAACTCCCGCTGCAGCACCTTGAGCTCGCGGCGGACCCGTTGCCGTTGGCCGGCGTCCAGGTGCGACAGCGGCTCGTCCAGCAGCAGCACCGGTGGGTTTCGCACGAGCGCGCGGGCCAGCGCGACCCGCTGCTTCTGCCCACTGGACAGGTTGGCCGGCCGCAGCTCCAGCAGCTCGGTCATCTCCAGCCGCTCGGCGATGCGATCCACCCGGCTCCGCACGTCCGCTCCGCGCACCCGCCGCGCGCGCAACCCGTAGGCCAGGTTCTCCCGCACCGACAGCGGCGGGTACAGCGCGTAGCTCTCGAACCCCACGCCCACCTGCCGATGACCGGCCGGCAGCTCACCGACCGAGCGGTCGCCGATCAGGATGCGCCCCTCGGTGACCGTCTCCAGGCCGGCGATCATCCGCAGCGTGGTGGTCTTGCCGCAGCCGGACGGCCCGAGCAGGGCGACCAACTCCCCCGGCTCGATGTCCAGGTCGATCCCCTTGACCGCCTCGAACGGTTCCCGGCCCCGGCTCCGGTAGGTCTTGCGCAGCGCCTCGAGCCGCAGCCGCTGGGCGACCGGGGCGGCGGTGCCGACCGAAGCGACCGCGGTCACCGGTCACCTCCGCTGGCCGCCGAGGCGTCCACCGCCGGCGCCTTTCCCACCCCGCCGGCTTCGCCGGCTGCCATCCCCCGGGACACCGGCGCACCCGCACCCAGCCGAGCCGCAGCCGTGCCGGCCCCGTTGCGGGTATCAAAGCTGGCGCCACCAGCGAAGATGTGTACCTGCTGCCAGGGCACCGCCAGGCTGACCGGGTCACCCTCCCGGACCCGCTGATCGTCGGTGACCGCGATGACCGCCTCCCCCGCTACGTCGACGCTGAGCTCCACCAACCGCCCCAGTCGCTCGGCCAGGGTGACCCGCCCGCGCAGCACCAGCCGGTCCGACGGCTCCGGCCCGGCCAGCACCTCCAGGTCGCGCGGCCGGATGCCGAGCAGCACCGACCGGCCAGCCGCGCCACCCTCCACCGACCCGGCCAGCGAGGCCGGCACGCCGACGGTGACCCGCCCGCGCAGCACCAGCCGGTCCGACGGCTCCGGCCCGGCCAGCACCTCCAGGTCGCGCGGCCGGATGCCGAGCAGCACCGACCGGCCAGCCGCGCCACCCTCCACCGAGCCAGCCACCGACCCGGCCAGCGAGGCCGGCACGCCGACGGTGATCCCGCCCCGGCGGGACCTCGCCGCGGTACCCCCCTCCGGCACCGCGGCGAGGTCAGCGGTGAGGTCAGCGGAGAACAGGTTCATCTCCGGCTGGCCGAACATCCGGGCGACGAACGTGTCCGCCGGCTCGTGCCACACCTGCTGGGGCGTGCCGACCTGAACCAGCCGGCCCTCCCGCAGCACCCCGACCCGGTCGCCCAGCGCAAGCGCCTCCTGGTAGTCGTGGGTGACGTAGAGCGTGGTGGTGCGGGACATCTCGCCGAGCTGCTTGAGCTCGGCGCGCATCGCCGCGCGCAGCTTGGCGTCCAGGTGGGACAGCGGCTCGTCCAGCAGGTACACATCCGCCGGGCGGACCAGCACCCGGCCCAGTGCGGTGCGCTGCCGCTGACCGTTGGACAGCTCCCGGGGAAACCGCCCGCGCAGGTGCTCGATACCCAGGGTGGTGGTCACCTGGCGGATCCGCTCGGACTGCTCGGCGACGCTCCAGCTGCCGGTCCGCCCGGAGCGCAGCGGCGAGGCGAGGTTCTGCTCGACGGTCTTCTGCGGGTAGAGCGCGTAGCTCTCGAACGCCATCGCGACGTTCCGCTCGTAGGGCTCCACGCCGGTCATGTCCCGCCCGGCGATGCGCACCTCGCCGCCGACGGCGTCCACCAGCCCGGCGACGCTCTTCAGCGTGGTGGTCTTGCCCGCCCCGGACGGGCCGAGGATGACGAAGAACTCGCCGTCCGCCACGTCCAGGTCGATGCCGTGCAGGGCCACGGTCTTGCCGTACCGGGCGGTCAGCCCGCGCACCGAGAGCGAACCCATCAGGCCTTCACCGCCCCGAAGGACAGCCCGCGCACCAGGTAGCGCTGGATGGACAGGGCCACCAGCAGCGGGGGCAGCGCGGCGATGATGGCCGCGGCGGCGGTGAGACTGTAGAACGCCTGCCCGCCGCCGCCCAGGAACCGGGTGACCGCGACGGTGACCGGGGTGTGCGAGCTGCCGGTGAGGATGAGCGGGAAGACGTAGTTGTTCCAGGCGAAGATGAACGCCAGCAGCGCCGACGCGGCGATCCCCGGGCGGACCAGCGGCAGGGCCACCATCAGGAACGCCCGCTTGCGGGTGTAGCCGTCCAGCAGCGCGGCCTGTTCCAGCTCCGGCGGCAGGTCCTGGAAGTAGGAGCGCAGGATCCACACGATCAGCGGCATGGTGACCAGCTGCAGTACCCAGATCATCCCGATGTTGGTGTCGAACAGCCCGAGCTGGTTGTAGATCACGAACAGCGGCACGATCACCATCAGCTCCGGGGCGAACCGGAAGGACAGGATGGTGAACATGACGTCGTTGGAGCCCTTGTACTGCCAGCGCCCGGCCGCGTAGGCCGCCGGCACCCCGATCACCAGCGACACCAGCACCGCGCCGACACAGTTGAGCACGCTGGTCAGCAGCGCGTCGGTGAAGTTGACGCTGGTCAGCCGGGCACCCTCAGCGGAGAGCACGGTGCCGAAGTTGCTCAGCGTGGGGGTGAACTCGAAGAAAGTGCTGATCTGCTCGGACTCCGACTTCAGCGACAGCAACACCAGCCACACCAGCGGGAACAGCGAGAACAGGAACCAGGCCAGCAGCAGCACGTCGGCACCGATGGCGGCCGGGGAGAACCGCCGCTGCCCGGGTTGACGCTCGCGGGTCATCAGGCCTCCGATCCGGCGGCCCGGCGCTGGGCCTTGCCCAGCACGCTGACCAGGTAACGCGCGGTCACGAAGACGATCGCCCAGAGCAGGAACATGTAGGTGCTGCCCACCGAGTAGTTGAAGTTGATGATCGAGTTCTGGTACGCGCTGATCTGCAGCGTCCGGGTGGCATCGCCCGGCCCGCCGGCGGTGAGCACGTAGACGTGGTCGAAGATCTTCAGCGAGTCCATGAACCGGAAGATCACCGCGACCAGGATGTACGGCCACATCATCGGCAGCATCAGCCGGCGGAACATGTAGAACCAGCTCGCCCCGTCCACCGCCGAGGCCTCGAACGGCTCCTTGGGCAGCGACCGGATCCCGGCCAGCACCAGCACCGCGACAAACGGCGTGAAGATCCACAAGTCGACCAGCACCACGGACATCAGGGCGTGCGACTCGCTCAGCCAGTCGAACGTGCGCCCCAGCCCGAGCACGTGGTTGAGCACTCCGAACTGCGGGTTGAACATCAGCTTCCAGAGCACCCCGGCGATCACCGGGGCGATCATCAGCGGCAGGATCAGCACCCGCTCGAAAATCCGCCCGACCAGGCTGGACCGGTTGAGCAGCAGCGCGATGCCCACGCCCAGCACGGTCTCCAGCGCGGTGGCCGCCACCGCGTAGACCAGCGTGGTGCGCACGCTGGACCAGAACGCCGGATCGGACAGCACCGTGATGAAGTTGCGCAGCCCGACGAACACCGGATTGGGCACCACGGCGGCGTAGTTCAGGAATGCGTAGTAGGCACCCAGCAGGAACGGGTACAGGATCCCGACGATGATCAGTACCGCCGGCAGCGACAGCACATAGGGCCGCAGCCCCCGCCGCCAAGCCGGGACCGGCGCCGGCCCGGCACCACCGGCCGGCCGGCGCCCCCCGGTATCCGGGTCGGGGCGAACCCGCGCGGGAGCGGTCACGTTGCCCTCCTTCGTCGGGGTCGTGAGTGGCGATGGTCGCTATAGCGACCATCGCCACTCACGACGTGGCGTTGACGGCGGTGGTGCTGGCGGTGGCCAGGGCGTCCAGGCGGGTCTTGGCGTCCTGGCCGGCGTAGATGTCCTGCAGCGCGACCGCCCAGTCCTCGGTGGTCTTGAAGAACTGCTTCTGCGGGGTGAACTTGATGTTCGTCGACTGGATCACCCGCTCGAAGGTGTCCTGGTAGCCGGGGAAGTTACCCAGCGTCTGCTTGAACGCGCCGTTGAACACCGAGGTCCTGGTCGGGTCGGCGAACCCGCGCTGGCCGGTCTGGACCGCCTTGGTCTGGGCCTGCTTGCCGGTGGCCCACTGGATGAACAGCCAGGCGGCCAGCTTCTTCTTGGACGCCGCGTTCATGGCCAGCGACCAGGTCCACAGGTTGGTGCCGTAGTTGCCGTCCGGGCCGGCCGGGCCGGGGTGCCAGGCCAGGTTGCCGGCCTGCGCGGCGTTGCCCTTGATGTTCTGCGGGTAGGTGGCCGAGTCGGCGTCGTAGACCATCATCGCGGTGCCCGCGCCCAGGTCGGCGGTGCAGTTGGGGTACTCGTAGGTGGTCCAGGAGACCGGGCCGGCGGCCTTGGCCAGCGCCACCCACTTGCGGGTGAGGTCGACCGCTTTCGGTGAGTTCATCGCGGCGGTCAGCTTGCCGCCCTCGCTGGTGTAGTCGACGCAGCCCTCGCGGGTGAACTGGGTCATGAACCCCGGGTGGATGGTGGCCCAGGAGCGGGAGCCCCGGAAGGCCACCCCGTAGCGGTTGGCGGACCGGTCGGTCAGGTCGGTGGCCAGTTGGATGAAGTTGTCGAAGGTGTCCGCCGGCCGGATCCCGCGCCGGTCGAACTCGGCCTTGTTGTAGCAGATCACGTTGGTCTCGAAGCCCCACGGAATGGCCCACTGGCCGCCGGTACCCAGCGGGCTGCCGGCCTGGAAGTCCCAGGCGGTGGACTTGCGCAGCCCCTCGTAGATGTCCTCGAAGTCGTAGTCCGCCGCCGTGGCCGAGGTGTTCGCCAGCCAGG
>Ga0193743_1001258_pt1 | contig 18904 bp, 14 predicted proteins | sample L2c2metaG_FD_143038 | JGI IMG/M metagenome (GOLD analysis project Ga0193743, IMG submission 143038) | Soil microbial communities from a riparian zone of the East river system, Colorado, United States - L2c2 | ecosystem: Environmental > Terrestrial > Soil > Riparian zone | place: USA: East River... | reverse complement strand
TCTCTTCCGATCACTCCTGGCGCGTCGACGACTGGAAGAAATTCTCGGACTGGACTGAGGAGGAGGCACGTCTCTCCGGCGGCAGATTCGATGCGCGGCCTGTGCTGATGGTTCATCTGCCCGGAAGCGAAGAGGGCAAGGTTGTCTCGCAGCCCGTGAGCGCAATGATCGTGCACCCTATCCTCGAAGCCATGCTGCAGGGTCAGCTCCGCTCTTCTGACGACATCGCCGCACTCGTCGCCGGGAAGCAGGCCGGACAGCAGAAAGATCAATAGCGTGAAGCGATCTATTTGGAGGTTCAGGGCAATATGAAAGTTGAGACGATCCATTCGTGAAGATCCGACTCTGGCTGCAGGGTGGCGGCCTCGCCATGCTGTACCTTCTGCCAGCTCTTGGCGAGCTTCTCTCCCCGGCCAAGCGCAATCTCTACCACCAGCTTCTGCCGGTCACCACCCTCACGCGGGGAATACTCATCGACCTGCTGCTGCTCGGGCTTCTTGCGGGCGCAGGTTTCGTATTGTTGAATTGCACGGCTCCGCGGCCAAGGCAACTTCTATGGTTGCCGGTCTTTCCCATCACGGGGTGGATCGCCCACCGAGATATTCTCGCGTGGACCAGCGGCGTCGCTCGCGAATACCTGCTGCCCTGGCGGCACTACTTCCCTGGTCTGGCGCTGGCGGCAGCCGTATGCCTGCTGCTACTGGCGCCCAAAACATACCAGCTTGTTACGAATGCCTTGGCCGTGGTCTTCGCTTCAGGCGGTATCGCTCTCCTTGTTGTGGTGATACCGCAGCTCGCGCTGGCATCCTTCAGCCGGGGGCCACAGGAACAGACGGGGTTTGCGCATCCCGTAAGCGAACCGTGGCACCCAGGCGAGCGCCGTATTTTGTGGCTGATATTTGACGAACTCTCCTACGATCAGGCATTCGCCAATCGGCAGCCGGGAGTGACTATGCCGACATTTGCCGAGTTCGCGGAGGAGAGTATCTCGTTCTCTCAACTGCAGCCTGCGGGAGTATTTACGGATGAGGTCATCCCCTCATTGCTGATAGGACAACGCGTCGCGAATGTGGAGGGAGATCGTGACGGGAAGCTGCGCTGGCGCCGAAGTGCGGATGCGCCATGGCAAAGCTTTGATCAGGACGCCACGGTCTTTGCCGCAGCCAGGCGTCAAGGATGGAGTACCGGAGTCGCTGGCTGGTTTAATCCCTACTGCCGCATTCTGGACCAGGTCTTGGACCGCTGTTATTGGACATACGGCGAACCGCTGTCAGGCGTGCTTTCCAGCCGATGGACCACTTGGAAGAATGCGCTCGAAGGTCTGCCCTTTGCTGATCGCGTTGAAAAGCTATGGCATCCTGCGCAACCGAATCAGGAACATCTTGATGATTACCGAGACGTCATGCGGGAGGCTCAGGCGCTCATCCGGGACTCGAACATCCGTTTCGCCCTCATTCACCTGCCTGTTCCGCATCCTCCCGGAATCTTTAAGGGACCGATTGTCACCGGCGAGGATCCCTTCAACTACCTCGGCAACCTTCTACTCGCCGATCAGACTCTGGCAGCGCTGCGCAGGTCTGTAGCCGAGAGTCCTGCGGCGGCCGATACAGTGCTCATCGTCTGCTCAGACCATTCCTGGCGCACAACAATGTGGCGCGAATTCTCGGCGTTGAGCCCCGCCGAGATCCGTGCCACACAGGGAGGCGTTTTCGATACGCGTCCGGTGCTGATGGTGCGATTCCCTGGCGCGGCGAAACCCAAGCAGATCGACCGGCCCGAAAGCCTGATGATTCTCCATGGCCTGCTTCTGGATCTGATCTCTGGAAAGGTGCGCACACCGGAAGACTGGATCGCCACCTTGCCGCCGGACGCTCCCGTCGCTGGTCAGGAAGAGATCGGGCAGAAAAAATAAAGGCCACCCGCCGGTGGCCTCTGGGAGGCTAGTCGAGATGAGAGCCTTCGGTCTTCGCCGTTCGGCTGTTTCAGGTGCTGCTTGAGGGCCGCTCCTGACACGACGATCATCCCTCCACTCGCCTGCGGGATAAATCCCTCTTTCCAGTGCAGATTCTCCCCCGAAGGTGGGAGGGAATATTCCTTTGGGTAGGCGGACTTTGAAACTTCCTGAAAACATCGTCCGTCTACCTGCGCAGAGTCACGCAAAGTGTGCTCCGGCGGACTGCAATCCGCCCTGCGGTACCCTTCCTCGGACAACGAAGCTGCCTCCTCCGAGACAGCTTCGTTGCTTTTTTCCCAATTCAGGAATTTGTGCCGCAGATGCAGTGTAGACGCCTCCAGGGAGAAATTGTCATCCTGAGCGCAGTCTGGAGCGCAAGTTTCAGACGCCGTCGAGGGACTCTTGTTTGCGCACGCAAACCATCGTAGCTCCCTGTTGGGATGTGGGACTCCCCTAGTTCCTAGCGCAGCGCGCGATCGGCCCGCTTCTCACGCTGCCACTTCACCGCTAGAAAGCCCACGTAGCCCAGTTGCAATACCCACGTCAGCACATAGGCCAATACCAGATGACGATGCGCCATCACTCGTTCTCCTTCCAGGGTGTCGCTTCTAGCGTCGCTTCCAGCGCGCGCAGCGCCTCATCCTGCTCCCGTAGCTGCCGCCGGCGCTCGATCGCATAGCGGAAAGCCATTACCATCAGCCCCCATGCCAGCCACGCTGCCAGGTTCCACCACACCGGCGGCCACATGCTCGGGTCCAGCCCGGAGTTGGCGTCGCCGCCAATCACCGGCGAGGGGTGCTGTGTACGCCACCAGCGTGTTGAGAAGTACACAATCGGCACATCGGCATAGCCGAAGATCGCCACCACCGCCGCCAGCGTCTGCATCTGGGGCCCCGCGGCAAAACGCCGCACCAGCAGGTAGGAGCAGTAGATCAGCCACATCACCAGCGTGCTCGTCAGCCGCGCATCCCAGGTCCACCAGATGCCCCACACCGGCCGCGCCCACAGCGGTCCCTGGATCAGCACCGCCGTGCAGAACACCACCCCGACCTCAGCCGCCGCCAGTGCCAGCGCATCCGCATTCATGGCGCGCAGCGGATCGCGATGACGGAACGCCAGGTAGACAATCGACGCGATGAAGCTGATGAAGAAGAACAGGAACGTCATCATCGCGGAAGGGAAGTGATAGTAGAAGATCCGCTGGATGTCCCCCATGGTCGCCTCGGTCGGCGCCACATACATCGCCTGATAGAAGGCTTTGCCCAACAACGCCAGCGTTCCTGCCAGCCATATCCACCGGAACCACTTCATTTGCGTCTCCACAAGTCTGACCGGACGTGCCTGCAGAATGTCACCATCGCTAGTTTAGAGCAGATTTTCCATTACCAGGCATCGCAGAGTTCCGCGCAGAACGGCTTTTCTTAACGGAAAAGCCGCGCTCACCTCCATTGTTTCGGCGTATACCTATGGGAAATCTGCTTCATCGTGGCGTGCCTGCCTGTCGCAGCATCTAGTTATGAAGTAGCCTTGGCATTCTGGCGTGGAAAGGGGAGCAACCGCTGTGCTCTACGTCCGCATGATCGTCGGCATCGCGCTCCTGCTCATGGCGGCCTTCGGCCCCGGAGTCGGTTTTCGCCGCATCACCAATCCGGATCTCGATCCGCGGCAGGCTGCGCGGCCTCATCTCGACCACCGCCGCGCCACCGTGCTCATTCTGCGCATTCTGGCCGCCATGATCGGCTTCTGGCTCCTCTTCTTCTCCATCGCACAACTACTGCCCCGTCACGGCCACTTTTGACCCGGCCGCCAAACCGGGTGACTCCCATCCCTGAGGAGAGCGAAATGGTGGGCGCGTAGTTCGCATCGGCAAGCCAAACTGAACTCGATGCGCCGCCGCGCCCAAATCGCATCCGCGCTTTCTGGCTGCTTTTCTTCTCCTCAGCGCAGCTGCTGCAGAGACACCATCATCTGACGCCGCCCGCCAGCGAGAGATTGCCGTGACGGGATGGCGCAGCAGGGGGTTCTCTGCGTCCGACAGATAATCCGCCTCCCACCGCCTCGTCCAGGGCCGTCAGCACGGTGCCCTCCGTGTTGTAGCGCGCATATTCTGCCTTGATGGCGCGCAGCTTTGCGTAGATTGCCGGTTCGTTCCGCGTTCGCCGCACCGCGTCGCGCACCATCATCGGGCTCGGCATGGTGGTATTCAGGTTTACGCCGACGCCTGCCCACTCCACCCGTGCCGTGATCTCCCCCTTGTCCTCGGTCTTGCCTGCGCCGACCACGGGAATGCCCAGACTCAAGGCGTGATTGACCGCTCCATAGCCGCCATTTGTCACCAGCACGGATGCATAGGGCAGTAGCTGATCGAAGGGCACATATTCCACGATGCGCGCGTTCGCCGGCTTCGGCCCTGGCACCGAATTCACAGAAGGTCCGCCGGTCGCTGCTATGACCAGCACGTCCTCTGTCGCCAGGCCGGCCAATGCTGGCCCTATCAGCTGGCCCAGATCCGTGTTCGCCACCGTGCCCTGCGTCACCACCACCAGGGGCCGTCCGTCCTTCAACTCGCTCCACCACTCCGGCTTCTCGAACTGCGTGGTCGGCGGCGGCAGCATCGCGCCTGCAAACCGAACGCTCTCCGGCATCGCCGTGCGCGGGTATTCAATAGAGGGCACGCTGAACTGCAGATACAGGTCCGTGTCCGTCACGATTGCGTCCATATAGTCCGACGTAATCTCCTTGCCGCCAGCAAGCAACAGATTGCGGTTCACGGCTGCATTGGTAAAGTCGCCAAACTCTTCTCTTACCTGCTGCTTCAGCGCAGAATACTGCGCCAGCCCCTCTTCGGTAGTTGCCGGTGGCAGCCCCAGTCCGAAGGGCGCCATTGTCGGATCGCTATGTGTCAGAACGCTGATGCCGCAATTCACCAGTGCCGGCCGCTGTTCTCGCGGTCGCGACCAGAGTGCCAGAGTCCCCATAAAGATCATGTCCGCCAGGATGGCGTCCGCGGGGAAGTAGCGCAGGATCGCATCAATCCCGCGCACCTGGTCGGGGATCGTGTTCGCGAAGATATGCTCAATATCGAAGCGCACCATCTCAGGACCCGGCTGCAATTTCATTCTTCGCGGGTCGGCGACTACCTCTTGGACATCAATTTCAGCGCCGCCCATCAGCGGAACGAATCGCGCGCCGGTAGCCCTCGCCTGTCCGCGAAAGCGCATACCGGTGTTCACCACCACCTCGTGTCCCGCTTCGATCAGCATCCGGGCGACATTCAACATAGGTCCCACGTGCCCCGGGACCGGACTCGCTGCCACCAAAAACTTAGCCAAAATCATCCTCCTCGCAGCCATGTGCTGCCGTTTCTTGTTGCGGTTCGTTTGCGGTCAACGATCTTCAGCGCGGTACACTGATTTCGTTGACTGCATGCCAATGCTGCGCCGCGCCCACATCGCCGTATTGCTTTTGCTCACACTGGGCTTCGCACCCGTAACGACGGCTCTCTGCGGGGTACATTGCATCGGCCTCATGCCGTTACACGTCTCGCAGAAGCAAAGCGCCCACACGCAATGCGTAGGCCCCTCCGACTGCTGTCACAACTCTCGTCAAGCGATCTGTCAGGCTTCGACTGCCGCCGATGACGCCGCTCTCCTCAACGGAGTGCCTTCATCTGCCGGCGATGATGGGGCGCAAATTGCTGTTGACCTTCTCAGTAACCACGTGTCGCGGCGCGTTGAAGCGAGGCGGCGCCTGGATAGCGCGCCGCCCGGACGAGTCTCTGGGCTAGCCTCCGCTCCACTCCGCATTTAGCTCATCCCTTCCTGTATTTCGCGGTCATCGTGCATTTCAAGTACGAAACCGTCTGTCTTAGAAACACATCACTCGTCAGGAAATTCCATGTCTACTCGACGCAGCTTTCTCGAGCGCGCTCTCGGACTCAGCGCTGGTCTCGCCGCCGGACCCCGTCTCTTCGCCGATGAGGCCACCCGCCGCGGTCCGGACTCCGGCTCTGCCCGCCCCATTCATGACATAGCACGCAGCGGCACCGGTCCAGCGCGCAACGTTCCCGTGACCACGCCCGACGTTCCGGACATGCCCTTCACCGTCGAGAACGGCGTTAAGGTCTTCCATCTCATCGCCGAGCCGGTCAAGCAGTCCATCCTGCCCAACCGGACGCTCGACCTATGGGGCTTCAATGGCTCCGCGCCCGGCCCCACCATTCAGGTCAACCAGGGCGACCAGGTCCGCGTGGTCTTCGACAACCACCTGCCCGAATCGACATCGATCCACTGGCACGGCTTTGAAGACCAGGTGCGCTACGACGGCCAGCCCGGCATCTCGCAGCAGCCCGTGCCACCCGGCGGCCGCTTCGTCTACGAGTTCCACATCCACCAGAGCGGCACCTTCTTCTATCACTCGCACATGTCCATGCAGCAGATGATCGGCATGCTCGGCGGCTTCATCATGCATCCCGCCGCACCCTATCAGCCCTCAGTCGATCATGACTTCCTCATTCACCTGCAGGAGTACGCCATCCTCCCCTCGAGCACCATCCCGAACTCCATGAGCATGGAATACAACTGGCTGGTCCTGAACGGTAAGGCCGGTCCCGCCATCACGCCCATGATCGTGCCGCTCGGCAGCCGCGTGCGTATCCGCTTCGTGAACCTCGGCATGGACCACCACCCCATGCACCTGCACGGCCACACCTTCTACATCACCGGTACCGAAGGCGGCCGCATCCCGGAGACGGCCTGGTGGCCCGGCAATACTGTGCTCGTCGGCGTCGCGCAGGCGCGCGATGTCGAATTCGTGGCCAACAACCCCGGCGACTGGATGGTCCACTGTCACCTTCCGCACCACAACATGAACCAGATGGCCTCCACCGTCGGCCGCATGACGCGCACGAATGGAATGCCAATGGGTACAGATATGAAGACCAGCATGGGCATGCTGCAGGGCACCCCGCCCGTGCCCATGGGCGACGACTACGGCCCTTCGCTCGGCCGCGGCATGGGTGTCGCCGCCGACAACGACATGGCAACCACCAACGGCCCGCTCTCCGAGCAGAAGATGCGTGACAGCATGCCGGGAATGCAGATGGGGCACGCAGTGAACCCCGACGAGATCGCCCCCAACGCTAACAGCGTCCCTAACTTCCCGCAGGATGCCTTCATGGAGGGCAGCATGATGAACATGGATGCGATGGTCGCCACGCCCGCGAACGCCGGGCTGCTCCCGGGATGGAGCGCCCAGATGCAGGGCATGATGACTCTCATTCGTGTCCTGCCACAACCGGACTACGACCGCATGATGCAGTCCATTCGTAATCATGAAGGTGACATGGAAATTAAGAAGGGAGGCATCTGATGAAACTTCTCCTTTCCATCGTCCTGTTCTCCGCCTCAGCCGCACTTGCGCAATCCATGCCCGGGATGCAGATGCCGTCGTCATCAAGTCAGCCAACCGCTTCGCCTGCCATGGTCGAGCCGGACCCACTCGTCGAAATCTCCGGGCGTACACCGCTCACGCTCGACGCCCTCATCGCAGACGCGCGCGCCCACAACCCCACGCTTCGAGCCGCGCAGGCGGCCATCGCGGAAAGTGCCGGTCAGGCAAGACAGGCCGGAACGCTGCCCAATCCCGTCATCGGGTACGAGGGCGACCAGATTCGCGGCGGCTCTTACGGCGGCGGCGAGCACGGCGCCTTCCTCCAGCAAACCATCCCGCTGGGCGGCAAACTCGGCCTGCGCCGCGACGTGTACCGCGCGCAGCAGCGCACCGGCGAAGCCACACTCGCCACGCAGCAGCAGCGCATCGAGAGCGACATCGAAAGCAGCTTCTACGCCGCGCTCACCCTCCAGCAGGAGATCGATACACTCAAACAGCTCAGCGCCATCGCCGCCGACGCCACCGAAACCGCACGCCAGCTCGCCAACGTCGGCCAGGCCGATGCACCCGATGTCCTGCAATCGGAAGTCGAGCAGGAGCAGGCCGCACTCGACACGCTCACCGCCGAGCGCCACTACATCGCAGCTTTCCACCAGCTCACCGCGACTGCAGGCCAGCCCGATCTGCCGCTCACCCGGCTCGCCGGCGACCTCACCGCATCCCCCGCGCAGCCGCCATCACTCGATGCACTGATGGACCAAAGCCCCGCCGTTCAGCGCGCCGATCAGGCCGTGCACGCAGCCGAAGCACAGTTACGCAGTGCGCGCCGCGAGATTGTTCCCGATCTCACCCTTCGCGCAGGCGAGCAGTGGAATAACGAGCTAGTTCGAGAAAATCCGAACGTCGCCGCCGGGCCCCAATCCTTCGCGTCCGCCTCCATCGACCTGCCGCTCTGGAATCGTAATCAAGGCAACATCGCCAGCGCACAGGCTGCCGTTGAAGCGGCACAGGCTGAGGCCGCGCGCGTCCGGCTCGCATTGCGCCATTCCGCTGCGCCGCTCATTGAGCAGTACAGCATCGCAGCCACACAAGCCGCGCGCTACCGAAACGATCTGCTGCCCCGCGCGCAGCGGGCCTACGATCTCTATCGCGAGCGCTACCGTCAGATGGCCGCCGCGTACCCGCAGGTGCTGGTCTCGCAGCGGACGCTCTTTCAGTTGCAGCTCGCTTACATTCAGTCGCTCGGTGAGCTATGGCAGTCTTCAGCGAAATTACGGCACTTCACGCTCACCGGCGGACTTGCCGCATCGGAAAATCCTTAGAGCGCAGTGTTTCCGTCGCGTTCTGTGCCGCCGCAATTCCAAGCAATGCGTGGATTTCGTGCAACAGCGCCGGCGGCCCCTCTAGGCCTTCCATCGTCGCATCGGAGTGCCAGGAACAGGATCCCTCACTGTTTTCCTGCAGCAACAGTGTCTTTACCGCAGGCGACGCTGCGCGCGCTCTCTCGATGACCTCTTCACATTCCGCGTCCGGCACCGATTGGCACATCAGAATGAGATCCAGAGGTCCCCGGGCCAGAATCTCGGTCAGTTCCATCACCTTGCTGCATCTCTCTACGACAAACTCCTTGTCCAGAATGAGCTTCCGAGTGTAGAGAAGCATCTCATCGTGTCCATAACAGAGGAGGCGAGGGCAATAAGATACCGTGTGCAGACCTGCTTCTGTTGACATGATCGTTGCACCAGCCTTCCGTCTGTATTTGGGGGCCGCTTTGTATGTCGGGTGGCCGACATACCGCCTTTTATACGCTTGATTGGGAAGTTTTCCTGCATTTATTCGGACAATTCGCTGTAGTCTGGAAGTACGTTACGCAAATCCTATCTCGTCAACCAGATGAGTCTCCTTTTGCGCGCCGGCAAAGGAGTTTCGATGAACTCTCATCCCTCCAACGTCATCCTGAATGCGCTTCCCTCGCAGCTCAACGCATTTCGTGCAAAGCTCAAGCCGGTAGCCCTTCCCGTCGGCAGTGCCCTCTATGAGCCGCATGAGATTCCCAAGTTTGCCCATTTCCTCACCTCCGGCATCGCTTCCGTGGTCACGACCATGAAGGACGGCGGCTCGGCGGAGACCGGCATGTGGGCCAGCGAAGGGCTGGCAGAGTGCATGCACCTGGGTGGTAGCGACCGTGTGCCCAGTCGCTGCTTCATGCAGATGGGCGGCACCGCGCTGCGCATGCCTTTCGCCGATCTGGAACGCGAGTTTGAGAATTTGTCAGCGCTTCGCGCTGGTATACAGCACAGCATCCAGACCCAGGCACTCATCCTCGGCCAGCTTGTTGCCTGCAATCGCCTGCACGAGGTGGAAGAGCGGCTCGCTCGCTGGCTCCTCATGCTGCAGGATCGCATCCAGGATGACGTACTCCTCATCACGCAGGAGTTCCTCGCGGAGATGCTTGGCTCACGCCGCACCACTGTCACCCTGGCGGCGGGCGCGCTGCAGCGCATCGGACTGATCGAGTATCAGCGAGGCCGCGTCCACATCCTCGATCGCGAGCGCCTGGAAAGCGCCGCCTGCGAGTGCTATCCCGTGATCAAGAAGCTCTCAAACGGCCTGCCCGGCTGAGCGCATCCACTCGGGAATCGCCGGTTCTCTTCGCGGTATGGATGCACAGTTTGCTCGTGCAAGCCACTCAGCGACGCGAGCGACCAAAGGAAGCGAATCCAGCAATCCGCGTCGCAGGCGCAATTGCCCGTGCGGCAAGCACCGCCGCAGGCGCAATCGCCTTGGGCGGCGAGCCAGAAGGTAAACGATTGTTCTAAGCCGGCCGCGCTTGACATCGCAGGCCGCCTCTGGCCCAATATGTCGGGCTGTCCATCGCTGCCGGAACCCGCCCTCAAATAAAAATGCTTCCTCAATCAGGAAGGTGATCGTGACGAAGATCCTCTGCCTTTGCATTCTGCTGCTGGCCGTGCCATCAGCGCTCCAGGCCTCGCAGTCCTACTACCCCGCAAAGCTCGACGATCCCGCCGCCGTCTATCTCACTAAGGACAATTTCCCCGTCCACGCCGACGGCGTAGCCGATGACAGCGAAGCCATCCAGGCCGCTATCGACAAGGTTGAGGACGCTCACGGCGAAGGCATTCTCTTCGTTCCGGAAGGGACGTACCGCATCACCCGCACCATCTATGTATGGCCCAGCGTGCGCATCATCGGCTACGGCGCCACACGCCCGGAATTTGTGCTCGCGGACAACACACCTGGCTATCAGGAAGGCATCGCGTACATGTTCTTCTTCGCCGGTGGACGTCCCGGCGGCCGCCACTCGCGCATGCGCGGCTCGGCGAGTGCGCCGCGGCCGCCCTTTCCCGGCACAGTCCCATCCACCAACAAAGTCGTCGACGCCAATCCCGGCACCTTTTACTCCGCCATGAGCAACATCGACTTCGACCTCGGCAACGGCAATCCTGCCGCCGCCGCCATTCGCTTCCATGTCGCCCAGCACTGCTATCTCGCCCACATGGACTTCCACATCAAGTCCGGGCTCACCGCACTCAAGGACGTTGGCAACGAAGCGGAAGACCTCCATTTCTACGGTGGTGACTATGGCATCGTCACCATCAAGCCGTCTCCGGGCTGGCAGTTCACGCTGCTCGATTCCACCTTCGAAGGGCAGCGCAAAGCCGCCATCAGCGAGCACGAGGCCGGCCTCACCCTTGATCACGACAGCTTCCGCAATGTTCCGACGGCCATCGACATCGATCCTCACTACTACGAAGAGCTGTGGGTGAAAAACACGCGCTTTGAAAACATTAGCGGCCCCGCCATCGCCATCAGCAACGAGAACAACCCCCGCACCGAGATCAACCTCGAAAACATCGCATGCCACAACGTGCCCGTTTTCGCACAGTTGCGCGATAGCGGGCAGAAGTCAGCAGGTCCTGCAGAGGATTACGTTGTCAAGACCTACTCTCATGGCCTCGTTATCCCCGCGCCCGGACTGGCTGGCGAAATCCGCACCAGCTTGGACGCGCACGCTGTTCCGTCACTCCCGTCCGAAGGCAGCAACATCATCGCCACCCTTCCACCCATCGACACCTGGACCAATCTCCGCACCCTCGGCGTAAAAGGTGACGGTGTCAGTGACGATACCGCCGCCATTCAAAAGGCGATCGACGAACACAAAGTCCTCTACATCCCGGAAGGCCGCTACATCGTCAGCAACACCCTGCACCTCAAGCCGGATACGGTCCTCATCGGCCTGCATCCCAGCATGACGCAGTTCGATATCCTCGATGGCACTGCAGCCTTCCAGGGTCCCGGCGCGCCCGTGCCGCTGCTTGAAACTCCCAAAGGTGGCCACAACATTGTCGTGGGCATCGGCCTCTACACAAACGGCATCAACGATCGCGCTGTCGGTGCGCTCTGGCAGGCCGGCGCCGATTCGCTCATGGACGATGTGCGCTTCCTCGGCGGCCACGGCACCAATGCCGCTGACGGCTCGCGCGTCGATCCCTACAACAACACCCACACCGCCGATCCCGACATCCACCGCCGATGGGATGCGCAGTATCCCAGCCTCTGGGTCACCAACGGTGGGGGCGGCACCTTCTCCAACATCTGGACGCCCAGCACCTTCGCGCAGGCCGGACTCTATGTCTCCGACACCACCACGCCCGGCCGCGTCTACGAACTGTCGAGCGAGCACCACGTTCGCACCGAGGTCAAACTCGATCGCGTCGAAAACTGGGAGATCATCGCGCTGCAGACCGAGGAAGAACGCGGCGAGAGTGGCTTCGCACTTCCGCTCGAAATCTCCCGCTCGCGCAATATCACCGTCGCCAACTACCACGGATACCGCGTCATCAGCAGCTATCAGCCCTTCTGCTGCGCTGTCAAAGTCTCCGAGTCGTCAGACATCCGCATCCGCAACATGCACACGGACAGCAACAGCAAGGTCGCCTTCGACAACGCGCTGGTTGACTCGACTTCACACGCCGAAGTCCGCCCCCGCGAGTTCGCCTCGCTCGACATCCCTGGCAATACCAAGGCTCAGCCGCAGAACACCGCAGCCTCCGTCGTCGAACCTGGCGCGCGCGTCGAACGCCTCGCCACCGGCTTCTTCAACATCTCCGGCGCCGCAACTGACGCAGACGGCCAGCTCTACTTCGTCGACGCGCACTGGCAGCGCATCTACCGGTGGATGCCCCAAACACGGGAAGCCGTCGTCATCCGCGACGTGCCGCTCGAGCCGGTCAATCTCGTCTTCGACAAATCCGGCAATCTCCTTGTCGTCTCCTATGCCGGGAAGGGAACCGTCTACAGCATTCGTCCCGATGCGCCGGCAGACCAGGTGACCATGCTCTCGCCGCAACTCGCCGCGCCACGCCCCGGCATGACGCCAGTGCGCGCGCTCGATACCTGGGAGAGCAACGATATCGCCACTGCGCGTCCCTACCAGTACATTTCGCCGGATAACAGCATCTTCATCCCCGCCGCCGAAGACTTCGTCCAGGGCACACTCTCCTGGGGAACCAAGATGGCCGACATCATCCATGCCTTCGGCCTCGCCAAAGCCACTCCCGGCCAGCCGTTCTACGTCAGCGACGAGGCGCAGCAGAAAACCTACAAGGCAAACGTAACCGATTCAGGCACTATATCCGACATGCAGATCTTTACCGACGCAGGCGGCGAAAACGTCACTCAGGACAAGGCTGGCAACGTCTATCTCGCCGCCGGGCAGGTGCAGGTCTTCAGCCCGGATGGCAAGCTCATCGGCCGCATCGACGTCCCCGAGCGCCCCATCGACCTCGTCTTTGGCGGCCCGGATCACCGCACGCTCTTCATCCTGACCCACGCCTCGCTCTACTCGGTAAAGACAAACTCCGCCGGGTGGTAAGCCACTTGCCACCCGGAAAGCTTGAGCGCGGCTAGCGGATGGCTTTGAGCGGATCGCGGCGGGAGAGCTTCGCCACAAAGTAAATCGGCAGACCCGCAACCGCAATGGTCATCGCGAACGCCAATGCGGACATCCCCGCGACCGTCTGTGTGCGCGAGGCGTAGAGCGCATAGACCGTCAGCGCCGCCGGGCTGAGGCCGAGAAGAACAGGCACCCAGTCGGGGCCGGGAATACGGAAGGGTCGCGCCAGCTCCGGTTCTGTGCGGCGCAGGACGATCAGCGCGACGAACTCCAGGATCATGGACAAGCCCCAGAGCACCAGATCGATCGTGATCAGCCGCTCAAAGGAAAAGCCAAGCGCCAACGCCCAGCAGGCTCCGCAAGCCAGCACCGCGACCCAAGGGGATCCGTTCGGCAGCTTTTTCGTGAACACCCTGGGAAGCAGGCCGTCCTCGGCCAGCGCGTGCGGAAGCCGTGTATAGGAGAGCGTCAGATTGCTGAAGCTGCCAAAGTCATCCATCACCCCGGCAACCACCACGGCAAGCGCCAGCACCGGTCCGCCCAGCACATGCGCTGCATCCACCCACGCTCCGGTAGAGAAGCGGCTTGCAGGAATTCCCGCCCACGCCACCGCCGCAATCGGGATGATGTACGTCAGCATAATCATCACCACCGCAAGCAAAATGACGCGCGGATAATTGCGCTGCGGATTCTCCACTTCATTTGCAACCGTCGTTGCGTTGTCCCATCCCATGTAGTTCCACATCGCCACCATGATGGCGATCGAGAAATCCGTATGTGCGGGCCGCGCCATAGACGCATGCCCTCCAAACTGCCCATGCACTCCCAGCCATCCGACATACACGGCGATGCCCACCAGAATCACGTAAGGCGAGATGGAGATCGCCCAAAGCTTTACCGAGCCTTCACCGACCGCGGCAGCTCCACGCAGATTCCAGAGCACCGCGCCGATCACGATGGAGAGTTCAAGCGCAATGGCCGCGTGTCCTCTCGCCACCGCGGGGAAGATGCGCTCCAGGTACAGCACAAACGTCGTGGGATAGATCGCCATGTCGAAGACCGAGGAGGCAAGCGAAAGCCACGCCTCCTGAAATCCCCAGAAAGGCCCCAACGCGCGCCGCACCCACGCATAAAAGCCGCCCTCCGCCGGCACTGCCGCGGCCAGCTCGCCCAGCATCAGCGCCGTAGGAAAGCTCCAGAAGAACGGCAGCAGCAGGAGCAGCAGCAGCGCGTAGCCATAGCCGCCAAAGCCGATGATGTCTTCCAGGTCATACGGCCCGCCCGACACCATGAAGTAGGTAGCGGCGAGCAGCGGCAGAAGTCGAAGTTTGCGTAGTCCGGTTTTCGAGCCACCGGCAGCGAGCACGGATGAAGCCATGGATGGAATGTATCGTAACGTCCGCCTTCTAACTTGTCTTTTCCGTGTCACTTCCGCGTGCGTAGAATGCTTCCGGAGAGTCATCCATGACCGCTCTCGTCTCTACTCTCATTGCTGACCTGCGCTACGCCCTCCGCCAGTTGCGCCGCGCACCCGGCTTCGCCATCACTGCCGTGCTCACGCTCGCCCTCGGCATCGGCGCTACCACCGCGGTCTACAGCGTCGCCTATGGCGTGCTCATCGATCCCTTCCCATACCACGATGTGAAGACGCTCGCCACGCCGAAGATCTGCGTTCCCGATCAGCCTCGCTGCTCGTGGCGCATCTACTCGGCCAGCCAGGTCGCGCAGATCGCGCAGCACACTGACATCTTCACCGGCGTGGCAGCCTCCGCTCCGGATCACGTCACGCTCATGGGCCGCGGCGCGCCGGAACGCCTGCGCGGCAACTACATCACCGCCAATACCTTCTCTGTCCTCGGCGTCGAGCCCATCCTCGGCCGCGCCTCTGCGGATCTCGATGTCCAGCCCGGCCATGGCGAAGTCGCGCTCATCAGTTATCGCTTCTGGCAGCGGCACTTCGGCGGCAAGTCCTCGGCTGTCGGCACGGTCATCGATGTCGAGCATCGCTCCCGCACCATCATCGGTGTCATGCCGCAGCGCTTTCTCTGGCGCGGCGCGGATCTCTATCTGCCCATTCCAGTGACGAGCGACACCGAGAGGCAAGGCCCCGGCCGCTACGCAGTTGTCGGACGCGTCCGTCCGGGCGTCACCAGTGCTCAGGCGGCGACGGCCCTGCAACCGCTCTTTGAGGACTTCCGCAAGACCAATCCAGCCGCCTATCCCGCGCAGACGCGCGTTGGACTCATGCCCTTTGCCGAGATGTTCGCTTCCGGTCTGGACGACGTTCTGCACCTGCTGCTCGGCGCGGTCGTGTTGTTACTGCTGATCGCGTGTGCCAACGTCTCCAGTCTCCTGCTGGCCCGCGCCGTCGCGCGCGATCGCGAATTCGCCCTGCGCTCTGCCATCGGCGCCTCGGCATGGCGGCTCACACGCGCCGCCTTCACCGAGTCGCTCGCGCTCGCTCTCATTGCACTGCCCGTCGGCCTCGTGTTTGCCTACGCAAGTCTGCAGCTCATTCTCCGCATCGTGCCCCCGAACACCATTCCAGACGAGGCGGTCGTTGCACTCAACCTTCCCGTTCTGCTCGCCTCGCTCGGCATCGCCTGTGCCACCATCCTGGTCTTCGGCATGGCGCCCGCCTGGCGCAGCTCGCGGCCGAACCTCGTCTCCGCTATGCAGAGCACGGCGCGCTCATCCTCTGGCCGCACGCAGCAGCGTCTGCTCAGCGGCTTTGTCGTCACGGAGATCGCACTCTCCCTCGCACTCCTCACCCTCGCCGGGCTCATGATTCGGTCGCTAGCCGCGGTTGAGTCCGTGCCCCTCTCTTTCAACCCGGATCGCACTCTGGTCGCCGGAGTCTTTCTGCCCAGAGATCGATACCCCAACGACGACGCACACAACCACTTCTACGCGCAGTTGCTCTCTCGCGTCCGCCTGCTGCCCGGCGTCACCGCCATGACACTGGACGACGCGTGGCCGCCGGTTGGTGTGAACGACGTTCAGGTGCAGGTGGCAGGGCAACTGATCGATACACGCGCCAACGCCCTTCACCTTGTCGACTCGTCCTATCTTTCCGTTACCAATCGCACCGTGCTCACCGGCCACTTTATCGATCAGCGTGAGATCAATACCCGCGCGCACGACATGGTGACACCACGCTTGGACGTATCGTGCGCCTGCCGCGATTTCTGCCGGACGACGAGCACCCGTTCACCAACGATGCCTTCACCGTCGTGGGTGTCGTCTCAGACGTGCCGGAGTTCGCCACCCATAGCCAGAGCTTCCCGGACGTTTTCCTGCCCTACAGCGTCGCTCCGCAAATCACCGGCGCTCTGCTCCTGAAAACCGCGGTGCCACCCGAGAGCCTGATCGAGCCGTTACGCCGCACCGTCGCCGATATCGACAAGCAGCTTCCCGTCATCGATGCGATGAGCGTGCGTCAGGAACTCGACATGTACGGCTACGCTGGACCGCGCTTTGCTCTCGCGCTCTTCAGCGCCTTCGCTGCGGCTGCCATGTTGCTCACGCTGGTCGGCATCTACGGCGTGCTGGCATTCGTCACCGCGCAGCGCACAAAAGAGATCGGTATCCACATCGCGCTCGGCGCGCGGCCCCTGCACGTAATCTGGATGGTCGTCCGCCAGGCCGCCATTCTCGCGGTCATCGGTGTCGCGGTTGGTCTGCCGCTGGCGCTCGCCGCCGGCCACTTCGCGCAAAGCGAGCTCATCCACACCTCGCAGCGCGACCCGCTTACGCTGCTCGCCGCCATCTGCATCCTGCCGCTGCTCGCTCTCACCGGGACGCTATTGCCCGCACGCCGCGCCACCGCCATCAATCCAACCGAAGCCTTACGCGCTGAATAGCGAACGGTACCGTTTCGCCGAGAGGCCCCAACGGGGAAAAGCGAAAGGGCGAACCTCCCTTGCGGGAATTCGCCCTCTCTTCCGATATTCAGAAGATCCGGATCGGCATCCAGATCACAACGACTGAAGATTCCAGTTTGGTAAAGAGCTGCAAGCCTTGCGGCCGCGCGTCCTCTACCCTCCGTCATCGCACCCGTTGTACAAGCTTTCTTGGTGCCATCCCATTGCTTCCAGTTTCCTGATCGCCTTGTGAGTTCCGTTGCCGGTTCTCCGGATGACCCTTGTCCACTCTCTTCTTTGGGAAGATTGCTCTTCCGTTGATTTGGATATTAGCCCTCATCGCTCGAAACGCAACGCGCGCTCGCGCATTTTGTCAGTGGAAATGGCGGAATGTTTGTGGGAAAAAAGCAATCTGCTCCATGCCTCGTGCAAAAGCGCTACTGAACAAGCGGAAGCCTGCTTCATGATCGTTTCTTTGCGAGCAACACGTGATAGCTCAGCGGCCGCTCAATCGCACGTTTCACCGCCCATCCCGCTTCCGCCGCCAGCGTCTGGAATCTATCCATCGTCCGCGGCTGCAGTAATATGCGGTGCACGCCCTGCGAAGCACGCATCAATTCGCTCTCCCGTGTCACCGATCCCACTACAATCGCATCCGCGCCCGTCTCGGCGTCGAGCACCGTCAGGTTCGCGATGACCTCCGCGTCGGATCCATACTCGAACAAGCCGCCCTCCGATGAGATCGCGCACGCTGCTTCACGAGCGTTCAGCTCCCGGAGGATATCTCGCATCCGGTTGGTGTCCGACCAGGCGTAGGGCACATGCCGCATCGCAATATCCAGCCCGGTCAGCGGGGCGCCCGGCGCACACAAAGCGACAACCGCCCGCCGTCCGAACGCCGGACCCACTTCGTCGAGATCCAGCACCGCGATCAGAATCTCTCGTCCCTCCAGCATCCCGGGCCGTTCCGCCTGAAGCAGGATCAGCGCATTCCAGCTGTCCGAGGCTGGCCCGCCGGCAATATTGATAAGCCGCACCTGCCGCTGCGGGTCGATGCTCATGCCGGCAAGGCCATCGGCCAGCAGCCGTGCCATGTCCTGCAAGCGAATGCGCAACGCGAGCGCAGGAAACGACGCCGCGATGTGCCGGTCAATCGGATTCGTCTCTGCGGCCCCCAGATTCTCCGGACCAAGTTTCAAGACATAGGTCGGCATTCCGGCCAGGTAACTGCCGGATGCAGCCTGCAGCGAGCGCCCAATTTGAGACTGTTGCAAAGCTTCCTGAATAACCGACGCCATTGCCTTCTGTTGTGCCAGCTCGACGATGTGCCGGTCCGCCATGGCCGCAATCTCGTCGTCCGTCAAAACGACTGAGAAGGCAGGGTTCGTGATATCGACAACGGCCAGATAGATCCCGTCATCATGCGCCGCGTAGAGAACGCGCGTGTTCACGTTCGTCGTCATCTTCTTGGAGACAAACCTCTATCCAGTATCCCAAACCATCGCGGTACCAATCTGGAACGAGCCGGAATGCAGAGCCCAAAAGGTTGGCATGTCATTTCGCGCAAATTGCTATCCTGAAAGTAGGGCATCGCATGTCGCTCCACAGGCGGGTCGAAGTGCCGGCGCTAAGTCCAATGGATAGACATATTTAGGCTTCCGCATGAGCCTTAAGCCAATCATTCGAAGAAACTTGCAGCCCGGCCCTCCGCACCGCAGGGGGAGGGGTAGGGAACGTGGCAACCCCACAACTCGAAGCGTGAGCGACCAAAGGAAGCGG
>Ga0193743_1001257_pt1 | contig 18911 bp, 16 predicted proteins | sample L2c2metaG_FD_143038 | JGI IMG/M metagenome (GOLD analysis project Ga0193743, IMG submission 143038) | Soil microbial communities from a riparian zone of the East river system, Colorado, United States - L2c2 | ecosystem: Environmental > Terrestrial > Soil > Riparian zone | place: USA: East River... | reverse complement strand
AGGGATGGATATCGGGATTGTTTCCGCTTGGGGTGGCCAGCACGTTGTGATAGGCCGTGGCGTACGCAGTCTGCTCGCTGATGTTGACGGTACCGTCGTTAATGACGGCAAACCCGGTTCCATTCACCAGGCTGTTGATGAAGGGTGCGTTCGGGTTCTGAAATATCTGCTGAATTCCTCCGGTGAATTGGTTCGCTGGCTGCGTCCAGTTGTGGTTCTCCATCGCAATCACGAAAACCGTCTTGATTTGCTGGGCATGGGCGCCCAGGTTGCACAATACACTCGCGAGCGCAATGGATCCGAGTGCGCGTAGACACCTGACATGAGACATCGATAACACCTGCACAATTTAGATTCGCAACGTAGCCCTGGAACCCACACCAGGTCATTTCATGTGAGTCCCGACCCGCACTTCGCCGCCGCCCCATTGTTAACAGGCCTGTGTTGCAGAATGATGACCAGCATGCTACGGATGGCACGACCGCGAAGTTCCCTAATGCGGAAACTGCTCGGGCGTGTTCAACGTTTCCAATGTGTCGATCTGTTCTATAGTACCGTCGCCACGGATGCGACCGCGCCCGTGAGGAACTTCATTTCCGGGGACGCGGCCCCTTTGCAGGTCCCATTGGCGATCAGCGCAAAGAGAGAGAGTACCGCCTGCCACCGCGATAGACGTACACTTTGGCGTCCTGGCCACGAAGGCCAGCCTTGGTGACGGCCAGTGCGCGGCGGAGGGTCCCGTCGAGCGACCAGCCTTGACTGTCGGCAAGCTCCTTGAGCTGCGCGAGGTATTCCTCAGACATCTGGGCAGTATCCTGTCCGCGATGTGTATCTGTGGCGGTATCGCTCATGGCGTCCTCCAAGACTTCCGTGTTCACAGGATAGACCTCCTTTCGTCAAAATCCACTCCGGTCAATCGTTTGCTGGCTGTTCTGGAATTTCGTCTGCCTCCGTGATGCCGGTTGTGCCTTTGACTTCTTCCTTCCCGCTAGCTAGAGCATCCGTCAGGAGACGTGAAGCTCGATAGAGCGGCATGGACTGCGATAACGACGACAGACTTTTCTCCACTTCCGCCAACGTTAGACTCTCCTCTAAACTACGCGTAGCGTTCCAAGGGAATTAAGAAGACGCCGGCATCCCGTTCGCCTACACGATTTGTTGGAACTCGATAGAAATGACAGGGTGATCTGCCGGATTTCAGGTTGCGCTCAATGCATAGTCCGAAGAAGAAGGACACCCACTGTTACAAGAAACTTACGTCGGGAATCTCCGCTAAGCCCATTTGTCCTCCCTCTCGCTTATCGAAGTTAGATTCAGCTATCTGAGTGGCGTTCCTTCTCGGATCTCATCAGAAGCCCGCTTGACGACCTCTTGGTCGACAGCGATCTGCCCTCGGATAGAAACGTTCTCACCAGCAGCCGGACCCTTCCGCACGTCAACCCAGTGCGCTTTACCGTTGATTTGAGTAATAACGAAAGTCCGTTCGGTCGTCGTAACGACGCTTGTGGCGGGAACAAACAGAAGATTCTCTCCAGCGCCGGCCGGCCAATCGACCGTCGGATACATACCAGGAGCCAGACTCCCGTCTTTGTTGAACACATCTAGCTCGACCATCATTGCCCGGCTCTGCTGATCGAGGGCATTCGGGATGCGTGCCACCTTTGCTGTGTAGCTTCTTCCGGGACGTGCTGGAACATGAAAGACCGCCGACATTCCCTTCACGACCGAGCCGGTATAGGTCTCAGGCACGGGCACTATCAACCGCAGATGGGCGACCTGCTGGAGTTTGAGCATCGGAGTGTGACCGCCATCGATGAGCATTCCCGGATTAACAAATCGGTCGGTAATCATTCCATCGAACGGCGCAGTGACGCGGAGATAGGACTCCATCGCCTGGCTCGCCTGAAGACGTTCTTTCGCGGTCCGTACTGCGGCCTTTCGGCTATCAACTAACGCCTGCGCCGCATCCCGTTGCTTTTGAGCCTGCAGCAATTCGTTACCCGCAACGGCACCGGGGGTCTTAGCCGCCTCTTGCAGCTTGGCCGACGTGCTTTCTGCAGCAGCGGCTTGAGCTTCCGCCTGTGCGACCTCGGCTTCTGCTTGATGGAGGTTCGCTTCCGAGGCAGAAGTTCGCGAGTTGATCTCCGGCGCGGAGAGCTGAACCAGCAGTTGCCCCCGGTGAACCAGGCTGCCGCGGTCAACGAGCACCTTTGTGACGTAGCCAGGGGAGCGAGCTTCGATATCGGTCTGTAGAAATGGGGCCAGCTCCGCAGTCAGAGGAACCGTTCGAGCTGAGGAGCGGCTCCCCACCTTCGCCATCTCCACATGCGCGGGACTCTGGGAGAAGGCGGACAGGCAGCACACCAGCGGAAGCAAAAGGCGCACGCGTTTATGGATGGACATAGTATCGACTCGATGGGTCTTCGGGATTGAGTGAATTCGATGTGGTGGACGCTTTGCGTTGTAGCAGTGCATAGACGGCCGGCAGGACGGTGAGAGTCGTCAACGTCGAGAAGATGAGTCCACCGATCACGGCTCGACCGAGAGGAGCCGATTGCGCACTTCCTTCTCCAAAGCCAATTGCCATAGGAATCATGCCGCAGATCATGGCGGTCGCTGTCATCAGAATCGCCCGGATGCGGCTTGTCGCCCCAGTCCGAGTCGCGGTCTCGACATCCTCATTCTCGTGCCTAGCCTGCTCCGCAAAGGTGACCAGCAGAATGGAATTGGCGACCGAAATCCCGACTGCCATGATCGCCCCCATAAAGGACTGGATGTTGAGTGTCGTTCCTGTGAACAACAGCATGAGCACCACGCCGCAAAGAACACCCGGGATCGTAGAAAGTATGGCCAGCGGCAGACGGAGAGACTGGAAATTCGCCATCAGCAGCAAAAAGATCACCGCGATGGCGAGAAGAAGTCCGGTGCGGAGACCTGAGATTGTCTCCTCAAGAGCGGGGATTTGCCCACGTACCGCGACGACTGAGCCTTTCGGAGCCGCTGGAAGAATTTTCAGGACTGCTGCGATACGCCTCTGAGCTTCCCCGAGAGGCATCCCGTGGAGATTTGCAGTCACGCTGACGATCCGTTGCCCACTCAATCGTTCGATCATCTCAGGCATCGTTCCATATTCAAGTTTGGCAACCTGATCGAGCTGCGGCTGAGCTTGTCCATCTCGCATGAGCGGCAACGTGGAGAGTGCCGCGAGACCTTGCATTCGGTTTGAAGGTAGCTGTACTTGGATCTGGAATGCGTTGCCTGTTCTCGGATCGCGCCAGTAATTTGGCGCTGTGAACCGAGACGATCCGGTGGCTGGTGTCAGCGAATTGGTCACATCAGCCATCGTTAGACCGAACTGTCCCGCGTAATCGCGATTTACTGTCACTTCGACAGTCGGATAAAGATGTGGCTGAACAACGGAAATATCCCGTAGGAAGTCGAGCTTGCGAAGCTCGGTTTCCACTTTTGCGAGATAGGTGTAGTCCTGGTCGATATCTACGCCTTGAACGTCGATCTGAATGGGCGTGGGCGATCCGAAGCTCATAACCTGTGAAATGATGTCCCCTGCTTCGAATGCCACTGTCAGTTTCGGCATCTCTTTGTGAAACGCGGCGCGAAGATCCTCGCGTAACCTCTCATCGTCGGGATGTCCAGAGCGGAGTTGGACCTGCACCAGAGCCTCCTCCGGGCCGCTTGTGAAGAGATGAATGAGATTGACTGGATAGCTTGATGGTTGAACGCCTACATAGTCGGAGGTGATCTCTACGTTATCCTTGCCCACTGTCTTGCGGATCAGATCGAGAGCCTGCATCACCATAGGCTCCGTCTCTTCGATTCTCGTCCCGATGGGCGCCTTAAGCCGCATCCGTAAAACAGGTCCATTGGAATCCGGAAATATCTCACTTCCGATGCGAGGCGCGACCAAAATGAGAACGAGTGCGGTCACCGCAAAGTATCCGATGATGATGGGCCAACGGCGATCCAATACGGCATTCAGATACCGCTCGTAGCGTGTTCTCAACTTGCCGAAGCTGCCTTCTTTCTCTTCTCCCTTGTGCGACTCCTTCATAATCCACGTTGCAAAGACCGGAACAAGGCTGCTCGATAAAAAATACGAGGCGACCATTGCGAAGCCCACGGCGAGAGATAACGGAACGAAGAGTTGCCGTCCCACCCCATTCATGAAGAAGGATGGAACGAACACCGCCAAAACGCAGAGCATCGAGAGCAGACGTGCCAGCACAGTTCGGCGGCAGGCTTCAAGAACAGCTCTTGCCCGTGATACGCCGGGAAGGAGCTGCGTGTGGATGTTTTCAACCTCGACCGTCGCTTCGTCCACGAGCACTCCAACCGCAAGTGCCAGTCCACCGAGGGTCATGATGTTGATCGTCTGACCTGTGGCCCAGAGGAGGAGTACAGTCGTGAAAAGAGCAAAGGGGATGTTGGCTACGACGATGAGTGCGCCGCGCCAATCTCTCAGGAACAACAGGACAACTAATCCTGTCAGGATCGCGCCGAGCGCCGCTTCTCGGACGAGACCATTAATTGCGTTCGATACATAGCCGGATTGGTCGAAGGCGAGTTGCACATCGACATCATCAGGCATGACTTTCTTAAAACTGGGAATCGCCGCTTTCACAGCTTGAATAACCGCCAAAGTGGACGCGTCCGAACGCTTCGTCACCGGGATGTAGACGGTACGGCGGCCATCAACATGAGCGTAGGCCGTAACGATATCCGTCCCATTCTCGATGGTTCCGATATCCCGCAAATAGATATTGGCCCCAGAGCGGGGATGAATTGGAGCAGCCATCAAATCGTTCAGCTCTGGTCCAAGTGTGGAGTTCGTTCGAACGATGCGATTCAGCGTTCCGTCGTAGAGATTGCCGGATGGCGACACGACCGTACCGTTGCTTACAGCCGCGATTGCCTGTTCGGGCGAGACTCCATACTGCTTGAGTTTGTCGGGATCGAGCGTAACGACTATCGTTCGCTGGTTGCCACCAAAAGGAGGCGGCGCAGAAACACCAGGAAGCGTCGCAAACAACGGGCGCACCTGATTCAGAGCGATGTTTTGCAATTCGCCTTGCGTGTGGCGATTGCTCGTGAACAAGAGGAGACCAACGGCAACACTTCCGGGATCGAAGCGTGTGATGAACGGTGGAACTGTGCCGGGCGGCATGAACGCGCGTGCGCGATTGACGTAGCCAACGGTCTCGGCCATCGCCTGCTGCATGTTCGTACCTTCACGAAAGGTCAACTTCATCAGAGCAGCGCCCTGGACGCTCTTGCTGTCCACCGACTGAATGCCCGTGATGTAGAGGAAGTGGTATTCGTAATAGTAGGTAAGGAATCCTTCCATCTGAGCGGGCGTCATGCCGCCGTATGGCTGCGCAACGTAGATCACAGGATTTCCAACTTCAGGAAAGATATCCATGCGCATCCTTCCAACCGCCATGAAGAACCCGGCGATGATTGCGATCAACGCCACGATCACGGTGAGAGGACGACCCAGAGCTGCGAGGACTAGACGCATGTCAAATGACCACCTGAGTTACTGAGCTGCCTGAAGGAAAGGCTGAAGATCGCCACGTATAGACTGAAACTGAAGAAATGCACGCCAGACGTTCAAGCGTGCAATCGAATCATCCATCTCTGCCTGCACTACAAGCCGCTGCGCCTGCGCCACATCGTCAATTGACGTAAGGCCGGCCTTGTAACGAGCCGAGGCTTGAGCAAGAGCGGTTCGAGCGGCCTCGACCTGGATAGGAGTATTCTTCGCAACGCTGCGCATCGCCCGTAAGGCGGCTCGTGCTTGGCTGAACTGCTCCTGGAGCTGTCGGCCAACCAATGTCTCGCGAGATTGCTCGGCCTTCAACGTGGCCGCTTGCGAGGCTTCACGGGCGTGGATATTGGCAAAATCAAGAAAGCCAAAGGTAACGTTCAGCCCGACCGCGTAGTTTCCTACGGTTGGAGCGAGGCCGTTGGCTCCGCTAAGGCGCTGTCCGTTTGTCTCCGCGCCGGTGCCTCGGCCGTACCCTGCCGCTTCCAGATTGAACTGTGGCACCCAACTTCGGTCTGTAGCGCGAAGTTCCGAAGCGGATTGAGAGACGGCTGCATGTTGCTCGAGCATCGCAGGGGTACTTTCGGGATGAAATGCTGCGTCATCCTCGACTCCCATAGGGACCTCTCCAAGAAGACGGGCGGAGTTGAGTGGTTTCGTTATGTCATCCGGCTTCGAGAGAAACTTGGCGAGTGTTACCTCGCCCATTTCGACTCCCTCTGTTGCGAGAGCCAATTGAGTATTCGCAGCCGCCTTCTCAGCTTCAACCCGTGATTCGTCCGCGCCAGGACGCAACTCCGCAGCCGTGAGGGCGTGGATGCTTTTCCGCAAAGTTTCCCAGTTATCGACGGCGACTTGAGCGGAATTCTGTGTCTGACGAGCCGCAAGAACGGTCAGAAACGCGTCCGCCGCCGCACTTGAGACCTCAAGCTGGCTCCTCTGAACAGACGCATTCGCTCGGTCACGTGCTGCTGCTGCCGCTTCCACCTTGGCGTTCCGTAAACCGAAGTCGAATGGCTGCCAGTTGATCAGAAGCCCTGCAGCACTCCCCCATACAGAGCCGGCGTTATTCGTTCCAATGACCGGCCCGGACATGCTTGGCAGCGTGCTCTGTGGAAGCAGAGTGCCGAAGACGTTGTTTCGCGTAGCCCTATTGATCTCTACAATCCCGTCGAGACGTGGAAGATAGGCAGTCCTTGCTAACCGGATATTTGCTACAGCCACGTTGAGGTCCTGCTCAGAGACATGAATCGCGGGATAGTTCTGCTGAGCATCCTGAACGACTTGAACAATCGTGAGATCAGTTGTCACAGGGGGAGTCCCCACGTCCGAGGACTGGGCAATAACTACAGCAGAGGTAGCGGCCACGAGAAAACAGCCGACAGCGACCCCTCGAATCCAGCGGACATTTCGGATGAATGGACTATTTGCCTTCAATCAGCTCTCCAAAAAGCTCGCGGACCCGGAGCTTTGCAGTCTTGAGCCCGCGGCGACCAGAAGCCGTGATCTTGTAGAGGCGGCGGGCAGTCCTGCCGGACCGTTCTTCCTCGGACTTCAGATATCCGCGCTTTTCTAAACCATGGAGGATCGGATAAAGGGTTCCGGGGCTGATCTTGTATCCGTGCCGGGCAAGCTCTTCTGCCATGCCTGCTCCGAAGATGGCTTCATGCTCGGCGTGATGCAGGATGTGAAGACGGATCATGCCGGAGTAAAGATCGCGGTTATCCGTATCGTCATTCATTATCGAATCTCGTTATCGAAATACGATAGCTCTTCAAACCTTAAGGCACGATGAATTCAGGCTTGGAATTCCGCGATAGACGTAACACCTAAAGACGGCGTATCCCGCCCGCCGATCAGATTACGCAGACCCGCGCCGTTATCACTCCTGCGATCGGTATACGCCGCGGAACGAATGGAGGTCTTAATGTATCAAGATTGTACTTGACATTACTTAACACATTAAGACTTTGGGTTAGTGGTTGAGTTTTGTGCCGCTCCCAACGTTTTGACGGGACCATTGCGCAGTTGCAGTCGAGTAGCAACCGGCCAGCGTTAGCCCGAAATGAACGTCTGCTGCGAGCGCTGGCTCCTACTTGCAAAGGTAGTGCTCGCAGGTAGAGACGCTGCATGAGTGGAACAACAGTCGCGGGTCGCTTTGGTTGGGAGAAATGATTGCAAGGCCAGAGATAGTGCCCCAAACAACGTTGTTTGGAAAGGTTGTTGCATACGAATGCTCCGCCTGCGGTAAAGTTTTCCCGTGCCCCTCTTGGAAGGCGCCGTTTCTCCTGACCTTCCCATACCGCTCATTATTTATGCCGCGTTTCTCGGTCATGAGTGCAAAAACTCAAACCCAACAGGCCAGAAGCGGAAAATAAGAGAGAGTCAGATGGCAGCAGACGATGACGATCTTCCGACCACGTATCTCCTCTATGCAGCCGCAGTGATTTTAGTAATCGCGGCCGCTGCGGTCAGCACCTTCTTCATCATCTTCCACTAGCTGAACGAATCCGGCGCATGTGAGAAAGCGATGCCTTTAGTCCTGGGTTGGCACTCTGTCGAGGCCGATGCGGAATAATAGGCTTCAACAACCTGAGTGCATTGTTTACCGTCATAGCGGGATCCACATCACACTGATGTCTCAAATCGTTGGCAAGTGCGCTAGTGGCGATCGACCGCACCCAGTCGCTTATATATGCCGGCCGCTGCAGTAACGGATTGTTGGAGGGCCTGCTTTGTATCGTGATCACCGGTCTTACCAATTTGACCCGAAGCATCTGTGTCTACCAAGGGTATTGACTGCTGCTTTGAACTCTTGCTGCCCGAGGCCGATGAAGAACGACGGAGGAGTTGCGGCCCTGACCCGTTTTGCGTTGCAGACGGACCCGCACCGTCGTGTTCTGCAGAAGGGATCACCGCGGGTTGAGAAGCGTCAGTCTGGCTCACACTTGCAATGACTGAATCCCTGCTCCTTGGCACTGACGACCTGGACAACCGGCCCCTTCTCGTTGCTCGAATTTCGGTCACTTCTGAGCGCGAAGGAGCAATGATCGATGCCAGCGGTCGCGATGTCTGCTGATGTGTGTAGGACAGGAGGACTGCCAGAGACGGTGCAACACCGAGAAAACCAATCAGACAGATCAGTCCACAAGCAATGCGCACGCCAAGGAACCAGGGCGAAGATGTCTTTGATCCGGCCAAGACGGACTGAACGCGAGCTTTCAAATGCTGAGACGAGGCTGCGAAATCTATACCCCATGCCCTGGGATCTTGCGATGAATTCAACCGGGCAAAATGAACTAAACATTCCGCATATTTGGCTCTCCGGCCTGGAGAATCAGAGACAACTGCGAGATCGCATGCGAGCTCACGGTCGAACTGCATCCTTCGGACGGCATACCAGACCGCAGGATGAAAGAAGAGCAGCGCACGGGCTACGACAGCAAACCCGTTCCAGACAAAATCCAAACGGCGAACGTGGTGGAGTTCATGACGCAGAATGTCTTCAAGCTCGGAGCGATCCTGCTGAAGGCAAACGTCCGGCAAAAGAATCGTTGGTCGAATCCACCCGACGGTCGCTTGCGAAGCGACCCCCGAAAGCACGAGCAGTTTTGAACGTCCGACACGCAGGCTCTTCGCAAGCGACCGGAAAACCACTGTGACCTCGGCCGGCGGCTTGGTGGTGAAACGGAGAATCCATCTTAGCTGTCGCTGCTTCTTGATATGAGTAAAGAGCATGCAGATCAAGACCAGTAGGTAGGCAATCCCAATCACACGAAGCGCGAGACCAAGCGGAAGGGCCCACGAGCCAGGAATCTGCAAGGCGCCAATGGCCGAAGTCACCGCCTGATCCGGGGCCTGGGGAGCACTCGCGTCTAGGTGTCCAACCGCTAGGTGTCCACTCGCCAGAAAGCCGTTCGCCATCCAGAGCCAATACGCCGCCGTGCCGAAAAGAAAACCCAACCAAACCGTAAACCTTCGGTTTGGCGAACCGGCGAGCCAACTAATGGCGAGACATACCCCGAAAGCGAGCGCCGTCTTCAAGACAAAGCCCGCAAGTGCGGCCACAATACCAAGCAAGAGGTCCGGATTCATAGCTTCCCTGCATCACTCGCGATCGCCCAGCTGATACCTCTTACGATACTCCCGAATGTAGGCTTCGAGTTCGTCCAGCTGCTTCTTCTTGATTGGAGTGGACTCCAGCAAATTGATGAGCAGGCCGGAAGCTGATCCGCGAAAATTCCGCGCAACCAGCGCCTGAATCGAGAGTTGATCGATCGTCTTTTTGGAGACGAGCGGCCGAAAGACAAAGACGCGGCCTCGGCTCTCATGGGCGATAAATCCCTTCTGTTCCATGATACGGAGCAGGGTCTGGGTAGTCTTGTAGTTGGGCCGTTCCTTTTCAGGATGAGCATTCACAACGTCGTCGACGGTGGCTTCTTCCCGGTCCCATAGAACCTGCAGAAGACGCATTTCGGCCGGAGTCGGTACGGAAAACTGTTGCTTTTCTCGCCCAACCTTTAACAGTTTCTTTCTCACAGGAGCCTCGCAAAGACATCTTAACGGCTTAAGATTAGATCTGCCTCAAGTCTTTAACGAATAAAGATCTTTATGTGATGAACGGGATTGCATCCTTACAATGCGGTTCACGAAACGGACAGCTCGATTTCGCCAACTTCCGAGAGAGCCGGACGGCAATGCGACCGTTTCGGCCAAGCGGCTTGCCGGCCCAAGTTGCAGTCGCTAACGACATGGTCGAAGCACAATGAGTGCTAAAGGCACATTATTAACATGAGGTGTCTTGCATGTGCGCGATCAACATTCTATTTCTTCGCGTTCGTGTCTTTCGTGTCTGTTGTAGCACTCCTTCCAGGTTTGTTGCGTGGTCAGGCGGCATCGGTCCAGATCCCGTCGACAACTCCGCTATCGGTTGAATTGCTCCAACACGTTCCCATGAAGACTGGGGAACCATTGGAAGGCCGCCTGCTTTATCCGCTCTACGTCGAGAACCGAATCGCTGTGCCCGCAGGCACCGTTCTTCGCGGCAGTGTAGTTCAACTCGATTCTGACCGAAGTCGGAGGATCCATTCCCGTCTCCGAGGGGATTTCACGCCATTTCATATCCCGGTCGTGCGATTCGATCAGTTGGTTCTGCCCGACGGGGCTCTCCAACCGATTGTCAGCGACAGTGCCAAAGATGGCGTCCCGATTCTGCGCCTGTCACCTCCGCCGGGAAAGCCAAAAGGCTCCTTCATCCGCAGGCAGATCGCTGAAGAGAAACAGCGGCTCAAAGATGCCGCGGCACTCGTCACGAAGCCCGGTCGAGGTGACCGACTCGTTCAATTCATCTACACGCAGTTGCCGTATCACCCAGAGAGGATCGAAACAGCCACTTCGTGGACGGTTGAGTTGTCTCAGCCCCTCGACCTGAAAGTCGAAAACAGCACCTCGGAGGGTAGCAATGATTCGGCCATTCACGAAGTGAGCACGCAAGCGGCCAAGAAAAAGCCAGATGCGATCGCACCATCGCCAGCTCGAGAAACAGAATGGCGAATCCGCGCATACTTGCAACAAACGATCAGTTCCGCCAAAGAAAAGCCCGGTGACAGTTTCCAAGCCCTCGTCGTGGAGCCAGTTTTCGATGCAAACCACGTCCTTGAGGTTCCCGAAGGGTCCATGCTCATTGGACAGATCACACAGTCTAAAGCAGCTCGTTCGTTCGGGCGACAGGGTAAGCTGCGATTTCGCTTTCGGGAATTGAAGTTTCCCAGCGGGTTTTCCCAACCTGTCGAAGGCACTCTTGCCAGAGTCGATTCAAACAAATCGGCAAATTTACAAATGGACTCCGAAGGAGGCGTACAGCCAAAATCGCAAAACCGTGTAATCGCGCCGCTAGTACTGACGCTACTCGCCGGGCGTGCTTTCGATGACGACGGAAGCCAGCTCGCCCACAGCGCTGTTGCATCCAATGGTTTCGGAATTGTCGGCAGGATTGTCGGTATGGCAGCAAGCTCACCGAACGTTGCTGCAGGTATAGGTATTTACGGGGCTGCCCTTTCCTTCTACGACCTCTGGCTAGCGCGCGGCCACGATGTTGTATTTGTGAAGAACACGCGCATTGAAATTACGACGACGCCGACGCATAGCCCCTTGAACACCCCACGACTGCGGTGAAGCCATCTGTATCCCACTAGCGAAGCGGAACATTTAGGTGTTTCAAATAGCGTTATTGGCATACCTCGAACTTCGAGGTATTATATGTTCGATGGCTGGCCGTGAAACCAATCCGAATTTTATGAATGGCGTGCCGGAGCTGCTGATTCTTCAACTGCTCAAAGAGGAGGAGATGTACGGCTATGAGATCGTTCAGGCCATCCGTAGCCGTACCGATGCGGTGATCGCTGTCGGTGAAGGCGTGGTCTATCCGGTATTGCATGGGTTGGAACGCGATGGGGCGCTCAAGTCGCGGCGGAAAGCCATCAACGGCCGTAGCCGTATCTACTACACCGTAACGCCAGCCGGATCGCATCGATTGGCGGATCTATCGGCGACCTGGACTAGTCTGGCAACCGTCATCCAAAAGATGCTGACAGGAGGGGCAATATGGCGAAGCCATTCGATGAACTTCGCGAGCGCTTGCTGCGGGCGGGTGCCGCGCCACGGCATGTGCGCCGCTATCTGAGCGAAGTTGCCGATCATCTAGCCGACCTGAGGGCAGAAGAGGAACGCGCGGGCCGCAGCCCGGCGGATGCGGAATCCGCGGCGCTCATCCGGCTCGGCGGGATGGATGATCTCGCCAAATCAATGATCGAGCAGCGCCAGTTCCGGGCCTGGAGCGCCCGAGCGCCGTGGGCGATCTTCGGTCTCGCCCCGCTCTTCCTTCTGGCTGGCGTCTGGTTCGTTTCGTTGCTGATTTTGTGGTTTGGCTGGCAAGTCTTTCTTCCGGGAGCCGATACGCCCTTCGGCCATCGCCCAGGCACACACCGAATCTTCGAGCTTGCGAACATCTATTTTCAACTCGACAGGCTGCTCTATTTCGCTGCCCCGGTGCTCGTCGGCTGGGGAATCGGACTCCTTGCCGCCCGTCAAAGGTTGAAGGCAGTTTGGCCCAGTGTCGGTTTTTTCCTGATCGCCCTCATTGGGGGATTGGCCCAGGTCCAGGCGAGTCGCACAGCCGTTCCGCATGGACTGGGGCACATCAGCATGAGCTTTGCCTTTGCGCCGACCATTCACGGCGGCCCCTTCGGTCTGCTGCAAATGCTGTTGCTCCCGATGATCGCGCTACCGTATCTCGTTTGGCGATTCCGGAAAGCTCATTCTCTTTCCGCTTAGTTCCTATCGCACATGGATGATGAAACCGAAAGGAATTGGGCGGCCCCGCTGCGCTGCACTATTTCTTCGGATCTCTCGGTCCCAGCTCTACCGCCTTCGGCTTCTCCTGCGTAACTGCATGAATGAAAGAACCGTCGCTCGCAAGTCTTATATAATTAAGACTGCGCTACCAAGGTGGTCCTGCTGATCTAAGGTCCTCGTGGCGCACCTCATCACGTCTCACCATCTGAGAGGCGAATAATGCCAACTTCCACGCTGCTGGCGCCCAGCTCCGCCCGTTCCAGATTCAAAACTGTTCTCTGGATCTCCCTCGGCCTCACCGCGCTCTTCGTCTTCATTACGTCAGAAGTTATCCTCGTCACCGACTATCCGATGTACCACGCCTACCGTCTGCAGGTCATCGCCGACCGCCATCTCCTCATCCCGCATACGCTCTGTGGCGTCATCGCTCTCCTCAGCGGCCCCATCCAGTTCTCGTCGCGGCTTCGCCAACGTTACCTCAAGTTCCATCGCGTCCTCGGCCGCATCTATGTCATCTCCGTTTTTATCGGTGCAGCAACCGGCGTTGCCCTAGCCAGCGGCCGTCCCGGCTTTCCCGGAACCTCCATGCAGGCTGCCGCGTGGGTTGTCTGCACCACGGCCGCCCTCATCACCGCGCGCAACCGTCAGATCATCCAGCACCGTCAATGGATGGCCCGCTCCTACGCCGTGACCTTTACCTTCGTCTCCAGCCGTGTGCTCAACCTCTGGCCTCGTTACTGGAGCCATCTCGGCGACACCTTCGCCGCCGTCGGCGTCATCGCCTTCACTCTTGCCTCGCTGCTTATCGTGGACCTCGGCCTCAACTGGAGCGAACTCACTACTAGTCGTGTCTGATGGTCGCCTCCGACACCCGCCTCACTTCCACCGCCCCACACACAATCGTCCCGGCCGCCAATGCTCCACCGTCACCGCCTCCCGCGGAAGCTCAGCCGCCGCCAGCAACCGCACCCAGTCTTCCTCCCGGAAGGCCCGCCGGAAGGAGACCCGCCCGTCATGCCGCACAAAGCGGTGCCACCCAAACATCACCCCAAGCCGCCCAAACATCCGACAACTCCGCTCTGACCGCTCCAAATCATTGATAAACCAACCTACCTGCGCAGTCGCTTCCATCCACCGCAGCAGCGCGAAGATTTCCTCATCCTCCAGATGATGTGCGGAGAGACCCGCAGTCTGAATTCGATCTCCGCACTAGACCGCATGGAAGCGCATTGTCTCCGCTATCAGCCCCGGGCCAAACGACATCGCGCACCCGCGCTGCCCCGGTCGCGCCTGCTGCATCAGGCGCTGCAGCACAAACATCACCGTCGCCGATGACATGTTGCCGAAGCACGACAGCACCTCTCGAGACGCCGCCAGCGCCTCGACCGGCAGTTCCAGTCCCTTCTCCACCGCATCCAGAATCGACCGCCCGCCGGGATGCACCGCCCACAGATCGATGTCATCGCGCTCCGCCATCAGTTCGCCCTCATGCAGCGCGCGGCCCAACTCTTTCGGCACCTCCCCAGAGAGCAGCATGTCGAAGCCCAGCCCGCGAATCCTCCACGTAATCAGCCCCCTCGTCTCGGGCACCATTACCGCTTTGAAGCTGTCCAGAGCAAAGCCCTGCTCGCACGCGGTAATCAGGCTCGCCGCCGCGCCATCGGCAAAGACCAGGAACGAGAGCACCTGCTCCAGCTCCTGCGTCTCCTGCAAGTGCAGCGTGCACAACTCCAGATTGACCATAAGCACACCAGCCTGCGGGTCTGAACGCACAATATGTCGCGCCAGCTTCAGCGCATTGATCGCGGCATAGCATCCCATGAAGCCAACCATCGTACGCTCCACGCCAGTCTGAAGCCCGAGGTGGTCGACGATCTCAAAGTCCAGCCCCGGGGCATAGAGCCCTGTGCAGCAGGTCACCAGCACGTGCGTAATACCGAAGCGTTCCTTCTCATTGAGCGCAAGCCGGTCCACGGCCTTCCTCATCAGCACCGGAGCGCTCTGCTCATACAGCTCCATACGCCGCGCCGTGTTGGGAAAGTTGCCTAGCCGATAAAACCCATGCGCGTCATGCGACGAGAATTGGTCGGAACCTTTCTGTGGATCGAGGAAAGAATAGCGATGCGCGATGTTGGCGCGGCTCACCATGCGGCGGAAGACCGGGCGCAACCGCGGGTCGGCAAGCATCTTCTCTGCGAAGACGACGAAGGTGTCATGCACATCATGCTCTGGCACGGCAGTGGCGATGCGGTTCAGGTAAGCCGTAGTCAATGCGCAATAGGCCCTCAGCCTGATTACAGGAACGATATATCGCGTTCAATTGTGTTTGGCCATGATCCCAAGCACTAATCATCGCGCTTGTCGTTCACGTGGCGGCTGCTCTCATGTTTAGTTGATGGCCGCACAGGTTTGCATTCGGTTATCGAATACGTCTCACACTACAATTCTTAACCCATTAAGATTTAGTTCGTCAAGAGGTCTTAATCATTTAAGATATTGGCAGAACCGGAAGAAAGGAGATTCCCGTTACAGTGTCTGATCTGAATCAGATTCCTTTGCAAGACGAAGTTCTCGTCCTGGGTGGTGGAGTGGCAGGCTGCGCCGCTTCGATTGCGCTCGCCCGCAAGGGACGGCACGTTACGCTGATTGAACGCGAGGCCACATCGCGCCATAAGGTCTGCGGAGAGTTTCTAAGCGGTGAGGCTCTTGAGGACCTGCACGCGCTCGGCATCGACGTGGCCTCGCGTGGCGCCGTCCCCATCGATTACGTTCGCCTCGCCGCTGCTAGGCGCGCCGCGGAGGCTCCCTTGCCTTTTCCCGCAGCGTCGCTCACGCGCAAATCGCTTGATACAGCGCTCATCGCCGAGGCCATCGCCGCGGGAGTCCGTGTAGAGCTTGGTCGCAGTGTGCAGGCGCTCGGTCGCACGGCAAGCAACGTCTGGCAAGCTACGCTCGACGACGGTACCACCTATGAAGCTCCGACGGTCTTTCTCGCCACAGGCAAGCATGATCTCCGCGGCCACATGCGTCCGAAGGACCCACAGCGATGGGTCGCCTTCAAGATGTATTTTCGCCTGGAGTCCGCGCAGGCCGCTGATCTGGAGCGCGCCTCTGAGTTGATGCTCTATCCCGGAGGCTATTGTGGTATTCAGCCGGTGGAAGGCGGTATTGCAAACCTCTGCTGCGTGGTGCAACGGCGGCATCTGGCGCGTGCGGGTCATCGCTGGGAGAACTTCCTCGCGAAGATGCAGCAGGACTGTCCACACCTCGCGATGAGGCTTGCCGGCGCGGAGCCGTTGCTCGCCAAACCGATCGCGATCACCCATATCCCGTATGGATACATCCGACGCTCTACCGAGGATGGGCTCTACAGCATCGGCGATCAGGCAGCTGTCATCCCCTCGTTCACCGGCGATGGCATATCGATCGCACTGCATACGGCACGTTGTGCGGTCGCTGCCTATCTTGCAGCAGAGCCGGCACCGCTCTTCCAAGCTAAACTGCGGTCCACACTGCTGGGCCAGATGCGTCTTGCCGAGTTCGCCGCTGATGGCTTGAACAACTCCTTCGCACGCGCTGTATTACCGTTCTGCCTCAGGGTCTGGCCCGGCGTGATGCGCGTGACGGCAAGGCTGACACGCGTCGCCCAGCACGCCGCTGTTGCTCCCATGCAGTCGCCAGCCGAAATCTAGCCAGTTTAAAACACCTCTCAGTAGTCAAGACACCATAGGGGAGATGCAATGAAATCCTTCGCAGTCTTAGCCCTCGCTGCCATACTCGCTCCAGCCACACTAGCCCAGCATCAGACCTTCGTCGTCAATCCCGATGCCAGCGAGGTCAAGATAACGCTCAAAACAACGCACGAGCTTGTCAACGGCACCTTTCACGTCCAATCCGGATCGATTGAGTTTGACCGCAGCAATCCTAAGATGTCGGGTTCGGTGGCCGTACTGGCCGGCAGCGGCAAGACGGGTAACGACAGCCGCGACAAGAAGATGAATAAGGACATTCTCAAGGTTGATCAGTACACCACTGTCTCCTTTGCTCCTAAAACCTACGCCGGGACAATCGCGCCCTCTGGCGACTCAACCATTCAGGTGAGCGGACTGTTCACCCTACTCGGCAATCCTCACGACCTGACGATTCCAATGCAGATTCACATGGACGGATCGAAGGCGACGGCGAGGGCTCAATTCGTTGTTCCCTATGTTCGGTGGGGTCTCAAGAACCCGAGCTTCATGTTCTGGAAAGCTGAGAATGACGTTGCGATTGATCTCAATCTGGTTAGCCAGGTTTCCAACTAGGTGACCGTCCTGTTTGTGCGTTGAAATAGGACCATTCTAGCTGCACTCGCTTTTCACGGAACTCGATCGGAGCTACAAAGAAATATGCCCAATTCCGTGTCTCCCCCTACGCTGACACGCAGACGTTTTACTCAACTTTCTGGAATGGCGGTCGGCTCACTCGCGTTGTCCGGCGCGGCCCGCGCTGCGGCAGCGCCGGACGTGACGCTTGAGATTGCTCCGTACACCCTGGAAGCTTCGCCGAAGCATCACATCCGGACCGTGGCTTACAACAGCCAGATTCCCGGGCCGTTGTTCCGGATGCGTGAGGGAGAATCGCAGTCGGTTGAGATTCGGAACCTGACGAAAGATTCGGAGGTCGTTCACTGGCACGGCCTCTACTTGCCGCCGGAGATTGACGGAGCAATGGAAGAAGGCACGCCGATGATCGCGCCGGGTGCGTCGACGCGCTATACCATGACCCCCAAGCCAGCAGGTTTTCGCTGGTATCACACACACACGTTCGCGGGGAAGAACCTCACCAAGGCGCAATACGGTGGACTGCACGGTTTCCTGCTGATCGAACCGCGTGACAACCCCGCTGCCTACGATCGAGAGGTCTTCCTTGGACTCCATGACTGGAATGGGCAATTCCTGAGCAGTGACGACGGTTATATGAACCCGGTCTACGACGTGGCAACGATCAACGGCAAGATGCTCGGCTGTGGAGATCCAGTAAAGGTAAAACAAGGCGAGCGCGTCATGATGCACATCCTCAATAGCAGCCCGACCGAAGTTCACTGGATTTCGTTCTCGGGGCACAGCTTCAAGGTAGTAGCTCTGGATGGAAATTCAGTAGCCCAGACTCAGACAGTTTCCATGCTTCGGCTCGCACCTGCGGAGCGCGTCTCTGCCATCATCGAGATGAACAATCCCGGCGTATGGGTCCTGGGTGAAGTCCGCAAGCATGTTCAAGCCAACGGAATGGGCGTTGTCATCGAATACGCCAACTCTTCCGGCAAGCCGGTGTGGACGCAACCGGAGGATCTTGTGTGGAACTATCGCCAGTTCGCAGGAGCAGGCGATGCCGCACAACATCAAGACACAAAAACGATCGAGCTGGTTTTTGACTCCAAGTTCCAGGGGCACGGTAACGAAGAACTCTGGCGTATCAACGGTCTGGGGTATCCGCAGAATTCAACGCCAGAGCACTCGCCTTTGTTGCAGGCCGGACAGCATTATCGCCTGGTCATGAAAAACGAGAGCATGGATGATCACCCGATTCATCTGCACAGGCACACATTTGAGACTCGGCGGCTTGAAGATGGCGCGGAGATAGCAGGGCTGCGCAAAGATGTCGTCCTGGTTCACGCCGGTGGAACCGTCGAGGTAGAGTTTATGGCCGACAATCCAGGTAAGACACTCTTGCACTGCCATCAGCAAGATCACATGGACCGAGGATTCATGATGGTGTTCAACTATGCGTAGCTCAACGATCAAGCTCGCTGCCAACACGGTCCTAACAATCGCGGTCATCTTGTGCGCGCGATCCTCTGTAGCACAAGGAAACTATGAGATCCAGGTTTACGGCGCAGACACCGTTGCGCCGAAGACATTGATGACGGAGTTGCACTCCAACTTCACTCCGGAAGGTCAGAAGTACTACATCGCTGGCGTCATTCCGACCAATCATCAGGAACATCAGACGCTCG
>Ga0193743_1001256_pt1 | contig 18920 bp, 15 predicted proteins | sample L2c2metaG_FD_143038 | JGI IMG/M metagenome (GOLD analysis project Ga0193743, IMG submission 143038) | Soil microbial communities from a riparian zone of the East river system, Colorado, United States - L2c2 | ecosystem: Environmental > Terrestrial > Soil > Riparian zone | place: USA: East River... | reverse complement strand
TTCATTCCCCATTTGGAGAAGACCCGCCTGGAGCTACGGCGTGGTCGCGAAGTGGGCAGCATTGGTGGCGGTGGAGCTGCCGCCTATGTAGACGGTATAGTCGGCTGGTTCGACAACCTGCTGAGCCTTGGCGTTGTAGAAGGACAACTCGTTGAAGCCGAGTGGAAACTGCACTGTTTGAGTCTGGCCGGGGTCGAGAGTGAGGCGAGTAAAGCCCTTGAGATTGCGTACCGGCTGCTCTGTGCTGGCCCCTCGGATATTGATATAGCACTGGACAATCTCGGTGGCACGGCGCTTGCCTGTATTGGTGACTGTGGCGGTTGCGACGATGCGCTGGCTCTTCTGATCTCGCATCAGCGAGGATGAGCTTATGGATTGCGTCGAAAGCGAAATACTGGAATAGCCAAACGTCGAATATGAAAGGCCATGCCCGAAGGGGAAGAGCGCGTCGTTAGGCACGTCCAGATAGCGTGAGACGAACTTCATCTCAACGTAGCCAGGGTGAGCCGGATCGGCATGCTGGATTGGGCGACCAGTGGGAAGCTGATTGTAGTAGAGCGGCTCCTGGCCCGCAGCGCGTGGGAAACTCATGGTGAGCTTGCCGCTCGGAGCGACATCGCCGAATAGGGTGTCGGCAATTGCGGGGCCGGCTTCGACACCAGGGTACCAAACCTCCATGATGGCGGAGACGTGCTGAGCGGCCCAGTCGAGCACGAGCGGGCGACCGGAAAAGACGAGCAGAACGACTGGCTTACCGGTTGCAACCACAGCCTCAAGCAATTGCTGTTGGTTACCGGGCAGGTCCAGGAACGCGCGCGACGCGGCTTCACCGGTCATGTCGCTCGATTCTCCAAGGGCGAGGATGGCGACGTCGGAATTCTGTGCGGCAGCAACAGCTGCGGCGAATCCGGAGTTCGACGTGCCGGAGATTTCGGTTCCCTTTGCGTACGTGAATGTCGCGCTGCTTTGCTGGGCTCGTTCCGCCATGGTCGCGTACAAGGTACGCACATCGCCGAAGTTGTTGGCCCCGGACCAGGCGCCAACCATGTCGCTGGCATCGTCGGCGAGCGGGCCGATGAGAGCGATCCTCTTCGTGGTCTTAGCGAGGGGCAGGAGGTTCTCTTCAGGCGCGGGTTTGTTCTGCAGCAGGACGAAGGACTCCTCCGCGGCTCTGCGGACGAGCGGGCGGTGCTCGGCGACGGCTCCTGTCACCTCTGCACCATCGGCGAAGGGATGATCGAAGAGCCCGAGAGCAAACTTGACGCGTAGAACTCGGCGCACTGCTTCGTCAACGACAGCCATGGGCACTCGACCTGCCTTGAAAAGCGCGGGGAGTTCAGCGTCGTAGTAGTGCGACATCATGTCGATGTCGACGCCCGCGGTGATAGCTTTGCCCGGCCGGATTGCGTCAAACCAAATTACGGCTCTTTCACCACGCAGTATTGTTTGCCGACATAACCGGACGTGGGCGCCTGTGGTAAATAAACAAGTTTGCCGTTGAAATCCTTCGCCGCTGTGTTCGTGAATTGAATATCCGCCACTCTGGCAGAGCCGAGTGAGCGTCGGACAGCGCGTTCGGGCAGACAGTGCATTTGCATATGACGTTGCCCAAGACCCAGTGCATCTTGAATTCTGGAACGGATACGAAGAATGTGGCGGACTCGAATCATTTGTGATGAGATATCCGGCGCCGCGAAAGAATCTTGAACTCCGAACACGAGTACACCACCCGGCGCGAGCACTCTTACGAAGTCGCGGAGATACGGCTCCGAAAAGCGCCGAGGCACATGCTGGAGAACGATATTGCTGTAGATGAATGAGAAGCTTTCCTCAGCAAATGGCAGCCGTATGTCGGAGTGAACCACATACTGGCAGTGTGCGTATTGGTTGAAAGAGTCTGCTTTTTCGATCATCCGCCGCGAGATATCCATGCCTACACAAGAGGCAAAACGTCGCCCCAGAGCCTGCGTTAGGCGGCCAACACCGCACCCAAAGTCCAACGCCGCACAGTCGAAATTGGGAATGCAGCCGATGCCAGCCAGATGGCTCATGACGATCTCAATTTCGGCGTCTCCGGTGGCCATGAACTCCGAGTTATCCCACCTACCATCGCCTCTGGAGGGATCGGTGAGAATGGCGCCGAACGCATCGCGCTCGGCGAGAGATTCCCAATCGTTCTTGAGCTTGTCGAGATTCATCAGTTTCCAGTCACAATTCTCACTGGTAGTGCCGTCCTTGGTCTATCTCGGAAATCAAACCTTGCGCCTCATCAAATTCCTCCGGACCTGCGTTATACTAAGTATCCACTCGGTGGAAATCATCGGGCATGCCAGCACTCCAGTACTATGAAAATTAGTGGATTGCATGAACCAGTATTCCAGTTCATGCAAGGTTTGTGAGCACGTCGAGCATACAAAGAGCCTTGTTTTTCTCAATGAACCCCATGCCCCCATGTCTGCGGCGAGTTGATAGACGTGGTCTGCTCCTTCCGTTGCCGTCAGACAATGCTCTTTTTCTTTGAGGTCGCGGGAGAGATTCTCAACCCCATCCGCTATCTGGTGCCACTCTTCCATTGGCTTGATATCGATAGCTCGGATGACTCGAATGCCCTGGACAATTAGGCTTTTTACAAGATGACCTCCGATAAACCCGCCTGCGCCGCAAACAACTGCCGTTGGTGACGCGATATCCATCCGCAACTCCTTTCCCTTTTGCTATCGAGAAACACTCAGTTGAGTTCATCGGCAAGTCCTTCTTCAACCGGCACGCCGCTAATCATCGCCCTAAGAGGCAATCTATGAGTGCACGGACAGAAAGTTGTCAGAACACTGTCATTTTGTTGTCGCAGAACTGAGAGCACTTCTCCTTTGCGCGTTCCGCTCGTCCGCGGAAAAAAACAGGCTGAACGCAGAACATCGCAGCATCGGATTCCAATTATGTTTAGGGGAGCCAACTAGGGCGCTCCAACAAGAGACTGAACATGATAATCGCCCATAACGGAAGCGATAAGTCATACACCTCCGTATCGGCCAGCCCACGTATCAAGATAAAAAGCAATAAGGCACAGTAGAAGGTTCTTTGTGAACCGGTAGCGAAACGCCGCACATGTAGATAGAAACTTCCGTAAAGGCCCGCCATTATGCAGACTCCGGCGGCACCATATAAATAGAACTGCTGGATGATTTCATTGTGGGCATGGCGAGCTTCAAATTCGCCGAACGGAGGAATTACCTTCCACACGGAATAAAATCCGTGTCCGACCCATGGCTGCTTCACTGCTTCGCCTAGGATGACTGCCCAAATACCGAGGCGCCCAGTCAGAGTCTCCGGGCTGTTTCCTGCATTGGAATAGATATCGAAATACGAAGTCAGGAGTCCCGAAAATACAGTAGTGATCAGAGCGGCAACAAAGATCATCCCAAGCTTTGTTTTCCTGCTCATGGATTTGTCTCTCATGAGCAGGAATCCCTCCGCAACTATGAAAGCAATGATCGTTGTCTTACTGAGACTCCTCAGAAGTGTCACACCGAGCACGATTGCCGCCCCCCCCCACTTCCCTAGCTTCTGTGTCATAAGATACTGAGCGAAGAAGAAGGCAAATCCGCACAAATATCCAACTTGATTGGTGCCCAGCAATTCCTCGTCGCCAAGCCGAAGGTCCGATTGTGCAGGCATGAGCCATGCGATGAGGGCAATGGCACAAGCGCCCCATACATATCCCTTCATCATGGAATGAATAAACTCTGTCAGGGGCTCCACACGCAGCAGCAACGCCACCATCGCGACGTCGGCCGCCATTGCACACCAGTAGGTGATGGCAGCGACCAAAGATGCTGCACTACTCCATAACAGACTGCAGCCCGAGAAGACCAGAAATAACAGCACCCATCGGATGCTTGGGAGCTTTAACATGCTCCTGAAAGTGCGGTCGCAGGCCCCAAGGGCATAAAAGGCAACGACAATTAGAAGCAGAAAGTTCAGGGCAAGGTTGATCTCAGTTCCTGTCTGTGGATCAGTACCCAGAAGACGCACGGAAAGAAGCATGATAAAAAGCCGGAATGAGAAATAGAGCCCGACGATGAAGGATATTCCCGTGTCAGTGGGCAGTGCACCGATCTTCCCGCCGTTATAACTATTACTTAAGTTCATCGACATTTCTCAATTTAACTGCTTGTACACCTCTAGAACGTTCTGGCTGCCCACAGGGGCAAATAACGCATAAGGATGCCGATCGACCACAGTTCATCATCACTCAGCGTTCCTTTGCAGCCGGGCATTCCCGACGGCTAAATTCCGTTGTCCAAGATCCATTTGAGTCTGTCCGTCCGTATAACGTCGCACATCCTCCGAAATCCACCACATGAATGGTCAGCATCACCCCACCACACCACCCTGAACCGCAGAATACGGAACAATGACCCACAGAATCTCCTGTCTTGTCGTGAATTGGAGTCTGCTGAGCCGCCTTTGCTGATCTTCGCATTCAGGTTGAGTTCCCGAACCGCAGACCGTGACCCATGTCCAGGCCCTGGATAATCGGGACAACAGGCTGTTCCTTCTCCAAAGGAACCTCACCCGGCTCATAGGGGAAACTCTTGGCCGCAATCTCAATTCACTTCCGTGCTTCCTGTGCGCGAACACTATGAGAGAACACGCTCCCGTAGCAGCAATCACAGCCATCGGAACCAGCAGCATCAACTTCGTCTTCATGAACAATCCTCTTGGACATTCCCGTTCGTAATGCCCACTCTATACTCTGAGGAGCGAGTAAACGGCCAGCATGCGATTCAGGCCGTAGTTACCACCACCATACCCACATTAGCCATTCACTAGCCAACGATTGTCAGGTCGTGGTAAGTCAATTGTCACGATATTGTCCCGACGAAGGACGCGGAAGATGTGACCGGAACAACCGCTCGGACAAGCCCGGAGCCCTTAAGGAAGCATTTCGGAATCGAAGAAAATTAGTTTGCTAATTTCTGCTGCCGCGAACAGGAAAACTTTAAGATACTCGGTGCCATACTCCGTTTTGCCGAAGATCAGCGCACCAATGTAACGTGCGCCAGCTCCTGCCATGATGAACGAGTATTGATGATCCATAGCGGTCGTTGTCCCATATAACAGAGCATTTTGGGGTCCCGCTGATCCTGAAGCATACCTGTTGCATACTCCGGGACGTGTCGTGTAAGTCATGAGGAAGAGTCGCGGTTGCATTTCGGCTGACACAGACTGGCATCACGGACGCCCTCTGCGTTCGACTGTCTCGTGGGGCAGGAGCGTTCGACATCTCTAGGATAACGGCGCAGCTTCAGCATCTGAAGATTAATGTTCCAGATAAATGCAGGATTGTTGCTGAGATAGCGACGCCACAACCGCCTGGGATCCTGCAGCAATCGATGCAGCCACTGCAGACCAGCGCGCTTAATCCAGTTTGAAGAATCGCGGATACGGCCGGTGTGATAGTCAAAAGCTGCTCCCACTCCTATCAGCAGAGGCACCTGTAGACGGTCGACATACTGCGCCATAAATCGTTCCTGCTTTGGAGTGCTCAGCCCTACCCACAGAATGTGCGGCTTCGAATCGCGCAATTGGGCGAATAATGTCTCTTCCTCCTGCTCGTTCAGCGTTCGGAACGGGGGCGTATACGTTCCCACCACCTGGAGGCCGGGTAGCCTCATCTCCAGCGCTTCTTTCAACTTCTCTGCCACGCCAGGCTGGCCACCATAAAGAAAGTGGCGATACCCCCGATCCACCGACAGTTCACACATCTTCAACATAAAGTCTGGCCCGAAAACACGATCCATGTTGCTAACCCCCTGTACTTGACCGACCCATGTCATGGGCATGCCATCCGGGGTGTTGATTACAGCATGGTTCAGAATCTCGAGAAGTCCGGGGTCCTTCTGGGCTTCCATCACACCATGCACGCCCGTTACGCAAATGTATCCAGCACGTCCGCCCATGACCCATTGATCGGCCAATTCAACGGCTCGGGCCATATTCACCGCCGACACCTTTACACCGAGGACGTCGACATGCTCGTGGTCAACAGCAGAGTCTGATATAGGGGCACCACAGCCATCGTGAGAACAGAGAATTTGCGAGTTTGATCCATTTGAAATAGACACGGTTTGAGAATGCTCCGTCATACTCCTCCACACATTGAAAAGAACAGTGTGTGGATGAGAATCGCCAGATCCATGCATAGCGTCCTGTTCCTGATGTAGGAGAGATCGTGATGGAGATTCTCGTGGATGGGGAAAGCTCTGTCCTGGCTCATCTGCCATAGACCGGTGATTCCAGGAGTAACCTGAAGTCTTTGCCGCTGGTACTCGCTATAGCGGCGCACAATGAAAGGCATCTCAGGCCTAGGTCCGACCAACGACATTTGCCCAAGGAAGACATTCATCAACTGAGGGAGTTCGTCCAGACTGGTCAGCCTGAGGAGCCTGCCGACTCTTGTGATTCTTGGGTCGCTGGATATCTTCGGAGAGCACTCGTACTTTCTTGCTCTGGAAGACATCGAACGAAATTTATACATATTAAAGAGCTTGCCAGCGCGCCCCACTCTCCTCTGCACGAAGAGTGCAGGCCCAGGTGAGGTCAAGCGGATGAGAAGCACAATCACAATGAACGCTGGTGAAAGCACCACTAAGAGGATGGAGGAAACGGCAATGTCGAGCACCCGCTTGGTGAAAACATAATTCCAAGCAACATCCGCCGGCTCCTCGTGAATCAGCGATAGCCCACCGATTTCAATCGATTCTCGTGGCCCGCCTTCCGGTACAAGAGGATCTGACAGATGTGCGACAGGGATTCCCACCTGCCGCACTACAGCTCTGAGCTCGTTTCTCTCTTTCAAAGGGAGGTTCGGCACCCCCAGGATTACCAGATCGCACTGGAGCGACTCCAGCAGGCTCGCCGTCATCGAAGCGCACTGCACCGGAATCGTGTGCCCCCCATACGCAAGCTCTAACCTGCATTCATCGATCGAACCGGGGTCCTCATGGATCACGGCTACGGGACGTAGCCCCAAACGGGGTGACGATAAGAGTCCTGATGCGATACGCCGCCCTGCTTCACATGCTCCGTAGATAACAACTCGTTCCACAACGGTGTACCTGCTGTGCAGTCTTTGGGCTAGGAAAGCGGTCATATACTTCTGGAGCGCCAGCAGAGGGGGCATTAGCAAGAAGGCCAGAACAATTACACTCCGTGGGACCTCCAACTTCAATAGGAAACTGCCCGGCAAAATGAAGAGCAGAGCTTGTAAGGACATCCGAACCGCACCCGCAGTCTCCCAGACCGGATGGAGGTGAGCCCATTTGCTGTCCGTTCCCTTTCGCTGTAACAGAAGTACGGCTAACAGGCCACAAACGACACTAATCCCTAACAACTGGTGAAACGAATATTGGGCTGAGTCCGTGAAGCGCACTTGCAGTACGGAAACGACAAATATCGATGCGGCACATGTGACAAAATCCGCGACGAGCTCGCAGGCTGTCGTGATCTGCAGAAACAGCTTTCTTGAAATCGCATCCCGACGCTTGCCGGACGCCGTAACTTCATCAGTACATAATTTCGAAACAAAGGATTCAGATGCGATCACTCTCGCTCACCTTTCCCTGCGATTCGGGGCTGAATCTCTCCGTCATAGCGACTGACTTTCGGGCGTAGACGCTGAACCGAAGCGGCGTGTGCAGCACTCCCCAAGCTGGACACCGATGACAGGAGTCCACGGTAGAGGTTTGCATATTGAGTTCCTAATACCCCGGAAGAGAATTGTGGAAGAGAGATCTGAGACATTGGAGGTTCCTGGAGACTGGCAAGAATAGCGTCCACAAACCCCTCCTCTGCTCCAGGGCCCAATGCGACAAAACGGCAGTGCCCTTCGTCTATCTCTCGAAAAGCAGGAATATCGGAGCAGACAATATGGCATCCTGCGAGCATAGCCTCTGCCACGGGCAGGCCGAAGCCTTCTGTTTCCGATGGAGCGACAAGGACTTTGCAGTGGGTGTAACACCACTGCAGCACAGGTTCAGGGAGCCCCTGCAGAAAAACCACCCTCCGATCAAGCCGTAGATCAGATACGAGTTGATGAATGCGTGCAGTCTCTGGACCTGTGATGCCAATCACGAACAACTTCATTTCCGGATCAACTGAACCCTCACGAAGCAGCCGATGAAAGACCCGAATGAGAAGTTGAACGTTCTTATTCTTTCGGTGCTGCGAAACAGAGAGCAGGAAAGGCTCACCTTGCCATCCGGGCAGAGGCGAGTATTGTGTATAGCGCTCCTCAGTCTCGACGCAGTTATAGATTCGACTGGCCTTTCTCCAGGTGCCCCTCGGGACATACTGCTTCATCCGAAGCACCGTAGTATCGGACACGCACGCGATCGCGTCGACGTTGCGCAAACATTGTTGCAAAATCACGCGATTGAAGATCACCTTTGGAAAGCCGAAGTTTTCCGGGATCTCGTAAGGATAGAGATCATGCAGTGTCAGCACAATGGGACAAGAGATTGCCGATGCATTTACAGGAACCGGATACGACAGGTGAACGACGTCGGGCCGAATCTGAGCAGCCAGCTCTGGCAGCCTGCGGTAGTACCAAAGATTCCGACTCGACAGGCTTTGATCCATGTCCACAACGTGAGTCGTGACACGATCTATCGACGAGAGGCTGACGGCCTGCACTAGTTCCTGCTGCCAGGGAGCGAGTGCAAAATGCACTGCTGAGATGCTAGATTGCGTAAGAAGACAGCGCACCATATTTAGTGCTTGTCGTTGCACTCCGGAAATGCTGGATGAGAACTGAGCTGCAGTGATCAGGACCTTCATCGTCATGCTCCTCCCTGAAGTTCCGTGATGATGGGCCCGGAAGGAATGGAGTTGCTGGACTTCTTGAAAAGTCCAAGCTGTCGAATTAGGGGGAGATACACTAACAGTCCGGCCACTCCATAACACACACGTGCAATCGCAAGTCCCTGCAAACCGCGGTGGTGAAGCAGATAGAGCATCATCAGCAACAAACCGCTTTTGCTGGCCAAGCTGATGTACGCTACGGTACGGAACATACCGAGCGCCTGCATCGTATAGATTCCGGTGACGCTGAGTCCGGAGAGGGCAGAACCCACAACAATCAGTGGAAGAATCTTTGCGGCACTATGCGCAACTGCAGGTCCAGCCCAGATCCGAAGAAAAGCATTCCCAAAGAGAAGTAAAATCCCCCCCCCACATGCGACCAGCAGCAAATTACAGAGAAAGACGTTCAGAACAGTGTGCCTCAGCGCCGCACTCGAGAGCGTGGTCACGCGACTGGAGAGGTAAGGAAAGAAGAAGAAGAGACCGGAAGCCGTCAGTCCGAACAGTGGCTCGGCAAATTGGATACTGAGCGAATAGGGCGCGACCGCCGCCGCTCCAAGTGAAATGCCCAACAGGATCCGGTCAGACTGCCGAAATAGCACACTGCCAAGCGCCTGAAACCAGACGAAGATTCCCGACCCTAATAGATTGTGCGTCTCTTGAGCCTGAAACATTGGCCAGAGCGACGTTGTATCCAAGAACTTTCCAAGATGTCGAAACTGAAGCCAGGTACCCACGGCGAAAAGAACTGCAGTGGCAATCATGATGCTTTCTGTCCGCTTGCCCAACAAAGCAAGAACGCCGGCGGACCCCAGCGTAAGAAGCCGGATGGCCGTACTGATCTGTACCGTTCCTCGATACTCTTCAAACGCGCGTTGTGCGGCGACACTGACAGTTTCGATTGCGCGCATGAGGACCATAACGCTGGCGATACGAAGGCAAATCAGACACTCCCGCTCCGAGGTCAGGCGCGAGGCGGCTATATGCCGAGCCGCATACGGTGCGGCTACCCAGGCCACCACTGCAATCACCAACCCGAGCGCAAGATTGATTGCAAGCATGGTACGTACGGCCTCTATCATTGCTATGGGTTTATTCTCCCCACGCAGCCTCGCCACACGCTGTATTCCGACATCGGAAAAACCGGAGGCAATGATGCCACCAGCACTGACAACAGCTGTAGCTACCATCCACAGCCCGTACTCCGCCGCACCCGCATTACGCAGGACTACTGGAGCCACCACAAGCATGCCCAGCGGATAGGAGGCGTAATCCAGTACGCCATATCCGGCATACGTGATGTGTTTTCTCATGCAATCCCCTTGCCTCGTGAAGCGATCGCATGAAATCGTCCGCGAAGAACAGGAAGAACTTCAGAAGCAAGTTGCCTCCGCGGGTCGTCTCGGCTAAGCCTTGTCCACGCTTCGCGGAGCAAAATCCACGCGGACACGGTTGCACAGGAGAGGAAGGTCAACAGCAGCGTAACGATGAGGCGTGGTGGAAACGACTTCTTCTCCGGAACCCCTGGAATATCGATCACACTGATGACAGGGACGTCCTTTGCCTCCTCGATGCGGGCCATCTCGTATTGCTGTGTGAGCAGCTCGAAGACGGTCTCCTGCACTTTCACGCGGCGATAGAGGTCAGCATATGGGACTGCAAGGCGAGGCAGCTGACGCAATGATGGGTAAAGCGCTCCATTGTCATCGGGGACTCCCGCGGCTCCTCCAGACGCGGAGGTTTCCGATGACAATGGAGCCGATGACCCGGTCATCTGCGCGAGATCTCGACGAAGCGCTGCGATGCGGGCCTCGGTGCCTTTTACGCGCACATTGTTATCACCATAGATCTGCCGCAAGGACTGAAGCCCGGACTGCTCAACAAGCAGTTCTCCCTGCACGCGCGCGCCGGTCTCGACCATCGCACGCGTCTGCTCTTTAATATCGATAGTGCTGTTCTTGCTGGAAAACTCACTTAGCTCAAGCTGGGCACGTTCGAGATCGCCCTCCACGGCGTGGAGTCGGTTCTCGATAAAAATACGCTCCTGGCGCGCAGCCGAGGTACTGGTCTTCGTAACAAGATTGTTCAGCTCCTCAAGATAGGCCTTCGCCATATCACGAGCTCGTACAGGATCCGTATCCTCTACTTCGATCGTGATCACTCCGCTCTTCTTGTCATCGGTGATCTTGGTCTGTCGGGCAAGGCGCTTGGCAGCGGTGAACCGATAGCGTGAGTGGTAGACCCGCTGAAGATCGAAACGATCAATCAGATGTCCACGCACCGTTCCGCTCTGCAGGAGATTGACGAACAATGCCGTGGTCGTGTGTCCGCCGAAGAGTCCACTGGCAAGGCTGCCGAACGCTCCCAGTCCTCCACGGCCTGCCAGTGCCGCCAGCATCATCGCGCCGGAGTTCTGTTGGTCCGGCGGCATAATGCTGGCTGTGGATTTGTACTGTTTCGGAAGGAGGAAAGCTATTCCGAGACTCACCACGAGCGAGATTGAGGTGACACGAGCAAGCAGCCTTCGATGCTGCCACAGTAACGCTGCGCGAACCGCCCAGTTCGCGGGAATCCGTTCGCTGCTTTCTCCAGTCGACATGACGGAAGTGATGGTATTCATTTCGTCCTCCCCATCGGCCTGTAGGAAAGCTGAAGAGTAAGTTCGTTATTGCGCTGCGGCTGCGGAGACAACAGGGGGAAGCGCCACCACTCTGCCTGGTCTTCGAGGCGTAGTTGCCATTCGGAACTGAGGGAGATATCGGCGGTTACACGAAAATCGCGTAAGGTGCCCCCGCGCAGGAACTCACTGCTGGAGTCCATACTGCGTCCACTCACCTCGAGTGATGAACGCGGCGAAACCTGCCAAGTCGCCCACATTTGCTCCCCATAACCTTCCCTGCCAATCCAACTGCCAATCAACTGGCGGTTATTCGTGTAGCCGCTCAGGTAATGGACATTGAAGTAGTAGTAGCCTGCAAACTCATTCCGATGCGGGGAAACAAGGCCTTCTGCGCGGATTGTCAGACGAGGTAAGCTTGGAACACATCGAAGAGCAAACCCTGGGATCCATACACTCCGCCTTGCATAGTTCAATGGAAAGGGTTCATCTTCCGTGAAGGTATCTACGTATCCTGTCAGGCATTCGCGGAGACCAGGAATCCGATACTCGGCATCGAAGGCAACACGCCGGTCGCCCGGGTCATTTTCTTCGTCTCCGGTCCCAACGGAAAAGACGCTCCGCAGAAATGTCGAAGTGGTCACAGGCGCTCCTTGGCCGCCAAAGAGCACTGTACGCGAGACACCGAACTGGAAATTCGGCGTTGGCTCAAACGTAACCTTTTCTCCATGAATCCATGGCTGGTTGCCAAGAGCCACCCCGGGGGTTCCGAACGTCTCGTGATCTGTGTGAATATACTGCGCACCATCGAGACGGCCCACCAGCAATTGCGCCCGAATCGGGCCTAGCAATTTCAGGAATCCCGGCAACTCAAACGGTCGCACACGATCGTAGCGAAGCATTGTGATTGGCTCTGCATTGTTGCTGAAAAGAGTAGAGCCGCTTCGCGCCGGTCCCCACCAAAGAGTCTGTTTGCCAAAGGTAAGCTGATTGTTGGCGAATGCGTATGAAACATTCGCGTCCAGCAATCGTCCACGAAGGAAGTTCGATGGCGGCCCAGCTGCCGCTGCTGGTGTGAAATCCGCGGCGGCAATCTGCTGCTGAGCTGAAGCGTTCGGAACAGGCGCCGATGGCACACGCTGGATCTCGCTTCTTACGTAAGCAGCAAAAGGCCCGGCGGTCGCTCGAAATGACATCCCCGAATACAGGTTTACGCCCTGACCGAACGGACGGCCGTAATCATCCACATGCGATTCCGCGAAGTGGTAACCGTCCGTCAACGGCCTGCCAGAGATCGACGTGATGCGCTGATCTATCGACTCAATCCTGAACTCTACATTTCGACCACCAGCACGGAGCCGAAGCTCTGAGGCGAATTCCTGCTTTAGAGCCTTTAATGCCTTGGAGACATCGTCGCTGACGGGCTCGTCCGCCGTTAGATCATCGGCTTCTTCCAACAAACGGGCACAGTCCAGGCGGGTCCAGGGACGCAGATTGGAGAATGCACTTTGAACATATCCTTTCGCCGCTAGCAACTCGAAGGCTGGATAGATCCAGCTCTCTACGGGAACATAAGGTGATGCCATGTTCGCGGCGTTGCTCTGGGATCGGTCACCCGGGCCGGAGAATCCTGCGGCTTGTCGATTCGCATTAAACATGAGGCTCATGAGAATCACCGTAATCGTGCGAGATGCTGACATGGTACCTAGAGGGCTGCTACCGCAATTCCAGCGGTGATGGCGATGGATGACGCAAGCTGTGCCGTGGTCAGAAGATTCCGCCAGAGGAGCGAGGTTCCGATGATCTTCTGCGGCACCACGACAACATCGCCAGGACTCAGTCTGGTCGAAAGCACATCCGCATCGAACCATCCACCTGAGTGCCGGCCGACAACCGAACCGTTTGCGCGGATGATGAAGATCTCCTTACGATTTGCGGTTGAGTTCGTTCCTCCGGCATGGCTCAAGTACCAGGAGGCCGTTTTTCCCGGAGCGAACGTGAGCGCCGTGGCGTTGTAGACCTGACCCGTCACAAGCACGAAGCCCGGACGTTTCGGAATTGTCAGTACATCACCTCTCCGCAACTCGATGTCCGCGGGGGTATTGGCCCAGCTATCAATATCGGCGCTGACATGGATCACCATGCGCCCAGTAGCGGGATGACTCTTAAGTTGTGTAAGCGCCTGCTCCTGCTGCGCCTTGATCAGCTGTAGAGTGCCCCCCGTATCACCAGTCCCGACAGCTGGTCCAAGTCGCGCAGCCGAGGAGTTCGTTTCGATCTGCCGAATAAGTTCCTGACGGCTCTTCTCCTCGAGATCACGCACCTGCTCACGGATCAATACGGCTCCTTCTGGGTATGCGGTGTCGCGCATTCCGCCAGCCCGGCGAAGGACAGAGCTAAGGCGCTCACCCTCCTGAAAGCCATAGTTGCCGGGAAATCTGACCTGTCCCTGAATCGTGACGGATTGGCCAATCTCGTTCCATCCGGTGATCTGGTGAATGGTAAGAATGTCGCCAGGTTTGAGCGGGACATCCGCATCTGAGTCGCTTCCAGCAACAGCAGCACCAATATGGAGTGTGGAGACCTTCCCCGCAACGCGGCTGCCACCTTCGACACCGTAGCTGGTCAGGTCGGCACTATTCAGCAAAGCGTCGCGCTTGAACCCGCCTGCCATCCGCACAAGCTGGGCAGCCGTCATGCCGTTCGACAGCGGATAGGTTCCTGGCCGTAGCACCTCACCATGGACTATGACCTTCGGCGTATCCACCTCATATCGTCCAAAGATGCGGATCGTATCGAAGGGCTGAAGAGTGAGATTTTCATTCCCAATCAACACTTCAGAAACATTGAAGGCGATGGTCTCTGCGTGGAGATCAGGGGGAACCAGACGTACAATCTCGCCGTGGGCTGCCGGCTCGGGCAACATATCCTGATAACTGTGCAGCACATCGTTGAGCCGCATGCCGTCGGTATAGGACAAGCGACCCGGGCGAACGACGTGGCCTTGAAGATAGATCGCTCGCTCGCTGTAAGGAAGAATCGGAGCGATATGGATGCGGTCTCCGTCCTTGACCGCAAACGTCTCGATTGCAGCTCGGTCCGTCTGCAAATCCTGTCCACTGACACCCTTCAGCGTTACCGTTTCGCGCTGGCGATTGGCATCGATGCGCTCGATCGTGATGTGCCCCAGGGAGGCTGCGGCCGTTAGACCGCCAGCATCCTCGAGCACCGAAGCAAGAGTCGATTCGCCGGGCTTCAGTTCATAGATGGCTGGCCGCTTTACTGAACCAGAAATAGCGACCTGCGAACCCGCCGGAGGTACCTGAAGCGTGTCTCCGCTTTCGAAACGGGCGCTCCCCTTTTGAATTCCATGGAGGAGGAAATCATAGAGATCGATATCCTCGATAAATGTCTGTCCACGGTAGTGTCGGACAATACGAAGAGAGCCAACCGAGGTGGGTCCGCCAGCCGCATAGAGCGCACTCAGAGGGGTCGACAAGGAGCTAATGTCATATCCACCCGGCCGTTGCACATCTCCAACAACATAGACACGCACCGAACGCAACCGAGAGATCGTGACGGCGACCTTAACATTCCGATATTGCGGTTTGAGTGCGCCTTCGATGAGGCTCTCTGCCCTTTGAAGCGGCAGGCCGGCAACCTGGAGCGAGCCGGCGTCGGGTAACAGAATATGACCGTCCCGGTCGATCACCCGGCTGATGCTTTGCGTGACTCCGCCCCACAGGCTAATGGCGAGGGTATCGCCCGGACCGACAACATAATCTGGACCCAAAGGGACATCAAGCGGCGTGTCTCTCGTGGACACACCGCGTCCCATAGAGGGGAACTCCCGGCTCACGAAGACCTCTGAGCCAAACCGCTTCAAAGGAGCTGCATGCTCTGGAACCTGGGTGTATAAATCACGCATCGAGCGTAAGTTGTAGGGAGTGGGCAGGCGCAGTACCTTCGGAACATCGGTCGAGGCGTTTGTCTCTTCCTTCCCACGGTTTTCCATGTTGCCCCGGCTGTTTCCTGCCGGGAGAGTCGTGCGCGGTTGGCCGTCTCCACCGCTATCAAGATTAGAGAACCCCGTATCTCCCCCTGTACTGATGCCAGACGGGCTCGTGCTCAGGCCATCGGATGACGGTAAACCAAACTGCGAATCGTTCTGGGCGAGCCCGGCACCGGCACTCTGGAGTCCCCCTTGGGGAACATACCCACGTGCCCTCAAATAGGTCGTAACATTTGCGCGCACACTGGCATTCGTCGCGATCTGGTTGTAAAGCATCTCGTCGGAGATGTCGGTCGCCTCCATCTGCGTGCCCTGCTGTTGCAGACGATCGGCAACCTGCGATTTCACGTCCATCAGCAGATTTTCGTTTTGCTGTAGAATCCGGATGATTTGATCGGCGGGCAGCGACGCTACGGGCGCATCCAGATTGCTTGAAGTTGTGACGGCGCTGCGATCGTCCGCAGAACCCGAGCTGCCGCCAAACGCCAGCGTGGCTGCACTCGGATCATCGTTCGTCGGGGTTTGCGACGTATCCTGGGTCGAACCAGAACCGAGCACTCCCTGAGCCCTTGCATTGCCTGCCAGGAGAAACAACGATCCCACAGCGGATGCCAGTGCCAAGAGAATCACGCGTGAAGTGCGAGCGAAACAGGTATGCGGATACGCGTGTTGCCTTAGAGTCATAAAGGGGGTCACACCAGTGAAAGCAGCTCCTGCTTGAGTTGCCGACTTCTCCTTATCTCCTTATCAACCCTAGAGAACGGACACATCCACAGTGTCATGGATACATCAGTGAATTGTCATTTCTTTGTCGCCGCCAATTAGAGCCCCTATAACGCCCAGTTGTGCGCAGCAGCATCCCGGATAACTCCACTCGAGAGGAGTGACAATCAATTGACAAAGAACAGATGATCCGGGGACAAATATGCCGCGTTCGATTCAACTCCGGGTTCTCTACAGGTGGTCGTGCGAGCCTCTATCTTCCGGACAGCCACCTGGACGTTGGCTTGTCTTAATCAGCCGATTGTTGCAAAGAGGCGAGAGAACTTCTATGGGACGCATATATGGTCGGAACCGAAGGACACAGCGTTCCGGCTGCGCTCTGCGTCCCCTCGTGGTCATCACGCGCAGGGAGACTGGACTGAGGGGACTATCGGACTCAGGCATTCGGCGTCCCGGACGGTTAGATCGGATGCATTGAGCCGCCTTCTGCATGCAGCAGACCGGTCGTACTGTGCAGATCCTCGTTGGAATATCGATGTAGCCTCCGTGGCTCGTCAGTCTGTCCCCCTTCAAAATCTGGACCTTCACATCGCCGGTACGCTGATCGGGGCCAGCTTTTGTGATGAGGATTCGGCCACTTGTGGAGAGATCAGCAAAATCATTCGCTTCGTACTTTGGAATTCAGCCGCCCACTTGTTGGGCCAAGTTCTGGAGAGGATGGACCGCCAGGAGAGATAAGCCTTCTGATTACCAGAGAAGGCTATCCTGAGATGCTAACCCGGATTGAGGTGGACAAAGCCTGTTACATATTTCCGCTGCAAGATGTTCGTAAATCAGAACTCATCAATCCCAACAGTCCTATGACAACTGCTTGACTGTGAGTTGACAACTGTTTCTGTAAGCCACTCTATCCTTACTACAATATGGCACTGTATACGCGGCTCTGGTGAATGCGCGCTGTAGAGCCAACGCAGAGAGGTGACATTCACTTGTCAGTATTCGATAGCAAAGGAATTTCGGAAGGAACTCAACTTCGCGACCTGTCCAAACCCTCGGCTGCTGGGAGCCCTCCCTCAGAGGGGCAGTCGCCAGCCCAAGAGTCAATCCTGATCAACAGGAAAGTAATGTCCCATATAAATCGAGAGCAGCGAATCCGTGAGGCTGTGCTACTGAGTTTTTGCGATCCAGTATCTGAGGAAGTCGAACAGTTGCTTCACCTCTCGACGAGGGAATGGCGCAGACTGCTACGTTGGTTGGACATCAGTGGTCTTGCACTTTATGTGCTTGACCGCTTCACGGAACAAGGGTTACGCGATGCGTTGCCGCAAGCCGTCATCGACCGCTTGCAACAGAACATGGATGACAACACAAAACGGACGCGCGGCATGGTGGACGAATCAGTGGCCATACAGATCGAGTTTAAAAGAACTGCCATCTCGTACGCCGTGATGAAAGGCCTAGCACTATCTCCTGTGTCGGTGCCGCGTTCGGAACTGAGGCACCAATTCGATCTTGATTACCTCGTTGCTGAAAAGAGTGCTCCTGAGGCTCGCCGTATTCTTGAGCGTCGAGGTTATCGCTTATACGCGATCAGCGGGAAAAGCTGGGAGTTCAAGATCAACGAGACACCTCACATATCGACGAAGGACTTTTACAAGGACCTTCCGTACCGCGCAGTGGAGCTGCATTTGGAGGCCGATAGTAAGGGGGGGCATTCGCGATTGAACAGAATCGTGAATCGAGAGATGTTTGGCATCACCATGCCAATCTTTTCGCCTGTTGACCTCTTCCTGAGCCAGGGACTCCATGCTTTCAAGGACGTGTGCAGCCCATTTTCTCGTACTGCACATATCCTTGAGTTCTATCGGCATGTGCTTGCCTATCGTAATGATGATCCGTTCTGGCAGGAACTGCGGAGTGTTGCCGAGCGTGATCGGAGAGCCTCTCTGGGCATCGGGGTAGTGACATACCTGATCACCTCGATCATGGGCCATTTCGCTCCTGAAGCACTGACGGAATGGACTGTCAATGTTCTTCCTCCATCCGTGCGTCTCTGGGTGGATCGATACGGCCGTCGTACTGTTTTCGCTGATCATCCCGGCAGGAAACTCTACCTACTGCTGGAGAAAGAGCTTGAGGCCGCGGCTATTCCTGCAAAGCGTCCGCTCAAGAAGTCTCTCCTGCCGTCGCGCCTGCCACCATCCGTCATACGAAGTTCATCGAACGAAGCGTTTTCGACACGAATCGCTCGCTGCCGTGTGCAGGTCCACTTTCTTTTTTCTCGCCTGCGCTTTCACCTCGTGGAAGGACTTCGCTATGCAATAGAGTCCTATCGCTGGCGTCGGTACCTGGATAGGCTGCCACAATGATCTGCTCCTTACGTCCTGTAGTGCTTGCCTTTGATGCAGCCGCACCGTCGTTTGATTCACGCTTGTGCACCTGGGGCCAGCTGCTGCAGGAGTGTCCTTCGGGAGGCCATGTGCTGGAAGTCGGTGGTGGCGGAGGTGAAGATGCTCTCTGTCAGAGGACGAACTTCTCAGACAGAGAGTGACTCTCGACGAACGGATCTATCTGAAAGGTACCAAGGATCGATATAGCTGAGACTCGCCAAAATTCGATCCCAGTGCGAAATGGCGGCGATACTCGAGTGCGAAGGTATTTTTGCAAGAGTTTTTCGACTGCGCGATGGGCTTTGGGTAAGTG
>Ga0193743_1001255_pt1 | contig 18921 bp, 12 predicted proteins | sample L2c2metaG_FD_143038 | JGI IMG/M metagenome (GOLD analysis project Ga0193743, IMG submission 143038) | Soil microbial communities from a riparian zone of the East river system, Colorado, United States - L2c2 | ecosystem: Environmental > Terrestrial > Soil > Riparian zone | place: USA: East River... | reverse complement strand
CGCCTCTCCTCTCGAACCCCAACCGGCACCGAGCTTCCGTCACGCAAGCTCACCAGGAGTGCGAATAGAAACCCGGTGGAGAGCAATAGGCGTTGCAACCGAACCGACAACAAAAAGCAAAAGCCCAATTAAAGTGAAAAATAAAGCATAAATTGGCCAAATGGCCACTTTATGCTTTATTTCGTTAGCTTGGTCCAAGCCATTCTGAACACTTCGACGAGTGGTTAGCATCGTGCTCGCCAGTTGACGAAGATAGCACTTGTCCGAGAAGGCGACTATACAGACATGTGGCTCGCTTTCCAATGGGTTCCTAGAGCGTTTATCAGGACTGGAACGCGACTGAATCGTCGAGGTTTTCGTTAAGAGTTAGAGGAAAGCCCTGTCTTTTCACTGCGCCTTTGTTGCCGTGCCCAGGATATGGTCGCTCTCGTTCCATGTCCGAAATTGCTGTATTCCTGTCATGGCGCATGCCCTACAAAGACACTATCCTTCATGTCGAAGGAGCAACGACGACCAGATGTCAAATCTATCCTCAGCTCTCATCATTCCCGATTCCTTGCTTGCGAAAGAAGCCACTGATCTCCTGCGTGAGCATTCCACGGATCTGCTCTTTAATCACTCGATGCGCGTCTACTTGTTCGCGGCCGAGCAGGGCCGTCAACGAAAGCTTCGCTTCGATCCTGAACTTCTCTACGTCGCGGCCGCATTTCACGATTTCGGTCTCCTTAAGAAATTCTCGAGCCCAGACGAACGCTTCGAGGTCGATGGCGCAAACGCGGCCCGTCAGTTCCTCACTGCACATAAGGTCCCTGAAGAACAGGTCCAGCTTGCCTGGGAAACCATTGCTCTGCACACCACTCCCGGCGTCACTCAGTACATGCGCCCCGAGGTAGCTCTACTCTATTCGGGAGTCGGTCTCGATGTGATTGGAAAAGGCTTCGATCAGTTTCCGTCGGAGTTGCGCGAGAAAATCGTGGCCGAATATCCTCGAAAGCACTTCAAGGAAGATTTCATCCAAGTGTACTTTGCCGGCTTTGCGCACAAGCCCGGCACGACCTACGGCACCGTGAACTCCAGCATCTGTGAGCGTCTCATCCCTGGTTATAAAGCTCCTAATGCCATCGACGTGATAGCTGCATCTCCCTTCCCCGATTCCGACGACTAATACAGCGAGTTCCACGGAGTGAAGCAATGATGAAAGCAATGGAGTTTACAGACGAACTGAACCTGCAGCCGGTAAGACGTCCGGTTCCCGAGCCGCAAGCGGGCGAGATCCTGATTCAGGTCTCCGCCGCTGGAGTGACCCCTACAGAGAAGCTTTGGTATACCACCAGCCACTATGCGGACGGTACAGCCCGATCCAAGGCAATTCCCGGACATGAATTCTCAGGCACAGTTGCGGGGTTAGGTGCGGGAGCAACTAGCTACAGCCTAGGAGATGTTGTTTTCGGCTTGAATGATTGGTTCGCAGAAGGTGCTACGGCTGAGTTCTGCATAACAAAACCATCGAATCTTTCTCTGAAGCCATCTTCTCTTTCCCACGTCGAAGCGGCCTCAGCCCCGATTGGCTTGCTGACGGCATGGCAGGGACTGCATCTCCAAGCAAAATTACAGAAAGGCGAACGAGTTCTTATACACGGAGGGGCGGGGGCAGTGGGACTTTTCGCGGTTCAACTTGCAAAATCGCAAGGAGCGTATGTGATTGCCACGTCGTCCAAGGCGAACATCGATTTTGTAAAGCAGCTTGGAGCCAATGAGGTCATCGATTATCGCGAGCGCCGTTTTGAAGAGGCAGGCTTAGTCGATGTAATCTTCGACACCGTGGGTGGCGAAACCTTGGATAGATCCTGGGATCTTCTCAAGCCTAGTGGCAGGTTGGTCACGATTGCTGCGGACGCAGAATCGAGTACCGATCCACGAGTAAAGAGTGCTTTTTTCATCGTTGAACAAGATGGAGAACAACTAGCTTCACTGAGCAAGCTTTTCGATTCCGGGGAATTGAAAGCTTTTGTCAAAGCTGAACTGCCAATGGAAGAAGCAGACCATGCTTATAGTGGCTCGATTGCTGGCAATCCCGGCAAGCTAATCATCCGGACGAAAGAGTGATCGTCTACGATCCAATGCAACTCGGCCGGAACGGAGCGAGTCAGTATTGAGAAGTCGGCCAGTGTCCAGGAATGTGGCCGGAGGCTGAGCTCTCAACTGTCGAGGACAGCCCAATGCGCTCATCGAGCGATTCAGACGGATCTATGTCTTCGGCAAGTGGACGTAAAACCGGCTTCTCGTACAAGTGCCCGATGCTTTGGGCCAGGCCAGTTGTTGATGAATCGTCACGTATCAAACGCGCCCGGTCATTTGAGCAGACTCGAATGCTTGGCCAGGTTATGCGTTATTTTCGCAATCATCGCCAACTTATGCGTTATTCGTGAGCGGCATCTGGCGAGCAGCATGCGAAAGACAAAAGACTTACGATGGCCAACTTATGCGTTATTTGGCCAGGTTATGGTTCAAATAACATAAAGAAAAAAGCGAAGAACCAACCTTGACACAAGTCACCTGCTCATAGAAAAAACGCCCTTCTCGTAATTGAAAAACGGATTCTATGAAGAAGTCGCACACGGTGTCTGGCGGTGCAGCAACAGAAGCTTCGGGACAACTTTCAAGGAAGGTTCAGGCTTCGAATCTTCCGGCCTATCGCGATCCCGCCGCTTAAGTCCCGCAGAAGGTCTGTCTGACGCACTCCTCGGGGCGAGCTGGAGTGGCGTAACGCTCCAGGTCCGGCCTGTCCTCGTAGGGGTGTGACAACACGTCCAGCAATTCCTCGAACGGCTGGAAGTCCTGTCGCTCGACGGCGGCATGGAGCGCCGCTTCCACCACGTGGTTGCGCGGTATGAATGCCGGACTTGCCAACCTCATGGCCGCAGCGCGCGCCTCCCCGGATACGGGCTCTTCTTCAAGGCGCAGGCGCCATCCGGCAGCCCACGAGTCATAAGCCGCGGGGTCGGCGAACAAGTTGCGTACTCCCTCGTCGCCTTGCGGTCCGGCCACAGCATCACATAGCCGGCGGAAGGTCAGGGTGAAGTCCGCGCGGTTGGCGGTCATGCGGTCCAATAGGTCCTGAGCCAGCACCTCATCTCCTTCGCGCTCTGTGAACAGGCCTAGCTTGCGGCGCAGGCCGGCGGCACGAGCTGCCTCAAACTGTGGACCGAAGGCGGCAAGCGCCTCGTAGGCTGAGGCCAGCGCAGCCTCTTCGCTCCCCGCTTCCTGCTCCAGAACGGGAAGCAGTGCCTCGGCGAGACGCGTCAGGTTCCAGTGTGCGGCGTCAGGCTGATTGCTATAGGAGTAGCGCCCCTGAAGGTCGATGGAGCTGAACACCATGGCCGGATCGTATGCCTCCATGAAGGCGCAGGGACCATAATCGATGGTCTCGCCCGAAATGGAAGTGTTGTCGGTGTTCATCACGCCATGGATGAAGCCGAGGAGCATCCACTGTGCGACCAGGCGCGCATGCCGGGAGATCACGCCATCCAGAAGGGCGCGGTACGGATGCTTCGCCTGTGCGGCCTCAGGGTAATGCCTGGCGATCGAATAGTCCGCCAGGGTGCGCGTTCCTTGTGTGTCGCCCTGTGCGGAGAAATACTGGAAGGTGCCCACGCGGAGATGGCTCGCCGCTACCCGGGTCAGCACGGCTCCAGGCAGGACTGCTTCGCGAAACACCCGTTCCCCCGTGGTCACCGCGGCAAGCGCCCGGGTCGTCGGCACACCTAGCGCCGCCATAGCCTCACTCACGATGTACTCGCGCAAGACCGGACCGAGCGCTGCTCGACCGTCGCCGCGGCGGGAGAACGGGGTTGGGCCGGAGCCCTTGAGCTGGATGTCGTAGCGCACCCCGTCACTCCCCATCACCTCCCCCAACAAGTTCGCGCGGCCATCGCCGAGCTGAGGCACGAAATGTCCGAACTGGTGCCCGGCATAGGCGATCGCCAGAGGCTCGGAACCCTCGGCCACGCGATTGCCAGCCAGAATCTCTACTCCTTGCTCGCTCGTCAGCGCGTCCAGATCCAGTCCCAGACTCCGCGCCAGTTCCACATTCACCTTCACAAGGCTCGGGGCAGCTACTGGTGTTGGGTCCAGCCGGGCGTAGAAGCGTTCTGGCAACCTCGCATAAGTATTTTCGAAGCCGAAATTGAAGCGCTGGCGGTCAGAGCCGGACGTGTCAGGCGACGTCATCGAAGGAAAATATGGTGAACTCATAATCTATTTGATGTCGGCGCGTTGTTTTCGCTGCGGCTTAGGTGCCGGGCTGTCTGTTTTCATTTTTAGTGCCTGTATTGGCGATGCTAATGGATTGGCGGGCCAAGCGCTTATTCAGTTCGCACAAAACGACCTGCAATGATTGAAATGAAACAGCGCGGTCCTCCCACACCCGTGTTGTTCGTGCTTTGGCCTGGCGCTGGATTCGTAACTAGAGAGTGCCTCCCGAAGATCAACGACTGCTCGGGAAGATCCGACTTCCGGTACTGATCAGGACGAGGAAGAGATAATTTGACTGATAGTGCTTGACATAGTCTGTCTATGGCAGCTATCGTTTGCTGGCATAGACAAGCTATGCCAGCAAGGACGTTGAGGTGCCGCTGATGAAACGCGACGAGATTCCGCCGGGAACGCTCTACCTCCTTATTCTGAAGACCCTTTCGCTCCATGAGCAGCTGCATGGCTACGAGATGGCAGACTCCATCCAGCAGAGCTCCGATAACATTCTTCAGGTGGAGGAGGGCTCGCTCTACCCGGCGCTGCAGCGCATGCTGATCAAAGGCTGGGTCACGGCCGAGTGGGGCGTCACCTCCGGCAATCGCCGCGCACGCTACTACCGCCTTTCCCCCGCAGGCCGCAAGCAGCTGACGGTCGAGCTATCGCAGTTCCAGCGTGTCTTCGGCGCAATCAGTCGCGTCATCCAGACCGCCTGAAAGGAGTCGCGCCATGTTCTTCGACGAAGCTCTCCGCCGTCTCAAGATGCTCTTCCAGGGCAGAAAATTTCAGAATGACCTCGATGAAGAGATGCAGCTTCACCTGGAGCTGCGCCAGCAGAAGCATCTCGAAGCGGGCCTCTCTCCCGCCGCTGCTCGCAGGGCAGCTTATCGCCACTTCGGAAACGTGGCCTCGATCAAAGAGACCAGCTACAAGACGTGGGGTTGGAGCTGGCTCGAGAGCTTCCTACAGGACTTGCGCTACGGCATACGCTCAATGTTCCGCAGCCCGGCACTGACACTTGTCGCCCTGCTCTCGCTCGCGCTGGGCATCGGAGCCAATACAGCTATCTTCAGCTTTCTCGACGCCCTCATGCTTCGCTCCCTTCCGGTAAACGATCCTGCACAGCTTGTTGTCTTGGGCGGCGAAGAAGGCGAGGCGGGCATGACCGACCGCTATGGCTCGACGACACTCTACTCCTATCCGTTCTATCGCCAGCTGCAACAGAAAAATGCTGTCTTTTCCGATGTCTCCGCAATCCTCAGCTTCTCGAATAACGTTCACGGAACAGTCGATGGCCGCGATGAGATGGTTCAGATGGGCGTGCAGCTCGTCTCCGGCTCCTACTTTCCGACGCTCGGCGTGCAGCCGGCCATAGGCAGAGCCCTCACAGAGGACGACGATAACTCCGAAGGCGATCATCCTGTAGCTGTGATCAGCTACGCCTGGTGGAAGCGTGATCTCGCCGGCGATCCAGCCGTGCTTAACAGAAAGATCAAGCTTGGCACAACGATGTTTAACATCGTCGGTGTCGCTCCGCCAGAGTTCTTCGGCACCAAAGTCGGTGAAGCGCCCGATATCTGGGTTCCGATGTCGATGATGAAGTCCGTACCGCCCGGCTTGAACGGCTATAAAGATAACTTCTATCAGGCCATGTTCATCATGGGACGCCTGAAGCCCGGCGTATCCCTGGAACAGGCGACCTCGAACGTCAACCTGCTCTATCAGCAGATTATTCGCGCCTTTCCCGATGGGAACCTGAGCCCTCGAAACACCGCCGATCTCAGCAAGGCTCACGTCGCGCTCAAGCCTATGGCGACTGGCCTATCGTCTCTGCGCCGCACATTCTCTGAGCCACTGAAGATCCTCATGGGCGTGACAGCCCTTGTGCTCCTCATCGCCTGCGCCAACATTGCGAACCTTTTGCTTGCGCGATCGACTGCAAGGGCGCGCGAGCTTGCGGTGCGCCAAGCGCTTGGAGCTCGCCGCATACGTATCGTCCGCCAGCTGCTTACTGAAAGCCTCCTGCTCGCTCTCGTCGGAGGGCTGCTCGGCGTCGGCCTTGCGGCCTTCGCCGACCGTCTGCTGCTTCGCATGATCTCGGGCGGCCCGGAGATGCTTCCGCTCGACGTCTCGATCAATACTCGCCTGCTGCTCTTTACCTTCGCAGTGACAGTGGCTACAGCGGTGCTCTTCGGCATCGTTCCCGCTCTGCGCGGCACACGCGTTGAGTTGACCGACGCTCTCAAGGATGGCCGAGGACCGTCGAGCGGCACTGCCAGAAGTCCCCTCGGCAAGGCGCTTATCGTCGCCCAGGTCGCAATCTCGCTTGTCCTGATGGTGGGCGCAATTCTGTTTGTCCGCAGCCTCGTAAACCTCAACAACGTGGATACCGGCTTCAATCGCGAAGGCGTGCTGCGCCTCCAGATCGACTCCAACGTGACAGGCCTCAAGTCCAGCGACCCGCGCATGATCGCCATGTTTCAGGAGATCGAGCAGCGCGTCAGCGCCCTCCCCGGCGTCAAAGCGGCCAGCTTCGCTTCCTTCCTGTTCAATCAGGGCAGCTGGAACACTGGTATTCGCGTCGCCGGCATGAACCTCGACCAGAACATCAATATTAAACACAATGTCATTGGCAATGGGTACTTCGCCACCATGCAGATCCCTTTGCTTGCCGGCCGTACCTTTAACACGCAGGACACGTCCACCTCACGCCACGTCGCCATCATCAGCGAGCGCATGGCGAAAGACCTCTTTCCACCAGGCATCAATCCAATCGGACATCATTACTACACCGGCTTCGATCCAATCCCCGATACCGATGTTGAAGTGATCGGCATCGTGAAGGACGTCAAGTTCGGAAGCCTGCAGGAGAAGCCGCAGTACATCGACTACATCCCCAACCCGCATCATCCCTGGGGCTACGGCATCCTTGCTGTGCGCTACGAAGGCAACTTCAACACTGTCTCGAACGCAGTGCAGCAGACGATCCATAGCGTAGACCGCACCCTACCCATCAGCCGTGTCACCACGCTTGATGAACAGGTCTCTCGCACCCTCACCAACCAGCGTCTGGTCGCGCAGTTGTCAGCCTTCTTCGGAGTCCTCGCCGTGTTTCTCTCCTGCATTGGAATCTACGGTCTGATGTCTTACATGGTCGGACGACGCACCAACGAGATCGGCATCCGCATCGCCATTGGCGCCACGCGCGCCAACGTTCGCTGGCTGGTCATGCGCGAGATCGTGCTTCTGGTGGCCATTGGCGTAGCCGTCGGAATCCCCATCACCCTCGCCGGAAGCCGGGCCGTCACAAACATGCTCTTCGGTCTTCGCGGCACAGACACAGCCAGCCTTCTTGGGTCCGTAGTCGCGTTGATGCTGGTAGCCATCATGGCAGGCTATCTTCCGGCGCGCCGAGCGGCACAGGTCGATCCCATGGTCGCGCTTCGCTACGAGTGACAAACGTTCGAAGATCTGCACGTTCGACGAATTTAGGTTCGGTTAACACCGTTGAATAAGGAAGATTATTCGTCAGATGGCGAAGAGACTATGGGAACCTAGCTCCTAATCTAGCCGACCACGCGGAAGGTTACTTGCGGACGGAAGACAATCTAGGCAGCATTGTCGCCTGAACTCTGGCGCCTCTTGCGCGTCCGCTTCGAGCGACGGCTTCACCACCCCGGAACGGATGTCCCGCGCGAGGACGCTGCATCGTCCTCGCTCAGCCTCGCCCCAGTCGGCCTTTCCGTGCGCTCATCGACGCCGGCATCCCGCTAACGCGCCACGAACGGCACTCCCGTTCCTCTCGATATCAATTTTCAAGTGTCTGTGCGATGAAGCACAGACGGCTGCATTGGGGACAGAGATTCTCGGTAAGGCCGCCGCATCGGCTGGCTGAGACCCCCGTAAAAGGCACGATCATACCAATGTCAAAACAGGAGGCATTCATACGCCGTTTATTAGCATCTTTCGCCCTGAACTTCTCGTTCGCTCTCCTTTCTGCTCAATCAGCAACCGCTCAGAAGTTTACAATTACTGATCTCGGCACCCTGCCCGCAGGAACGGGCAGCGCGGGATATGCCATCAACGAGTCGGGCCAAGTGACAGGTTATTCGAGTAGCTCCAACTTTTCCTCTCCTCAACATGCTTTTTTGTATAGCAAAGGCAATATGACGGACCTGGGCACCCTGCCTGGGGGGACAAGGAGCATTGGATATGCATCAACGGGGGTGGGAGACGAAAAGAGAGGGGAAGAGAGGACAAGAGGAGAGAGCAAGGAGGAGAGAATATTCAGGTGACAGGTTACGCGAACACCGCAGACGGTTCGAACCATGCTTTCCTGTATAGCAACGGCACGATGTCGGATTTGGACACCCTGCCCGGCGGAAGCACTAGCGAGGGATACGGCCATTAATGAGTCAGGCGAGGTGACAGGCGGGTCCAGCACCTACAATGCTCAAAATGTTTATGCTCTACATGCTTTTTTGTATAGCAACGGCGAGATGTCGGATTTGGGCACCCTGCCGGGCGGACGCTTCAGCGCAGGATTTGGCATCAATGACTCGGGCGAAGTGACAGGCTCCTCGGATGGGGCCGAGATCACCACAAGTAACGAACATGCCTTCCTATACAGCCATGGCAGGATGCTGGACCTGGGTACGCTGCCCGGGCAAACTTCGAGTTGTCGGGCGTGGGATTAACCAGTCGGGGCAGGTGGTGGGCGGTGCCTCGACTCCCGGAGACTACATAAATTACCGCGCTTTCCTGTACAGCGATGGCATCATGAAAGACCTCAATGACCTGATCCAGCCGAATTCAGGGTGGTCGCTTTTTGCTGCTTACGCGATCAACGATCGCGGACAGATTACGGGCTATGGCAGCATCAACGGAGCAACTCATGCGTTTCTACTCACTCCAGTGTGCTCAGATGACCGTGAACACGGCTGGAGTGACAGAAAACATGGCAGGGACGACCATAAATGCGATTGAGGAAGAGCGGCGGCGGTAATGGATGGGCCCAGCAGGAATGTTCACTCTAAAGGTAAGTTTTGATCTAAATGTCAGATACATACGGCGACTTCCAATCAGCGTTCTCGTCGCCTCATCTCATCTTCAGGCTACTCGGCTACCGGCCATGTGTGGGAGTGGTGCGCCGACTGGTTCCACACCAATTTTTCCGCGAGGTCGACACTGCACGATCCATCAGGACCGAACACCGGGCAAACCAAGGTGATGAAAGGTGGATCACCCCTCTGTCACGCATCCTATTGCAACCGTTACCGAGTTGCTGCCCGGACATCCAACACACCAGATAGTTCAGCCTCGAACATCGGCTTCCGATGCGTGCAAAGAAATCCTGCAACCATCCAAGGTTGACATACCGCCGCTTCTGCTCTGTTTCCCCTGCCTCGGCGACAACATCCTACAGATAAATGCCCTGCCGATACACTGCTGGACCATGATCCTTACGCAACAGGACAGTACCCGTTTGAAATCTCTTCTCAATCTTTGAATTGCCTTCTTCTTTTTTGTCCTGGGCAATTCCGTCGAATAATCAAACTAACATCAGGCACACCTCCTCTCGCGAGACCTGAACGAGAACTGGTCGGCCGTTCGAAGTATTAGCTACGGTCAGTTGCTGGGCCTGCAGGTTTGCTCAGGGTTCGGCTCTCGGAAAGTGTAAAAGGCGCTCGGACGTCCTTACTAAACCCAGAGCCGTCTGAACGCTTATCTTCCTCTTGGACCGCGGCTGGAAGGCTTCCGCTTTCCTGCAGTGCCAGCCCGCGTTTTATCTTCCAACTGAATATTGTGGGCTGTGACAATCGCCGCGATCAAACCAGGAAATCGCTTGTCGATCTCCGCGCAACGAGACGTGTTGTGCATCTCGACGCCCCGGCGTTCCCCCCGGATCAAACCTGCTTCTCGCAGCGCCTTGAAGTGCTGAGAAAGAGTGGATTTCGGGATGGCCTTCTCGCTGACATTCGAAAAATTCGAGCAGTTGTGCGAACACTCCTGACCCACGATCTCGGCATAGATGGCCACACGCACCGGATCGGACAGGGCGTGGAGGATGGCCTCGACCGTGACGTCTTCAACCGAAGGATGGAAAAGCGGTCTCATGCCTTTCTCATCATAGCTCGAAACTGGCGTCTTGTTCATTAGTTCATTATTTCTGAACTAATGAATCTTAATGAAACCGTGTTCCATCCTATTGAGCAGCAATCGGTCACTCCGAAAACACGTTCAAGAGGAAACACACATGAGCATACGAAAGGACGGATCAAAATGGGAAAGCTCGAAGGAAAAGTAGCAGTGATTACTGCGGCAACATCAGGTATGGCACTCGCGACGGCAAAGCTCTTCGTGGAAGAAGGTGCCTATGTCTTCATTACTGGCCGCCGCCAGGACAAGTTGGATGAAGCAGTTAAAGCAATCGGTCGCAACGTAACAGGCGTCCAGGGCGATGCAGCAAACCTCGCCGATCTCGATCGTCTCTACGAGACGGTAAAGAAGGAAAAGGGAAAGATCGATGTACTCTTTGCAAGCGCGGGACAGGGCGAGTTAGCGAAGATCGGAGAAGTCACCGAGGAACACTTCGACAAGACCTTCAACCTGAATGTGCGTGGAACGCTCTTTACCGTACAGAAGGCCCTGCCGCTATTCGCCGACGGAGGTTCGATCTTCTTGAACGGATCGATCGCCAGCATCAAGGGCTTCCCGGCATTTGGCGTCTACAGTGCCAGCAAAGCCGCGGTGCGGTCGTTTGCGCGTACCTGGCTCGTTGACCTGAAGGAACGAAAGATCCGCGTAAATATCCTGAGCCCAGGAACCATCGACACCCCAATTCTCGATCCCCTTGGACCGGATGCAAAGGAGTATTTCAAATCGCAGATTCCGCGCGGCGAAATGGGACGCCCGGAGGAGATCGCCACGGTAGCGCTGTTTCTGGCCTCCAGCGATTCAAGCTTCGTGAACGGCATCGAATTGTTCGTGGACGGCGGTACGGCGCAGATCTAACCCAGACTGTTTTGGCCGGAAGGTAGAGTAAAAATCGCCATCCGCTTCATGCAAAAGCGAGGTGGCGATGCCTATCTTCGCCGCCAACCGAGAGCCAACCAAAACACCAACGCCAAAACCTGTTCTCAATGACTTCGCACTCTTAGAAAACTACCGGCCACTTCGTATAACGAAGGCATAGGAGTGACGATTATCTATCCTCTTCACTAGGGTCGCCTTGCTCCAGCGCCGCCCGCGCCGCCTGCTCCTGGGCTTCCATCCATCCGCGTAGAATTACCACCGCCGCGACCTGGTCGATCACATGTTTGCGATTCCGCCGATCATGCCCGGCTTCGTCGAGAATTTCATGTGCAGCAACCGAACTCAACCGCTCGTCCCACAGCTTCACCGGTAGCCCGGAACGCTGGTGCAACTCCTCGGCGAACTCCTGCACCTTCGCCGCCCACGGACTCACATCACCCGACATATGCAGCGGATTCCCCACCAGAATCTCCACTACCTCATACTTGCGAATCAGCCGCAACAGGCTGCGCAGATCTTCACCACGGCTTTTGCGCCACAGCGTCAGCAGCGGCTGCGCCGTGTAGCCGAGTGGGTCCGAGAGCGCAACGCCCACGCGTACCTTTCCCACATCTAATGCCATCACCCGCCCGGTCGCCATACGCCTAGTCTAATCCGCCGCGTCTCTCACCCGAATAGTCTGCACCGTCTGCAAAGATGGGTTAGATGTGAGATTCCGGCGAACTTATTCAAACGCTTCCCGAGAAAAGACCTACTGCGATACCCGGAGAAAGAGAACACCATGCCCCGGCACCGTCACAGTGTAAGGCGCGCTTATGCTTCCGAGGTCTTTGGATTGCCAGATATCTTTTGCCTTTACCGGGCGGGTAAAGCCGAGTCTGCTAAAGTCCACCCGCGTGGTCAACGAGGAAGGATGACGGTTGAAGATGCCCACAGCCTTCGATCCATCGGCCAACGGACGAGCCCATATCTCAATCGGTCCTTCGGCGCTCATTCTATCTCCCTGCTTCCCTAGCGAGTCCTGATCGACGGCAATCACATCACGATTCGTCAGAAGCGCGGTCGTCTCAGGAGTCATCGTCGACAAATCATTGCCCGCCAGCAACGGCGCAGCAAGAATGGCCCACAGGCTCATGTGAGTCCGGTATTCGTCTACCGACATTCCACCGTTCCCTACTTCGAGCATGTCGGGATCATTCCAATGTCCGGGGCCGGCGAAGCGAGCCAACCCAGCCTGACTGAAGCCAATCTCAGCCATCTTTGCGTACTTGTCAGTGATGTCGCCGGTCGTACGCCAAAGATTGCCACCAACCGTCGTCCCCCACTCCCACACCGCATCATCTCCATACTGGCAGAGGCTGTACACAATCGGACGCCCCGTACTGCGCAGTGCGTCCCGCATCTTCACATACGCGTCCACCATGATCTTATGAGCCGCGTCTGGTGTAGGAGCCGCGCGCATCTCCGTTCTGAGGCCGCACAGGTCATATTTCAGATAATCAATTCCCCACGCGGCATACGTGCGCGCATCTTGCAACTCATGACCCAGGCTGCCTTCATACTTTGCGCATGTCTTCGCCCCCGGAGAGGAATAGATCCCCAACTTCAATCCCTTGCTATGAACGAAGTCCGCCAGCGCTTTCATATCGGGGAATTTACTATTGGTCTGAATATTGCCCTTCGCGTCGCGTTCGCCCTCCCAGGTGTCGTCGATGTTGATGTAGGTATATCCGGCATCCCGCATACCGCTCGAGACCATTGCCTCCGCTTGCGCACGTACGGACGCGTCATCAACCTTGTCGCGGAAGTGGTTCCAGCTATTCCACCCCATCGGTGGCCGCGCAGCCAGATCATTTTTCTGCCCCACCGCAGGCTGTATGGAAAGAAGCGAGATTGCTCCCAATGCAAAGCAGGTAAGGTATGCCTTTGAAACGGCCATAAAAGAGAGGCTCCTAAGTGAGGTCAATTTTTTGGAGAACACGCCACGAGAAGATCTTAATACGTGACTCATGCCGGAAGACGTATCTTCAAACATCTCCCCCAATGAGCGTTTTGTTGGTCTGATAGGGCAGGTTTTCACTAAACGATGAGCAGGATGCACGGCAGATATTTTTATCTACAATGAATATCGTTTGTCAATAAAAATATTCGCGGTCCTCTAATTTGGGGATCACTCGGGTCATACTCCCGCGTGTCGATAGGTCGAGCCCTGGTCTGCATCTTTTGATCTCCATCCCTGCTTCCCAATAGCATCCATCGTGGCTTTATGCGATAGACCCCCTGATCCAGACCGTATGAGATACGGACGCGGAATATTAAAAAATCATAGATAGCTATACTCTTTTGACGTAAACGACACATCCTAAAACTCTTATACCCATTTAACCCATACTTGTGGCCATCGAGCTATAGGTCATTTGACCTATCTCCTTGCAGTGCAACTGCCCGATGACAAATTCTTCCAACTGTAATCGAATCGTAACGTTCACAAAGACAACTAACCGATGGTCGCGAACTAAGTATTTATTTCCTTGCGATTAGCCAAGTAACTTGTAAAGCTGAAGCCCCGCTTATTTTGGCACACCCAGATCCTCCAAGAACCCACGGGACGAAAGCGCTAGTCTCTATGCCTTCGACGTGAGCTCCATGAGGATCCATACTTTGGTTCTGTGTGATAAGGAGCGATATGTCTACCACCGTGCCCCGACAGGACGCACGCTACAACACGCTGAAAAAAGGCCACAACCTACGGTTTCCCACATCTGAGGCAGATGCCGTCAGCCGTATAGAGCTATGCGACAGTGCAGACACCGCTGCTGCGGCACTCCAAAAAATTGTGAGCGCGGGTTTGCGCCCCACGGTGCGATCTGCCGGGCACTGCTATGAGGACTTCGTCTCCAACAATCCCGGCGGGGTCCTTCTCGACCTCAGCATGCTCAATGACATGAATGCCGACGGAAGTGGGCATCCGTATCGAATCAGCCCTGGGACCCAACTTGGGGAGGCCTATTCCTATCTGTACAAGCGCTATGGGGTAACTCTTCCCGGCGGCTCCTGTTATTCGGTAGGAGCGGGCGGTCATATCAGCGGGGGTGGCTATGGCGTGCTGTCACGCCTTCAGGGCTTGACCGTCGACTGGCTCTCAGCGGTTGACATCTTGACCGTCGATGCCAGCGGTAAAGTTATTCTCCGCAAGGTGGATCGCACGCATGATCCTGATCTCTTCCGCGCATGTCGAGGGGCTGGAGGAGGCAACTTCGGCGTTATTACAAATTATTACTTCGACAAGCTGCCTCAGGCACCGCAAGAAGTCGTCTCGGCCAATATGTCCTTCGCATGGGCCGATATGACGCCGGAGCGTTTCGAAGCCATCCTGACCACCTACAGTCATTATTTCGAGACACGTGGCAAGGATCCGGACACATGGGGAATGTTCGCCATCATCGGCCTGTCGCATCGCTCAGCCGGCCGCTTTGGAATATCTGTCCAGTTTTGCAATCCGGACGGCACCTGCAAGGATCTGCGTGTTCTGGATGAATTCTTCGCTCTCTTCCACCCTTGCAAGCCGACCCTCGGGACTCCTGCAAACCAGGCCGCTACCCAACAGGCCTGTTGGGCGCCGCAGAACATGACTCACCACCTGTGGCTGGATGCAACCGTAAGAGGCGGTGGGGGTGGCAGCCAGAGGGCGAAATACAAATCCTGCTATATAAAACGTACTTTCACGCCATCAGAGATAAAAAGTTTCTACAAACACATGAACCGCACGATTCCAGGCATAGATCTAAGCAGCTCCATGGTATTGATCGACGCTTATGGTGGTGCCGTCAACAATACCGAGAGGATAGCCGATACAGCCATCCCGCAGCGTGCCTCCACAATCAAAATGCAATTCATCACTTACTGGTCCCGCGAAGAAGAAGATGCTGGCCACCTGCAGTGGATGAGCGATTTCTACACCGAATTATTCTCAGGCCCCGACGCAGACCCGCGTTACAAGGGAACGCCCTATCCCAATGATCGCTATGAGGGCTGCTATATCAACTATCCGGACAAGGATATGCTTGCCTACCCGTTCTGGCCGCAGCTGTACTACGGTGAGCATGACTTATATCCCTTTCTTCAGAGCGTCAAACGGCGTTATGACCCCAATAATGTCTTTCACCATTCCATGTCGATACGGCCATAAATTCGTTCCTGATTGTTGATTGCTTTGTGATATTGATAACCATCCATTGAGAGGACCATCGTGACGATATTGAGCACTCGCCCGGGCTGTAGCCCTTCCATACAAAGGATGGAGCATGGGCACGCCATCGTCTTTAGCCTCGCTCTCCTGATCCTCTCTGTACCGACATGGGCTCAGAGAGGCGCAGTAACTGACAAAGCCACCCCTTCAATCTGCGCAAATATCCCTCACTCCGATCACCCCAAGGCGATGCTTTCCAATGGAACCTTGGAAGCGCTCGTCTTTCTACCTGATGCGGAGAACGGATACTATCGCGCCTCGCGTTTTGATTGGTCCGGCGTTGTCGGATGCGTCTCCTACGGCGGTCATAAGTTCTTCGGGGAATGGTTCCCCAAGTACGATCCCCTCTTGAACGACTCGATTACAGGCCCAGTGGAGGAGTTTCGCTCCAGCGATGGAGCCATTGGATATAGCGACGCCAAGCCTGGCGAGCTCTTTGTGAAGCCTGGCGTTGGAGTCTTGCGCAGGGTAGATGACTCGCCCTACAAGTTCGGATTTCCCTATCCGCTTGTCGACTCGGGAAGATGGACCGTTCGCGTAAAACAGCGATCAGTCACCTTCACGCAGAAGCTAAACGGACCACGAGGCATTGCTTACGTCTATGAAAAAACGCTGAAGCTCGATGGTGCCGTAATGACGTTAGAGCATCGCCTGAAGAATGTAGGGCAGAAGACGATCGACACCGAAGTCTACGATCACGACTTCCTTATGTTTGATGGACGTCCTATCGGCCCAGGGATGACAATTCGGTTTCCTTTCAAGCCTGAGCCGGAGACGCCGCTTGGCCCTGCGGCAAAGATTGAAGGAAACAACATCGTATACCAGGAGGAATTGCAACCACGACAGACAGTCGCCAGTTACCTGAAAGGCTATTCAGGCAAGGCTTCCGACTACGACTTCACGATCGAAGATACCAACCTGAAAATCGGAGTACAACAGACATCCGATACGCCCATCTCACGTCTTTATTTGTGGTCAATCCGCAGCACAGTATCTCCAGAGGCTTATATTCATCTAGGCATTCCCCCTGGAAAAACTATGCGGTGGAAGATTCACTACCGTTTCTTTGCCCAGTCTAGTTTGCCGTAGAACACAAGACAAACCTCACGCAGTTTGCCAACAATCAGTTCCATTTTTTCCGAGGAGACCAAAATGCAAAAGATACATAAATATGTCCAGGCGATAAGAATAGGAGTCATAGCGGTGCTACTTTGTGCCGGTATTGTCTCTCAAGCCCAGACCATTACAGGAAGCGTGAATGGCACTGTTACCGATCCTTCGGGCGCAGTCATTCCAAACGCGAAGGTCGTGGCGACCAACGTCGACACCGGCGTCGCGACGGACACGACCACCAACAACGATGGTATCTACAGCATCCGCTTTCTACAGATCGGCAGCTATAAAGTCACGATCGAATCGCCAGGCTTTGCAGCAGCGACGTTTGGGCCGTTTGCACTGGAAACCGGCCAGAACGCGAAGATCGATGGAAAATTGGGACTGGCAGGCCAGATGCAGAAGGTGGCCGTCGAGTCTGAGATGACCCCTCTGATGAACACGGAAAACCCCACCCTGGCGACAACCCTCGATGCACGTGCCATCGACAACATGCCGCTGGTCAGCCGCAATCTCATCGCCTTGACGATGTTCCTGCCGGGTGCCGTCAGCACCAACCCCAACGGTTTTGTGAACCAGGCCGCAATCTCAGGGCCGCTGAGCACGAATAGCGGCAATACAGTCTCCGTCAACGGCAACCGGCAGCAGACGAATCAGTATCTGCTCGACGGCATGAACATCAACCAGACACTCGACGACACCCCCGGCTACAACCCCAGCGTGGATGCGATCGGTCAGGTACAGGTTATCTCTGCAAACGCTCCGGCTGAGTATGGCAACGTACTCGGTGGCGACATTCTCTATCAGACCAAGAGCGGTACCAACCATTGGCACGGAAGCGCGTTCTATTTTCTTTCCAACTACAACCTCAATGCAAATAGCTGGGCCAACAAACACACCGTCACCCCTACGGCAAAGAACTCATTCACCCGTAACATCTTCGGCGGAACCTTCGGGGGGCCAATCTTCCGCGACCGGCTCTTCGTCTTCGGCGACTACCAGGGTGGCCGTTATCACCTTGCCGGCCCGGCCAATGCAACCGTGCTCAGCGCCAAGCAACGTCTGGGGGACTTCTCCGAACTACTTGATCGCAGCCAGATGTGCCTCGCCACAGATTCCACAGCCCAGTGCACAGCAAGGTTAATTCAGCTATACGACCCAACCACCGCTGGTTTCCCCGCATATGCGAACAACAAGATTCCAATAAACAACCCCGCAGCGCAATACCTGCTGGCGCATCCTGAGCTATATCCTGCGCCCAATCAGACCCCCCAGCGGGGTTCGCCCGCTCTCAACAACTATCGTGGCGTCCAAAAGCTCCGCAACTACGGCGACCAATTCGACGTAAAGATGGACTGGAAGGCGACCGAAAAAGACAACCTTTCGATTCGTTACACGCAGGGCGATAGCGGCCAGACTACGATCAATCCGCTGCCAACCAGCTTTGCCAGCGCGCCGACCTTTCCCGTTCGTGGCGTAGCTATCAATGAAGTCCATACCATCAACTCTTCCATAGTGAATGAGTTCCGCGCAGGTTACACCCGCATCCAGAATAACGGCGCTGTCCTTCTGGATCCGACCGGCGTCTTCGGTCTCAACGGCAACAAGATTCTCGGCATCGGTTCTAATAACGCCACACCGGCGACACAGGCCTTCGCCGGCTTCTCGGCGCTGCAGATGACCAATTCGGCCAGCCCCCAGGGCTTCAACGCTTCAAACGGCACAGAGTACACGACTCTAGGCAACTCGAATGCCGGCACGAACTACACCCTCAATACCTTCCTGTACGGAGATAACCTCACCCTGCTCAAGAACCGCCATACCTTCAAAATTGGCGTTCAGTTCCAGCGCCAGCAGCAGAATAACTTCTACCCCGGTAACGATGGCTCTGTCGGCGGCTTCTACTTCCTCGGCGCCGGCAGCGCCTCGCCAAATGCCGATCCAAACGGGTACGCTCGGAACGGATATACCGCGGCCGACTTTCTTCTGAACCGTGCCGGCTTCGTCAGCAAGGGCGGCGTCTCCGGGCCAGTGGGGATGCGGTCATGGCGCGATGCCTACTTCGTCCAGGACGACTGGAAGGTGCTTCCGAACCTGACTCTCAACCTCGGCATTCGGTATGAGTACATCCAGCCGATCTACGAGGTCAACAACAAGATGTCGACGATCGACCCGGCTAATCCCTCGGTCATTCTGCTCGATGGCTCTCCTCAGGCCAAGGCAGCCGGCTACGGTCGAGGACTCGTTGATCCCTACTACGGCAGCGTGATGCC